>Ga0209235_1001727_pt1 | contig 12008 bp, 11 predicted proteins | sample GraSoi013_1_20cm_4_FD_185817 | JGI IMG/M metagenome (GOLD analysis project Ga0209235, IMG submission 185817) | Grasslands soil microbial communities from the Angelo Coastal Reserve, California, USA - Sample 09_25_2013_1_20cm (SPAdes) (version 2) | ecosystem: Environmental > Terrestrial > Soil >...
AAGTCGGTCACCGAGGACGACAAGGGCGCGCCCTCGCCTCGTCGCGCGAGCGGTGCGCAGTTTCAGCCGGTCGAGCCGGTGAACGCGGTGCCGGTCGCCCCAGAGAACCCGGACGCCGAGGTCGCAAAGACCCTCAAGTGCAAAGAATGTGGGACGATGAACCTGGCGACGGAGTGGTACTGCGAGAAGTGCGGAGGGGAATTGGCTGCGATGTAGCTAGCTAGCCTTTTCCTTCAGCCGTCTCACCAACACGGCCAACCGCGATTTCTGCCGGGCGGCGACGTTTTTATGGATCAATCCCTTGCGCGCCGCGCGATCGAGGACGCGGGCCGCGAGTGCATACGCGGCAGCGGCAGCATCGGCGGTCGCGGCGGCGCGCACGTGCTTCAACGCGGTGCGGAGCGACGAGCGTTGTGCCTTGTTGCGCACGGTGCGGGCCCGAGCCTGACGCATCGCTTTTTTCGCGGATTTAATCTTCGGCATGGCGCAGAAAGTAGACGGTAAGTTGCGTGGGGTCAAGACTCTACGTTATCTTAAGCCGTGTCGTTCGAGGACATCGCCCTGCTTGTTCCGGTGCTGCTCTTTTCCATCGTCGCGCATGAATACGCGCACGGCGAAGCAGCCTATCGGCAGGGTGACACCACCGCCTACATGCTCGGGCGATTGACGCTGAATCCTCTCAAACACATCGATCCGTTCCTCACCATTCTGTTGCCGATCATGCTGATCGCGATGGGCGGACCCCCATTCGGGGGTGCCAAGCCCGTGCCGGTCAACCCACGCAATTACCGCCACTACGTAAGCGGGGACATCATTGTCTCGTTGGCGGGAATCGCGACGAACCTGGCCTTGTTCGTGCTGTGCACACTGGGATTCGTGTTCATCGGGTTCGTGGGGCACGCCGTTGGCGGCATGACGGGAAGCCTCGCCGTGCTGCAACGAATGATGTACATCGGCATGTGGGTCAATACCGGTCTCGCCTTCTTCAATCTCATCCCCATTCCACCGCTCGACGGCAGCCACGTGCTCAAGCACATGCTGCCGCCGACGGCGGGGATGCGCTACCGGCAGCTCTACGTGCTCGGCATCATCCCGATCATGCTGGTGGTTTGGCTGCTTCCCGGCGTGGTGGACGCCTTCTTGTGGCCCGCCCGCGCACTCATGAGCCTGGCGCAAGGATTGGTGGGCGGCTTTGCGCTGCCGGGGGGGGCTTCATCGTCGAGCTGGAGAAATTCTCCGGCCCGCTCGATCTGCTGCTGCATCTGATCCAGGAAGACGAAGTCGACATCACCGATCTGCCGATCGCCAAGATCGCGGACCAATTCTTATCGGTGATCAACGAGCTCGGACTGAATCAGGCGGCGGATTATCTCGAGATGGCGGCGCGTCTGCTGCGCATCAAGGCGCAGCTGCTGCTGCCGCGGCATCTGGGCGAAGACGAGTGGGAAGATCCGCGCGCCGAGCTGGTGCGCCGGCTGCTCGAGTATCAGCAGATTCGCGAGCTTGTGGATTGGCTCGGCCGCGCCGCGGAATTGCGGGCCGAGCGTTATGGCCGTGGATATGAGGCGCCTCCGGCGGATGCGCCGCCTGCGCCGCTCCAGATTGACTTGAATGATTTGCTGGCGGCCGCGGAGCGTGTCATCGCGCTCATTCCCGAGCCCATGTTGCACCGGGTGGTGCCGCGCCCGCTCGACGTCGAGGGGGCGACGGAGCGCATCACGACCCTACTCTCAGAGCGGGACGAGTTTGGATGGTTGGATATCGTCGGCCCACAGTCCTCGATCGTTGACGTCCTCTCGGCGTTTATCGCGCTCCTCGAGCTCGCCAAGCGCAGCTCGCTTACGCTGTCCCAGGCCGAACCATTCGGCCCGATGGTCATCAAGCGTGCAGCCGCCCAGCCCCCTCGCGAAGCTGCTTGAAGCCGCGCTGTTCGCGGCGTCGCGCCCGCTGACGCTCGACGAGCTGGCATCGCTCGAGCCCGAGGCCGGCGAAGCTGCCGTCCGTGCCGCCCTTGCCGCCCTTCAGTCGGCGTACGGCGACGAGCACGGCGTCGAGCTGGTCGAGATTGCGGAGGGTTGGCAATTCCTCACCCGCCGTGAGTATGCCGAGACCATAGAGCGCGCACAGTTTGCGCTGCGGCCGCGTCGCCTGTCGCCGGCGGCGCTCGAAACGCTCGCGATCATCGCCTATCGGCAGCCGGTGGGACGCCTCGAGGTCGATGAAATCCGCGGCGTCGATTCCGACGCCGTGATGGACAAGCTGGTCGAGCGCGGTCTGATCGAAGTCGTCACGCGCGGCGAGGGTCTCGGGCGGCCGCTGCTCTACGGCACCACGCCATCGTTCCTGGAGATTCTCGGACTGAAGGACCTGGAGGATTTGCCGCGGCTCGAGGAGCTGTCAGTCGCCCTCCGGCGCCCCACGCCGGTCGACGAACCCGAATGACATTGATGCGCCTGCAGCGCGCCTTGGCGCGCGCGGGCGTCGCGTCCCGCCGCAAAGCGGAAGACTTGATCCGTTCCGGACGCGTCCGCGTCGACGGCACACCAGCGACCATCGGGATGAGCGTCGATCCCGGCGCGCAGCGGATCACGGTGGACGGCCGCACCGTGCGCAGCGCCACGCGGACCACCTGGCTCGCACTGAACAAGCCGATCGGCTACGTCGTCAGTCGTTCTGATCCTGAGGGACGGCGTACCGTGTTCGACCTCCTCCCCAAGGTGCCGGGTCTCACGTACGTTGGACGGCTGGACGTCATGACGTCGGGCTTGCTGCTGCTGACGACGGATGGTGACGCAGCCAACCGGCTCATGCATCCTCGCTACGAAGTCCCGCGCAGCTACTGGCTGGCCGTTCATGGCGCCGATGCGACGGGCATCCGTGCCGCGCTCGCGCAGCGGATCGTGATCGACGGGCGCGCGGTGCGTGTGGTCGAATCGCGTGTGCGACCAGCGGGAAAGTCGGTCGAAGTCGAGATTACGCTCGCCGAGGGCCGACAGCGCATCGTGCGCCGGCTCGCCGAGGCGTTGGATCTCAAGGTCGAATGGCTGCATCGCGTCGCCTACGGGCCCGTGCGGCTCGGCAAGCTGCCGGAAGGGCGCTGGCGCGAGCTGACTCGGCCGGAAATCGGAGCGATCGAGCGCCTCCATGGATCTCGCTGACCGAACGGTAATGCTGCTCGGCGGCAGCGGCCTCGTGGGGCACGCGGTCGCCCGCCGGTTGCTGAAAGCGCCGCAGCCGCCCCGCCGGCTGGTGCTCGTCGCGTTGTTCGACGATGAGGTGCGCGCGGCGGCCAAGTCGCTGAAGCCGTACCGGAATTCGACGGCCATCGAAGTGGAGTCGGGCAACGTCTTCATGCCGGAGCCGGTGGCTCGGCTCGATGTGTCGACCGTGATGGCGAGCGCGGAGCATCGCGCGCTGCTGCTGGGCGATCTGCTAGGCGATCTCACCGAGCAGGTCCTGGAGCGCAATCTCCTGTTTCAGCTCCTGCTCCGCTACACGCCCGACGCGGTCGTGGACAGCATCAATACCGCGACCGCGTTCGCGTATCAGGACATTTTTCAGAGCGCGCGCGAGCTGCTCGATCAGGCCAAGCACGGCACCGCGAACCAGGCTGCGGTGGAACAGCATCTGCTGAAGCTCACGATGCCACAGCTCATTCGGCACGCGCAAATCATTACCGAAGGGCTGCGCCGCGCCGGCACGAAGGCCTACGTGAAGATCGGGACGAGCGGTACGGGCGGCATGGGATTCAACATCCCGTACACGCATTCGGAGGAGAGACCGAGCCGCACCTTGCTTACGAAGTCGGCAGTCGCCGGCGCGCATTCAATGCTGCTGTTTCTGCTGGGTCGCACGCCGGACGCCCCGGCGACGGTCGAGGTGAAGCCCACCGCGACGATCGCGTGGCGCGAAGTCGCCTACGGCCCCGTGCGCCGCAAGGGCAAACCAATCCCGCTCGTTGACTGCGACGCGCCCGTGCCAATCAAGGACGCCTTCAAGGCTGGTGCTCGGCATTGGCGCGAGCTCGGCCAGTCACTGCATGGCGTCTACATCGACGTCGGGGAGAACGGACTGTTCGCCCGCGACGAGTTCGAGACCGTCACCGCGCTCGGGCAAATGGAATTCATCACGCCGGAGGAAGTCGCGGACTACGTGATGTCGGAGCTGCAGGGGCGGGCCACAGGAAAAGACGTGGTCGCCGCGCTCGATGCGGCAACAGCCGGGCCGACGTATCGCGCGGGCATCCTGCGCCGCAATGCCATCGGACGCCTCAGAGCGCTCGAGGAGCGTCATGCCCATCGCGGCGTCGCGTACGAGATGCTGGGTCCACCGCGGCTCACCAAGTTGCTGTATGAGGCCTATCTCTGCCGGCGACTCCGCAGCAGCGTTGGGGCGCTGGCGCAGACCGACCCCAAGGGCCTGGCGGCCGAAGCCTATCGCCTGCTGCAAGACGACGCGCCGCTGAGGCAGCACATTATCTCCGTGGGTCTGCCGATCGTGGCACCCGACGGCAAGCACGTGTTGCGCGGCAGTTTCGTGGTAGTGACGCCTGTTTCGTCCGGTGCGGCCGGCCCCGATTGCGATCCGTTGCAGGTGGCCCCGCGCGGTTGGGTCGATTTGCGCCCCGAGCAATTCGGTGTCTGGGTCAAGCGCGCGGCCGCCATGGTTGACGAAGCGGAGCGACGCGCTGCGGGCCCGCAAAGCTCGGGCAGCGATTTCGATTGGAATGCCATCGATCCCGGCGACCCGATCGAGCCGTCGCGATTTGCCACGTGGGTATTCACCGTCGAGGAGAAGGGGGCGCGAATCAAGCGCTGAGCATGGCGATCGACACGGGAGCGGTGGACCGCGCGCTGGGCGCGATCGGAACGACGTTCCGGCTCACCCGTCTGTATCCGCCCTCGCATCCGGCGGTGCTCGAAGCGATGCGCCAGATCACCGCTGGGCTGCCCGCGCTCGCCGCGCTGGGAACGGTTGAGTGGAAGATCGGCGCAACCGGACTGCTCTGGCACGGCCAACACCTGCTACCGCGCAACACGCAGGTCGCCGAGTTGGCTGGCTTGCTGTTCGCGCGTGGCGTGCGGGCGATTCAGGTCAATCCGGGTGTGACGCCGGAGCACTGGCTGGGATTGTTCGGCGTCGCGGTCGGCAACGTGTCGCCAGATGATGCTGTGCTGGGTCGGATCACGGTCATGCTGGGCCGCCGCGCGAGCCAGCGACTGTCGGCGTCGCGGGCGCTCGGTGAAGTGGCGCCGCCTCAACCTGTGACGCCGCCTCAAGCCGCGGCCCCAAGCTCCCCAGCCCCCATCCCCGAGTCCCCAGCCCCCAGTTTCCGGCTCGAGGCTCTCCCGGCCGACCTCGAGGCGAGACGTGCCGTGGTGGCGTTGCAGGCGGCATCGGCTGCCGACGAACAGCGTGCCACGATTGAACACCTGCGGCGTTTGACTCCCGCGCTGGTTGCGCTTCGCGACATCGGCGCGATCGCGGAAGTCGTCGCTGGTCTCGATCGCTCGCTCGGCAAGATCCAGGATCCGGAGATCCAGGAGGCCATCGGCGAGGTGGCGGGGACGCTTGCAGACGAGGCTATTGTGGAGCGTATGGTGACGCGGCTCGGTGAGGCGCGCGTGCCGCCCGCCGAGCGCGCGCATCTCGTTCATGCCGTAGGCGCGCTCGGGGCGGTCTCGGCCGGGCTCGTCGTCGATGCGTACCTGCAAGCCGCGCCGGAGCTGCGCGAAGCCTATCGCGCCGCGATGCGCGCAGCGGGCGAGCGCGCCGTCGAAGTCCTCCAGAGCCAGGTCGGAAGCAAGGTTCCTGAAGTCGTCGCGGCGGCGGCGGAGTTTCTCGGACTGAGCGGCAGTCCGCAGGTCGCGCCACTGCTTATTGACCTGACCCGCCATGGCGATGAGCGCGTGCGCGAAGCGGCACTGCTGGGTCTGGCCGAGCTCGGGGGCCGCGAGATATCGCGGCCGGCGATGCCCGCGCTCAAAGATGAATCGGTGCTTGTGCGCACCGCGGCGGCACGAGCGATTGCGGCCGCAGGCGAGGTCGGCGCCACGACCGTCCTGGTGCGGCGGCTGGAGCAGGAGAAAGACGAAGGGGTATTGGCTGCGTTGCTGAAAGCGATCGGCCAGCTCGGCGCCGCGGAAGCACTCGAAGTGCTGGCGCGGCATGCGGAGCCGGGTGGCCGGCCGCGGCGCACGCCGTTCGTGCGCGCCGCGGCGATCGAAGGGCTGGCGCGCCTCGATCGCGTCGAGGCGAAAGCGCTGCTGGAGCTCTACTCTCGTGACAAGGAGCCGACGGTGAAGCGAGCCGCGGAAGCGTCGCTACGATGACGACACGTGCCGTCAAGACGAGCGACGCGGTGCTGACCCAGACCATCACGCGCGAAGTTGCGAAGCGCGTCGTGGGCCAGGAGGTCATGGTGGAGCGCCTGTTGATCGGGCTCCTCACCGGGGGCCACATCCTCCTCGAGGGCGTGCCCGGGCTCGCCAAAACGCTTGCGGTGCGGACCGTCGCGGAGTGCCTGCGCATCAGCTTCTCGCGCATCCAGTTCACGCCCGACCTGTTGCCGGCCGACGTGATCGGCACGATGGTGTTCGATCAGCGCTCCCAGGAGTTCTATCCGAAGAAGGGCCCGCTGTTCGCAAACCTCGTGCTGGCGGACGAAATCAATCGCGCGCCGGCAAAGGTCCAGTCCGCCCTGCTCGAAGCGATGCAGGAGAAGCAAGTCACGATCGGCGGAGAGACGTTTTTCCTCGGCGAGCCCTTCCTCGTGCTCGCGACCCAGAACCCGATCGAGCATGAGGGCACGTATCCGCTTCCGGAGGCGCAGCTCGATCGCTTCATGTTGAAGGTCCGCGTCAGCTATCCATCACGCGACGCGGAGAAAGAAATCGTCGGCCGCATGGCGTCAGGCCGGCCGATCGAAGTGCAGCGGATCGCCGAAGCCGATGACATTCTCGCTGCGCGCAGCGCCATCGCCGAGCTGTTCATGGATCAGAAAGTCGTGGACTACATCGTCGATGCCGTGCGCGCCACGCGTGAGCCGCAGAACGTGGGACTGGCCGAGCTGAAGCCGCTCATCGCGTTCGGGGCCTCGCCGCGCGCGTCCATCTATCTCGCCCAGGCCGCCCGCGCGCACGCGTATCTGCGCGGCCGCGCGTTCGTCGTGCCGGAGGACGTGAAGGCGATGGCGTTCGATGTGTTGCGCCATCGCGTGCTGCTCACGTTCGAGGCGGAAGCCGAGGACATGGACGCCGATCAGGTGATCGCGCGCATCCTGGAGGCCGTGGGAGTGCCGTGATCACCCGGGACGTCCTCCGGCTGGTCAAGGGGATCGAGCTCCGGACTCGCAGCCTCGTGAACACGCTGTTCACCGGCGAATACCGTTCCGTCTTCCGCGGCCAGGGCATCGAGTTCGCGGAAGTGCGCGCCTACCAGCAGGGCGACGACTTCCGCTCGATCGACTGGAACGTCTCGGCCCGGATGGGCCATCCGTTCGTCAAGACATATATGGAAGAGCGGGAGATCACGCTCCTGCTGCTCGTCGATCAGTCCGGCTCTCTGCACTTCGGACGGCCGTATACCAAAGCCGGGCTCGCCGTCGAAGTGGCGGCGGTCCTCGCGCTGGCGGCGGCGCGCCACAATGACCGCGTCGGTGCGCTGCTCTTTGCCGACCGTCCGGAGCTGATCGTGCGGCCGGCGAAAGGCCGGGCCCACGCGCTGCGCGTGATCCGCGATCTCGTCGCGTTTACGCCGAAGGGCCGCGGCACCAACCTCGCCGGCGCGCTGCGCTACGCCATGAAGCTGCTGCGGCATCGGGCGATCGTCGTGGTGCTGTCGGATTTCCGGGCCGAAACATGGGAGGAGCCGCTGGGACAACTGGCCGCCCGTCACGAAGTGGTGGCGATTACGATCGACGATCCGCGCGAGTACGATCTTCCTGACGCCGGGTGGGTGGAGCTGGAGGATGCGGAGACGTCGCAGCGCCTGCTCGTCGACACGAGCCACGCCCCGACGCGCACCCGTATTCGCGTGGCGGCGGAACGGATGCAACAGGAGCGCACACGCAAGCTGGTCCAGGCGGGCGTCGATCGCGTGGCGCTGCAAACGACCGTTCCCTACGGCGTGCCGCTGCGGCGGGCGTTCGCCGAGCGAGCGAGACGGCTGAGCCGATGATCGTTCTGCTGTTACTACTGATCCAGGCGGATGGCTGGATAGCCGCCCCGAATCAGCCGACCGTCGGCGATACGATCCGCATCGAGCGCACAATCACCGCGCCGGGCGGCTGGCGCATACGCGCCGGAAAGTTGCCATCGGGCTCGGCCACCGAGCCGCTCACGGATGCAACCGTGCTGGCAGCGTCGACTCCGGGGCAGTGGATCGTGCGATACGCGATCGTCGCCTGGACACCTGGACTTATGACGGTCGACATGCCGCCCCTCTGGCGTCTCGGTCCCGACGGCACCGCCGATTCGCTCGCCGGCGGGACGGCAACGTTCCGCGTTGCCAGCGTCATCCCCGACAGCGTGAAAGCGCCCGCGCCGCAGCCCTCGCTAGGGCCGCTACGGCTACAGCGAGAGAGCATCATTCCCGTTGTGCTTGCGACATTGCTCGCGGCCGGCGCGCTGGTGATCCTGATCGCCTGGCGCCGTCGATCTCCCAAGAAGGTCCTCGCCGCCGGTGGGGCGGAGGTCGGCCTCCCCCCCGGCGTTGCCGATGAGCGCTGGCTTGCGGCTGGGGAGCCGAAGGCGGTCGCGGCCCGCGCCGCCTACTATCTGCGGATCTCTGTGGCGCACGCCGTTCCCGAGGCACACGAAGCGTTGAGTACCTCAGAGTGTCTCGCCGTCGTCGAGCGCGCGAAGCCCAACGCTCCGCTCCGCGACCTGCGCGAGTTGCTCATCGCGCTCGATCAGATCGCATTCGCCACGGCGCATGGGCTGGACGTAGCGGCCGTCGCCGCGCGGGCGCGTGCGCTCGCGCGCGAATTCGGCGGGAACAGTGGGGGAAGCACCAAATGAGCTTTACGCGACCGCTGCTGCTCGTGCTGCTCGCGGGCTTGCCACTCTGGTGGTGGTGGCGCGCGCGGCGGATCGCCCGCCTTGCCGGCGCGACGATGAGTGACGTGCGGCCCGCCATGGGTCCCGCGGAGCGCCTCTGGATCGCACGGCTTCCCGTCTCGCTGCGATCGGTCTGCCTCGCGGCGTGGATTGTTGCGGCGGCGGGCCCGCGGCTTGGTGCTGCGAAAGCGGAGATTCGCAGCGAGGGCATCTCCATCGTGCTCGCCGTCGACATCTCGAGCAGCATGCTGGCGGAAGACTTCTCTCCCGCGAATCGGCTCGACGTCGCTCGTCGCACCGCGACCGAGTTCGTGCGTGCCCGCGCCTCCGATCGCATCGGGCTCGTCGCCTTCGCCGGAGAAGCGCTGACCCAGGTCCCGATCACAACGGATTATGAGGTGCTCGAAGAGGCGATCCGCCAGCTGCGCGTCGGCATTCTGGAGGACGGGACCGCCATCGGCACGGCGATCGCCACGTGCGCCAACCGGCTGCGCCGCGCGCCGGGGAAAAGCAAAGTCGTGGTCCTGTTGACCGACGGCGTGAACAACAAGGGCACCGTCGATCCCCGGACTGCGGCGCAAGCGGCGGCGACTTTCGGCATCAAGATTTACACGATTGGCGTGGGCACCCAAGGAGAAGCGCCGGTTCCGACAGGGCAGGGGCCGCTGGGTTTGCGCTACGAGACCATGCCCGTGGAAATCGACGAGCGGTTGCTCGGTGACATTGCGCAGACGACCGGCGGCCGCTACTTCCGCGCCACCGATGCGGCCTCCCTGGCGAACATCTTCGGCGAGATCAACCGGCTCGAGAAGACGCCCGTGCAGCATCTCGTGTACCGGCGCTACGACGAGGCCTATCGCTGGCCATTGGGTCTGGGCCTGCTCGCGCTGGCTCTCGAAGTCGTGGTGGCGGGCACATTCGCGGTGCGCGTCCCGTGATCACGTTCGACGCGCCGATCGTCGTCGCGCTCGCCCCGATGGTCGCGGGCGCCGTTTGGGCGGCGGCAGCATGGGCTCGACGCTCGCGTGTGCGGCGCGCAGCGGCGTGGTCGGAGGCCACGGCTCGCACAGCGCGGAGCGCGGGCAAGTTCGGGGCGCCGGCGTTAGGGCTTGCTGCCGGGCTCGCCGCCGTCGCGCTGTCGGGGCCGCGTTGGGGCGAGGAGCGCGTCGTCACGGAGACCCGCGGACTGAACCTGGTGATGTCCGTCGACATCTCGCGATCCATGCTGGCTGAAGACGCGAAGCCCAGCCGTTTGGCGAGGGCATTGCGCGAGGCGCGGCGTCTGGTTCAGGATCTCGACGGCGATCGGCTCGGTCTCGCGGCATTTGCCGGAACGAGCTACATCCTGTCTCCGCTGTCGGTCGACGGCTCGGCATTGATGCTGTATCTCGACGCGCTCGATCCCGATGTCGCATCAGAAGGCGGGACCTCATTGGCGCCGGCGCTGGCCCAGGGCATCGAGCTCCTGCATTCCAGCCCTGAGATCGCCGATCGCGTGCTGGTCGTGTTCACGGATGGCGAGGCGCACGATTCGCTCGAACGGTCGTTGCAGGAAGCGCATCGACTCGCCGGCCTCGGCATCCACTTGATTCTCGTCGCGGAAGGCGGTCGCCAACCCACGAAGATTCCGATGCGCGACGACCGCGGCACGCACCTCGGCTGGCAGCAGGATGGAACCGGCAATCCCGTCGAAACCAGCCGGCACGACGACGTGCTGGGCGCCGTGGCCGATGCGGCACAAGGAACGATTGTGGCGGCCGAGCTTCCCGATCAGGCCGGCGCGGTGCGCGACCTCGTGGCTTCGTACAAACGCGCCACCGCAACGGAGAGTCGCACCCAGCGCGGGCGGCCTCGCGCCTGGATCCCGTTGCTGCTCGCCGCGACGGTGTTGATCATGCAGACACTGAGTCGCCGCACCGCGGCGTTGATCGCGCTGCTCATCGTGACGACGTCGGTAGCGCAGGCACAGCGCCCGCGCACGGAGGCGGAAAAGGCGTGGGACCGAGGCGATCCACGGAGCGCGGCTGCCGCCTACCTGGCGGAGTTGAAGGCGCATCAGGACGATGACACCGCTTGGTACAACGCAGGGACCGCCGCTTTGGCCGCCGGCGATCCCGCGCTCGCGCGCTCGAGCCTCGCGCGGGCGGCTGCCTCGCTCGATCCCGAGCTGCGCTTCCGCGCGCTCTACAATCTTGGCTTGTTGGCGTTGCTCCAGTCGCGATCCGACAGCGCCAGCCGCGACGCGCACCTCGCCGATGCCGAGCGGGCATATCGCGAGGCGCTGCTGCTCCAGCCGCATCACATCCGCGCGAAGTGGAATCTGGAGCTGGTGAATCGGTTGCGCCGCGCAGGTGGTCAACCGAACCAACCCAATCCTCCGCCCCCCCCTTCGCCCGGCAAGGGCGGCGGCGGAGGAGCCGTACAGCAACAGCAGTCGGCGAGCGCGAACAACAATGCGTCAGGCGGTTTGAGCGAAGATCAGGCCGATCAGGTGTTGCGATCGATCGGGCAAGAAGAGCTGCGCACCCGTCGCGACCAGACTGGGCGCTCGCGGCGGGCCGCGCCTGCGGGGATTAAGGATTGGTGACTCCACTTCTTGCCGTGGTAACCGTGATAGCGTTGATGCAGGGCGCCGAGGTCACCGCGAGCGTCGACCGCACGCATCTCACGGTGGGTGAAGAGGTCACGCTCACGGTGCGCGCCCGCACGCGCACCGCCGAACCGGTCGAGATCATGTTGCCGCCGCTCACCGGCTTCGCGATCGTGGGCTCGCGCGACATGACGGAAGTCGCCATCACCGGAACCAATGCGTCGGTCCGCACAACCGTCCGCGAGCTCCAGCTGCGTGCCGAGCAGCCAGGCGCTTTGCTGATCGGTCCCGTGCGCGCGCGTCAGGGACGGAGCGTCGAGTCCACGGATCCGATTCTGGTGACCGTCGACAGCGCCGCC
>Ga0209235_1001730_pt1 | contig 12000 bp, 9 predicted proteins | sample GraSoi013_1_20cm_4_FD_185817 | JGI IMG/M metagenome (GOLD analysis project Ga0209235, IMG submission 185817) | Grasslands soil microbial communities from the Angelo Coastal Reserve, California, USA - Sample 09_25_2013_1_20cm (SPAdes) (version 2) | ecosystem: Environmental > Terrestrial > Soil >...
GTCGCCGTACGACATCTTCGCCCCGTCCACGATCGAGGCGTGATCGAGCTTGTCGAGGAACACCACGTCGCCGCGCCCCACGAGGCCCGAGACCAGCCCCAGGTTCGCCTGGTACCCCGTCGAGAATACGAGGCACGCTTCCTTGCCGAAGAATTGCGCCAGCTCGGCCTCGAGCCGCTCGTGCAGATCGAGCGTCCCGTTCAACAGCCGGCTGCCGGTACAGCCCGAGCCGTAGCGCTCGAGTGCGTGCTTGGCCGCAGCCAGGACCTCGGGATGATGCGTGAGCCCCAGATAGTTGTTGGAGCCCATCATGATCCGCTCTTTGCCTTCGATCACGACGACCGTGTCTTCCGAGTGGGAGATCGGGCGGAAGTACGGGTACAGCCCGGCAGCTTGAAGCTCCCGCGCCTTCGTGAAGCTCTTGCACTTATCGAACAGCGCGACGTGCTGCAGGGTCTCGGTAGTCACGGGGCCCCCAGACTGTTAGGGTGAGAAAGAGCAGCCTAGACACTACTGGCGCTACCACGAAACCGCAAGGTCCCGCGCGGACGTAAGTTAGCACCCGTCGCCTGGACTACGTAACTTCCAAGCCTCCCGTTTCGAGCGAGAGCCCGCATGTCCCGGTCGGCGGTCGTCTTCGTCTGGCTGTTCGCCGCCGCTCGGCCGGCGGCGGGTCAGACGCCCTATCGTGTCACGTGGTGGGATGCTGCGTCGGTCGGAACCGCGGGCGCACTCTCACTCATCCCTGTCGCTTTGAATCTGCCGCATGGCCAGCCGCCGTGCGCCCCGTGCGACCCGGCCGCGGTTCCGGGCATCGATCGCGCCGGGCTGCACAACGCTTCGGCCAGCGCCGCGACCGCGAGCAGCGTTCTGCTCGGAGGCGTGGTCGGCGCCGCGGCGTTCGCCTCGCTCCACGGGCTCGATCCGGGTCAGCGGCGCGGTAACGCGGCGGTGCTCCTCAACTCGCTCGCCTGGACACAGGCGGCGACCGGGTGGCTCAAGGTCATCGTGCACCGCAGTCGCCCGGTCCTCTACACGGCGGACACGGCGGATGCCGTGGCGGCGGCGTCGCAGCGGGAGAGCCGGCAGTCGTTCCCCTCGGGGCACGCCTCGCTCGCGTTCGCGGCGGCGACGTCGTATCTCGTCATCGCCCAGCGCGAGCAGCTGCCGCACCGCGCCCGAAACGCGGTGCTGCTGTACGCGGGGGCGGCGGGCGTCGCCGCGCTGCGCGTGATCGGCGGCAAGCATTTCCCGACTGACGTGATGGGTGGCGCGGCGCTGGGCAGCGGCATCGGGTGGCTCACCGCCACGGTTCATGCCAAGGGTCCCTGACCAGCTCCCCCGCGTCATGCGGCTGCGCGACGTCGTGCTGTTCAACATCACGGCGATCGTCGGGCTGCGGTGGCTCACCACAGCGGCGAGCCAGTTCGGGCTCGCCAGCCTACTCCTGTGGGTGGTGGCGATGGTCGTCTTCTTCCTGCCTTCGGCAGTCGCAGTGCGGGAGCTCGCCGACATCGATCCCGCGGCGGGCGGTATCTACCGCTGGGTGCGACGGGCGTTCGGACCGCTCCAGGGATTCGTGGCGGGCTGGGGCTACTGGGTCAACAACCTGTTCTACTTCCCGTCGTTGCTCGTCGCCACCGCGGCGATCGCCGCCTACGCGGGCGGGCCGCGGTTCGTGCGCCTCGGCGACGACACCGTCTTCGTCGGCGCGCTGTCGCTCGCGGGGCTGTGGCTCGCGGTCGGCATGAACGTCGTCGGCCTGCGGGTCGGGAAGCGACTCCAGAACCTGGGCGGCCACGGGACCTGGTTGCCGGCGCTCATCTTCGTAGTGCTCGCGGCGTGGTCGCTGGTGGCACACGGCAGCGCGACGCCGGTCACCCTGCGAGGTCTGCTGCCCGCGAAGTTTGACCTCCCGTCGATCAACCTCTTCGCCACGATGACGTTCGCGGTCGCCGGGCTCGAGCTCGCCCCGACGCTCGGGGACGAGATCCACGACCCCGCCGCGACGCTGCGGCGCGGCATCGTCATCTCGGGCGTCGGCATCGTCTTCCTGTACGTCCTCGGCACCGCGGCGATGCTCGTGGCCCTCCCGGCCGAGACAGTGAGCATCACGAACGGGATGCCGCAGGCGACGGCGGCGCTGGTGCAGCGCCTCGGCGTGTCGTGGCTCGCGCCCGTGGCCGCGCTCGTCGCCATCTTGCTCGCGCTCGGCAATTTGGGGGGCGTCGGCGCGTGGCTCGCGGGGTCGGCGCGCCTGCCGTTCGTCGCGGGCCTGGACGGCGCCCTGCCGTCCGCCTTTGGTCGCATCCATCCGCGCTGGCACACGCCCCATCTCGCGCTGCTCGTGCAGGGAGCGCTCGCCACCGTGTTCGTGGTCGCGAGCCTGGTCGGCTCGACCGTGAAGAACGCCTACCTCGTGCTCACCCAGACCACCCTCATCCTCTTCTTCATTCCTTATCTGTATCTCTTCGCGGCCTATCTGCGGCTGCGGCGGGCGCGCCCCCCCGCCACGGGGCTGATCGGCCTCGTGGGCCTCGCTGCCGTCGGCTTCTCGATCTTCCTCGGCTTCGTTCCACCGGGGGACGAGGCGCGTCCGTGGATGTACGAGGCCAAGGTCGTGGGCGGCGTGATCGGGTTCATGGGCTTGGGCGTGCTGCTCGCGCGGCGCGGCGTGAGGGAGCGCACAGCTTCCAGCGCCGCCACGTTCTAGCGTAGATTCGGTCGGTCCGCTCTCATCCCGGGATTCCAGACGTGAAGCGTTCTCGCTCGCTCCTGATGGGGCTCCTGGTCGTTGCGTCGGTTCCTGGCGCGGCGCGGGCCCAGGACCGCCCCTCTCCGCGTTGGGAGATCCGCAAGTTCGACTTCCGGAGCGACGGCGTATGGCGCAAGCAGGCGCGCCAGGTGGCGAAGAACCGGGCCCGGCTGCTTGGCCGGCGGCAGTTCGGGGCGCTGAATGCGCCGCTCGTGGGCGGTGGAGGAGTCGCGCCGTCCGGGGCTGCCGTGGCGGTGTCAGGCGTGCTGCGCGTCCCGGCGCTGCTCTTCAAGTTCCGGGACACGCCGGCGGCCCAGGTGCGCGCCGCGGCAGAGTACGATCAGGTGCTATTCGCCGCCACCCCGCCCTCCGGCCGCCCGTACACGTACCGCTCGTTCTACGAGCAACTCTCCAATGGCCTGCTGAGCATCCAGGGGGAGACGTACGGCGCCGTGACGCTCGACAGTGACGAGGTCAGGTACGCTGGCGGGACGAGCGCGCAGTGCCAGAAGGAGAACCCGTTCGGGGCCACCAACTGCAACGGGCTCTTCTCCGATAGCGCGGTGCTGGCGATGCAGCAGGGCCTGCGCGAAGCCGTGGCGAAGCTCGACGGCTCGGTGGACTGGACGCAGTACGACAGCGACGGCGACAACGTCGTCGACCTCATCCTGTTCCTTCCGGAGGCGCCGGGCGGCGAGTGTGGACCGCCACCGTCGCGCGGCACGCCCGCCAACCACCTCTGGGCGCACCGCTTCGCGTTGCAACCGGCGTACATGACGCACTCGACCCGACCCTCGGGTCTGCACATCTGGGTCCGCGATTACATCCTGCAGGGCGGTGTGGGCGGGTCGACGGGTTGCGACAGCACGCAGATCATGCCGATCGGCACCGTGGCGCACGAGACCGGGCACGGCTTCGGCCTCCCGGACCTGTACGATACCGTGGACTCGACGGAAGGCATCGGCGAGTGGGGGATCATGGGCAGCGGCAACTACACCTCCCCCCTGAGCCCGTCGCGTATGGACGCGTGGTCCCTGAGCCAGCTCGGCTGGGTCACGGTGCGGCCGTTGGGCGTGCCCGGCAGCTATCATTTCGGCGCCGCCCCGGTCTCCGACACCGCGTTCTACGTGCCGGTGCTGGGCGCGAATCCCCGCGGCGAGTACTTTCTGCTCGAGAACCGACAGGCCGTCCAGTCCGACAGCACGATGATCGGCTTTCACTGCCGCGTGAGCGGATTGCCGTCCAGCTGCGGCGGCGGCCTCCTCATCTGGCATGTGGACTCGACCCAGATCGCGACCGGCGGCCCGTCCAACACTATCAATGCCGGACCGATCCACGGCCTGGAGCTCGTGCAGGCGGACGGCAAGGGCAACCTCGACGCGAACTCCTTCACGTCGCAGCAGCAGTCCAATCGCGGCGACGCCGGCGATCCGTACCCTGGGGTGCCCGTTCCCAACGTCCTCTTCTCCGCGTCGAGCACGCCGGCGGCGCGTCGCAACTCGGACTCATTACCGGCGGGCATCGTCCTGGATCAGATCCAGCAGGTCGTCCCCAACGGGGAGATGTCCTTCCGCGTGAGCTTCCCGGTGACGCTGGTCCGCGCCAGCGACACTGCCGCCGTGATCCAGGTCGACGGGGCGAGCTACCGGGTGTATCGCAACGTGCTGAACCAGGGAACGTCGCACACCGTGAGCGTGGCGGATACGCAGTACACCGCGGCGGGCCGTACCCGACAGCGGTTCGTCTCGTGGTCCGACGGCCTGGCACGCACGCACGGCTTCACGGCCGGCGCCACGCCCGACACGCTCATCGTGACGTTGGCGCGGGCGCACCAGCTCTCCTATGTGGCGACGAGCGGCGGCACCATCGCGGCGTCGGACACGAGCGGCTCGTTCTTGGCCGAGGCGACTCCGGTGACGTTGACGGCCAACGACACGAGCAGCGTGCGCGCGTTCGTCTCCTGGGCGGGCGATACCGTGTCCAAGTCGCTGTCCATCACACTTCGGATGAACCGGCCCTATGCCGTGCGGGCGGTGTTCCTCGCGCCCATCGCGGCGAGCGCCGTGGTGTCCGAGATCCTGGGCGGCACAGGGCTCACGACCCAAGAGCGGGGCGACCTCGACCAGCTCGGCAACGCGAACGGCCGGTTCGACCTCGGCGATTTCCTCGCGTGGGTCGACGCCACCGGTGCGCCGCTCACGGCCGAGCAGCGGGCCGCCGTGCAGGCACTACGGGCGAAAGGGGCCGCGCGGTGAGTCGACTGACCGGGACGGTGGCGCTCGTCGTGCTCGTGGGTGCGGCGTTGACCTGCCGGGACAGCACCGGGCCGGTCGCAGGTACGCTCAAGGTCGATCTGACCACGCCGAACAGCGGGGGCGACGGGGCGATTCTCCTCACAGTCACCGGCCCGGCCGCGCTCGCGAGCGCGACGCCCGGCACGGGACTGCGGCTGTTCGCTCAGCCGCTCGGCACGACCACGCGGTTCGCCCTCACGGGGACGCTCCCCCAGGGGACGATCCTCACAATCGGCGTGACGAACCTGGGTCAGGCGAGCCAGTACGTCGCGACCGTCCAGAGCGTCGCCGCGCGCAGCTACGACCTCCGCTCCGTCGCCGGCTACTCCCTTACGGTTTCGCAGTAGCCGGGCCGGCGCTCCGCACGAGCAGCGCCGCGGGGCCCTGAGCGAAGGAGGCCGTGCTGATGGTCAACGTGTCGCGCCCGGCAACGGTGGCGGTCAGCGTCATCGGCGCGACGGCCGCCCCAGCGCTGGGGATCGTGATGGTGACTGCGCCATCGCGTGCGACCACCCCCGTTACCATTCCGAAGGCGGCGGGCGGTTTGCCGACGTCCCCGGCGAACCAGCGCGCCACCCGTCCGAACGCGGTGTCGTGAGCGGCCGAGTCGAACTGGAGCGAGACCCGGAGGCCGGCGCCGAGCGTGGGCCGCGCGGGGACGCGCCGCGGCGCGACGTACTCCCACGTGCCGAGCAGCGCCGTCGCGCGTTGTACGGGGTCGGGATGCGATCGGTGGCAACCTTGCCAGGCGAGCGCCGTTGCGCATACGACGTGGACCGCTCTCATGGCGGCCCCGGCGCCGTGCAGTCGGCCGGCCGCGGCGCGAACGCCGGCGTGCTGTCCGGGAGGCGCAGGCTGAGGATGCGCGGCCGTGCCACGCTCATCGCCCACTGCGCGAACGCTCGCGCCGCGACGCCCGCGCGTGACTCGCGCACGACATACAGGGTGTACGGGTTGGTGAGCGCGGTATCGGCCACGAACAGCACGCGCAGTCGCAAGTCCGTGAGCTTCGCCAGGGTCGGCAGATCGGCGAGCGCGTACGCGTTGCGCTCATCGGCCACGTGCAGCGTGGTCGTCTGATCGGCGCCCGACTGCAAGTACCACCGGCCCGCGGGCCGCCCGCCCGCCCGGTCCCACAGGGCCAGCTCCTTCACATGCGTGCCCGAGGAATCCCCCCGCGAGACGAACGGGCCGGCCGCCGCGGCGATGCGGCGGAACGCGTCGGCGGCGCTCGACGCGGCGGCGATCCTGGCCGGATCGGCCGCGGGGCCCACGATCGCGAACCGGCTCGCGACGAACGGGCACGCGAGCAGCGCGTGCCCGGGGGCGACGAGCAGGCGTTGCTCGAGGCTGGGCGCGTGCGTGATCACGACATCGAGGTCCCCCCGCGCGGCCGCGGCGAGGATCTGGCCCGAGGGGCCGACCACAACAGCTGGCTTGGGCTGCGCGAGGGAGTCGAGCACCGCCAGCGCGCCCGACTGCTCGACCGTATACGTGGTGCCGAGCCGCAGCGGCCGCTCGCGGGTAGTGCACGCGGCCAGCGCGCCGCACATTAGCCCCGCCCACAGTCTTCGGAGAGTCGCCATGTGTCGCATCGCGCTCCTGCTCGCCCTCGTCTCGCTCCCCGGCCGCGCCAGCGCGCAGGGGTTCCCCCTCACCGTCGAGAGCATCATGCGCGGACCGGACGTCGTCGGCACCGCACCGTCCAATGTGCGGTTCTCGGCTGACGGGCGCTACGTGTACTTCGCGTGGCGCAGCCCCGGCGTGGACACACTAGACCAGGACTACCGCGTGGCCGTCGCGGGCGCGCCGCTGTCTCCGGAGCGGTTGCCGCGCTTCGCCGTGGACACGATTGCGATGGCGACCGGGGGGAGCGCGTGGTCGCCGGACCTGCGACATGAGGTCGTGGTGTTGAAGGGCGACGTCTGGCTGGTCGAGCGCACCGGCGCGAAGCGGCGGCTCACCCAGACGCCGAGCCCGGAGTCCGATCCCGCGTGGTCGGCGGATGGCCGCACGGTCTTCTTCACGCGGGAGGGCAACGCCTGGACCCTCGGTCTCGACGACGGCGCGCTGCGCCAGCTGACCGACATCCGGCGCGGACCCGCGCCCAAGGCGCCGGGTGAGCCCACGGGGGAAAAGAAGGTGCTGCGCGATCAGCAGCGCGAGCTGTTCGACTTCATCCGGCGTCAGGTGGCGGAAGAGCGGATGCGGGCCGACACCGACACGGTGCATACCCTGAAGCCGCTGTACCTCGCGGAGCGGCAGAGCGCGACGCAGCTCGAGGTCGCGCCCGACGCCCGCTTCGTGCTCGTCACCGTGACCGAGCGCGCGCAAGGGGACTCCGTGGAGGGACGGCAGGTCGTGCTGCCGAGCTGGGTCACCCAGTCGGGCTACGTGGAGACGCAGCAGATCCGCACCAAGGTGGGCGACGCCCAGTCGCGGCAGCAGGCGGCGCTCGTCGAGGTGGCGACGGGCAAGGTGACGTGGGTCGCCCGGGACTCGGGGAAGGGCAAACGGGAAACGAACGAGGTGGGAATCGGCTTTTCGGCGAATGCGCGCCACGCGTTGGCGCGCGTGACGGGCACGGACTTTCGGGATGCATGGCTCGTCGTCATCGACCTCCCGTCACTCGAGCGGCGCGAGGTCGCGCACCTGCACGACGACGCGTGGCTCGACGGGCCCCTGGGCGCGACCGCGGGATGGCTCAAGGATGGGGAGACGGTCTACTACGGCAGCGAGGAGACGGGGTACGCGCATCTCTACACGGTGTCCGCGTCCGGCGGCGCGCCGCGCGCGCTGACGAGCGGCAAGTGGGAAGTCCAACAGGTAGAGCTCGCGCCTGACGGCAAGACCTTCTACCTGCACACCAACGAAGGCGACTTCGCGCAGGTGCAGGGCTACGCGCTCGACGTCGCGAGCGGCAGGAAGGCCGAGCTGACGTCGGCCGAGGGGCGCCAGGATGTGGTCGTGTCGCCGGACGGGAAAACGCTGGCCGTGCTGCACTCGACGTCGAACCATCCGCCGGAGCTGTACTTCCAGGCCAACCGGCCGGGTGGCGAGCTGCGCCAGGTCACGGAGAGCACGACGCCTGCGTGGCGCAGCTTCAGCTGGATCAAACCGGAGATCGTGAGGATCCCGGCGCGGGACGGCGCCCCGGTGCCTGCGCGGCTGTATCGTCCCAGCGCGACGCCGTCGAACCACGCGGCGGTGATCTTCGTCCACGGGGCGGGCTACCTCCAGAACGTCCACAAGTGGTGGTCGTCGTACTACCGCGAGTACATGTTCAACCAGTTGCTGGCTGCGAAGGGCTACGCCGTGCTCGATCTCGACTATCGGGGGAGCGCGGGGCAGGGGCGCGACTGGCGCACCGCCATCTACCGTCACATGGGCGGAAAGGACTTGGACGACCAAGTGGACGGCGCGCGCTGGCTGGTGAAGAACCTCGGGGTGGATTCGACGAGGATCGGGATGTACGGGGGGAGCTACGGCGGATTCATTACCCTGATGGCGATGTTCACGCGGCCGGGCGTGTTCACCGCGGGCGCGGCGCTGCGGCCCGTGACCGACTGGGCGCACTACAACCATCCCTACACGGCGCGGATTCTCAACGAGCCGCAGGACGACAGCGTCGCCTACAAGCAGTCGTCTCCGATCTATTTCGCCGCTGGGCTCACGGGGCGCCTCTTGATCTGCCACGGGATGGTGGATGACAACGTGCATTTCCAGGATACGGCGCGCCTCATCCAACGGCTGATCGAGCTGAAGAAGGAGAACTGGGAGGTGGCGATGTACCCCGTAGAACCCCACGGATTTCGGCGGAACGACAGCTGGACGGACGAATATCGGCGCATCTTGAAGTTATTCGAGGAAACGATCGGCCACGGGAAGATGGGATAGGCCACGGCTAGGCCGTGGCCCGCTCCATTTGTACACGCTCGAGCGGCCCGGCCTCCGCGTTCCCGGCTCGCTGTCCACGCCCCAGCTGCGTCAGCGACTGTCCGAATGCCGCGTACACCCCGTCCGACCACCACGCGCGGCTCTTCTCGATCTCCCGGAGCACCTCCTGAGGCGACAGCGCGGGGCGGTAGGGGCGCGCCGTACTGAGCGCGTCGTACACGTCCACAATTCCCACGATCTGCGCCGCAATCGGGATCTCGTCGCCCCGCAGCCGGTCCGGGTAGCCCGTGCCGTCGTAGCGCTCGTGGTGCCAGCGGATGATCGGCTTCAGGTCCCAAGGGAACTCGACTGCCGCCAGCAGTTCCATGCCCCAGATGGGGTGCATCTGTACCACCTCGAACTCATCGCGGGTCAGCGGGCCGGGTTTGTTCAAGATCTCGTGCGGCACGCGGACCTTGCCCAGGTCGTGGAGGTAGGCGCCGAGGCGGATCGTGGTCTGGGCGGTGTCGTCGAGCCCCAGGCCGCGGGCGACGGCCAGGGCGTGCTGGGCGACGCGCTCGCAGTGCCCGAAGGTGTAGGCGTCGCTCGACTCGATCGACTGCCCCCACTCGCGGACGACGGCGAGGTAGGTGGCCTCGAGGTCGCCCATCTTGCCGCCGACGAAGACCAAATCGACGCGCGCGTCGAGCCGGCGGAACAGGCGGTGGGCGGCGTTCAGGAAGGTGAGCGCGTCTTGATTGCGCCCCATCGCCTGGAACAGTAACGCCAGCTCGCGTGACGCCTCCGCTTCGCTCAACACCGAGCCTGCGCTCACCGCCAGATCGATCGCGGAGCGGAGCCGGGACTCGGCGAGCGCGGCGCGCCCCGTCTCGCGGTACACCATGCCGATCATGCGGTAGGCTTCGGACTTGTTGCTGCGCGCCTCGAGCTGATCGAAGATGGCGAGCGCCGCCTCGGCGTTCCGCCGAGCCTCCTCGTAACGCCCCCGCACGAAGTGCACCTCGGCATGATTCACGAGGCACATCCCCTGCAGGTGCGCGTCACCCGCCCGCTCGGCGATCTCGTAGCACTGCTGGAAGTAGCCATCCGCCCGGTCGTACTGCCGCAGGTCGGTGCTCGCGATGCCAAGGTTGGCGAAGGCGATCGCGCACCCGTGCTCGTCGTTCGAGGCCCGGTACGCCTCGAGCGAGCGCTCGTAGTGCGCGACCGCTTCACCGATCTCGCCCTGAATGTTCGCCAGGATGCCAAGGTTCTGCTCGGCGCGCGCGCGCAGCTCGCGGCTCTGGCCTCCCCGCTCCAGCGCCTGGAGGAAGTTCTTGCGCGCGTCCTCGATCGCCCCGGTCTTCACGTCCAGCCCGCCGAGGGTATTCAGCGCCTCGGCGGCGAGCAGGTCATTGCCGGCGTCGCACGCCACGACGTAGCTGCGGCGGCACAGCTCGCGCGCCTCAGCCGACTCGTTGCGGTGATGGCGCACCACGGCGAGCCGCCGCAGCGCCTCGGCCAGCACCGCCCGCTCTCCCAGCCGGTCGGCTGCGGCGATCGCTGCTTCGTAACACTTGATCGCCTCGGGAATACAGGCGGCCCGCTCCCGGGCACGTGCATCGTGCAACAGGTCTGCCGCAGGGCGGACCGGCGCGCGCGGGGCTGCCTGCCCGGGAGCGGGGATTGAAACGGCGGTCACGACCGTATCACCACGCGATCACGTAATCCGAGAAGTGGTTGACCTTCCCCGTGACGTACTTGCTGAGCAGATTGTCGAGGGACAGAAGGTAGTAGAGGATCTGCAGGTTGTCCGTCGTGTACGCGATCCGCTTGGGGAGCAGCTTGCCCAGCAGACTGCAATTCGCGTAGCTCATCGTGAGCGCGGCAGGCGTCTGGAACTGCAGCCCGGCCGGTTTGAACTTGACGGCGTTCACGCGCAGGCCGGTCGGCAAGATCATCGTGATCGACACGGACTGCTTGAGGGCGGCCCGCGGGATGACGAGCGTGTGGGGCCCGACGCTGAGGCTGCCGCCCGCTGGCCCGATCGTCTGCGTGGTCGAGTCGTAGGGCAGGTTCGAGCACTGGAGCAGCCCCGTCGCCCCGAGCAGCGAGCCGATGAGATCGCCCGTAGGCGCGGCGGGTTGGGGCGCGATGCCGGTCGGCGAGCGGTCGCCGCAGGCGGAAGCCAGCCCGAGCGCGCACACGAGGAGCACGACCACCAAAAGACGAGCGGCCTTCATAGGCCTTCCTTCTCCTCTAGGGCGTGGGGAGTTCGGAGGGACAGCGGTGGAACGGCGGGCGAGCCGCCGCTTGCGACGGAGTACAACTTGTAACCCTCCGGCCCGAAAATCTGTGAGACCGGTCACGGCCGGTTGCCGCCTCGGCTCACGGATCGCATCCTTCCCGGGCCACCATCCGGGAGGCCGCATGCGTCCCCGGTCGGCGAGTCGGAGCGGAGTCGCGCTACTTCTTCTTCAACGTGAAGGCATCCCTGTGGATCAAGTAGACCCTGGCCCGAGTGCAACTCGACGCTGAGCGTGGGGCTCCCGTTTTGGGAGCCCCTGTGCCACACCCCGGATACGGCTCCATCATCGCCATGATCACCGGGTCCTTGACGCCCGCCTTGGTCAGCTTGACGAGGGCATCAGAGGACGTATCGAACTTGTGTTTCGAGTTCTTGATCTTGTGGATGATGAGCCCGTCGGACAGCTTGCTCTCCACCATCTGAATGATAGCGGCGTTGGTGAGCGTACCGGCCGCCTCGGCCTGCGCGGCTCTCTCTCCTTCAGCCTGCTTCTGCCCCGTCTCGAAGGCCGCCCGCTGGTCGATCTGTTGCATCGCCAGGACCAGCTCCTTGGCCATCTGGCACTCAGCTATGGCCTTGTTGACGATGTCGCCCGGCCGGAGCTTGGCGGCCTCCCGGAACTGCTCTAACGCTTGGTCGTACTCATCCCGCATCATGTGGCTCATGCCCATGTTGTAGTAGGCATGCCCCAAGACCTTGTCTTTCACCTTCGGGGTGTTCTTGCAGGTCTCGAGGTTTTGCTGGGAGGCCTGGAAGGTGCCCTCGAC
>Ga0209235_1001740_pt1 | contig 11981 bp, 15 predicted proteins | sample GraSoi013_1_20cm_4_FD_185817 | JGI IMG/M metagenome (GOLD analysis project Ga0209235, IMG submission 185817) | Grasslands soil microbial communities from the Angelo Coastal Reserve, California, USA - Sample 09_25_2013_1_20cm (SPAdes) (version 2) | ecosystem: Environmental > Terrestrial > Soil >...
CAGTCTGCCGAGTACTAGAAAGTGCAGGATCCACTCCATCTTACTACAACCAAATCCAAGTCATAGTAACGCCTTCATCAGGTCTCGCTTTGACGGTCCCAGTGAACTGGGTCACAGTAGAGGGTTGCTGGGCCTCAGGAACCTTCCAGATCGGTTTGAACCCGGGAGTATACTCCCTGACTCTCACGAGTTGTGCTAGGCTAACGGCAAGTATCCAGCAGCCCATCGGCTTCGGTTGTTCGGACTTGCCGAGGACTGTCATCGTTGAATCTAGCACATGGACTCAAGTCGATATCGCGATAGATACTGGAATCCGGTAATCACGAGCTGATAGAAGCGTTGAACCAAGCCAAACAGGGACGCGCCAAGAGTTTTGCCGGAGAAGGAACTGTTTACTGGCTGATAGTCACCGCCATCCTCCTAGGATACCTCACGGTCGCGGTCGCTCTCGCCTCAGCCATACTTTACTTCTCGTTCACGCTGATGCTTGCGGTTGTAGAGCTGGTGCTTGCCTACGCGTGCTGGACCCTGAGAAAGTGGGGCTTCCTAGCGTCGACCCTCTCAGCCATAGTAGTCGCGGGCCTCGCCTTCGGCATCCTCTACAGCCCCGTGGGCGATCTCCTCCTTCTCTTGCAACTCCAAGTCGTCCTATTCGCCTACCGAGCCTATCGAGAGCCGACTACCCCACCCGGTCAGTTGTAGAGAGCATATAGAATCCTCTACAGACCATGCTTTTCCAGCGGTTCTCCCAGCAAAGCCCGAAATCGCTTGTGCTTGGCCTTCTTTCGAAGGTCGTTTCTGATTAGTCGTAGTGTTTCGCTGCAAAGTCTCAGTGCTGATCGGTAGATTTTCGAGGTTTCTTTTGTCCCTCTTATCCCTCGCGCTATGGGATAGTCGATTCCGAGGTGGCTTGGTTTCTTCTTCGACTTCAAGACCTGGTGACAAAGATAGTTCTCGCTGATAATCGAGATATCATTCAGTGCAATGATGGCTCTCTCGACGTGCTGGGCGATGACTTGAGCCGCGTATCTCGTCATATACTCATCTCGGTTGCGCCAACCATTCCTCATCTTTCCAGAATATTCGATGATGTTGTGGTACGTGTCCCAGAGAGATTTCTCTAGCAGTTGTTGCGAGGGCTTCGCAAGTCTCCAACGATCAAGAATCCGCTTCAGAATACCCTTAGGGTCATAGAGCACTCTAGTTGACTTCGCGCTTCCACGGGCCCAGAAGAACGCTTTGGGATCGCTAAACTCCCTCTCCAACTCCGCAACCCGCAGGAATCCTACACCAACATAGATGTCTCCATCGAAGTAGGAGAACTCCGACGGCTTCTTTCCCTGACTCGTCACCGCCACCAAGTCAATATCACTGAACGGCCCCGGCTCTCCCCTTGCCACGCTTCCATGAACCAACACGCCAATCACGTTTGGATGCTCTCTTCTAACAAGAACCATGGCGCGCCGCGTCGCCTCATCAAAGAGCTGGTTAAGCCCACTCTGAGAGAGTCTTGCCGACGAAGGCAAGCGGGCTTCCCATACTCTCAACTCTCGCATGCGTTAGGCACCTTCGATACTATCGAACGTTGTTTCGACGGCATCGAATTATAACAACCTCCCCCACGAAATACTCCGGTAGGCTATGCAGATATCAATCCCCTGGGAATAATGGCACGGGCGTCCCCCGCCCAGGTAACAAGCGTGAAGCTCTCGGAGACCGCGATGCTCATCTACGTCTACATCCAGTCCCGCTCAGGGGACAGCGTCCGGCTCCGCGATATTCAGCGAGCGATGAACTTCTCAAGCCCCAGTTCCGCTCTCTTTCACCTGCAAAAGCTCGAAAGCGTAGGGCTAGTCCAGAAGGACAATGTGGGCGATTATCGGATCAAGACACGTGTCCGGGTTAGCCTGGTCAGAAACTTTCTAATTATCAAGGGCACTTTGATACCAAGACATGTTTTCTACGCATCTGCGACGACCGCAGTCTCCATGATGTACTTCGTATTGCTCGGCCAATTTCTGTCTTCGCCAATCGCCATTGTTGCCCTGCTTCTGAACGCGGGATCCGCCGCGGCCTTCTGGTACGAGTCCTGGCAAGACTGGAAAACAAGACCGAGGTTTTCACGACGTTCCGAAGAATGAAACGCGCGTTCGATATGATTGAACAGCGTTTCGAACGCATCGAATTATATCGAGCCCCGACCATATTATTTCACAGACCAATCATGCAGAAGAGAAGACAAGTCCTTACCTTGATGCAGGCCGCGATCATACTCTCCGTCATGATTGTGCAAACACTCCCGCTCGACTTGGTAAGTGCACAGTCTTCCTCAATCCCGCTATCGCAAGAGTTCGCCAGCGGAGACCTCCAGGTCAGCACCTATCTCGAGGCATGGTACACATGGATAAACGTCAATGGCACCCATACAATATTCCTCGCGCTGCATTCTCAACAAGCCCAGTCACCCGTGTTCGCGTTCGTGGGACAAGCATACAACACATCTTCAGGATCCCGGGTCTTCGTGGGCAACGCAATGCTTGCGATGGAGGTCTACAACGACACCAACAAGAATGGGTTTCTGGACGCCAACTACGGCACTGGATCAACAGAACTCAAGTACACCTTGATCATGAACGCTTCCCAGACATTCACCACCAACCCCGTCCACAAGACAAGCATCAACGGCAGCCCACACTATCTCTGGGGAATAACGTACGGCTCGGTCCAAGCCATACTGATCAAGGCTATTGCTCCGGACTATGGCTACGGTGGGGGAATAATGGCAACCGACGCGATCATTGACCACGTAGCAATGTTTTACGATTACTCCCTGAGCGGGAACACTACGTTTCTGAAGACCAGCTATAATATAGGCAACGTAACGCTCGCCTCCTGGACCCCACCCGGAGTCACACTTCAAGGGTTGAGCCTCTCGCTCCTCCACACAACCCTGAGTGTTTCATCCAAACAACTGACCGTGACCGCGAGCAACAGCCCATACGACTCCCAGGTTAACACGACACCTTCCCTCGTTAACGTGGCTGAGGTAAAGGTGGACAACATCCTTGCTTACGAGTTTCGATTCAAAGACAACTACACGCTCTTCCAGAACCCGGCCACAAGCTACCCTGCGGTATACCTTGCATCGCCAAGTAATTCACTTCCGACAAACGCGTTTCAAGGCGCTTGGTACGATCCCCTACTCAGGGTCCAGAACTATGTCCAAGGTCAGCTCCCAGACATAGCCGGCTTACCAGCCACATCCACTTTTGACTATTCCAGGTCCAAACTTCTTTACCGCATATCCTACCCCACCTGGTCCGGCAATGCATTGACTCATGACCCCACATATGTCGCCCATCTAGGCCCCGGTACGGTCACGACTTCCCCTCCTCCAAGCCTGCCAACGACTATTCTCGCGGTGGCTGTATTCACGGGCGTGCTGGCTCTCGTCGTTGCAGTTCACAGCTTCTCGCGTTCAAGGAAACATCGACGGTCTGCCGACGAGCTGGAAAATCTAGAACTGTCAAGTAATCCAGAATAGACGGGTCCAGCAGATCCAACAGAAGGACAAGGTGGCTGGACCGCTTTCTCTCAAACCCGCCCCCTCAAGGAAAAATCTGAAAGTGCAGGTGCACATCGTAATCGGAATATCACCTATAGGTCCCGCAGGAATTTGTTGAACCCGCGGAGAAACAACTCGAAGGTCCCATGACTTGGTGCAACTCTTCGGTTCAGCGACGAGCAGTTTCGCTCTCGTGTCCGAGCAATAGCTTGGGAGCGGCTCAACCTTGCAGATGTCGAGTCAGCGGAGCAACTGGCGCGAGCGCCTGCACGTTAACCCTTCACGGATGGAGCATGAACTAGCTCTCAAGCTACAAGATGATCGAGTGAATTATCTTACTCAAGTCGAGATACCTGTGACCATGGCCGACTTCTACTTCCCGCTGGAACCGCGACCGTTGATTGTGTTCGTCGATGGCCCGGGCCACCTAAAGACCGCCCAGATGATGAAAGACAAAGAACTGCGATCTCTATTACGAAAGAGAGGATACAGGATCCTGGAGCTGAGCTATGGTACCTACTCGGATAAGAAAAGAGACGAACTGTACCGGGAGATCTTGAACGGCCTCGGAAGGTAGCGACTAGAAGGTGAGTGAAACTAATCCTTCGAATCCTTTAAAGGACAAGATTGCCTATGCCATTTCTGGACCTGTCAATGTCTTTCAAAATGGGGGATCTCGTATGGTTAGGCTGCAAGGTTCACAAGGGAATGTTTCCGAGTGAGCGAAACATACGCGTAGATCTAGCGAGTCCGAAGCGGAAGATAATCTCTGGATTTGTTCCGAAAGAGTTTGTGAAAGGATCTGTCTCACACGCAAGGGGTCAGGTTGCGGTCGTTATCACAGCGAAACCCAAGAACGGAAAGGTCTCTGTACTTTTTCCGGGGGAGATTCTTACCTCCACAAATCCTGTGGAGATATCAACCTCTTTGTTGAGTAGGCATGGACCGTAGAGAAAATCTTCACGATTGATCCTCTCCCGGCCAGATCTTATCAGAGCTTGGAAAGCCAAACAAATCCGGTTTCTCCCAGACATTTCTGAAGAGCAGATCGGGCTTTCCTCAATCGATCTTCGACTAGGATACGTTTCGACCAGATTGAAGAAGACCAAGCGTACGATTCGTCCTGCCGCAGAGGGTTTTGATCCCACTCATCTAGTGCAAAACTACGAGCATGAACGGTCTAATCTCATAATAAAACCAAGACAATTCAGGCTAGCCCTAACGCTGGAGAGGGTTTCCATCCCAGGCACGTTAGCGGCTAACGTTCAGGGAAAGAGCAGCCTTGCAAGAGCAGGGCTCGCGGTTCACATTACGGCCCCTCATATACACCCGGGATTCGCCGCTCCAATAGCTCTTGAATTGTATAATCACGGTCCTTGGACGCTCGAATTTCTACCGGGCCGCGACCTTGTGTGCCAGATAATCTTCTTCAAAGTCTCCACGAAGATTCCCTCCAAACAGGCCAAGTCTCTGGGAACCTACATGGATCAGGCTACTCCGTTCCCACGAAGAGAGCGTGGCGAAAAGTCGAAACTGTCGACGAAAGTTGACTGGAAGCAGGACCCGTTGTGGAAAGCTCTTCAGAAACCTCTTGACTGGAAGGTGGACCCACACGCTTCCCGTCTTGACGAGGAATTCGCCTGAATGGTGTCCGTGCGTAATGGTCTGAGAGTTTCAATTCAGCTAAAAGCTCCATAGCCTCACTGCTAGTGAGGAAGAGGATTCGATGAAAATCACAACGAAAGCTAATGGGAAGCTTCTCAAGCCTTGGAAAATTGCCGAAACTGTCTTCCATGCAGAAGAGATCGTGAGAGCGGAACACTTAGAGTTGATCAAGAAGGCGCACATAGTCCCGCAGCCAGAGCGTAAGAAGCTCAACGGTAGAGACATCTTCGAGCCTGGAGAAGTCTTCTTCATGACAATGCCAACGGAGAAGGGACCGGTGAAAGTCGCTCACGTCCACTGGAAGCCTATAGTAGATTGTGGAGAACACTACCGCTTCCTTAATCGAGACGGCACACTTGGAGAACGAGTGACTTCTGCGATCGCGGTTAGAACAGGATTCTAGATAGGAAGATACGCCGATCAGTTTGGCTTGTAGACCCGGCCTGTTCTGCAAAGAAACCAGTTAATACGACACGTCAGAATAACTATGACGATACTTCGCAGTATGTTTGGTTGAAGATCTCTTGAGGATTATTTGTGCTGACTGCGACTGCTCACCTGAAGAATGTCAAGGCTCGAAATCGGCGACGGAGTGTCCAAGTTGCCGGTTGGAAGTTTGCTGTTGCTGGGTTGAAGGCGCTTCAGTAACCGATGAAAGGGCTTGAGAGAGGCGCTAGTTCTTGTTTCTACCATTCTTCAATGGATAGTCCTGGGACCCTTGCGAAGTCGGACTTGTTTCTCGTCACAACCGTGAGCCTGTTCTCCAGTGCGATCCCGGCGATCATTGCGTCTCTGAAATCTATGGCATTTCCTTTTTTTTCGAGGGTGGCGAAGACGTTTCCTGCTCTCTCTGCTGAACCCGTAGCTAGCGGGAGGACTAGGAGGCGGGAAAGTAGTTTGCGGCTCTCCTTCACGTTTTCTTCAATCGACTTTGACTTGTGCGCTCCATAGAAGAGCTCGAAAGCGTTGACGCTGGTCGTGGCCTGTCGTCCCTCGCTATCCAGCTTGGTCATGTGTTTCTCGGCCTCGTCCTTCTTACGGAGGATGGCGACCAGGAGGTCGGTGTCAAGACACTTCAGGAGGTTGTTCCACGTCCGCTGCGGATCGCGAGGGTGGTCTTTTTCCAGTTCTTTTTGAGGCTGGAAAAGATCTTTTGTTCCTCCTCGTCGGTCATTTTCCAGGCTCCGAATGAGTCTTTGAGTTCACCGCGTTCTCTGGCTAGTCTTTTGATTACTTCTGAGAAGCTCTCTTTGCCTTTCTTCTCTCGGGACAAGAGTTCGTACGCTTCCTCTGTTATGGTTAGGGTTTTGACGCCCATGGCTACCCTGTTTACGTGTAAACATAAACATATAGCTTCTGGCTTTGCTGTTTTACGAACTCATAGTTTGTGCTTGGCAGTGCGCTGCCAACCGCTTTATATGCAGCTTGGCAATCGATTGCCAACCCATTGTTGATCCAGAATCTATTATAGAAAGCCTCCATCATAACTGGACCGGTATAACACGGAATCCAGCTGGATGAACGATTGACCAAGATCGTTGCTGACGACCTCCAGAACGACGAAGTCTCCTCCCTAGTTGAATACATGACGGCCGTGTCCAGCGGTCAGATAGCTCAGCACAAGAAGCTCGTCAAAGTCACCGGTCTCTCCAACAAGAAGATCAAATTCTTAGTCAAAAAGTTCCTCTACACCCGACACCTTCCCGGTTACGGTGTGCTCGAAACTGCAGGAAACTTTGAGATAGTTCGTCTCAAACCTGAAGAGAAACGGACCGAGCAACACGAAACCCTCAGTCCAACGATGCTTCCAGAGTCCATTGGCTTGGGAGGCCTTCCACGTTGGGGCAAACCGTCAGACATGATTGAATGGGAGGGACAGCCGCCGCCGATGAAGAAGGAACGCTACAAGAAACAGTAGCGCCTCTGCCCGTCTCTTGACCACCCAAGAAGAGGCGCCTCCCTGAACCAGTCCTAGGATCCGTTGATCTCGCTGTAGGGCCAGGGGGTTTGTGTTACGTTGTGTTCACAGTGCAATATATTGTGTTTCGATAATATCGGCCTTCGAAATTATCCCGGCTCAGAACATAGAATATAGCCACGACGACCCTCCACTCCCAATCCATGGATATTATTCGAAAAACCACGGACAATACACTGACAATAATCCTCATACTACTAACCCTCACAAGCGGCACAATCCTCGCATCAGCAACCGTCACCCGAGCCAACGCCGCCTCACCCAAAGCCACGTTCGCCAACTACGAGCTAGCCGGAAACCCGTTCGTAACCGGATACAATGTTGGAACTTCTTGTCCCAACACCGCGCGGACATGCCAGAACACCGAAGGCGAACCACAGATCAGAGCTGACAAGGCCGGGAACTTCTACGGCTCATCAGAAAACGTGTTCTGCGTCATCGGAGGCCTCTGCGGAGGAACCTTCGCCTGGAGATCAAACGACAACGGGCAACACTTCACAACCCTAATACCTCCCAACAGCTTCTCAGTCGGACGCCCGGGAATCAGCCCCGCGGGAGGAGACACCGACATCGCAGTCGCCCCTGACAAGAACACAAACGGTCTCTACAACGTGTACGTGGCAAGCCTCCAGAGCAACCCTCCGCTACTCAACGTCTACGTTAGCACGAGCACTGATGCGGGCGCATCATGGTCGATCAATCCGACAAGCGCCAGCGTCGCCGGGGACGACAGGGAATGGATAGCAGCAGACGGCGCCAACAAAGTCTGCATCTCATACCACGCCATCGCCCTGACAAATGATATCGTCGTGGACTGCAGCTACAACGCCGGCCTAGTCTTCACTCAACACACCTCCGCCTTCGACCCAGCCCACATCGCCTTCCTCGCAGGCTTCAACAACATCATCGGCAACCTCGCCATAGACCCCAGCAATCACGTAATCTACCAAGTGTTCAGCTCGATCGCCAACTCCGACGAGCTAGCATCCTGCACCATCTCATGCCACGTCCACACGGTCTGGATAGCAGTATCGATAGACGGCGGAAACACTTTCACCGACTACACAGTCTACAACAACCCCAACACGAACCTCGATTACGGGCACCAGTTCATCAACGTCAGCGTCGACACCGCAGGAAACGTATACGCAGTCTATTCCGACGACCACAACATCTACTATAGCTTCTCAAGGACCTTCGGAAAGAACTGGTCTGGACCCTACCAGATCAACAACGCACCCTCCAAAACGGCCATATTCCCCTGGAGCACAGCAGGTAACGTAGGAGAACTAGACGTAGTCTGGTACGGCACCAACTTCTACAACGGAGTAGATCACCCTGACACGTACCCGGACACTGCTGCATGGAACGTCTACTTCAGCCAGAACCTGAACGCTCTAGTGCCAGGCAGCAGCTGGACGCAGGCTACCGCTTCGAACATAATCCACTACGGTGGAGTATGTGAGGCAGGAGTCACCTGCACAGGCAACAGGGATCTGCTGGACGACTTCGGAGTCGCAGCGAGCCCAACCACAGGCAGCGCAGTGATCATCTACACATCCGACCAGTTCGTCAACAGCACCGCGGAACCTGCCACGAGACGCTCCTCCACATCGCCGTTCTGCACCCAGGCTACCAACAACGATATCGATTGTGAGCATACGAACATTGCAGTCCAGACCGGGGGCTCAACCTTCTTCCAAACCAAGCACCATCTCCAAGTGAACAGAATCGATATTGAGAATACAAACTTACAGGGAGGCAGCAGTCCAGACTTCAAGATCCGAGGCGAGAACACCGGGACCGTTCCCATCAGCTCAGTATCAGTCCAACTCTCCGGCCAGCCAGTGACATTCACATGGAGCACTGCGTTCCCGCTGCAACCTGGTCAATCAGCGTCAGCTGAGACAACCACTCTGCCACTACTGCTTGTCGTAGGAGACATCTACCAAGTGACAATCACAGCGACTCTGTCCGATGGAACAACGGAGACGCAGACGACCAGCGCCATCTACACCCTGGGCGCCGGACTCGGGCTCTAAGACAGCCCGAACCCCCTCTTTTTCTCACAAAATCCTATCAGGCTCTTGGTGGGAGCCGCTCGCTGAAAGCGTCTATTCCACCCTTCGAGTCAAACCGGATATTGAAACTGTACCTCTTTCCACCATACAACGCCGTGCATTCTCGTCCTCGGTAGTTACCGGTCATCTTGATCTCATCAAGAGTCTTCCATCCGGTCCTTTTCTTCACCTCGTTAACCATGTTCTTGAATTCGATCGCGCATATGTCACAACAAAAGAACATGCGTTGTCCTTCGATCTCTTCCCAGTAGTCGCCCCAGGTTGCCTGGCAGATCGCGCAACCCTTCTCAGCTACTTTCAAACCGTCTACTCCTCTCCAGCCTCGCCATCAAATACCGGTCAAAATAATCAATCGATCGGAGAAACGTCGCCTGCACATCGTCCATATTTCCATACAACCTAGAGTACTTCTCCACAAGCCCCAGCGCCTGTTCGGAATGTCCCACATCCGCTTCATATCCTTCCCGCAAGAACGCCTTCGCCTCGTTCGATATCTCCTCGTTCTTCAATATCACTGGATCAAAATATCCGATACTCGCACCCTCACTCTTCAATTTCCGATTCGCGATCAATTCCAGCCCATGCATTGCAGCCATGCCCTCGACCCAGTGATCGTCCCGACAGATACTATCCCAGACACGGATCCCCTCTCGGGTATCCTCCAACGGCGCCATCCGAAACACTTCCTTCCGATCTAGCCCTAGACTCTCTCCCATCCTCAACAACAATTCATAATGGCTCAGCTGACCCGTCCCTACACCGCCGTACTCCGTGTTGATATTATCCAGTTCGTACAATACAACCTCCATTTCATCGGTTCGCGCCATGATGTAGCTGCACGATCGGACCCACTGACGGAGGAAGTGGTGATGCTCAACAACATATCCCAACAATACCGCCCTGCTAGGATGCTGCAACGCGAGAACGAAAGGATGCGGACTCGACCCGTAGAACTTTTCGATAAAACGCCCCTTAACCCACGACTCCAGACTATGGCCTCCAAGATCAAAGAACCCGCTCAACAACCCTGACAATGTCTTCCGATCAGATTTATTCTTCGTAATATTCCGGTTCAGCCACATCACATGCCCCGCATCACTTCGCCCCGCCATCGCAACAAAATGACCCGCAAGATCATCGAAATCATCATGCTTCTGAAAATCGACACCACAACAAGGACACTTCGTCAATCATATCCGACCTCTTACAGAGGAAAATCCTTCGGCAAACGACCACGAAGCCGCTGATAATCAACATCTGCCCCATACTTCCCGCGAATGTCCTCCAGGATACTCTTCACCTGATCAACCGATAAACCCCGAGCGTCACCAACCATTTCCACAGTATGCTCAAAGTCCTCATGACATGAAGCGTAACAGTTCCCCATCCCGGTCAAGAGTTCTCGTTCTTTAGGGGTCATAACTCTCAAGCTCTATCGATACTGTCTCAAGAACATAACTAACATCTTACAACAGTCTCCACGAACCCTGCTAGTAATGAACGCCGTCTCAAGGATCCCCTTGTCTAGGAAAGACTCTCCCCAGGTCATCGGAGCCCAGCCAACTTCATCTACCTTACCCCAACAACGATCCAGGAGATTTGCGATTTGGATACAGGGTCTCAAGGTTTTTGGCGATAGCGGGACTCGTAGACTTTGTTGCTTGGATCGGTGCTGAAGTAGAGTTCAACCAGTATTGCTGGTATTCAAGTTGCTCTTACCAGACGGTCGGTCTCCCACTGAATATCCTGCTCGCAACGGGCCTTCTTCTCCTCCTTTTCAGCATGATAGTTGCCGTGGGTACGTGGATGAATCCTCCTTCCTAGGAGCCGCCTCGACCCTCCAGAAATTCTCGGTATCAGTTTAGATGCTTGTTCATGAACCGAGTGGCGAGCCAGCTGCTTGTCTCTTCTAGAGGGAATCTTTGAATTTTTGCTCGGCGACAAGTGTTCTAAGCGAATGAAGGTCAAGATTCGCTTGCTTGATTCGGAATGTCGGATCGGCTCGGATGGCGAAGGTGGATTTCAAATCGGATGCGAATTTTGCTGAAGAGATCTCTCTGATCGCCGCGTCAACCTGCTCTATCAGTTGTTCTTTTGATCCGCAGGCCGCGCATCTCGCGACGGTATTCCAGTCGACTCTTTCCGATAACATTACAATGTCTCCAAGGTCTTCGGTCTTGCCTGTGTGCAACTTGATAGCGACGAGCAGGTTTCTCTGTGCCACCCTAGACGGGGTGGAGTCTGTTGCACCAGCTACAATTGCTTCTACAGAATTATCCTGTATGAACCCATAGGTCCAGATTCCCCGGGTTGTTGTGCTGACGACAGTGTCCACGAAGAGCTCCACGGATACTGGCTCTCCTCCGACCGATTTGATGTACTCCCTGATCGTCACGCCAATGGGCGGGAGAACCTCCTTTCTTCGTAGCTCGTATCCCTCGCCGAGGAGTATCGCATCTATGACCGGAACATTGTCCCGGTTGGTTGCGAGGTCACAGTCGATGGAGAACCGGTGTTGACCGAAAGCATTGACAGCGTATCCTCCTATCACGACGAAACCGTCTGTGGCTTCGCTCAAGACCCTGAGGATCCTTATGATCTCTGTCTCACGCGAGGTGAGGTATCCGGATTGGCTCATCATATCGATCACGCCACACCATTCGCCTTAACTGGATACTGATCAGACAAGATT
>Ga0209235_1001743_pt1 | contig 11978 bp, 10 predicted proteins | sample GraSoi013_1_20cm_4_FD_185817 | JGI IMG/M metagenome (GOLD analysis project Ga0209235, IMG submission 185817) | Grasslands soil microbial communities from the Angelo Coastal Reserve, California, USA - Sample 09_25_2013_1_20cm (SPAdes) (version 2) | ecosystem: Environmental > Terrestrial > Soil >...
TCCCCGACGTCCTCACCGACCAGACGTCCGCGCACGACCCGCTGAACGGCTACGTCCCCGCGGGTTGCTCGCTCGAGCAGGCGGCCGTGCTGCGGCACGCGGACCCGGCGGAGTACGTGCGGCGTGCGACGGCGAGCATCGTGACCCACGTGCGCGCCATGCTGGAGCTGAAGCGGCAGGGCGCCGTCACGTTCGATTACGGCAACAACATCCGTACCCAGGCCGCCGACGCTGGGCTCGAGCAGGCGTTCGCGATCCCGGGGTTCGTGCCCGAGTACATCCGGCCGCTGTTCTGCGAGGGGAAGGGGCCCTTCCGCTGGGTGGCGCTGTCGGGCGAGGCGCGGGACCTGGAGCGCACCGACCGGCTGGCGCTGGAACTGTTTCCGGAGAACGACGACCTGCGCCGCTGGATCGGGCTGGCGCAGGCTCGCGTGGCGTTGCAGGGCCTGCCGGCGCGCATCTGCTGGCTGGGCCAGGGCGAGCGGGCGCGCTTCGGCTGCGGGTTGAACGATCTGGTAAAGCGGGGCGAGCTCGCGGCGCCCATCGTGATCGGCCGCGACCATCTCGACACCGGGTCCGTCGCCTCGCCGTTCCGCGAGACGGAGGGAATGCGCGACGGGTCGGACGCGATCGCCGACTGGCCGATCCTGAACGCGCTCCTCAACACCGCGTCGGGCGCGGCCTGGGTGTCCTTCCATCACGGCGGCGGCACGGGCATCGGCAACTCGCTGCATGCGGGGCAGGTGAGCGTCGCCGACGGGACGCCGGCGGCGGGGCGGCGGCTGGAGCGCGTGCTCACGAACGACCCGGGGATCGGCATCGCGCGCCACGCGGACGCCGGCTACCCGGAGGCGCTCGACGCCGCCCGCCGCCACGGCATTCGGCTCCCCATGCGCGCGGAGTCCTTGAGGGAGACGAGCGACTGAGCACGCTGCTCGCCGGCGCGCGCCAGGTCGTCACCTGCCGCGGCCCCGCCCGCGCCCGCCGCGGGCGGGAGATGGCGGAGGTCGAGGTGCTCCGCGACGCCGCCGTCGTGGTCGAGGGCACCAGGATCGTCGCGGTCGGCGCCTACCGCGAGCTGCGGGCGGCGCACCCGGGGGCGGAGCTCGCGGAGGTGCGCGGCGTCCTCTATCCCGGCCTCATCGACTGCCACACCCACGCCGTGTTCGGCGCGCCGCGACTCGACGACCACGAGCGGCGCGCTCTGGGTGAAGACTACAAGGCGATCGCCGCCCAGGGAGGCGGCATTCTCCAGTCGGTCGCCGATGTACGCGCGCGCCCCCAGGCCGAGCTCGTCACGCTCACGCGGGCGCGGGTAGCGGCCCTCCTGGCCCACGGCAGCACCACGATCGAGGTGAAGTCCGGCTACGGCCTCGAGCTCGAGGCCGAGTTGAAGCAGTTGCGCGTCATCCGGGAAGTCGCCGCCTCCGCTCCGGCGACGCTCGTCCCGACGTTCCTCGGCGCCCACGAGGTTCCGCCCGAATTCCGCGATCGGCGCGCGGACTACGTGCGGCTCGTGTGCGAGGAGATGATTCCCGCCGTGGCCCGGGAGCGACTCGCCGTGGCCTGCGACGTGTTCTGCGAGCCGGGCGTCTTCAGCGTCGCCGAGGCGCGGGCGGTCCTCACCGCGGCCAGGCGCCACGGGCTGGCGGTCAAGCTGCACGCCGACGAGCTCGACGGGTCGGGGGGCGCGGAGCTGGCGGTGGAGCTGAGCGCCGCAAGCGCCGACCATCTCACGGCGGTGTCGGATGCGGGCGTCCGCGCGCTCGCGCGCGGCGGCACGGTGGCGGTGCTGCTCCCCGCGACACTCGTGTTCCTGGGCCGGCGACGACCCGCGCCGGCCCGGCGGCTGGTGGAGCAAGGCGCGGCGGTCGCGCTCGCGACCGACTTCAATCCCGGCTCCTCGCCCGCGGTGAGCTTACCCCTGGTCGCGGCGCTCGGCGTCTCGCAGCTCGGCTTGCGTCACACCGAGGCGTTGACGGCGATCACCGTCAACGCCGCGGCCGCGCTGGGGCTGGCGGGGGAGCGGGGGCAGATCGCCGTCGGATTCGCCGCCGACCTCGTCGCGTGCGAGGTGTCGGATTGGCGGGAGGTTGCGTATTGGTTGGGACCGAATCTCGTAAGCGCCGTCTGGACAGCGGGTTCTGCTTGTTTCGTCCCACGGGGCCCGATATCTTTAGGGCCTCATGTCGAAGCTTGAGAAGCTGAAAGAGAAGGCTCGGGGCCTCGAGGCGAAGGACGCCAGGGCGGCCATGGCGGCGTGGCTGGACGTCATCAAGGAGCAGGAGTCCGAGCGCGATCCCAACCCGGATCTCTCCGTCTTCAATCGCATCGGCGACCTCGCCGCGAAGGTGAAGGACTCCGCCGGCGCGGCCGAGTGGTACGACCGCGCGGTGGACAAGTACGCCGAGCTGGGGTTCCACAACAACGCCATCGCGATGTGCAACAAGGTGCTGCGGAACGCGCCGGGGCGGCAGACCACCTACCTCAAGCTCGCCAAGCTGTATGCGGCCAAAGGCTTCATGGCCGAGGCCCAGCAGAACTTCGTGACGTACGCCGAGCGGATGCAGAAGGCGGGAAAGCTGCAACAGGCGTTCGCGGCGCTGAAGGAGTTCGCCGACATCTCGCCGGAGAGCGAGCACTTGCGGCAGCTGCTGGAGGAGCATCTGCGCATGTACGGGGAGCCGCGGATGTCGCAGGGGCGGGCGAGCGCACCCGCTCCGGCCAAGCCCGGCCGGCCGGCCGAACAGGACCTCTCGAAGTCCGGCAAGCACAAGACGACGAGCCTCGTGTTCCTGGACGTGGACGCGCCGCCAGCCTCCAAGACCAAGCCGGCGGCGCCGGGTGCGCCCCGCCGGCCGACCGCCCCACCGTCCCCGATCCCCACGCCCCCCAAGCGCCCCCCGTCTCGGGAGCCGGAGCACCTCAAGCTCATCGAGGACGTCATGCCGGATCCGGACCTGTCGTTGGAGATCGAGTCCACGAGCCTGATGCAAGACGCGGAGGCGCCGAGCTCACCGGGGATGCTGGAGGGTCTCGAGACGACGCAGTCCGAGTACGCCAGCCTCGCGGAGGACGGGCTCTCGACGCCGTCGCTGCGCGAAGAGCTGAGCGCCGACGACGTCGCGCCCCTGCAGGAGCTGGAGCCGACGGTGCCGGCGGAGGTGGAGGAGCCCGCGCCGAAGCCGCGGGTCACGATGCCCAAGGTGCCCCCACGGCCGGCGCCCAAGGTGACGCCCGTCGTGCCGAAGCGACCGCCCGCGTCGCCGTTCAAGACCGCGTCGGCGACCCCTGCCCGCACGGCGGGGCCACCGCCGCGACTCACGGTTCCGAAACTGACGCCGCCCGGGCCGAAGATCGCGCCCAGAGTGGGACCGCCGCCGAAGCCGGAGGCGCCGAAGGTCAAGCCGGTCGTGCCCAAGCGACCACCCAGCCCCACGGCGCCCCCCAAGGCCGAGCCGCCCAAGCGCAAGACCGTCGTCGAGGTACCGCCCCTCGAGCTCGAGCCGGACTTCGACGTCGCCGCGACCGACGGGAGCCACGACGTAGACGACGAGCCGCTCGTCGACGAGTCTCTGTCGGCGGCCGGCGTCATCGAGACGGAGGAGGACATTACGTCCGGCTTCATCGACCTCGGGCTCGACGAGGCCGTGGGGGGGGCGGGGGCGGAGGAGACCGGCTCGCTCGTGTTCGCCGACATCGAAGAGGCGCCCGCCAAGCCGACGATCGAGGAGCTCGAAGGGCGCGTGGCCGACGACCCCGACGACCCGGAGGCGCACCAGGCGCTGGGCGAGGCGCTCATCGAGGAAGGCGAGCGGGAGCGCGGAATCGAGGAGCTGGACCATGCCTCCGCCGGGTACGAGAACCGGGGCGACCTCGAGCAGGCGCAGGGGCTGGTGGACGAGGTCTTGCGGCTCGACCCGAACAGCGTGCGCCACCGCCAGAAGCTGGTGGAGTACGCCTTCAAGACGGGCGACAAGGAGAAGCTGATCGACGCCTACCTCGAGCTGGCGGACACGCTGCTGCGCCAGGATCTCCCCGACAAGGCGCGGGCGGTGTACCAGCGCGTGGCCGAGCACGACCCGACGAACGAGCGTGCCAAGGCGGCGATCGCGATGCTCGCGCCCGTGGCGCCGGCGCCGCCGCAGGCGAGGCCCGAAAAGAAGGTGGCGGCGAAGGACGCCAAGATGACGGTGCGCGACGAGGCGGAGGTCGCAGGGGAGTTCGTCGACCTGAGCGCGATGGTCCTCGACGAGGAGATGCCCCGGCGCGACACGCGCATGAAGGTCGCGGACGAGGAGCCGACGGGAGACGAGGAGCGCGATTTCCACGAGATGTTGAGCCGCTTCCGCCAGGGGATCGAGGAGAACATCGACGAGGCGGACTTTCAGTCGCATTACGATTTGGGGATCGCCTTCAAGGAGATGGGCCTGCTCGACGAGGCCATCGCCGAGCTCCAGAAGGCGCTGCGGGCGCCCGAGGGGAAGCTGCGGGTGTCGGAGGCGCTGGGCGCCTGCTTCCTCGAGAAGGGCGCGCACGTGGTCGCGGAATCGATCCTGCGGCGCTCGCTCGAGCTCCCCTCCTCGGGTGACCAGGAGCGGCTCGGCATCCTCTACTGGCTCGGGCGTGCGCTGGAGGAGCAGGGCAAGCGCGTCGAGGCGCGCGAGCTCTACGGGCGAGTGTTCGCCGTGGACATCCGGTTCATGGACGTCGGCGAGCGCGTGAAGGCGCTCGCCAGGGCCAAGTAGCGTGAGTCAGCAGCTCGCGCGCGTGTCGCTTCACGACGTCCAGCGCCCCGTGGCGGGCGAGCTGGAGCGCGTGGTCGGGGAGCTGCGTCGCATCATCGCCGCCGACTTCCCGATCATCGTCGAGGTGAACGCCCATCTCGTGCGGATGAAAGGGAAGCTGTTCCGCCCCACCCTCCTGCTGCTGAGCCATCAGGCGGGTGGCGCCGGCGACCCACGCGCAGTGACGCTGGGGGCGGTGGTCGAGCTGATTCACCTCGCCACTCTGGTGCACGACGACTCCGTGGATCACTCCGTGTTGCGGCGCGGGATGCCTACGGTCAATGCGCTGTTCTCCCACCAGGTCGCCGTGATCATGGGAGACTATCTCTACTCCCGGGCGATCATCGAGCTCGTGGCGCTCCACGACCTCGAGCCGCTGCGCGTGTTCGCCCGCGTCACCAACGAGATGACGATCGGCGAGATGCGCCAGCTCGAGGCGCACGACAAGCTCGCCTACAGCGAGGCGGCGTACGACCAGCTGATTCGCTCGAAGACGGCGTCCCTCCTGTCCGCCGCCTGCGAGGTCGGCGCGCTGCGCGCCGCCGCGGAGCACCGCGAGGCGCTGGCGCGCTTCGGCGAGCACCTCGGCATGGCCTTCCAGATCACCGACGACCTGCTCGACTATACGGAGTCGGAGGAGGTGACGGGAAAGCCGGTCGGCCTCGATCTCAAGGAGCACAAGGTGACGCTGCCGCTGATCGCTGCGCTGGGGCAGATGGGGCAGCGGGAGCGGCGCGTCGTGGCCGACCTGATGGCGGCGCCCGACCCCCCGGACGACCTTGTGGGGGAGGTGATCGGGCTCGTGGGAGCGGCCGGTGGTCTCGACTACGCGCGGCGGCGTGCGCTGGAGCGTGCCCAGCTCGCGGAGGCGGAGCTCGAGGTGCTCCCGCCCACGGCCGCGCGCGAGGCGCTGCGCGACAGCATCGCGTATGCCGTGGAGCGCCGCAGTTAGGCCGTGGCGCGGGGTGATCGTGGTCCGCTATTTTACTTCTGGTGGCTCGGGGGCGGATTCGTCCTCGGCGGGCTGTTGCACTCCGCCATGCGACGCTTCCTGCCGCAGGGGCCGGCCAAGGAAATCTTCACCTGGGCGGTGACCCCCACCATCGGGCCGGTCCACATCGACCTGCTGGTGGTGTCGGTCACGCTCGGTCCGATCGGGCTCGACGTGTCGCTGCTGGCGCTCGTGGGCGTAGTGATCGCCTACTTCTTCGCTCGATCGATCTTCTGACGCGAGGCACGTATGTTTGGGGACCTGTCGTTCAGCCACATCCTGATCCTGCTGCTCGTGCTGGTGCTCGTGTTCGGCGCGAAGCGGATCCCGGAGATCGGCTCGTCGTTGGGTCAGGGGATCAAGGAGTTCAAGCGGAGCCTGAAGGACATCGCGGGCGACGAGCCGGCCGCGCCGCGCACCGCTCCGCCCGCCTCCACCTCCTCCTCCCTCCCCTCGGGCGGGGAGCCGAAACGCCTCAACCAGTAGCGGGAGGGGAGATGCTGGGCAACCTGAGCGGCGGCGAAATCCTCATCCTGCTGCTCGTCGTGCTGCTGGTGTTCGGGGCGGGTCGCCTGCCGGAAGCCGGCAAAGCGGTGGGCAAGGGACTGCGCGAATTCAGCCGCGCCCTGAACGAGGCACGGGACTCTATCGAGCGGCCGGCCGAGCCGCCGCGGGACGCGCGTCCCAAGCGGCTGGTCGACTAGCGCCGACTCCCTCTCCCCGGCCGCGTTACGCGCCGGTCGCGCTTTGCGGCCGAAACACTTCCTTGCGCCGGTCCACGATCTTCGCCTGCGCGCGCAACGCCGTGACATACGCCTGAATGCGTGCCTGTCGCGCCTGGTCGAGCATCGCCTGGCGCTGCGCGTCGCGTTGCGTGAGCCAGGCCGCCGAGTCGGCCGGTACGCGCGCCAGGGACTGCACCAGGAAGAAGCCCGTCTGGCCCGCGAGGAGCCCGCTCGTCTCACCCGGCTTGAGCCCGAACGCCGCGCCCAGCAGCAGCGGCTCCACGCTGAGCTTGGCGGGCGGCTGCAGCCGCGTGAACGGGCCGAGCTTCTCCACCGCGAGTCCGGCAGCGGCGCCCGCTCGCAGCAGATCCTTCGCTCCCTTGAAGCGCGCCGCCAGCTGCTCGGCGCGTTGCCGGGCGATCTCCTTCTTGCGCTCGGAGCGCGCCCGCTCCAGCACCCGGCCGCGGATCTCGGCGAGCGTGGGGACGCGCTCGGGCGTGAGCGAGTCGAGCCGGAACACATAGTAGGCGGCTGGCCCCTCGATCACCGGGCTCGTCTCGCCCGGGGCGCGTCCTTCGAAGGCCCACACGCTCACGTCGGGCACGGCCCGCCCACCGAGCAGCAAGCGCTCGCCTTGGACGAGCGTGGGCGCCCGCTCCACCGCCAAGCGGAGCCGATGGGCCGCGCTGTCCAGCGCGCCGGGCTCGGTGCGCTCGGCCGCCAGCCGGTCGAGCGAGTCGGCGCGCGCGTCCACCGCGTCCAGGTGCGCACCCTGCAGGACGACGGGGACCAGAATGTGGCGTACGCGCACGGAGTCGCCCCGCGCCGCGTCCACGCGGATGAGGTGGTATCCGAAGCGCGAGAGCACGGGCTGCGAGACCTGGCCCGGGGTGAGCCCCCTGAGCCCCTTCAGGAACAGCGGGTCGAAGCCGCTCGCCTCGGGCCGGATCCAGCCGAGGTCGCCACCCTTCGCGCCCGAGACCGAATCGGCCGACTCGCGCTTCGCGACCTCCTCGAACTTTGCGGGCCCCTGGGCGGCCTCGACGCGCAGCTTGCGCACGCGCGCGCGCGCCGCCGCGCTGTCCGCGGCGTCGGGCACGCGGGGCACGGCGACGAAGCTCAAGGACGCCGTCGCGCGCTGCGTGAAGGCGGCGGCGTGCGCCCGGTAGTAGCCCTCCAGCTCGGCATCGGAAACCGGGGTGTCGGCATCGGCGATCTGCTCGGGCCGCACCGCGAGCAGGGCGATGGTGACGGCCTCGTGCTGGTCACGGTAGATGCGCCACAGCTTCGCGTCGGAGACGTAGACGTCGGCCGTCACGTACTGCGCGAGCTTCAACTGAGGGATCTGGTCGCGATAGCGCGCTTCGAGCTGCTCCAGGAATCGTGGGTCGCTTCCCGAAGCGAGAAACCGCTGCCACTTGCTGATGTCGAACTGACCGTTGGTTTGGAATTCCGGCGCGCCCATGACCTCGGGCGGCGGAGAGCTGCGCGCCGCCTGGATCACCTCTTCGTCGCTCACGGTGATGCCGAGCCGCTTGTACTCCTGCTCGAACAGGAGCTGCTGGACGAGCTGCTGCACCACTTGATCCGAGATCTGCTGCTCGTCTTCACGCGTCAGCGGGGCGCCCCCCTGGCGCCGGTACTGGCCAAGCGCCGCTTGCAGCGCCTGCTGGTACTGGGGCGCGTGGACTGCCCGGCCGTTCACCTTGAGCACCACGTCCGCCCCACCGTACTGCCCGCGGCCCGTCACGCCCATCCCCACGTCGAACACGAGCCACCCGACGAACGCGAAGGCCAGGATGTAGAAGATCCACTTCGCATTCTCGCGCATCGCACGCAGCATGGCGCACCGAGCTCCGGGTGAGAGGGGGTCGAAGGGGCATAAGTGTAAGAGTGGCAACGGGGGAACTCAAGCGAAGTCAACGGTTTCCGATTGACACTGGCGGCCGGAATCTTATCTTCGTCCAATTCCCACATAGACTTAGGCCGTGGCCTACACCAGTGAGATTGAGAAGCTCGAGAAGCGATGGGCCGAGAACCCCAAGGGTCGGAACTTCGCGCCCTTGGCGGATGCCTATCGTAAAGCAGGGGAACTAGATAGGGCGATCGAGCTGTGCAAGTCCGGGCTCGAGCGGCACCCCGACTACGTGAGTGCCCACATCGTGTACGGGCGCTGCCTGGTGGACCAGAAGCAAGACCGTGCCGCGGGTGAGGTGTTCCAGAAAGTCCTGACGCTCGATCCCGAGAATATCCTCGCGTTGCGTGTCCTGGCGGAGATCTGCGAGCGGGGCAAGCGCTTCGACGAGGAGGTCGGCTGGCTCGCGAAGCTCCTCGCCATCGATCCCATGAACGGCGACGCGGCCGAGGCCCTCGCGCGGGCGAAGGGCAAAGCCGCGGCGGCCACGAAGCCGACGGAGCTGATCGTCGCTACGGTAGCTCCGGCCCACGCCGCTCCCGCGCGTGCTGCTCTCACGCCCCGGCCGGCTTCCACTGCACCCAAGGTTACCGCCCCCGCCCCCCGGCCCGCCCCCCGGCCCGCCCCTCGGGCAGCGGGTGCCGCGAGCCCCGCTCCCGCTGCGCCTGCAAAACCCGATTTCGTCGTAGAGCACGGGTCTCTGGCGGAGGCCGAGCTCCCCGTCGCAGCGCCCAAGCCGTCGAGCGAGATCGAGACGTTCGACGGTGCGATCGGGTTCGATGCCGTGGCGCACGACGCCGCGAAGGCGGAAGGGTTGGAGGTGCAGGAGGACGTCGTCCTCAAGCCGCAGAAGCTGGACGTGGAGGGCCTCGCCCCGACTCAGTACGAAAGCGGCACGTCGCCCGATGAGGACCTGCCGCAAGTGGACCTCCCCCTCATCATGCCGGAGGACGTGATGCCTGCCGCGAGGCCACGTGCCGCGGCGCCGCCACCACCCGCTCCGTCTCCGCGACCTGCTCCATCCCCGCCCCCGCCCCCGCCCCCGCCCCCACCCCCGCCGCCGCCCAAGGCGGCGACTCCGGCACCGGCCGCGGTGGTCCTGTCGGATGACGACGGCGCGGCCGATCAGGCGGCGCTGTCCCGGGCAGCGCCGGTGCTGACCGAGACGATGGCGGAGCTGTACATCAAGCAGGGGCACACCGAGGATGGCTTGCGCGTCTATCAGGCGTTGCTGGCGCAACGGCCGGGGGATGTGAAGCTCCGGACCAAGGTGGACCAACTGATGGGGAAGGGGCCACCTCCCGCTCGCAGCGGTCAGTCGGCGCAAGCGTTCCTGCGGAGTATTCTCGTGCGGCGCCCGGTGCGGGGAGAGGCTTCGTCCCTCGAGCAGGCGTTCGCCGCGGCGACGCTGGAGCCGGAGCTGCCGGTGCTGGGAGAAGCGACGCGGCCGGCGAGCGACACGATCTCGCTCGATGCCGTCTTCGGGGAGGAGACGGCGAGACCCTCACGATCCGAGACGCTGCCACCCCCTGGTAGTGCCGCCCCGCAACCCGGAGGTGGGGAGGTGGGGGGCGCGGGGGCGGGGGGGGCCGCGGGGGCCGCGGGGGCCGCGGGGGCCGCGGGGGCCGGCCCAGGGAGTGCCACTGGGGGCTTCTCATTCGACCAGTTCTTCAGTGGGGGTGCCGAAGGGACGGCGGGCGCGGGTGGTGGTGAGCCACTGGCCAAGGGTCCGGGGCGGCCCTCCGGTGGGAAGGGTCGACCGCCCGTCGAGGACGAGGCGGCCCTCGACCAGTTCCAGGCCTGGCTGAAGGGCCTCAAGTCCTAGTGCACATCGCCGTGCTGAACGGCCCCAACCTCAATCTGCTGGGAGAGCGCGAACCGGAGATCTACGGTCGCGCCACCCTGGCGGAAATCGAGGCGTCGACCCGCGAGCGGGCCCGCGCGCTCGGCGTCGAGTGCAGCTGGACGCAGACGAACCACGAGGGTGAGCTGATCGACGCGATCCAGGGGCTGCGAGGTCGCGCCGACGGGGCGCTCGTCAACGCCGCGGCCTTCACGCACACGAGCTTCGCGGTGCGGGACGCGCTGCTGGCCGTGCGCCTGCCGTTCGTGGAGGTGCACCTGTCGAACATCTTCGCGCGCGAGCCGGAGCGGCGCCGCTCCCTGCTCGCGGACGCGGCGGTCGGGGTGGTGGCGGGGTTCGGTGCGGACAGCTATCGGTTGGGACTCGAGGGCCTGGTCGGTTATCTCGCGTCCCGCCATGGGCGCTGATCCGCGGCACGCGCGGCATGAGGCGCTCGCGCGGGCGCTGGAGGCGGAGGGGCTGGATGGCGTGCTGGTCACGTCGCGCGCCAACATCCGTTATCTGACGGGCTTCAGCGGCTCGGCGGGGCTGGTGGCGGCGACGCGGGCCGACCTCCTGCTGGTGACCGACTTCCGCTACGATGAGCAGGCGCGCGCGGAAGCGGCGGCGGCGGCGCGGGTCGAGATCGAGAGCACGAGCGTGTGGGAGCGGCTCTTCAAGGAGTTGGCCACGCTCGGCTCCCTGGTGGCGGTCGGGTACGAGGCGCACGCGCTCACGGTGAAGGACGCCGAGCGGCTGACGGAAGGCGGCAAGCCGTGGCGCTGGAAGCCGACCACGGAGCTGGTCGAGCGGCTGCGCGTGCGGAAGGATGCGGGTGAAGTGGCCGCGATCAAGAGCGCGGCGGCGCTCGCGGGAGAGGCGCTCGCGGGCACGCTGCGGCACGTGCGGCCGGGGCTGAGCGAGCTCGAGATCGCCGGGCTCCTGGAAGGGGCACTGCGGCGCCTGGGGAGCGAGGGCCATCCCTTCCCGACCATCGTGGCGTCGGGGCCGCGCACCGCCCTGCCGCACGCGCGCTCCAGCCGTCGCACCGTGGCGGCCGGGGATTGGCTGCTGCTAGACTTTGGCGCCCAGGTGGACGGCTACTGCGCCGACATCACGCGTACCGTGGTCGTGGGCGCGCGGGCGACCGAGCGGCAGCGGAGTCTGTACGCGCTGGTGGAGGAGGCGCAGCGGCGGGCGCGCGCGGGCGTGCGGGCGGGGATGGCCGGGCGCGAGGCGGATGCCCTGGCGCGCGACCTGATCGCGGCGCGGGGTTTCGGCGACGCATTCGGACACTCACTGGGCCACGGCATCGGACTCGAGGTGCACGAGGCGCCGCGGCTCGCGAAGACCAACGCAGATCTGCTACCCGTGGGCGCCGTCGTGACGATTGAGCCGGGTGTGTACCTCGCGGGCCAGGGCGGCGTGCGGATCGAGGACGACGTGCACCTGGCGGCGGCGGGACCCGAACTGCTCTCGGACGGACGCAGCGAGCTCGTCGAGCTGGATTGACGGACACCTTCACCCGGTAGTCTATTTGCCCCTATGAATCTCGACATCATCGCGCAGCTGGTGCAGATCCTGAGGGACGCTCCGGAGCTGGGCGCGATCGAGGTTCGCCGGGGGCTGTTCGGGACCTGGTCGTCGGTCCGGGTGTCGAAGGCCGGGCATTCGCCGAATGCCGGAGGCGGCCACATCGTGGTCACCCAGGCCCCGG
>Ga0209235_1001747_pt1 | contig 11974 bp, 10 predicted proteins | sample GraSoi013_1_20cm_4_FD_185817 | JGI IMG/M metagenome (GOLD analysis project Ga0209235, IMG submission 185817) | Grasslands soil microbial communities from the Angelo Coastal Reserve, California, USA - Sample 09_25_2013_1_20cm (SPAdes) (version 2) | ecosystem: Environmental > Terrestrial > Soil >...
GCGAGGGCGAGCGGCTGGCTCCCCCGCGGAGCTGAGTCGGGCCCGGGTGGCGAAACTGGTAGACGCATGGGACTTAAAATCCCAAGGGAGGCAACTCCCGTGCAGGTTCGAATCCTGCCCTGGGCATTGAGCTACGCGATTCCTTGCGTCGGCCCCTGTCGGTCCGCAGCTTAAGCGCGATCTGTTTGCGTTGCCGACCGCATCGTCGGAGGAATCAATGAGACTACGGCTGACGTCACTGGTGCTCGGTGCCACCGTGCTGGTGGCCATGACAGCGTCGGCGCAATACGGCACAGGAGTTGGCCGCAATCCGCCTGCTGGCGCCGATCCCGAACTTCTCAAGATTCGCACCACGTTGCAGCGGCTCTATTCGGCGTGGTCTGACCTCGATCCCGCCAAGACCGCGTCTTTTTACGCCAAAGATCCCGACCTGGCCTTTTTCGATGTCGCCCCCATGAAGTACACGGGCTGGGCGGAATACGCGGCAGGAGTCCCCAAGGCCTTCGCGATCTACCGCTCGGGCACGTTCACGCTAAACGACGACCTGCGCGTGTATCGTCATGGCAACCAGGCCTGGGCAACGGCTACGTGGCGAGCCGAACTGATGAAAAAAGCCGGCGGCACCGAGCTGGTGGCAGGGCGCTACACGGCGGTGTTGGAAAAGCGTGGCAAAGACTGGTTGGTGATTCACGAGCACATGTCCGTGCCGGTCGGCGGGGGGGAGGAGAAGAAGTAAGGTTTCTCCCGACGCTCATCGTCGCGGGCTCGAGCCCGCATCCTTGTGAGATGCCTCACCCTGCGGTCGGCCAGACGCCCGACAGGCACGGCGCGGCGCATTGCTATCGGCGCTGATGCGCCTTAATGTGGTGCTCGCCCGCTTTGCCACGCGCCCATCGCTCCACACTCGACGCACCCGAGGTACGCTCATGGCCGGAATGCGCTGGGCCCGTCTGCAGGAGGACGTGGATTGCAAAATGCGCCGCGGTGCGTGGTACCGCGTCACCCAGGTGACCGGCCTCAAAGCGATCGTGGAAGTGAACCGTCAGCCCCTTGCCGTGCCGAGCTACGCCATCGAGATCGTCGCCACGCCGCCGCGCTGCTGGTCCGTCGTGCCGCTGCCACGCCGCGCGTCCCGTCTGGCAACGGAGCTCGGCCCGCGCTACGGCGTGTGCCCGAGCTGCCGCCACCGCGCCCGGCTCGAGCAGCGGGCGCGCGCCATGACGTGCACGCGCTGCCAGGGCCGCTTCGAGATCGCCTGGGACGAGAACTACCTCGCCGGCGCTTGAGGCAGCTGCCACACCTCCACCCGGTTCTGCGTGAACACCGGGATCAGCACCCGCTGGCGCTTCGTGTCGAGCCCGATGTCCGCGGGCGACGGCACGCCGCTGATCAGCCGCTCGATCTTGCCGCCCGCCATGACGTGCACCGTGGAATCGACCCAGCTCGATGCCTCTATGGGTCGGGAGCAGCTTGTAAAGCCGCGGGCAAAGCGCCAACGTACCCTGGAAACCCGGACCCCGGGAGGCCCGTAGGGCCCGCGGTACTGAAGGGGGGGCCATGGATCTGAGGCGGTTCTGGATGACGTGGCGCCGCGACATCATGCGCGGGGCGGGCCTCTTTGCCGTCGTCCTCATCGCGGGCCTCACGATCGGCAGCGTCGTGGGCCGCGTGCGGCGCGGCTTCAACTTCAATTTCGATGGACTGAATTCCGCGGAGCTCGCGGGGCCGGAGGCCCCCGGCGACACGGCCGCCGTGTGGACGTGGAGCGGCAAGATCGCCCCGAAGCAGTCGGTCTGGCTCAAGAACGTGAACGGGGACGTGGAAGTGGAGCCGGCCGCCGGCGACTCGGTCGCGGTCGTGGTCGAAAAGACCGGGCGCCGCTCGCAGTTCGGGCACGTGCGCCTCGTCGCCGTCCAGGGGGGCGGAGTCACCATCTGCGCGCTGTGGGGGAACGGCAGTCGCCACTGCGGCGCGGAAGGCGACTATGAATCGGGAAGCCTCCGCCACAACAGCGTGCGCGTTCACTTCACCGTCCGGGTGCCGCGGGGCGTGAAGGTCGATGCGTTCACCGTGAACGGCGACGTCACCGTCGCGGGCGCGAGCGCCCCCGTCAAGGCCCAGACCGTGAACGGCGAGATCAAGGCGCAAACCAGCGCCGGGCCGCTCGAGGTGAGGAACGTGAACGGCTCCGTCCAGGCCGCGATCTCGGGCTTCGCCGAGCCCGGCAAGGTGGAGGTCAAGACCGTGAACGGGGCGGTAACGCTCGAACTGCCGGCCACGCTCAACGCCGAGCTCGAGGCGACGACCCTCGCCGGCTCGGTGGACACGGACTTCCCGCTCACCGCGAGCCAGGGGATCCTGCCCCGCCGCTTCCACGGGACCATCGGCACCGGCGGCCGCACGATCCAGGTGGAAACGCTCCACGGCTCGATCCAGGTGCGGAAACTGCCTCCCCAGGCGCCGCCCAGGCCCAGGCCGCCCGCGCCCCCCGTGCCCCCCGCCTCCCGCACCACGTCCTGAAAGCCGCTGCAACCTTTTCAGCCCCACCGGCGTCATACACTCACGGAAGCAGTTCACCCGGCCCCTCGGACGCCGTTAGGGAGGCCGCAGACGTCTGGAGGGACCATGCGCGGGTATGCCTTGCTGCTCGGAATCACCCTGACGATTGGCTACGGCTACGCGGGCCAGGTGGCGTTGACGTCGGTGCAGGCGGCGAATCGCCACGCGTCCCTGGCGGGGCGCGCCGACTGGCCGCCCGACGCGCTCTACTACGGCGGCACGCTCGCTCCGATCACCGTGGAAGCGACCGGGACGGAGGGGGCGCACACCGTCGTGACGGTCCCGCTGGCGCACAAGGTTGAGCGCTGTACTGCGTCCGGTCAGCCCAGGTACCGCACGATCTCGTCCGAGAAGGTCCGCACGTCGATCGGCTTGGAGATGTAACCGTCGAACCCCGCCGCGAGCGTCTTCTCGCGGTCTCCGGGCATCGCATGCGCCGTGAGGGCGACCACCTTCCAAGGCTGGTCGCCCTTGGCGCTCTTGAGGTCCTCGAGCAGGCTGAATCCGTCGCGGCCCGGCAGCTGGATGTCGAGCAGGATCAGCGCCGGGCGCTCGCGGCGCAGCGCCTCGAGCAGCCCGGTGCCGTTCGGCAGGCCGACGACGCGGTGCCCCTTGAGCGTGAGCAGGGCGGTGAAGAGCTTGAGGTTGTCGGCCTGGTCCTCGACGAGCAGGATGGTGGCCACTAGCCGCGCTCCGGCCGCTCGATGGCCTGGGGAAGGGTGAACCAGAACGTACTGCCCCGGCCGAGCGCCGACTCGACGCCGATCGCCCCGCCTTGCAGCTCCACGAGTCGCTTGCAGAGCGCCAGCCCCAGTCCCGTCCCCTCGTAGCGCCGGCTCGCCGAGGCGTCGACCTGCACGAATTCGCGGAACAGCTTCCCCTGATCCCCGGCGTCGATCCCGATGCCCGTATCGCTCACCGCGACGCGGACGGTGCGGCCGCCGTCCGCCGCGCCGGCGGCGAGCGTGATCTGCCCGCCGTCGGGCGTGAACTTGATCGCGTTGGAGAGCAGGTTGAGCAGGACCTGCCGCACCCGGATATGGTCGGCGAGCACGGTGTAGGGCTCGGGCAGCGCGTCTATCACGAGCCGGTGGCGGCGGGCGTCGAGCTGGGCGCGCACGGTATCGGCCGCCTCGCGGAACAGGCCCTCGAGCACCAACGGCTCGCGCCGCAGGTCCATGCGCCCGGCCGCGATCTTCGAGATGTCGAGCAGCTCGTTGATGAGCTGCAACAGGTGGCGGCCGTTGCGGGCGATCGTCTCGAGGGAGTCGCGCTGCATCGCCGTGAGGGACGCCCCGCCCGCCTCATCGGTGAGCAGCAGGTCGCTGAAGCCGATGACCGAGTTGAGCGGCGTGCGCAGCTCGTGCGAGACGTTGGCGAGGAACTGGTCCTTCAAGCGACCTGCCTGGTCGAGCTCGGCGTTCAGCCGGGTGAGCTCCTGGTGTTGGGCCTCGAGCTTCTCGTTCAAGGTCGTGAGCACGGCGTTCTGGGCCTCGAGCCGCTGTGCGGCGTGACGCAGCTCCACGGCCAGGCGCCGCGTGTGGCGGTGGGCGGACTCGCGCTCGCAGGCGATGGCGAGGTTCGGCGCCGCCTGCTCCAGCACGGCGCGCCCATCCCCGCCGAGCTCGCGCTCCAGCAGCGCGACCAGCAGGCCGGAGAGGATGTTCTGCGCGCGCAGGGGTACGAGGGCGAGTCCGCCGCCCGCGGCGTCGCCCGCGAGCCGCAGCCGCTCCCGAATCGGGCCGGCCGCCCCGCCGCTGTATTGGATCACGTTGGCGGCGTCGCCGATCAGCTCGCGCACGACCTTCCGGGGCACCGCCTCCGCGCTCGCGCGCCACGCCGCCGCCGGCCGCCACTCGTTGGAGTCGTAGTCGGGCTGGTACAGCACCAGCGCCCGGGCCTCGGTGGCGGCAGCCAGGACTTCGAGGGCGGGCACGAAATTGTCACCGCTCGGGTCGCGCACCGCCGGGTTCAGCGCTGCGAGCAGGCGGGCGGTGGAGTCCTGCACGCCCTCCCGCCAGGCGAGCGCGCCCGCCATGCGGTTCACGCCGCGGGCGATCGTCCCGAACTCTTCGGGTTGGGTCTCGTCCAACCGCTCCTCGTAGTGCCCCGCCGCCACGCGCTCCAGCGCGCTCACGACGTGGGCGAACGGCTGCGCCAGCCGGCGCCGGTTGTACCACAGACCCACGCCCAACGCCACCAGCATGACGGCGAACAGGATCGTGGTGGCGATCGCCGCCTGGATCGCATCGTCGCCCACCGCGGCCGCCAGCTCGCGCAGGTCGTCGAGCTGCGTCTCTATCCCCGGCGACGGGTAGAGGTGCGCGATGCGCTCGAGCCGGTGCGTGAGATCGATCATGTCGGCCTGAGTGCGGCGCGCGCTCTGCCAGGTCGCCCAGCGCTCCACCAGGCCGGCCACGGCGATGGCGAGGAGCGCGGCGGCGAACACCCGGCTGATGCTGGGCGTGCGCATCCCCCGCCCGGGGGAGGGTGGTGCAGAGGCGGAGACCGGCGCTCGACGGGGCATGGCGGGCCGCTCTATAACTAGGGTTGGGCCCGTCCGATAGACAAGAGCGGGGCCCCGCAGTAGCTTCGCCGCGTCCGATGCCCGACCTGCTTGCCGTTCTGCGCGACGCGCTCGCGGACCGCTACGCCGTCGAGCGCGAGCTGGGCCGCGGCGGCATGGCGACGGTGTTCCTCGCGGAGGACCTGAAGCACCGCCGGCCGGTCGCCATCAAAGTGCTGCACCCCGAGCTCGCCGCCGCCGTGGGCGCCGACCGGTTCCTGCGGGAAATCGAGATCGCCGCCCGGCTGCAGCATCCCCACATCCTGCCCCTGTACGACTCCGGCACGGCCGCCGGCTTCCTCTACTACGTGATGCCCTACGTGGAGGGCGAGTCGCTGCGCGACCGGCTCGAGCGGGAGAAACAGCTGTCGCTGGAGGACACCCTCAGGATCGCGGGGGAGGTGGCAGGCGCGCTGGCGTACGCCCACAGCCACGGCGTCGTGCATCGCGACATCAAGCCCGAGAACGTCATGCTGTCGGGCGGCACGGTCGTGGTCGCGGACTTCGGGATCGCGCGCGCCGTCACGGCGGCGGGGGACGAGCACCAGCTCACGCAGACCGGGACCGTGATCGGCACTCCCGCCTACATGAGCCCGGAGCAGGCGACGGGGAGCGCGGAGATCGACGGCCGCAGCGACCAGTACAGCCTGGCCTGCGTGGTCTACGAGATGCTCGTGGGGGAGCCTCCCTTCACGGGCCCCACGGCGCAGGCGGTGATGGCCCGGCATTCGCTCGATTTGGTGTCGCCACCTTCCATCGTGCGCGCCTCCATCCCGGACGCCGTGGAGGACGCGCTGCTGCGGGCGCTCGCCAAGACCCCCGCCGACCGCTTCCCCACGGCCGCCCTGTTCGCCGAGGCGCTCGCCAGGCCGTCCGCGGCGACCGGGCCGATGCGGCGGGCGACCCGGCCTACACCGGTCCTGCGGCGCTGGCTCGGGATACCGCCGGCCGTCGTGGTGGCGCTTGGAGTCGTTGTGCTTGGGGTGACGGCGCTGGCGACACGGTCGCTCTGGTCGGGCGCCGGGCGCTCCCGCGTGGCTGGCGTGGCGGAAGGGGGGCTCGATCCGCGGCACGTCGCGGTGCTGTACTTCACGGACTTGAGTCCCAAAAAGGACCTTGGCTACCTCGCCGACGGCCTGAGCGAGGCGCTGATTGACGAACTGACGCGAATACCGTCGCTCCAGGTGATCTCGCGAAACGGCGTCGCCCCATACCGGGAGGCAGATCTTTCCCCGGACAGCGTTGCCCGGGCCTTGAGCGCAGGGACGATCGTCAAGGGAAGCGTTGAGGAGGCGGGCGACCGGTACCACGTGTCCGTGCGCCTCATTGAGGGAGCGACCGGTGCCGATTTCCGACGTGCGAGCTTCGAGCAACCCAAGGGGAGCCTCCTCGGGATCCGCAATGCGGTCGCCCCGAAGGTCGCAGAGTTCTTGCGTGAGCGACTCGGCGAGGAAGTGCGGCTCAGGGAGCAGCGGGCAGGCACGAGCAACGTCGCGGCCTGGGTGCTGCTCGGGCGGGCGGAGAAGACTCGGAAGGATGCTGAAGCATTGCTCAAAGCGGACAGCATGGAAGCGGCTGCGCGGGCCTACCAGCTGGTAGACTCGCTCGCTGCCCGAGCCGGCGCACTGGATGCGCAGTGGCCTGAGCCGATCGTACTGCGCGCCGCGATCGCTTATCGACAGTCAAGGCTAGACGTGAATCCGGCGCATGCCCAGCCGTGGATCGAGAAGGGACTGGCGTTTGCCGCACAGGCGCTGAAACTGGATGCCCAGAACCCCGCGGCCCTCGAGCTGCGCGGTGAGCTGCGGTACCGGCAGTATCTCCTGCGCCTCACTCCCACACCTGCTGCTGCCACCCAGCTGTTGAGCGACGCCGAAGCGGATCTTCGGGAGTCGGTGCGGCTCGCGCCGGAACGGGCTGGCGCGTGGAGCACGCTCAGCCACCTCAGCTATCAGAAGCCGGATTACGTGGAGGCGAAGATCGATGCTCAGCGCGCCTATGAGGCGGACGCGTACCTCAGCGTAGCCGACCAGGTCCTCTACCAGCTCTTCACCACGTCGTATGACCTGGAGCAGTTCGCCGACGCCGTTCGCTGGTGCGAGGAGGGGCAGCGCCGCTTCCCGCAGAACCCCCGGTTTGTCGACTGTCAGTTGTGGCTCATGACCTCGGAGGCGAAAAAGCCCGATGTCGCGGTCGCCTGGACGCTGTTTGAAGCGCTCGGGAAGCTCACGCCTCCGCAGTTGTGGCGCTACGGCCGGTTGCAGGCCCAGATCGGGGTCGCGGCGGTGATCGCGCGCGCCGGGCTCGCGGACAGCGCGCGGCGCGTCCTCGCGCGGTCGCAGGGTGGTCCGGACGTGGATCCGGAGGGCGAACTCCTTTCCTTCCAGGCGTTTGCTTACCTGCTCTTGGGCGATCGCGACACGGCGCTCCGGCTGCTCAAGCAGCAGGTGGCGGCGAACCCCGCGCACCGCGTCGGGCTCACCAGGTCCAACCACTGGTGGTGGCGCGACATCCGCGGTGATCCGCGGTTCAGGGAGATCATCGGCACTGGCAAGTGAGCGGGGCTGGAGGACGAGCCCGGGTCAGGGCTTTGAGGAGACCGAGCTCCGTCGGGTCACGGGGCAGCAGACCAACCTTGTGTAACTAGTCAGCGACATCGTTGAGGCCGTTTCGTTCCAAAGTAGAGACGAGCGAATTCTTCATGACCAAGGCGTAGCGGCGCCTCGGTTATGGCCCGGGACTTGCTCCTTGTCGCAAAGCGCCCGGCCAGCCTTGCGGAAGTTGCTGTGCCGGACGATGTGGTGCGGTGTAGACCTCCCGTCTCAGGGAGCCGTGAACAGAGCGCCTCTGTCGCGGACCTGAGGCCCTAGCCTGAGGTAAGTGCCATGCGCCGCGCGTTCCTGAGCAGTGCTCTCCTCGCAGGCGGCCTGTTTGCCGCTGCGTGTACCGAGCAACGGTCACCGCTCCCGACTGAAGCGCCCCGCTTCGACTTGAGTCCCTCGTCCTGCCCACCAGCCGCATCACAGATCGATGCGATGATCACAGCCCTCTTCCCCAGCGGCGATCTGCTGATGTCCGCGCGGGACTTCTTCAACAACATCAAGGTGAAGGTCACGAAGGGAGACCCCGCGAGTCTCGCGATGGCTCAGTCGAAGACCCTGAAGTTCGTCAATTTCACGATCAAGAATTACCGTCTGGGGAAACTGCTCGATCCAAATGGCGGCAACCCCCCGACGACCCAAGCTGCGGTCGTGGATTTGATCAATGCCCTTTTTTGCTTCTCGTTACTCCAAACAAGTACCAGTATCACCACCGACCAGCTCGGCCTGCCGGGCTCCAGCGGCGGCTCATCGGTGATCGGATCGGATGGCGGGCAGTTCACAACGGGCGAGGCGCAGCCGCTCGCGGGGCTGGTGGTTCCCGCGGGCGCCGTCTCCAGCGACCACCTGTTCGCCATCGCTCGACACGATGAGCTCACCCCGCCGGGACAGCCTAGTCAATGCCTCGGCGCGACAAACGCGACGGTTACGCAGTACCCGCTGTGTTATAGCTATTCGGTGTTCCCACCGACGGACTTCGCACAGGAGGTAACGCTCGCCGTCTGCCAGGTCGAGCCCCCGCCGCCCCAGCCGATCCGAGGTCGTCTCCGGTTGGCGCATCCTAACCCAGAAGGCGGGATCCGGTTTACCAGACTGGTGGCGGATCCGTTTCCCCTTCTCTGCACCGATGCTGCGGTGAGCAGCGGCACCGGTGGGATCGGCGTCCTGTTGAAACGACTCGGCTCGTTCGCGGCACGGGTGGTCGGGCCGAAGATGCTCTACGCCGGCCACACTGGGCTCGGGGGTTCAACTTGTTGCTTCACCAACTTCATCGCCGTGGACTCGGCGCCGGATCTGATCATCGAGAGCATGTCGCACTCTCCAGCGAATCCGACGACGGCTGATCCCATCACTGTGACGGCCGTGGTGAGGAACATCGGAGCGGCCCCTGCGGGTGCGTCGACCGTGGCATTCGCGGTCGGCATACCGACTCCTCCGATTGCGAGTGTCCCGGCTCTGGATGTGGGCGCGAGCTTCGCAGCGAGCGTTACGGTGGCTGCGCGTGCTGCCGGCACTTATCAGGACACGGCGCGAGCGGACGTCAATAACGACGTGACGGAGTCGAACGAGGCCAACAATGTACTGATCTCCGCGCCGTACACGGTTCAGGCGCTCTTTGGCTCTTCGTCCGCTGGGGGTGGCCTGAGGGACGTGAGCGAGCCGAACCCCGGGAGCATCTTCGCGATCGACCCAGCCACGGGCCAGGCAAGGCTGATCGGCTCCACAGGCATCAACGGTGGTCGCGGCGTGCCCGAGGTCAGTGCGATCGCCTTTGACCCAACGACAGGCACGCTCTACGGCATCACTGGCAGTGCGTGCTCTGATGCCAAGCTGATCACTATCAACACCTCCACTGGCGCGGGTACCTTCGTCGGGTCTCTCGTGGGAACAGGCTTCAACGGCGCCTTGGGAGGGACGGGGCCCGCTAACTGCACGGGCGGCAGCGATGCGCTGGCTTTCTCCAGTGACGGAACTCTTTACGCGGGCGGCTGGAACGGTGGGACGACTTTCGGCGGCAAGTTGCTCACCGTCGACAAGACCACCGGGGCCGTGCTCGCGCTGTTCCAGACAACGAGCGGGATCCACCTCGCTGGACTCGTGTTCAGTCCGTCCGGTGTGCTGTGGGCCTCCCGGGGCAACAATGGCGCCGGCTTCATTCACACGATTAACCCGGCGGACGGCCAGACGCTTTCGACTGTCGCGTTGAAGACCGCAACGGGCGCGACGGACCCCGCGGTCGTCTCGGACCTCGCGTTCGGCCCGGACGGAACGCTGTACGCTTCGCTGCCGGAGGAGAACGAGCTAGCGACGATCGATCCGACCACCGGGCTGCTTACGAGGATTGGAAGCTTTGGCACGGCGGTGAGGAAGATGTCAGGCCTGAGGTTCGGCCCGTAACGGAACCGCCACCGTAGATTAGGGATCGGAGCGAGCAGTGCGGCACGCCGATCGCGCGGCCACGCAGCGGGGCGACTAGAGCCGACTAGATTCCCCTCCGTGCGTCCCACCTCGCTCGGCGTCATCGGGCTCGGCGCGATCGGCGGCTCCCTCGCCTGGCAGGCGAAGCGCGCCGGCGTCGCCACGGTGCTCGGCTGGTCGCCCGAGCCCGCCGAGCGCGCCGCCGCGGCGCAGCACGGGGCCGTGGACGACGCGCCCGCGCGCGTAGAGGAGGTGACGCGCGCAGTCGAGCTGCTCGTGCTCGCGGCGCCCCCCGCCGCCAACCTCCACCTGCTGGAATCGCTGCGCGCCAGCCTCACGCCGCACACCCTCGTCACCGACGCGGGCTCCGTGAAGCGCGCCATCGTGGCTCGCGCGGAAGCGCTCGGCCTGGGCCCGCGCTTCGCCGGCAGCCACCCGCTCGCCGGCACGCAGGCGCACGGGTTCGCCGCGGCGCGGGCCGACTTGTTCCGGGAGGCCGTCGTGTACGTGACCCCGGCGCACGGCGGGGACGACGCGGCACGCGAGGTCGCCCACTTCTGGGCGGACACGCTCGCCGCGCACCCGGTCACGATCGACGCCCGCCAGCACGACCGCCAGCTCGCCGTCACGAGTCACCTGCCGCAGGTCGTCGCGTCGCTGCTCGCGAACAGCCTGGCGCGGCTCGCTCCCCCCGGTGCCACCCTCGGCCCCGGTGCGCGCGACACGACCCGACTCGCCGCGAGCGAGCCGGCCTTGTGGACCGAGATCCTCCTCATGAACCGTGACGAGCTGCTCCCTGTGTTGCGCTCCCTGGAAGAGCCGTTGGGCGAGCTGCAGCGGGCCCTCGAGGCGGGCGACGCGGCGGCCGTGACGGCGTGGCTCGGGCGCGGCGCCGAGTGGCGGGCGAGGCTCGAGACATGAGGGTGCGGGGCGCGGTGCGGCCCCCGGGTGACAAGAGCATCTCCCACCGGGCGCTGCTGCTCGCGGCGCTGGCCCACGGCCGGAGCGAGCTCGATGGCCTGCTCACGGGCGCGGACGTGAAGAGCACGGCGCGCGTGCTGCGCCAACTCGGTGTGGACGTTTCGCCGGTACGCGCGGGCGGCCCGGTCCTGGTGCGGGGGCGCGCCCTCGCTCGTCCCGCGGCGACGCTCGATTGCGGCAACTCGGGGACGACCGCGCGGCTCGTGCTGGGCGCGCTCGCGGGGCGGCCGTTCGCGACGCGGCTCAGCGGTGACGCATCACTGCGCCGCCGCCCGATGCGGCGCGTCACCGAGCCCCTGCGGGCGATGGGGGCGCATATAAAGGAAGAGCGTGGCGACTCCCTGCCGCTCACGATCCGCGGGGGCGGGCTGCGCGATTTCACCTACACGAGCCCCGTGGCGAGCGCCCAGATCAAGAGCGCCCTGCTGCTCGCGGGGCTCGTGGGCGGCGTGTCGGTCAGGATCCGGGAACCGTACCTCTCGCGCGACCACACCGAGCGGCTGCTGGTCCACCTGGGGCTCGCGCTCAGCTATCACAACGGCGCGATCAGCTTTCGGCCGTCAGCCGTCAGCCTTCCAGCCTTCCAGGTCTCAATCCCGGGCGACGCGTCCAGCGCGGCGTTCCTGGTGGCCGCCGCGGTGCTCGCCGAAGGCGGCGAGCTGCTGATCGAGAACGTCGGCGTGAACCCGACCCGCACCGGCTTCCTCGTCGTGCTCGGGCGGATGGGCGCGCGCGTCGAGCGGCTGAACCTGCGGGACGAGGGCGGGGAGCCGGTCGCGGATCTGCTGGTGCGGCCCGCGGCGCTCGTGGGCACGGAAGTCAAGGCGGCCGAAGTGCCGACCCTGGTGGA
>Ga0209235_1001748_pt1 | contig 11971 bp, 13 predicted proteins | sample GraSoi013_1_20cm_4_FD_185817 | JGI IMG/M metagenome (GOLD analysis project Ga0209235, IMG submission 185817) | Grasslands soil microbial communities from the Angelo Coastal Reserve, California, USA - Sample 09_25_2013_1_20cm (SPAdes) (version 2) | ecosystem: Environmental > Terrestrial > Soil >...
CAGCGGCATCTTTGCCGCGCAAGCCCTCGCGCGCTTTTTCGCTTGGCCAGTGGCGATTCGGATCGAGACCGTTCTGGTTGCCGTGGCCTTTGCCGCCGCCACGGGGATCGGCTTCGGCTACTATCCCGCCAGAAAAGCGGCCGCGCTCGACCCCATCGAAGCTCTTCGCTACGAATGACCTCTTTCCCGAGAGCGCTCCCGCGCCTCTGTCATCTCCTCTGGGGCTTGCAGAAAGAAGCAATTCCTTTCGTTTTGTTTTGACCGTCTCCAACGCGTGTGCTAGGTTGTAAATTGTCGGCAAATTTTGATTGTTCTGGGGGGACCTGATCATTTTTCTCTTCAGCTTTTTTTTCGTCAGCGATCTCGGCTCCATCCTGACCCAGACAGGATGGGTCGCGCGCGTTGTCCTGGCGCTTCTTTTTGTGTTCTCTTTGTTTTCGTGGGCGCTCATATTTCAAAAGCTGGGGCTCTTCGGACGCGTGCGCCGGGAAAGCGATCAATTCCTGCGCATATTCCGGGCGACGAAGGGCGTCGCCAATCCGCAGGCGCTGTCCTCGGCCGGCTCGCCTTTTTGGCGAGTCTATGCCGCCGGCTTCCGTGAACTCCAGAGCCAGGTGGGCACGGGAAACCCTCATCCCGCCAAGTTGAAAAGCGTTCAGGCCGTGACCGTGAGCATGCAGCTCGCCGCCGCCGAAGAGGTCCGCCGAACGGAAAAGGGCATGGCCTGGCTGGCCACGACCGGCTCAGTCACCCCGTTCATCGGTCTTTTCGGCACCGTGTGGGGGGTGATGGACGCCTTCTCCGGCCTCGGCAGCGCCGGCGCCGCCAGCTTGCGCGCGGTCGCACCCGGCATTGCCGAAGCGCTCATCACCACGGCGGCGGGACTCTTCGCCGCCATTCCTGCCGTCATTTTCTATAACCAATTCTTGCAGAATATCCGCGATCTCGCGCAGCGCATGGACAACTTTGCCATGGAAGTCTCCGCACAATTCGAGAAGATGTTCACTTGATCGGGCCGGATTGGGCAACAACGATGCCTCAACTTTCCAAACAAACGCAAACCTCGCTCTCCGAGATCAACATGGTCCCGTTCGTGGACGTGGTTCTCGTTCTGCTCATCATCTTCATGATCACTGCGCCGATCCTGCAATCCGGAATTGACGTGGACCTGCCCAAGACCAAGACGGTCAGAGAGATCAGCCAGGATCGCCTCGTCATCACGCTGGACAAAAACCAGCGGGTTTACTTGGGGAATATGTCGGTGAACATCCATGACCTCGGCAACAAGGTGCGCACGCAGTTGAAGCGTCCGCACGACGCGGTCTTCCTCCGCTGCGATGAAACCGTGCCCTTCGGCAGCTTTGCCACCGTGGTGGACACGCTTCGCCAATCCGGCATCACAAATATCAGCATCGTGACCGAGCCCATTACGGAGCGAACTCGCACGCGTTGACCCCGACCAAGTCGGGGTCACCCATGAGTTGACCATGTACGCCGCCGTCGCCAATGCGGAAGAACTGAGCCTCAAGAAGTTTCTGATCTATTCGCTCGTCTTGCACACTCTGCTGGTGGCTTTTATAGCCATTTCGGCGTTTGTCCAGCACCGCGGCAACGCATGGGGCGGCATTGGAGGCGGAGGCGGCGGCAGCGTCAAGGTGAATCTGGTCGGCTCGCTTGCCGGCATCCCAATGCCGAACCCTCCTGTCGTGTCCGAAAGCCGCACCGTTGATCCCACGAAGGGCCTCTACAAGGAGGAACCCAAGCCAAAGGCTCCCGAACCGAAGGCGGACGCAACCAAACTTCCGAAGTTCGAGAAAGAAAAGCCGACTTTGCCGCCCTCGCACAAGTCGCGCACCTTTGAGAGCGAGACTCCTCCGCCCGAAAATGCTGTACCGTATGGCGCGGGCGGCACCGCCAGGATTCCGACCGGATCCGGCACCTCTCCTGGCGGATCGCCCAACGTTGGCACCGTACCAGGTCAGGGCGGGGGCGTCGGCGTACAGGGTCAGGGTGGCGGCGACTTCGCTTCGCGCTACGCCTGGTACGTTGAGGGGGTCAGGCGCCGCATTCAGAGCAATTGGCTACAGAACACGATTGACTCGCGCGTGCTCGCCGACCGCAGCGCTCATTGCGTGGTCGCCTTCACCATCACACGCGACGGCACTGTGAAGGACGTGCACATCTCCCAGACAAGCGGCAATCTCTCTATGGACAACTCGGGACTGCGAGCCGTGCTGAGCTCCAACCCCATGCCTGCCCTGCCAAACGACTATTCGGGCTCCTACGTTGTCGTGACATTCGATTTCGACCTGGGGATGAGCCGGTGAAACGTGTTCGCGTCCTCCGTCCATCTAAGTCAAATGAATTCGGGAGGTGGGGGTGATCGGGAACTTGAGGCGGTCTGGTGCGATCCTTGCTGCGGCGTTGTTTCTAATCCTTGCAGGCCAGGCTTCGGCCCAAGACTGGTTTCGCACTGGCACGGGCCTCGGCGCGGAAAAGGCGCGGGTCGCGGTGGCCGATTTCGCTTCGCGCAATGATGCCGCCAGAACCCACGCGACACTTTTCACCGAAGTCGTTCGCAACGATTTGCAGTTCAGCGGGATCATTGAGCTGGTCAGCCCCAGCTTTTACCCGAAGCTCGCTCCGGCCGCCCCGGCCGACCTGCGCCCGCAGCCGTGGATTGATCCGCCCTCGAACGCGCAATTCCTCGCCTTTGGCAACCTCACCGAATCTCCCGCTGAAGTGGCCATCGAAGCCTGGTTCTACGACATTCGCAATCCTGCCGCGCCGCCCGTCGTCGGTAAGGTTTATCGCGGCGCGCCTACGGACCTCCAAGTACGCAAGTTCGCTCATCAATTCGCCGACGAAATCATCAGCAAACTTTCCGGCGGCCTGCCCGGCATCGCTTCCACGCAGATCGCCTTTGTCAGCAGCCGCAGCGGCCCCAAAGAGATTTGGGTGATGGACTATGATGGTGAAAATCAACGCCAGCTTACGTCCCTCCGCGCAATCTCTCTCACGCCGCGGTGGTCTCCGGACGCCTCGCGGATCGCGTTCACCTGTTACCGAAGCGCCTACGGGCTCTTCGGCCCGCAAATCTGCATGTACTCGATGGATACGAATCGGGTCGTTGCTTTTCCCCCCTTTCACGGCACGAACAGCGCGCCCACTTGGTCACCGGATGGCTCCCAAGTCATCTTCTCGTCCTCCATGGCGGGAAATCCGGAACTTTTTGCCGTGGACGCGAACGGCGGCCGCCCGCGCCGCTTGACCTTTGCGGCTGGAGCCAGCACTTCCGCGGCATGGAACCCCAAGACGGGGCAGACCGTCGCCTTCGTGAGCGACCGCGGCGGCGTTCCCAAGCTCTATCTGATGGACGTCGACGGCTCGAACCCCGTGCAGCTCGATACCGGCGACAAAGGATATGTGATCGATCCGGCGTGGTCGCCCAACGGGCAATTGCTCGCGTTCAGTTGGCGACGGCCGGACGGAAACTACGACATCTACGTTATGGATGTGGCTTCGAGACAACTCGTCCAGTTGACGCGCGATGCCGCCCGCAACGAGCGGCCAAGCTGGGCCCCCGACGGCCGCCACATCGTCTTCGAGTCCACACGCTCGGGCTCGCGCCAAATTTGGGAGATGCTGGCCGACGGCTCGCAACCTCGCCCGCTCACCAACAAGGGTCTCAATGAATCACCCAATTGGTCAACGCGCTAGGAAAACGCGCTGGAAATGGCTTGCGCCCGATTATATCGTAGTACGAGATTTTCTCCGGTTAGCCTGTTGGTGCTAAGATACTCGCGCCAAGCAAGGGGAATACCGGGATTCCGCCGCAGGAGGAGATGAATGAAGGACGCTTCGTACAGGCCCTATCGAGCTGTTTTGCTGACCGCATGTATGGCGCTTGCGCTCGTGGCTGGATGTAAGCCTAAGGTGAAAGCGCAACCGCCCGTGGTAGCGCCGCCCGCGCCGCCGCCCGCGGCCCCAACCGTGACGCTCCAAGCTGCTCCAACCACAATCAACAAGGGCGATACGGCTACTCTGACCTGGTCGTCCACCAACGCCACGCAGCTTTCGATCTCTCCTGAGGTCGGAACTGTGTCACCGGAGGGCTCGACGAAGGTGTCTCCTTCCGATTCGACAACCTATGTGATCACAGCCACGGGCCCCGGCGGCTCCGCGGACGCTTCGGCTCGCGTCACGCTGAGTGCGCCGCCTCCTCCGCCTGCCCCGGAAGCGCCCAAGCCTTCCCTGGAGGAAATTTTCGCGCGGGAAGTGCGCGACGCCTATTTCGACTATGACAGGGCCGAAATCCGTGCTGACGCTCGCGAAGCGTTGGGCAAGACCGCGGACTTCCTGAAGAATTATCCGCAGGTCAAGGTGACGGTCGAAGGCCACTGCGACGAACGCGGATCCACCGAGTACAACCTCGCGCTCGGCGACCGTCGCGCCAGCGCCGCCAAACAGTATCTGGTCACTCAAGGAAAAGCCCTTCTGCAATGAGCACGCAGAACCCTGCTGGCAGCAGAACCGCCGCGGGCACTTCGTCATGGCCAGGTGACGACGCGACGAAGCGTCGTCATCCCGACGAGCGCACCGAGGAGGGATCTCTCCTCCTCCCAACGAAGCGTGCCGCACGCATCAGTCTGCGCTCCTCGGCGTATTGCCACTCAGAGCCGCGCGTTCGAGCAACCACTTGCTCCCGCGCGGCTCTCCTATTAGAGTCGAGCTTTCCGGCGGTCTTACGGGAGGACTTCTTATGCGTACGCGTGACCTTGCTCTTTTCGGCGCTGCCATGCTGGCCGGCGCCATCGGCGGCAGCCTGATCGGCCCTCGCACGGCCGAAGCGGTCGCCCGCGAAATCATCGAGCTGCAGCAGAGCGTGACCCAGGTTTTGCAAGGCCAAAAAGATCTTGCCACCGCGAACACTCAGGATCACGCTGTGCTGAAAACCCTGCTCGAGCAATCCACGGAGAACGTCACGAAGCTCAGCAGCACGATGGGCACGCTGCAGAAGTCTTTCCAGGACGTTCAGGCGAATTCCGGCGCGCGCCTCGACACCATGTCCACGCAGGTCCAGGGGCTCTCGGACAATCTCGAAGAGATCAAGAGCCGCCTTGGCAAGCTGAACCAGCAACTCGTGGACTTGCAGAATGCTGTCCAGAGCATTGATGCGAAGCTGGCCAGCAGCGCTTCCGCCACCTCCGCTGGCGCTGGCGGCATCACAGGCGCTGCTGCGCCGGGGCCAACGGGTGCAGCCCCTTCTAGATCAGCTCAACCGACTCCTCCACCCTCCGCCGACACGCTTTACAACAACGGTCTTCGCGACATCCAGGGTGGCAAATATGATCTGGCTCGTCAGGAGTTTCAGGACTACTTGAAGTATTACTCGGAAACGGATCTCGCTTCGAACGCACAGTTCTACCTCGGTGAGATTGCTTACGTGCAGAAAAACTACCAGGAAGCCGTGACACAGTACGACAAGGTTCTCATCAACTATCCCAAGAGCTTCAAACTCGCCCCGGCCCGCTACAAGAAGGGCATGGCATTAATCGAGTTGGGGCAGAAACCAGCGGGCATCCGCGAACTGCGCGAGGTCATTCGGCGCTTCCCTGGCACGGAAGAAGATCGCCACGCGCGTGCAAAACTCAAGGAGCTGGGGGTCAGCATCACAGCTTCCCGCTAGTTCCGTTCCAACTTTTTCAGTCTAAAGCGGCGCCACAAAATTCCCTCCCAGCCCGGACCGAATGCGAGCCCAGGTTGGTTCCAAAGAGTTGGAACGGCACTAGCTGGGGCAGCGGCCTGTATCCTGCGCTTTCTTCCCGCCATTCGCGTTGCGGTTCGTTTTGACCCGTCCATTTCCCTTTCGCTGATTCCCGTGCTATCTTCCACCCTTCAGGGGGATTTCCGTCATGTCTGTCAATAAAGTGATTCTTGTCGGCCGGCTCGGGCGCGACCCCGAAACCCGCTACACCGGCGCGGGCCAGGCCGTCGCCAATTTCTCGCTCGCCACGGACGAGTCCTACAAAGATCGCAACGGCGAGCGCCAGAAGCGCACCGAGTGGCACAAAATTGTGCTCTGGGGCAAACAAGCGGAAATTGCGCAACAATACCTCAAAAAGGGCTCCCTGATTTTCGTCGAAGGCCGCATCCAAACCCGTGAATGGCAGGACAAAGAGGGTCAGAAACGCACCAGCTTTGAAATCGTCGCCAACAATTTCCGCATGCTCGGCGGCCGCGCGGAAGGTGCCGTGGGGGCGAGCGCCGGTGCCAGCGCCAGCGCCGGTGGAGCCGATTTCGAAAGTCCGGCCGGCAGCGGAGGAGGAGGAGGCGGCGGAGGCGAGGAATCCGTCGCCGGCAGTGGCGCCGGCCCCGAGATTTCCGACGAAGACATCCCCTTCTGACCACCCGGTAAAGCCTCGTCATTCGGGGAACGGAGTGATGAGGGATAGCTCTCTCGGCGCTGACCCGCCTGCCTATTCGTACCGCAGCGCCTCGATGGGATCGAGCTGCGCCGCCTTCCGCGCCGGATAAAAGCCGAAGAAGATCCCCACCGCAACCGAAAACATGGCCGCGATGAGCATGGCCTTCGGGGAAATCAGCGTCGGCCACGCAAGAAATTTGTTAATCACCGAAGAGCCCACTAGCCCGACCATAATTCCGATCGAACCGCCCACCATGCTCAGGGTGACGGCTTCGATCAAGAACTGGCTCTGCACGTCTTGTTCGGTTGCGCCCACGGCCATCCGCACGCCGATTTCTCTCGTCCGCTCGGTCACGGAAACCAACATGATATTCATGATTCCGATTCCGCCAACCAGCAGCGAAACCGACGCCACCGAGCCCAGCAACAGCGTCATCACCCGCGAGGTTTGCCCCGCGAGGTCCGCCACTTCCGACTGCGTGCGCACGAAAAAGTCGTCGTCTTCTCCGGGATGGATTCGGTGCCGTTCGCGCAGCAGCGCCGTGATGGGTTGCACGGCAGCTTGCGAAGCCTCCGGCGAAACTGCTGAAGCATTGATGAACTGGATCCACGTGATTCCCGCAATCTTCTTCTGCACGGTCGTGTACGGCGCAAAGATGCGGTCGTCCTGATCGTCGCCCATCACTGACTGGCCCTTCGACTCCAGCACGCCGTCCACGCGGAACGGCAGCGTTCCGATGCGAATGATCTTCCCGACCGGATTCTCATTCGCGAACAAGAAGTTCGCAACCGTCGTTCCCAGCACGCAGACGTTTTCCGCCAAATCCACTTCTTCCTGGCTGAACGCGACGCCGGATTGCGCCGGCCAGCTGCGAATCTCGAAGTAGTTCGGCGTCGTCCCGAGGATGCTCGTACTCCAATTCTGATTCTGATAGACCACTTGCGCGCGGCCCATCACCGCCGGCGCCGCTTCACGAATCATCGGCACTTCGCGCAGGATCGCCTGCACATCGTCCATCGTGAGCGTCTTGATGGCCCATGAGCCCATGCGCAATCCGCCCGGGCGGTTGCTGCCCGCCGCGATGAACACGGCGTTTGTCCCCATGCTCTGGATTCCCTGCTGGACGAGATACTCGGCGCCTTGCCCGATGCTCACCGTGGCGATCACCGCGCCAACGCCAATGATGATTCCGAGCATCGTCAGCGCTGAGCGCAGTTTGTTGCGCGCCAGAGCCAGCAGCGCCAGCCGAAATGTGTTCACAAAATCCATTGCCGCTTTCAGGCCGGCGCTTTTGCCGGAGACTCTCCCGGCGCCACCTTCGACTCTTCCTCTGCTTCTTCCGCATCCGCGTCCTCGAGAGAGGGCAGCGTGGGCAGAACTTCTCGGGCGATCTGTCGCTCTTCGATCTCTTGATCGCGCCGGATCTTTCCGTCGCGAAACTCGATCGCGCGCATCGCGTACCGCGCGATGTCGGGCTCGTGCGTCACAATGACCACCGTCAGCCCTTCCTCTTCATTCAACCGCTGCAGGATGTCCATGATTTCAACCGAAGTGCGGCTGTCGAGATTCCCGGTCGGCTCATCGGCAAGCACGATTTGCGGGTAGTTGACCAAAGCCCGCGCGATGGCCACGCGCTGCTGCTGTCCGCCCGAAAGCTGGCTCGGATGATGCTCCGCGCGGTCTCCCAATCCCACGCGCTCGAGCGCTTCCCGGGCGCGCTTATGCCGTTCCGCAGGGGGGATGCCCGCGTAGATCGTGGGCAGTTCGACGTTTTCCAGCGCCGACGTCCGCGAGAGCAAATTAAACTGCTGAAACACGAACCCCAGCTTCCGGTTGCGGATGCGCGCCAGCTCGTTCTTGCTCATGTGCGAGATGTCGGCGTCGTCCAGCCAGTAATGCCCTTTCGTCGGCCGGTCCAGGCAGCCAAGGATGTTCATTAGCGTGGACTTGCCCGAACCCGACGCGCCCATGATGGCGACGAACTCGCCGCTCCGGATTTGCAGCGTGACGCCGCGCAGCGCATGCACCTGCACTTCGCCGAGATGATACGTTTTGTGAACGCTTTCAAGCCGGATGACCGCTGCGGTGTTTTGCTCCAACCTCGAACCTCAATCCCCGAGCATGCGTCTCAGAAACGCCGCGGTCCGCCGCCCACAGGACTCTGTTGCGCGCCGGGCTTGCCGCTCTTGGAGGCTTCACCAATTACCAGCACGTCGCCGGGTTGCAAGGGTCCTTCCTTCATGGCTGTGAACGTGAAATCGGTAACCCCAAGCTTGAGCCGCACAGGCTCAAGCGATTTGTCCGCCAGCAGCTTCCAAGCGACAGCGTAATCCTCTCGCGTGCTGGAGCCGCCCCCGCCTCCAGGCGTCCCTCCGCCGCGCCGCATCCCTTGGCCTCCCGCACCGGCCCCGCGGGGCGGCCCTGCAGCTGCCTCTACGGTGCCCGGCCCGCCGCCTGAGTCTTTCCGCGCTCCGCGTCCGGTCTCCGGGATGTTGTACTTGGCGTAGAGCGCCCTCCTCTGCTCCTCGCTAATCTCCGGCTTGAACCGCAGCGCTCCGTTGGGAATCTTCACCACGTCGCTCTCCGATGCCACGGGAATGCTCACGTAGGCCGTCATCCCGGGAAACAGTTTCTGTTCGGGATTATCGAAGGCTACGATGGTGTCGTATGTGACGACGTTCTGCACGGTCGTGGCGTTCATGCGGATCTGCGACACGCTCCCGCTGAAGGTTTCTCTCGGAAACGAATCGACCCGGAATGTCGCCGTCCCGCCCACCTTGATGCGGCCGACGTCCGCTTCATCGGTCTTCGCATAGACCAGCATCTTCGTCAGGTCCTGGGCGATGGTAAACAGCACCGGCGCCTGCAGGCTTGCCGCGACCGTCTGACCAACGTCCACATTTCGCGCGATCACCGTGCCGTCAATTGGGGCGTAAATCTTGCAATGGTCGAGGTTGAGCCGCGCCAGGTCCACCGTGGCCTTCTTTTGCTTCCCTTGCGCTTTGGCCTGTTCGAGGTTCGCAATCGAGGAATTCAGTTTGGCCTTGGACTGCGCCAGCACCGCTTGTGCAGAATGCAGTGTGGCCACTGCGGCGTCGGCCACGGCCTTGGCGGTATCGCGCTGCGAAACGGCAACAATTCCCTGCTCCGCCAGTCCTTTCGTCCGTTCATATTGCAGTTGCGCATCGTTCAATTGCGCTTGCGCCTTGTCCACTTCCGCGCTCGAGGAGAGCACCTCGGCGCGTTGTGTCTCAATCTGCGCCTGCAAGCTTGTGACATTCGCTTCCGCATTCGCCAGATCCGCCTCTGCCTGCTGGAGCTGTGCCCGGAAAATCGCGGGATCGATCTCTGCGACAAGCTGACCCTGTTTCACATGCGAATTGAAATCGACGTAGAGCCTGTTTATGTTTCCGGAGACTTGCGAACCCACTTGCACGGTGGTCACGGCATTGATCGTCCCTGTGGCCGAAACGATCTGGACGATATCCCCGTGTTCCACTTTGGCTGTGTAATACTCCGATGCCGATCCGGAGCGGAAATGGCCGTAGACGAGCACGAGCAGCAGTGCCGCTCCGGCAAGCATGGCCAGGCGGGCCCACTTGGACCGCTTCCACAACTCCTTCAGATATTCAAAGAGGCGTTTCATCGGTAAGAGCGCAGTGTTGCGCAGAGCGGATAGGGGGCGGCCATTTACTACCGGCCCGACCGCCGCCTCTCCTCGTCGAGCCGGTTCAGGAACAGCTCGAACTTCGGCTTCTGCTCGGGCGTCAGGATCGCGCGAATTTCGCTCCGCGCCTTTTGCCGCACTTCCTCAATCGAAGGCTGGTATTGCTCGTGAATCGCCCGGTAGCGCCCCTGCGCGCCTGCCAAGATCTGGTCCAAACGCTGCTGTTGCGCGCTGGTCAGGTTCAGTTCGTCGGTGAGCTGCTCGACGCGATGTGCCCGCTTGGCCTCATCCGTCTGGGGCGCGGGAGCGGCATAGATTCGGTGCGACACGTAGTACCCTCCCACGCCGCCGAGCGCCAGACCAAATACAAAAACCACGGCAATCCAGAGAATGGCCTTTCGGCTGGTAGACGTCTCCATCAAGGTTCCTTCTCCGCCAGACTCAGCAAAACTTCATCCCGAGTGGAGGGCTGCGGCGCGGGCTCCAGGAACACGTCCGTAGACGAGTTCTTCGCTCCGGAGTTCACCACCCTTGCCGGACGCTGCTCATAGAGCCAGCTCGAAGCAAGGAGCAGCACGATAGCGGATGCCCAGGCCAGGCGGGCGGCCAGTCTCGGCACGGCGACCCAAGCACCCTCCGGCGAACGCCGCCGGAACTCCTCCTCCACAATGGCGTTCATTACTCGGGTGCTAAAGGTCCGGCCGGGATCAGCCGCGGCCGGCACGTTTCCACGCAGCAGGCGTCGCACCAGAAGCGCGTCGCTCAGCTCCGCGCGGCAGCCTTCGCAGATCATCACATGCTCGCGGACTGAAGGCTCTGCGGAGGCGAGAAAGTCCTCGTACCGCTCCGCCTCTGAAGTCTCGAGCGCCTCGCGAAGTACCTTGCCCAACTCTCGGCAGCCTTCCTCTTTTGGAATTCGCCTTGGCCACATGGCCTCGTATTCCCTCCTGCTGTATTAGATCGTTTTCCGGCCCGATCCGGTTTCGTTGGTTGCATCAAAAGTTTTCTTTCCGGCACGCCTCCGGCATAAAGAGACAATCTTGCGCCGCGCGCGAAACAGCCTTACCTTCACGGTGTTCGCATTCAGATCAAGGATCTCTCCGATTTCCTCCACCGAGAATCCTTCGATCTCTTTCAGCCTCAGCATCAACCGGTCGCGTTCCTCCAGGCAGTCCAGCATTCGCTCGACTCGCTGGCGCATTTCCAGACGGTCGCTCACATCCGGCCCATCGCTTCCCCCCTCGAGCGAAGCTCCGAACCGCCTTGCCTGGTCCTCACTCAGGTCCGCTTCGTATACCAGTGGTCGCACTTTCTTCTTCCGGAGAAAGTCCCAACACTCGTTGATCGTAATCTTGTAGAGCCATGTGCTGAATGCAGCGCGCTGGTCGAACCGCTTGAGCGAGAAATAGGCTTTCACGAAGACTTGTTGGGCAATGTCCTCCACGTCCTCGCGCCGCCGGAGGATCCCTCCGGCCACTGCAAACACACGGTGCCGGTGGCGCGTCACCAGCTCTTCGAACGCCTCCTTCGAACCGCCCTGCGCCTGCCTCACCAGCGAGCGGTCCTCCGCCGCCCCGCCTGGCAATGTCCCGCGGCCCGCGGGAGTAGCCGGTTGCGGCGTATTTGATGGTTCCAGTTTGGGTGCGTGCCCCATATCTTCTTGGTTGACTTTCTCGGTCTGACCGTTCCTGCAAACGCACAGATGCTTCAGCTCGGCTGGCCAGAAGTTTCCGCTTGCCTCACTCTTACCAGCATGGAATAATACCCCCATGATTATAGGTGACCGCCTCCGCACTTTGCGTGAGGACAAGAAACTCTCCCAGGGTGACATCGAGAAGCGGACCGGCCTCCTTCGTTGCTACATCTCCCGCGTTGA
>Ga0209235_1001755_pt1 | contig 11954 bp, 11 predicted proteins | sample GraSoi013_1_20cm_4_FD_185817 | JGI IMG/M metagenome (GOLD analysis project Ga0209235, IMG submission 185817) | Grasslands soil microbial communities from the Angelo Coastal Reserve, California, USA - Sample 09_25_2013_1_20cm (SPAdes) (version 2) | ecosystem: Environmental > Terrestrial > Soil >...
CTAGGATCTTCTTTGCACGTTGTGCTCGTGCGAGAAGGTGCAATAGCTTGCCCTGGTTCGCAGTAACACTGATCGCAGGCAGCCCGGCTGCCTTGCTAGCTTTGAGAGTCATTTCGAGAACGGGATCGGACGGTGCGAACAGTCGATTGAGGTAGGAGTCAACCTTGGTCCATTGTCGTTGTGACATTCTGGTCCTCGGAAAACGGAATGTGTTTGAGGTGATAAAGGATTTTACGAACGAGCAGGGTTTGACTTGGGAGTATTCCGCGTTTTGGAGCTGATCTAGAACTGGCTAATGTTCCTACGGCGAGTTCTCTTCAAGAGTGGTTACTTCAGCTTCCGGGCGTCTCGCAGAGTCCTCACCGGCTCGGTGGGACCGAGTATCGAGTTAATGGATTGGAGTTCCTGCACAGTCATAGTCCAACCTATCTGGACATTAGATTATCATTGGAGGATCAGAAACAGGTGCTGGAGACGGAGCGACATCGGTTTGCTCCCCAGGCGGGATGGGTCACCTTCCGGATCAGGTCGGAGAAGGACTTGGCAACGGCGAAAGAGGTGATCATGTTGGCTTATACAAATGCTGAACGAAAGATGAAGGCCCACGCCGCCCGACAATGAGGAGTGCACGTCTAGGAATTGTATGGTATTACCTTGTCCTTCTTGGCTAAACGATGCTGTAGATATTCCTGTATCGTATAGACTGAGCCCTGTCGACCGTGATAGTTACTCGTCCATTTGTCTAGACACTCCTTCTTATCGAAAAGATTCGTCGTTTCGCATTCGACTGAGATCCTTCCGGAGCTGATCGACCGCTCGACAACATACAAGAGTGCACTTGGGATAGTCAGTCCTTCGAGGCGAGTTCTATGAATCCTGAATCGGATTTGTGTTTCACAAACGGGGCAATGCGCGTCGGCTTCAACGTCCATGTTAAGTCCAGTCAAGACTAGGTCAGCGCCACAGCGTACGTATCTGGCCTCTCCAGTCGGCAGTATTAGCTTGTAGCGTGATGGAATATTTGATGGGCCAACGATCGACAAGGATGAAATCTCTAGACTGTGTCCTCTCGGCTTTCATTCAGCCGCCTGACCATTCTCAACACCATCCCCGTGGGAACAGTTCTTACAGTTGTAGCGAGCAGGCGGTTCGATAAGCCTGGGGTAACGATTCGTTTTCCTTTCATCAGTCCTCGATAGCCCGCTTTCGCGACGGGTTCCGGATCCATTACTCCTCGCCTGAACAGTCGAGCGTTTCCAAGCCGTGCCCTCTTCTGGAAACCGGTCCTTGTTGGTCCTGGGCATAGCACGGTTGCTGTAACACCGGTTCCGTGCAGCTCGTTTGACAATGCTTGGGTGAAGGATAGGACGTATGCCTTGGATGCATAGTAGACAGCCATTAATGGTCCGGGTTGGAAAGCCGCAGTGGAGGCCACATTGAGTATTCCACCAGATTTTCTTTGGACCATTCCAGGTAGGAATAGTCTTGTGAGATGTGTCAATGCAGACACGTTCACTTGAATCATCTCCTGTTGAGATTGTGGATCGAGCTCCCAGAAGAATCCCTGAAGTCCAAAACCAGCATTGTTCACGAGATAGTCCACTCTGATAGATTGTTTCTCTAGTTCTTCGAAGATTTCAGAGGGGGATGCTGGGTTGGCAAGATCTTTCGATAGGGTCCAGGCGGAAATTGAATATTGGTTTGCGAGGTCGTCTGCCAATTTGTGTAAGACTTGCAGGTTGCGAGCGACTAGGACGAGATCGTGATGATTCTTTGCAAATTGTTTTGCCAGCTCGTATCCGATACCACTTGAAGCGCCAGTGATGAGGGCCGTCTTTCTCTTGTCGGATCGTGCTTCGGTCATTTTCCCTTCAGATAGAGGTAGAATATGCGGCTTAATCAGTTTGATTGGGTACCTGGACTGTTGAGAAAGTTGGAGCGTATTATGCTCAGAGTGACGTCGACTGTCTGAGACTGCGGGGTCGTTCCGTTTAGTCTCTGTCCCGATGACAGAGTGCGTGTCTGCCGTGCTTGTGAGCGTGTATGTTAACGGTCCCGCCGCAGTGAGGATGATTGTGTTGTAGACACCCCGTATTGGGTATTATTATTGTGGTGAATGGTTGTGGACTGGTCGGGGTCGATGATGCATCCGACGACGGTGCCGCAGTTGTTTCATTGTCGGGGCTTGGGGATTGGTCAAAGTCTGGACCAGGGTTTTTACAATTTGTCGAAGATGGAGCAGTCGAAGGGGTGACTATGGGAGGGTTGGGAGCGATTTCGCGGTGTTGGAACGAAGGCTTCTGGACTTGGTGTGCGGGATTATCATAAGCGGGTCCTGGTGAGCCCGGTGCGTAGACAATTCCGGCGATGACTCCGGCACTGGCTATGCTGGCGAGGATGATTATCGGAATGATCTCGTGTGGAAGGGTCACTTGGGCCGGCGCTCTCTTGAGGTAGAAGAATGAGGCTTAGGTGATGTCAGAAACTCTTATCGTAACTCCAAAGAGGACTGTGAGGGTAACAGAGCCCTACGTCGTTCATGCGATTTTCCTTCTCAAAATATCGATCGGCATAATTTCTCGACGGCTACAAAAACGCGGGAGCAGTGAAAGTAATCGTCTATTTTCCAAAAGTATTCGTTGGATTACCTAGTCCGGCCAGAGTCTCCACGTTCGGAAAATTTCTTTCTATCTAGTATACCCTACCCCCCTCTCGTGCTCAATTGTCACGAGGGAAAAGTCGGATTTTGATGGAAAATGGGCTGTTTTGCTAGGAAAAACGATCAGTTTGGAAACAGTCCCGGGACCGAAAGTATTCGGTTCTGGTTGATGAGGAGCGTCCAAACGACAAATCTAACGGGGAATTTCTCTTTCGGAATTTTGTCTAGAGGTTTGCCCCGCAGTTGGAGCAGACTGCGCTTGAGGGGTCATTCTTTCGGCCGCAGTATTGACAGTAGAATGATTCTTGGATGGACTCGAGGGCTTTGACGGATGGTCCCTGATTCGTCCCTAGGTTCATGAGAACATTTCCCGATTTTGGGTCTAGGACCTTGACAGTGTACATTTCGACGTTGCTCTTGAACATCGGAACCTCGGATATCTGCAGAAATTGAGAGATGGTCCTTCCTTTGAATATTGATCTAGGGATCTGCTTGACGATCTTGCCCTTGTTGGTCTCGACCAGTCTGAAATTGGTGAGATAGTATTTCGTTCCACCACGCGTGACAGTCTTGTAGAAGACGACGAGTCCCGATAGCGTTAGCACAAGGCCGATTCCTATGGTGGGGATCACTAATGAGAGGATGCCCAGGCCTAGCCACAGTAGGCCGAATAGAAGCGTGAAGATCCCAGCGACAGGTCCTCCTCTTTTCGACCAGTCGTTCTGTCGAACCCAGACAACTTCCTCGTGGGATTGTAGTCCTTGGGGTGGTCTAAACGGGGATGATCCTGTTTGTAATCTTGATCATCTCACTACTGTAAAGGTGAACTGGTTGTTGCGTGAGGTAATGATCGTTATCGTGTAAGAGTACCCGGATATGAATTGGAACGGAGTTCCACTTAGCGAACAGCTGGTCCCGCATTGTGGAGGACTGGTGCCAGTGCCGATGGTGATGTCGAAAATTCCCAGATTATTGACGGCGATGGCGGCTGGATGATTGTATCCTGTGTCGTTAGCCCAGTTAGAACGGAAGTACTGGTTGCCGCTGGCGTCCTTGACGTAGTAGGTCGTGGGAGAGACTGTGGCTGTGCCGGTGTTCCTGATGTATAGCGTGACGTTGTAGTTAGAACTGAACGAGTAGTTTTCCAGATTGAGCGCTTCTCGTCCTGTACTGATAGGTGGCGGAGGGTTGGATGGGGGAATGATTTTCGGAACTATAATGTGAGGATTCCCCAGTGTTACCATAGTTAGTGATTCTTGCTTTTGGCAGGTGTACGAGAAGGGTAGGAGTGCCGGTGGTGCATCCCCGACGAGGAACACGTTCTCTACTAGTCCGGATGATGGGATTTTGTCACTAGAAGGACAGGTGTTTGCTGGTATGACGAGGTACGTTTTCTCGTAGTTAACATATACTGGAATTGAGAAGTTGCCCTGGATCGTGTTGTTTTGATAATTGAATACAGGTGGACTTACTATTCCATATGAGCCCCAGAGTCCATAGAAATGTGTCTGAGGAAACGAGGCCATAATGACTAGGATCAGGGTTGTTGTGCCGGGAACATACCAGACACCGTAGACTGCGGCGTTGAGGGCGATCTGCTGGTACTGGAAAGGAGCCTTCTGGGCTTGGTACGTGGGACTAATGTAGGGGAGTCCTGGCGAACTTGGTGCGTAGACAAGTCCTGCAACGACTCCAGCGCTCGCGATGCTGGCGATAATAATGATCGGAATAATCTTGTGGGGAAGAATCACTTGGGCCAGCCCTCTTGGGGTAAGAGAACAGGGCGGCGTGGTCAGAAACTCTTATCGTAACTCCAAAGAAGACCGTGCAGGTAACAAGGTCCCCACATCGTGTAGTGGTTTCCCTTTGCAAAATATCGATTTTTGTATAACTCAGATACCGGAGGTGTTAAAGCCTGTCCGCATGTCCCCACAAGAACAGGGTTTCTTCGGTACAGCCCGATTTTTGGGGCTCGGCAACATTGTGACATGAAGCGCCGAGGAGGGGCGCGATGACAAAAAGTACCCAAGGAAATAGGAGATGAGAAAAGAATCGTGAAAAAGATCAATGCCATGCTTATCATCCCTCTAGCTCTACTTCTTCTTCCCGGAGCCTATGCAACACGGCCGAGTTCCGGTAGCGGAACTTTCACCGCGACCAATGGAGCTCCTCACGTCAGGTCGGCTGGTGGTAACATGATTATCACTCACAGTGTCATGTTTACTATTACTGGCACTATAGCCGGAACTTGTGCGGGGCAGGAGCAGGATATTGTTCATGCTGATGGTACATTGGAGTTCCATGGAAGTTGCACTTTCACTGGTAAGGCTGGAGAAAAGTCAGGTACTACTATTGACCGGTACAACGGGAGAGGCACCATGACATCGTTTGCAGGCCGGTTTGTCGTAGGCCAGGGCACGGCCGGTCTGGAGGGCCTGCATGGGGTAGGTACATTCAAGGCATCGGCTAATGGAGAGGGCACATCCACAGGGACCTATACACTGCAGTGGCATATCGATCCGAAGTAGAACGAGACAAGATAGTGGTCAGACTAAATCCCCTTTCTTTGGGTAGACCTTTTTTCTTTGCCAGTGGCGTATCGAGGCTGACCGTGACCTGGAACTCTCATCGTAAATGCAAAGCTGACTATGCCGCTATCAATGTAGAGCTCAGTCTTAGCGGTTCAAAACTACCGGAAAGGGTTAGTCGTCTTCTCTTCGCTTCATGTAGCCTTTCTTCCAGGCGATTCCCATAGTCGCCACTAGGCCAACTAGGGCGGTGCCTGTGGTGATCGAGTTCGCATTCGCCTTGACCCATGTTGGCTTTACCTCGAAGCTTCGGAGAGCCGAAGCATTTCCAAGGGTTGCAGAATGGGCAGTTGCGACGATTGTGTAGGTTCCGAGACTATTGCTTGCTGGTATTGTCATCGTACCGGAATAGAGGCCAGTTGCCAACTTCGTGGCGGCGAGGCTGATCGTAGACCCGTCGGGTTTGAGCATTAGGATAGTGATCTGAAGATCCGATGGTGATGTTAGTAGTCCGTTCTGAGTTGTTAGTATGGAGATCGTTGTCTTGTCGCCGGGGAAGTAGACCGTTCCAGTGTCTAGGCTGATCGTGAAGTTGGATGGACCAGGAGTTGGCAGGACCTCGAAGGCTGCCGTCGCGGTCCCTAGGAAGCCCGGTTGGGTTGCTTTGACTAGATGCGTTCCGACTTGAGCTTGAGGAACGTTGAAGGTGAAGTTGAAACTACTTGTCGAAGTGAAGATGAAACCTAGTAATTGGTCGTCGAATGTCATGAGAATCTCTGTCTGTCCGTAAAATACTGGAAAGCCTGATCCTTGAACTAGCACCTTGGTACCCAGCGGTCCACTGGATGGTGTGAGTTTGATGATTGGTGGTGCTATGACTTGGACTTGGACTGCTACTAGGTGTGTGTAGCCTGCGCCTTGGGCGGTTATGTTGATCGTGTAGTTTCCGGGGGCCGTGGTAGTTAGAGTGTTTACGGTTAATGATGCTGGGCTGGTGAAAGACTGAGTTATTGTGATGTAGGATGGATTGAGAGTCGCAGTCAGTCCGGGCACTGACGGTACCTGTATTGTCAGTGAGACCGTGTAGTTCCCGTTTACCGGTCCGAATGGATACGCTTGGATCTGAGAGGTCCCGGAGGATCCTGCTTGGAGCAATAAGAAATTGGGTGATGCGTAGATGTTGAAGTCGGGTTGATGTGGAGCGGTGATGAGTATTTTGCCCACAAAAGTGTGGCTCAGGAAGCCACCCTGTGAAGCCGCGGTTCCGGTTATTGTGAAGTTGTATGCACCTGCTAGTGTCGTAGTGAATGTCGAAATTGTGAGGGTTGTCGTACTAATGCCGTCCGGATAGAGCGTTACATAGGCGGGACTTATCGACAAGACGGGGCGGTTGAGATAGTGGGGAAAGACATCTGAAGTGAGGTAGACGGTCCCGTTGAAGCCTCGAATACTTGCTATGGAGACAGAGAATACCGCTGATATTCCCTGGTCAAGACTGACAAAGCTTGCCGGTGAGCTAATACTGAAGTCTGGAGGAAGCCCCAGTGTTTCGATCACCCGGATTCCTGCAGCGTGGGATAGGCTGCCGCTGCTTCCGTAAACTAAGAGATCGACAGTTCCTGTGGTGTTGGCAGTTGTACTGACTGTCAATGTGGCATTGGCCTGTCCATATCCATTTGACAAGAGTGTGACGTTGGTCTGGCTGAGAGAGGTCGAGAATCCCACTGGGACGGGTTGCTGAGGAACTATTGAGAGGTGTACGGTTCCTGAGAAGCCGTTGAGGCTTGTGACAATGATTAGCGAGGAGGCTGAAGTGAACGGTGAAACTGTCAGCATCGAGGGACTGGCATATATCGAGAAGTCGGGAGCTGCGAGACCTGTGACGATTACATAGACTGTGACCGAGTGGTACACGTATCCACTAGTTGCGATCACATCGACTGTGTAGTTTCCAGGTGTCATGGCCAGGACATACATGACGCCGCTTCCCGAGCCGGCCACACCGGAGAGATAGGCGGACACTGTTAGGCCTTGGGATGGAGCCACGCCGATCGAAACAAAACCAGTGAATCCGTTGATCGCCGATACTGTGATAGTCGTGCTGCCCTGTGTGCCTGGGGAGGTGAAGATGAAGGATGGATTAGCGGAGATCGAGAAGTCTGGTGAGGTACTAGGGTTCACCGTGACCTGGAGCATGATACTATGACTTGTGGAGCCGCTTGTGCCTGTTACGTTTACAGTGTAGATGCGAGATATTGTGTCTATGATAGTAGAGACTGTCAGAATAGCGGATGCATTTTCTCCCTGAAGTAATGATACGGTAGATGGGCTTATGGTTACACTAGGACCTGAAGGATAAACTTGCGCTGAGAATGAGATTGTTCCACCGAAACTGTTGATGCTGATTGCGTAAATGTGAGAGATGGTTGATAAGCCAGCGTTCACCGTGAGATTGGTCGGCGCGCTTAACAGGACGAAATCGCCGGTCGTTGTTGAGGACCATAGGTTGGTTGTGGTTATCGAGGCCATGGAGTTGCCGTAGTAGGTGCCGGCTACGCTTGAGTAGTATGTGCTAGAATGGAAGTCGACCACGATGCCAGTGAGCTGGTCCCATGTGGCTGAGATACTGTAGCTGTAGCTGAAACTGGGATCGGAGATGTTTCGGTATATAGTGAGATGGTTTACTGCACGACTGGCTCCGGCAAAGGTCATGATATCGGTACTGTTGAGAGTGGGCACGTTTAGCGCGTTGTAGATAGGATCGCCCATCTGGAGTCCTCCGGCGAGTAACCAGAATTCCAGGTTTCCTGATCCTGTTAGGACGCTTCCTGATAGGGCGGAGGATCGACTCGTGCCGTTACTGAACGAGAAAATTTGTGTGGCCGAGATGTTGCTCGTGAAAACATTCCCTACTGTCAATTGGATAGAATGTACGCCGAGGAACTCGGCTATGAACGGTGGCGGAGTAGTGCCCGGTATATTGTTAGTCCAGGTTGCGGTGACGTTTCCGTAGGTGACGGTGTCACCAGAGTGGACGCCTGGGGTATAGCTTGCGCCTCGGACCGGTCGAACATTAATGGGCAATAGACCGGCGAAAAGTGTGATCAGGATGATGAAGAATACGGTTGACCTCTTCTTCAGAATGGACGGCCGATGGAGGTCTGACATATTCAACTAGATCAGTAGGAGCTATTCGTTGCTCAAGAGTTAAGGTTTTGGATTACAATGCGGGAATTTGTGATACAAACTTCAATCCATGGCTATACGTGTCCAACTAATATCTGGACACAGCTTGTTCAGTTTGCGGATCGCTTCGTCTATTCGGCCATTATTCTCTACAGTTTAGCGAGTATCATCGGGAGATCAAAAGAAACGAGAAGGGGAGGGTAATGGGTTCGGTTATGGGAGGGTTACGAATTGGGCGAGGAATGTTCGGGAGTCGGGTATGTCTACTCGGTGGGAGAATGCTGAGCCTTTGCAGTTCAGGTTTAAGACGAACGAGTTCACCGACGTTATGACCTCTTGTCCTTGTGCATTGACTGATAGTACAGGTCCTCCTGAGTCGCCGAAGCAGGTTCCACCTGGACCGTTTCCTTGTCCGGGATCGTTGGAGTATTGCATGTTGTAGCCGTCTGTTAGGGTGCTTCGTAGGTTGACGAGACTGACTGTTCCGACGAATCGTTCGCGCAATCCTGACACTACGGGCTTTACGGATTGTAGTCCGTAACCGACTACGGTGAACTGGGTGTTCTGTGTGCCGCGCCTAGTCGCTAGAGCGTCCAGGTATCCTTGGGTTGCGAGTTGTCCGATGCCTTGGCTTGTTATTCCTTTCTTGAACACCACGACGCCGACATCATGAGTGTTAGGTACTGTCAAGTATCCTGTCCATTGTGGATGTGCGATTGGTTTGCCCCAATAGCCGCCTGCGCAGGGGTAGTCTGTGAACGTGTTGCTGTTGCATGATACTCCTGGGGACCATAACGGGTCGACTGCGACTGGACCGGGGCTGAACCATACTTGGGCGAAAGATGGACCGTAGCCTAGACCAGGATCGATGCCTGCACAGTGTCCTGCTGTGAGTAGTACAGTAGATGAGATTAGTGATCCTGTGCATCGCCAGAGTGGGACCTTGCCTGAATCGTAGAAGACGACCAGTCCGATGTATGGGTGACCGTTTCCGTCCGGGCTGCCATACTGGACCGCGTAGAGTGGTGTGACTGCTAGTACGATGAAGATCGAGAGCGTTGCGATGATCGGGATTTTTGCATGCATAGAAATTCTTCAAGGGATAAGGAGGAGTTCTCGAATATAAGGTATAGAGGGTCAGATAGGTTTGAATCGAATCGTTTTCAGCCAGCCCCAACGTCATAAATAGAGAGCAAGCGCACTGGGGACAAGGTCAGGCAAGTAATGGTCGATGTATTGTTCATAGTACTCCTCGTACTCCATGTCGGATCGATTGTCGCCTGGATGGGTGGAGGCGCACTCTTCCTTTCCGTCATCTCTCCCTCCCTGAGTAAAATGTCGCCTTCTTCGAGAAGCGAGTTCGTCAAGCTGACTCTTCCAAGGTACTTCAGATTCATCACAGGATCCTCTATCATAGCGATTGTAGTCGGGCTGATCTTATACGGCTACGTAACCCAAGTCGAATCCTCCCTTGCTCCGAGCAGCTCGGGCCTTGTCTCTCTCCAAATCGGCTCCGTACTAGGGGTGATAGCGCTAATTTTCGTGCTTGGTGTCGCAATGCCAGCCGGCCGAAAACTGGTCGTGCTGACAAGCCAAGTGACCAGTCCTAACGAGAATATGGTCAAGCAAATTGAAAGCCTCCAACGCCGGCTGACGATGGGAGCGCGCTTGGGAATAGCCCTACTTGGATTGACACTGATCCTGATGATTTTAGGAGCCGAGATTTAGCATTCAAGGAAGAAGCTCGGATAATGCTTTGGTGGTTGAACTGAACGTAGGCGAGAAAATTAAGCTGTGAGAGCTTTACGGACTGCTTCGTATCTCGGCGATCCTCTTCCAGCTTGGCCATTTCTTCTCGATCAAATAGTCGAGTGAGTATTTGCTCGGGCCCTTTGTCGCGTTGATAATTAATAGGAAGATGAAGACGAAGGCGTAGATTATTCCGGTTCCGATGTCTGTTGAACTGGGACCGTAGGGTCCTCCGAAGCCTTCGGGGACCGACCATAATAGTAGACTGAAGAGGATGCCTATAGTGTAGGCGAGTTTTCTGAGGAAGCCGAAGATTAAACAGAATGCCAATCCTAGTTCTATGGTCGCGACGGAATAGAAGAATAGTGTAGTGTTGCTGGAGGTTATGGAGGCCCAGAAGCTAAACCATCCTTGCAGCCAGGCTGGCTGATTAGACGGTGCGGAGGATATGAATGACTGAAAAGTGTCGGCAAAGCCAGGTTGTAGTTTGAAGGCACCATCGATGGCCCAGACTATTCCGAAGATTACTCTCATTATCGTCTTGAGAGAGTCGACGTTGCGTGCGAACCAGTTGTCGAGGCTTGACTGCAGAGCAGTTATAGGGCGTGCCTTAGAACCAAGACGGGATTCGCCGGACTCCTTCAAAGAGTACCGCTCCCAACAGGAATATTGAATGATCGGTCTAGAAAAGCCTTCTTCGATTGAGACGTTGACGTGCGGGCGAGTACGTGCGTCTGCATCATTCTGCATTTGGAGATTTACAAGCCCGGTATTTGGAAGAGGCTCGGGGTCCAGTTGAAGAATAGGTGGTAGATGGAGGAGGGGAGGATGTTCTGGGTCCTGATCATTATGTATCCGAAGGCGAGACCGAGGGGAAACTGGACGAGTAAAGATACTCCGAGCGCCTCCATTGTTCCTCCGTAGAGACGATAATTGGCTGGTAGGTGCCATAGTGAGAAGGCGACCGAAGCGGCTAGCCAGCCGTACAGCTTACCTGAGCGAGCGATGAGCCTCGTCTGGATGTAACCTCTCCAAACGATCTCCTCCGAAAAGCCGCCAAGAAGGAAAACGATCAACCCATAAAGAGAAGAGACATTGAGACTCGCAAATCTTGCTCCCGCGATTGGCGCAACCAAAACGAGTAAGATGAAGAAACCCGCACTCGGAAAAACACCTACACCAATCATCTTCCAGACATTTTCCCTCCGAATCCCTAAGCTGACAAGAGCTTGTCGGGTCGACCATGCCAGGATAATCAGAGGAGGCAAAATGACGATTCCCGATCGAAACAGCTCATCCAAAACATCGGTTGCCTGGAAAGAAACTCCGATCGCAGAAGCCGATGTTGGCGCAACGAAATAACGATATGTGGCGATAGTAGCTAGCTCAACGAATATGAGTAAGGCCGCGAAAGATGTTTGCCGACGAACATCGCCAATGGATATTGTTGGAGCTTTTAGTTTAAGGAGACGAGACGCAGCATAGGTTATCGATACTCCAATGAGAGCAGCGATCAGAGAGCCTGCCACTGTTAGTGGCATTGGAAAGGCCAAGTGTGCTAACCGCTTAGGGGATTATCTGCCAGTTGTTCTTGGGATAAGACTTTAGAAAACGGCAAGGACAAGAATAGACGAACTAAGACCTTGGTGAAATTGAGAAGGTACAGCCCGGAGATGTCGATCACGGTTATTGGGGATATGGCTTAAACATCGGCTTCAGCCCCGGGTTTTGATGGACAAGGTTTGAAGGCGGTTCGGTTTCATGAGCCGGGTGGACTGGAGAAGTTACGGTATGAGGATGCTCCAGATCCGATTATTGGTGATACTGAGGTT
>Ga0209235_1001756_pt1 | contig 11944 bp, 6 predicted proteins | sample GraSoi013_1_20cm_4_FD_185817 | JGI IMG/M metagenome (GOLD analysis project Ga0209235, IMG submission 185817) | Grasslands soil microbial communities from the Angelo Coastal Reserve, California, USA - Sample 09_25_2013_1_20cm (SPAdes) (version 2) | ecosystem: Environmental > Terrestrial > Soil >...
CTCGACCGGTACGAACCAGTGGAGGTCGGGGTGTTGAAGTGCCAGCGCCAGATGGCAGCTGCGACACTCCCCGCATGGCTCACGCTCGACCTGCCGTTCGCAAAGGAGGAGCTGGCCGAGCCAGAGCGCCAGCCGCTGTTTTCCGACCCCTCGGGGGCCCTCAAACAGCAACGCTTGCGGCAACCGGCCGGAGGCGATGGCGCCTGCCAGCCGGTTGCGAGTCCCCTCGTGGCCGTACAGAGGGTGCAGAGGCATGGGGGAATCTACCTGAGGGTGGGGTAGTGGCCGGTGAGCCCCACGCGGAATCCCTTGATTCACATTGTGTTGCGGTGTAGCAACAGGCCCTTGCGCCATGCTAAGATAATATGTACCAAGCCATTAGAGCAGAAAGTGAGCGCACAATCGCTCATTAGTGCCGGTTTTTCCTACAAATTTGGTGTTTGTTCGGGCTTGGGATCCGGGGGGAGTTTAAGGGAGGCCGTCGAGGACGTCGCGCACTTTGCTCGCAAGATCCTCGGGCGTGAACGGTTTGGCAAGGAAGGGCAGTCCGTCCTCGAGAACACCGCGGTGCACCACTGCGTCGCCGGTGTAGCCCGACATATAGAGCAGTTTGAGTTGCGGGCGCAGCGGCGCCAGACGTTGCGCGAGTTCCCGCCCGCTCATGCCCGGCATGACGACGTCGGTAAGCACGAGGTGCAGCATCCCGGTGTGCCGCTCGGCGATCTGCAGTGCTTCCACCCCGTCGCCCGCTTCCAGAACCGTGTAGCCTTGGGCGGTGAGCACCTTGCGGGCGAGGGAGCGGATGGCTTCGGCGTCCTCGACCACCAAGACCGTCTCGGTGCCGGTGGGCAACCCCGCGAGCACGGGTGGGCGCGGGACCGGCTGGACTGGTTGGTCGCTGCGGGGCAAGTAGATCTTCACTGACGTGCCGCTGCCGGACTCGCTGTACACCCAAATGTAGCCACCGCTCTGCTTGACGATCCCGTACACCGTGGCCAGGCCCAGACCCGTGCCCTTGCCGACTTCTTTGGTGGTGAAAAACGGCTCGAACAGGTGGGCTTTGGCCTCGGGGTGCATACCGGTGCCGGTGTCGGAGACGGCGAGGAGGACGTAGCGGCCCGGCACGACCGGCGCGTGAGTGTCCGCGTAGGCCAGATCCAGATCGGTGTTGGCGGTCTGAATGGTGACCCGGCCGCCCTGCGGCATGGCGTCCCGGGCGTTGACGACGAGGTTCAGGATGACCTGCTCGAGCTGGCCGAGGTCGGCTTTCACAGGGGCCAGTTCGGGGTCGAGCTGGGTGACGAGCTCGATGTGCTCGCCGATGACGCGTCGCAGCATCTTATCGAGGTCCGCGACGAGACCGTTGAGGTCGAGCACCCGTGGGGCGAGCATCTGGCGGCGGCCGAAAGCGAGCAGCTTGCGAGTGAGCTCGGCGGCGCGCCCTGCCGCGTGGCGGATCTCAGCGACGTCCCCGCGCATCTGCGCGTTGGCGCCCACCTGACGCTCGAGCAGGCCGCAGAAGCCGAGGATCGCGGTGAGCAGGTTGTTGAAGTCGTGGGCGATGCCGCCTGCCAGTTGGCCGATGGCCTCCATCTTCTGGGACTGGCGCAGCTGCTCCTCGAGGCGGAGCCGCTCGGTGACGTCCTTGGCGAGCACGAGCCGGGCGCGCCGGCCTTCGAACTCGATCCAGTCCGAGAGAACTTCCACGTCGATGAGGGACCCGTCCTTCTTCCGGTGCTTGGTGTCGCTCACCGTCGCCGCGCCACGGTCCTGAGCGGCCAGCGCCGCTTCGAGTCTGGGGATCTCGCTGGGCGGCCGGATGTCGGGCAGGGTCATCCGTAGGAATTCCTCGCGCGTCCACCCGTAGCGGGCTACGGCCGCCTCATTGACGGCGAGGAACCGGAGGGTACCCGGGTCGTAGACGAACATCGCCTCTGGGTTCGACTCGAACAGCAGGCGATAGCGTGTCTCACTGCGGCGTAGCTGCTCGTCGGCGCGGGCGCGCTCGATGGCGCGCGCGACCTGCGTCGAGACGAACTGGAGGATATCGCGCTCGCGCTCGCCGTAGCGCACGCCCTCGGTGTACGTCTGCACCACCAGGACGCCGATGGTCGTGTCGCCGAGCTTGAGCGGTACGCCGACCCAGTCCAGCGACGGCGCGCCGATGAGCTCGACCTCGCCGCGGCGCTCCATGTCCCGGTACACGTCGGGGGTCGCGAGCAAGGGCTGGCCCGTGCGGATGACGTACTCGGTGAGCCCTTTGCCCCAGGGCTTGGGCTCGAACGCCTCGTCGATCTCGTCCACGAAGTAGGGGAAGCTGATGATGCGGGTGGCCTCGTCGTACAAGGCCACGTAGAAATTGGTGGCCGGCATGAGTTCACCCACCGTGCGGTGCACCGCGGCGAGGAGATCTTGGACGCTTCGGGCAGCGCTCGCCGCGTCGGCGATCCGATACGTGGCCTGCTGCAGTCGCTCGGCCCGCCGTCGCTCGGTGACGTCGCGGAAGCTCCAGACACGCCCCACCGCGTGCCCGCCGATCATCTGTGGCTGGGAGTAGCGCTCGTACACGCGGCCGTCCTTGAACGTGAGGATGTCGAAGCTCGACGCATCGGGCCGCCCGTAGAGCTCGCGGATCTTGACGACGAAGGCGTCCGGGTCCGTGAGCTGCTCCAGCACGTACGCGATCAGCCGGTCGTCGTCGCGGGAGCCCAGCAGCCCGTCCGGGAGGCGCCACAGCTGGGCGAACTTGCGGTTGAAGCTCGTGACCTGGCCCTCGCGGTCCACGACCAGGATGCCGTCGGCGGTGGACTCGAGCGTGGCCGAGAGTAAGGACAGCGTTTCTCGGAGCTGCTGCTCGGCGCGGTCGGGTGCTTCGCGCTCGTGCAACAGCGAGGCGGCGTCGGCCGCATCGGCCGGGGCTCTGGGGTCGGAGGGCAGGGGGTCCACGGTCTCGCAGGCGACAATAGGGAGGGGCGCGGCGATGCGCCAGTCCCCGGCCCGCTCAGCGGCCGGCGTCGAGAACCTGACGCACCTTGCGGGTCAGCGCCTGCGGCGTGAATGGCTTCTGCAGGAAGAAGGTGCCGGGATCGAGGAGTCCGTGGCGGACGATGGCGTCATCGCTGTAGCCTGAGAGATACAGTACGCGGGCGCGCGGGCGCCGCTCGGCGAGTTGCCTGGCCAGTTCGCGGCCCCCGATGCCCGGCATCACCACGTCGGTCAGCAGCAAGTGGATCTCGCCGGCGTGGGCGTCGGAGACGGCCAGCGCCTCCGCTCCGGCCGGGGCTTCGAGAACGGTGTAGCCCTGCTGGGTCAGCACCCGGCGCGCGAGGCTGCGGACGATCTGCTCGTCCTCGACCAGCAGGATGGTCTCGCTCCCGCGGGCCGCCGCCCGGACGCCCCCCGGCTCAGCGGCCGCCAGGGGCTCGGGGGCCTCCGCAACGCGCGGCAGATAGATCTTGAACGTGGCGCCGTGGTCCGGTTCGCTGTAGACCCAGATGTGGCCGCCGCTCTGCTTGACCACCCCGTACACCGTCGCCAGGCCGAGCCCTGTGCCGCGGCCGATCTCCTTGGTGGTGAAGAACGGCTCGAACAGGTGGGCCCGCGTCGCTTCGTCCATGCCGCTGCCGGTGTCGGAGACCGCGAGGAGCACGTGGGCGCCGGGGCCCGCGGTCACATGGTCGCGGGCGTACTGCTCGTCGAGCTCGACGTTGGCGGTCTCGATCGTTAGCTTGCCCCCGTGCGGCATCGCGTCGCGCGCGTTCACCGCCAGGTTCAGGATCACCTGCTCGAGCTGGCTGGGATCGGCCCGCACGGCGCCGAGGTCGCCGGCGAGGGCGGTCCGCAGCTCGATATTCTCGCCGATGAGGCGGCGCAGCATCCTCTCCACGCTTCGCACGATCGCGTTGAGGTCCAGCACCTTGGGGGCCAGCACCTGCTGGCGGCTGAAGGCGAGCAGCTGGCGGGTCAGGTCCGCCGCCCGCCCGGCGGCGCGCCGGATCTCCTCGGCGTCGACGCGGTGCTCGTGTCCTTCCGGCAGGTCCTCGATGAGCAGCTCGGCCGAGCCGATGATGGCCGTGAGGATGTTGTTGAAGTCGTGGGCGACGCCGCCCGCGAGCCGCCCGACGGCTTCCATCTTCTGCGCCCGCCGCAGCTGCTCCTCCAGCCGCAGCCGCTCGGTCACGTCCTTGGCCAGCACGAGCCGCGCGGGGCGGCCGGCCAAGGTGACGGAGTGGGCCAGGATCTCCACGTCGATCAAGCTGCCGTCCTTGCGGCAGTGGCGCAGTCCGCGGTGGACGGTGGCCTGCTCTGGGGGGAGGGCCAGCAGGGCGTCGAGCTTGTCTTGCTCGGCGGCGGGGTGGATGTCGCGAATCGTCATCTGCAAGAACTCTTCCCGGGACCAGCCGTAGCGGGCCACGGCAGCGTCGTTGACGGCCAGGCACCGCAGCGTCTTGCTGTCGTAGGCCCACATCGCTTCGGGGTTGGACTCGAACAGGACGCGGTACTTGGTCTCGCTCTCCTTGAGCTGGTCCTCCGCGTGTTTGCGCTCGATGGCCTGCGCCACCTGGGTGGAGACGAACTGGAGGATGTCGCGTTCGCGCGCTCCGTAGCGCACCCCCTCGGTGTAGGTCTGCGCGGCGAGCACGCCGATGGTCTTCTCGCCCAGCTTGAGCGGCACGCCCACCCAATCCAAGGAGGGGGCGCCTATCAGCTCGACCTCGCCCCGGCGCTCCATCTCGCGGTACACCTCGGACGTGGCGAGCAGCGGCTCGCCTGTGCGGATCACGAACTCGGTGAGCCCCTTGCCGAACGGCTTCGGGTTGAAGGTGCGGTCGACCTCGTCCACGAAGTACGGGAAGCTGATCATCCGGTTCGCGTCGTCGCAGAGGGCCACGTAGAAGTTGGCGGCCGGCATCAGCTCCTGGATGATGGCGTGGATGGCGGGCAGCAGCTGCTGGAGCGTGGGGGCGGCGAGAGCGGCCTGGGCGATCCGGAACGTGGCCGCCTGCAGCTCACCGGCGCGCTTGCGCTCGGTCACGTCAAGGACGGTCCCGACCAGCCGCACCGGGCGATTGGTCTCGTCCCGGATCAGGATGGATTGCTCCAGCACGGTGCGCTCGCTGCCGTCGGGGAGGAGAATCCTGTGCTCGATCGAGTAGGGGACGCCATCGCGCAACGTGTGGGCGATCGCCTCTCGAATGCGCGGGACGTCGTCGGGGTGCGCCGCCCGGAAGAACGCTTCGTTGGAAGCGGGGAAGGCGCGGGGCGGATGACCGAAGATCCGATAGACTTCGTCGGACCACCAGAGGGGATTACGATCGAGGTCGTCCAGGTCGCTGAGGTTCAGCTCCCAGTTGCCCAGATGGGCGATCTCCTGGGCCTTCGCGAGGCTTGCCTCGCTGCGCCGCAGCGCTTCCTCGGCGCTGGCCTGCTCCTCCCGGGATAGCTTGAGCGCCAGCGCCGCCCGGACGGCTGGGCCGAGGCGCACGAGGCGGTCCTTCAGCAGGTAGTCGGTCGCCCCGAGCTTGATGCATTCCGCGGCCGTCTCCTCGTCCAGCGTACCCGTCACGATGATCAGCGGGACCGCGGGGCGCTCGTGCTGCAGGATGCGGAGCGCCTGCAGCCCGCCGAACGCAGGTAGGCGGAAGTCGGCGAGCACCAGATCGGGAAGGAACTCGCGCAGCACGGCCGAGAACTCGACGGCCGTCATGACTCGCTTGGTGACGCACACGAGCTCGGCCCGCTTCAGCTCGCGCAAGATGAGTTCGGCGTCCGCGACGTTGTCCTCGACCAAGAGGATCCGCAGCGGGGCGGTCATCGGCTCAGGGCGGGCGCTCGTTCAGCAGCAGCCAGTACAGCCCCACGTCGGCGACGGCACGGACGAAGGCCTCGAAGTCCACTGGCTTGACTATGTAACTGTTCGCGCCGAGGCGGTAACTCGCTGCGATGTCGGGCTCTTCCTGCGACGACGTGAGAACGACGACGGGGATGGCCTTGGTGCGGTCGCTCTCCCTGAGGCGCCGCAGCACCTCCAGGCCGTCGACCTTGGGGAGCTTCAGATCGAGGAGAATGACTTTCGGTAGGCTCACGGTGGGGCTCTCACCCAACAGGAATTCGAGGGCCTCCACGCCGTCGCGGGCGACGAGTACCTTGTTGGCGAGACGGTGCTTCGTGAGCGCTCGCAAGGTCAACTCGACGTCGTTCGGGTTGTCCTCGACGAGGAGGATCTCGACTTCGGTCGGGGTTGGCATGCGCTCGGCGTCGGCCTCCGTGTGACGGCTCAGGAGATTCTAGGAAACGGGCCGACATACCGCCAGAGTACAAAAACGGGGCGGGCGGTAGGGGAGGAAGGGGAGGAAGCTCCCGAGGCAGGACTCGAACCTGCGACCCGCCGGTTAACAGCCGGCTGCTCTACCAACTGAGCTACTCGGGAAAGAAAGCCGTCAGCCATCAGCGATCAGCCATCAGCTGGCGCAGAATATCGCCGTGAGGCACAAGGAGTTCAACGGGGGGTGCTCGACTGACGGCTGACGGCTGACGGCTGATGGCCTTGCGGCAGCTCCGCCACGACCATCCCCGTCAGGATCAACCCGCCCCCCAGCCACTGCGGGAGCGACAGCCGCTCCCCGAACCACAGCCAGGACGCCGCGGCGGCGAAGACGGCCTCGAGGCAGAAGATGAGCGCCGCGCGCGCCGAGGACATGTGGCGCTGGGCCCGCATCTGCCACAGCAGGGCGAGCGCGGTCGCAAACACCGCGGCGTAGAGCAGCTCGGCGGTGAATGTGGCGCTCCAGCCCACATGTGCGTCCTCGAGCAGCAGGGCGCCCAGCGCGGCGACCACGGCCGTGGCGGCGGTCTGCATCCATACCAGCCGTCCGGGATCGTAGCGCCGCGACAGCTCGGCCACCGCGACGATCTGCCCTCCGAAAAGGACGGCGGTGAGCAGCGTCCACACATCGCCGCGGTTCAAACCGCCGGCATCGGGAGCGGTGAGGAAGTACATCCCGCCTGCGGCGATGAGCAGCGCGCCCAGGGCGGTCCAGCGGGTGCGCTCCCGCAGCGCCAGGAACGCGACCAGCGGCGCCAGCACCGAGGAGATGCCGACGATGAAGGCCGAGCGCGCGGGCGTCGTGTAGACCAGGCCGACGACCTGGGCCGCGAAGCCGCCGCCGAGGATAGTGCCGAGCAGCGCCCCAGCGGTCAGCTCGCGCCGGGTGAACGGTGCAGCGAGGGACGTGAACGGCGTCAGCACCGCGGCCGCGATCGCGAAGCGGATGGCGAGGAAGGCGAGGGGTGTGCTCGAGGCGAGGGCCGCCTTGACGACGGGAAAGGCCGCGCCCCAGATCAGCGTCGCTCCGATCAGGGTGACGTCGGCCCGGCGCGGGGTCAGAGGAGCTCCTTGAGATAGCGGCCCGTCCGCGAGGTCGGCTCCCCGGCGACGTCCTCGGGAGTGCCCTGCGCAACGACACGGCCGCCCTCGTCGCCGGCGCCGGGCCCGAGGTCCACCACCCAGTCGGCGCGCTTGATGAGATCGAGGTGGTGCTCGATGACCACGACGGTGTGCCCGGCGTCGACCAGCCGATCGAGCACGCGGCACAGCGTGCGGACGTCGTCGAGGTGCAGTCCGGTCGTCGGCTCATCGAGGAGGTAGAGGTTCCTGGCCCGGCCGCCGGGGCGGCGTCCGCCGCCGCGCGCCGAGCTCAGCTCGCGCGCGATTTTGAGCCGTTGCGCCTCGCCGCCCGACAGCGTCGTCGCCGGCTGGCCGAGCCGCAGGTAGCCCAGGCCTACCTGCTGCAGGTACCACAGCGCCCGCGCCAGGCGCGGGTGGCGGTGGAGGCGGCGGATGGCTTCGTCGACCGTCCACTGCAGCACGTCGTAGATCGACCGGTCCTCAAGCCGCACGTCGAGCACCGCTGGCTTGAACCGCCGGCCGCCGCAGTGCTCGCACGGCACGAACACGTTCGCGAGGAATACCATCTCGATGAGCACGTGGCCCGCGCCCTCGCACGCCTCGCAGCGGCCGCCCGCGACGTTGAAGGAGAACGTGCTCGGCGTATAGCGGCGCTCGCGGGCGAGCGGCAGTGAGGCGAAGAGCGCTCGCAGGTCATCGAACGCCTTCACGTACGTGACCGGGTTGGACCGCGGAGTCCGGCCGATGGGGGACTGGTCGATGAGCACCGCGTCGGCGAGCGCTTCCCAGCCTTCGAGCGCGTCGACCGCGCCGACGGGCTCCCCCAGGTGCTCCTTGGCGCTGTGCGCTCCCCGCAGGCGGCGCTCGAGTTGCCGGTAAAGCACGTCGTGCACGAGCGTGGACTTGCCCGAGCCCGACACACCGGTGACGACGGTGAAGGTGCCGAGAGGGATTCGCACGTCCACCCCCGCCAGGTTGTGGAGCCGCGCCCCGCGGATCGACAGCCAGCGCGGCCCCGCCGCCCGCCGCGCGGACGGCACGGCAATCCGCTTCTCGCCCGAGAGGTACTGGCCGGTGAGCGTGCCGGCCTCGCACACCCGGGCGGCGGGGCCCTGGTAGACGAGGTGCCCGCCCGCGTCGCCGCTGCCGGGACCCAGCTCCACCATGTAATCGGCTGCCCGCATCGCCGCGGCATCGTGCTCCACCACGACGACCGTGTTGCCCGCGTCGGCCAGGCGGCGCAGCAGCCCGAGCAAACGGTCGGTATCGCTCGGGTGGAGTCCAATGGACGGTTCGTCGAGCACATACAGCGTGTCCACCAGGTGCGACCCCAGCGCGTTGGAGAGCGCGATGCGCTGCGCTTCACCGCCCGAAAGGGTCCGGGTCTGCCGGTCCAGCGTCAGATACCCCAGGCCGACGTCGTTCACGAAGCCGACGCGCGCGGCGAGCTCTCCCAGCACGTGCTCGGCGACGCGTTGCTGGAACGGTCCGAGCGCGAGCTGGCCCAGCCACTCCCGCAGCTCGGCGGCCGTGAGGGCGGCGGCCTCGGCGATCGTCCTGCTCCCCAGGCGGACCGAAAGCGCCTCCGGCTTGAGTCGGGCCCCGCCGCACGCGGGACAGGTCTTGGCCAGCTGGTATTGCCGCAGGAATACGCGGATGTACTGCTTGTAACGCTTCTCCTCGAGCCGTTCGAGGAACGGGAAGATCCCGACGTAGCGGCCGCTCACCCCGTGGAGCAGAGCGTGCCGCTGTTTCTCGGTGAGGTCGCGCCACGGCCGATCGAACGGAATGCCCTTGGCTCGCGCGGTCTCCCGCAGCACGCGGCGACGCCCCTCGTAGCGCGGCTTGGTCCATGGATCGAGCGCACCTTCCTCGAGCGAGCGGGCGGCGTCCGGGACGATGAGGGCCTCGTCGTACTCTAGTACCGCCCCGAAGCCGTTGCAGCCCGGGCAGGCGCCGCGCGGGTTATTGAACGAGAAGAGCGAGGGCGTGAGCGCCGGGGCCGGCGTGCCGCAGGCCGAGCACGTCGGGTGCTCCGAGAAGCGCCTTCGCTCCCCATTGGCTACCGCGAGCGTCACTCCTTCGCCCTCGGCGAACGCGGTGGCGATCGCGTCGGCGAGGCGGCCGCGGTTGGCGTCGACCGCCGCGAGCCGATCCACCACCACCAGCACTTCGGCCGCTTCCCGCACCTGACGCTCGGCCTCGGCGTCGTCTAGGCGCAGGACGGCGCCGTTCACCTGCGCGCGCACGAACCCCGCCGCCCGCAGCTGCGCCGCCACGGCCACCTCCGGCCGGTGGGCGCTCGCTGGCAATGGAAACGTCACGAGCAGCGCGTCGTTCGGCGGAGCGGCGAGCAGGGCGTCCACCACATCCTGCACCGTGTCCGCCTTCACGACCGCGCCGCAGGTCCGGCAGTAGGGCGTCCCCGCGCGCGCCCACAGCAGGCGCAGATAGTCGTAGATCTCCGTCGCGGTGCCGACGGTCGACCGGCTCGACGTCGTGGGATTCTTCTGCTCGATCGCCACGGCCGGGGAGAGCCCCTCCAGGGCATCGAGGTGCGGCTTGGGCATCCGCTCCAGGAACTGCTTGGCGTAGGTGGAGAGCGATTCGATGTAACGCCGCTGGCCCTCGGCGTAGAGGGTATCGAAGGCCAGCGAGCTTTTGCCGGAGCCGGAGGGTCCCGTGACCACCGTGAGGGCACGCCGCGGGATCTCGACGGTAATGCCTTTGAGATTGTGCTGGCGCACGTTGCGCAACACGACGCGATCGGGAGGCGCGCGCATAACCCTCTAAATTAACAGGTCTCGGGTGTCCGGTGCCGGGTGTCGGGGTTGGGATCGGTGCCTCCCACACCTGGGCCGGACACCTGGCACCTGACACCTGACCCCCGTACTTTGGCCCTCCATGGCCCTGGCCCTCACGCCGCGGCTGCTCCGCCGCGGGCTGGAGCTGTTCGCGCTCATCTCCCTCGTCGGCGTGGTCGTCGTGCTGCTCGTCTATGGCGACAACCTGCAAGCGGTGGTCGCGCCCCTGCTGCACCTCCGCTGGCGATGGCTGCTGGTTGGGTTGGGGCTCGCCTCCATGGACTGGGTCGGCGGCGGTGCGCGCCTGTGGGTGGTGGCGCGGCACGTGCACCCGGGCGTGCGGGTGCGCGACATGATCGTCTCGGGCGGGATGAGCGCGTGGGGCGCTTACCTGACCCCGTTCCAAAGCGGAGCGGGACCGATGATGATGTACACCATGAAGCGCGCGGGCGTGAGCCTCCCGGAGGCGATGACCTCCACCTTCATGACGTTCGTCGCCACCGTGGCCTTCTTCGCGATCGCCGGTCCCGTGGCCATCTATTTCGGGGCGGGCAAGTCGCTCGCCCAACACAAGGTGGCGCTGGGGGTCACTTACTACGCCTTGTTCCGTGCCAGTCTCACGATCTTCGGCATCCTCGGCATCGTGATGATCGTGATGATGGTCTTCCCGCGCGCGATTCGTGACGTCGTACAGTGGGCGGCGACACGCTTGAGCGGGCGCAGCCGTCGCATCTCGGGCCGGCTCGAGCAGCTGCGGGTGGGCATCGACCGCGCGCACGAATGCTTGGTGGCGTTCGCGAGCCCCAGGGGTTGGCTCGCGCTCTTTTGGGCGGTGGTGCTCTCGGGCCCCTCGCATGCGAACAAGCTGCTCGCGGGCTATGTGACGTTGCGGGTGCTCAACATTCCCGCCAACTTCGTCGACATTCTCCTGCTCCAGACCTTCATCACGTTCTTGCTCTACTTCGCCCCTACGCCCGGCTCCGCCGGCTTGGCCGAGTTTCTCTCGGCGACGGTGATGCACATCTACGTGGGTCCGTCGCTACTGCCCACCTACACGCTCATCTGGCGGTTCATCAACAGCTACGCGACGGTCGGGTTTGGGTCGTTCGTGTTTTGGCGCTGGCTGCGGCGCGGGCTGATCGGCCTCGAGGAGTCCGTGACGGCGCCCTCGGCCACGCCGTGAGCGGCGCCCGTAAGCTGTGTTTCCTTGCGCGGTTACGGCGCCGGCCGTAACTTCCGGCGCGGCCCCAATCCGGTAGGAGATCCACGCGATGTCCCTGCTTGAACTCGGCGGGAAGCGATTCACCATCCCGGCGGGCGAGGTATTCCTTGGCAGCGATGCCGGCTGCGCCATCCGGCTGACCGGCACCGGCCTGCTGCCACGGCACGCCGTGCTCCAAGGCTTCGCCGACGGCCAAGTGGTGATCCGCAAGGCCGCCCCGGAGGCGGACGTGACGATCAACGGCGTTCGCCTTGGGGCCGAGCCGACCCCGCTGTTGCACGGTGACAAGGTGCAGGTGGCCGGTCACGAGCTCAGCTTCGTTGATGAGCGCCGGAGCGGCAGCACCCAGTACATGTCCGCGATGAAGGTTCCTGAGCCGACGGCGCAGGCCAAGGCCGCCGCGCCGAGCGGGGTAGGCAGGCCCACGGCCAACACGGGTGGCCGGGTCGTGTGCCTCACCGACGGCCGCGAATACACGATCACCGGAACCTCGCTAGTGTTTGGTCGAGA
>Ga0209235_1001758_pt1 | contig 11937 bp, 9 predicted proteins | sample GraSoi013_1_20cm_4_FD_185817 | JGI IMG/M metagenome (GOLD analysis project Ga0209235, IMG submission 185817) | Grasslands soil microbial communities from the Angelo Coastal Reserve, California, USA - Sample 09_25_2013_1_20cm (SPAdes) (version 2) | ecosystem: Environmental > Terrestrial > Soil >...
AGCCGTAGATCCATCCGCCCGCCGGCACCCGAAGCATGGCGACCGGCGGCTGGGCGACTTCGTGATGCGAGGCGTGGGCGGGCAGGTCCACGGGCGCGAGCTCGATGATCATCGCGCCCCGGCGCGAGTCAGCGATCATGTGCGCGCCGGCAGGATCGGGGGGCGCGGCAGACCCGCCCGGGGTGCCGAGCGCGAGGATGAGGCCAAGCGGCCCTATGAAGTGGGTGTGCACAGCGGCGAATTGTAACGGGGCTCGCGCGACCCGGACAAGGCGCGTGAGCGTCGGGATTCGTCGTCACGTCGTGAGAATGAACCAGTCCATGCTGACGCCCACAAGCCAGTGCAGCAGCGCGACATACCAGATCGATCCGACCCGCAGGTCGATCGCGCCGAACACGAGCCCTGCCGGGCCCGCCGCGGAGGCCTCGTTGAGCGCCCGGCCGAAATGCGCCGTCACCGACAGCGCCGTCTGCACGAGGTTGGACGACCGGTCGCCCATGACGCCGCGCAGTCCGAACAGGAGCACCCCGCGAAACAGCACTTCCCAAGAGCCGAAGTAGAGCAGTTGCAGCGCCGCATAGCCGCCGAAGGCAAGCGGCGAGGCCGTGAGCGCCGGATCGAGCGGATACACCGCGCGGATCGCCGGGGACAGCGCGGCGATGCGGCCCGCCAGAACGGCGAGGGGAACACCAATCACCACCCAGAGGACTCCCGCCCGCCAGCGCCCGAGCCCGAGTCCCAGGTCCGTGAGTGAGAGTCCCGTGAGCCGTCGGGCGGCGAGCACGGGAACCACGGCGAGAAGGAGCGCGGCGGCGGCGAAATGGAGCGGCGGCGCGAGCGGCGCGGCCGTGAGCGTGGACCAGCCGCGGGTGTGGGAGTACACGCCGACGGCATCGGCGCGCGCGAAGTAATAGAAGCCGAGCAGCGCGAGCGTGGCGACGGCGAGCAGCGCCTCGGGGCGCCGCCGCGGCACCGTCAGGCAGCCAGTCGCCACGGCCACCTCCCCTCGCCGCCGCGCAGCCACGCGACGGTCTCGGCCACGCCGGCCCGCGCCGATCGCGGCGCGTACCCCAGATCGCTCCGCGCCGGCTCGAGGTCGGCGGGGCGGTGCTCGAGGAACACGCGGACCCATCCGGGCGTGATCGGCACGTCGCCCCCGAGCCGCCCCCACAGGAGAGCGGCGTACCCCGCCGCCAGGGCCGCCGCCCGGGGCAAGGCTACCACGCGGCGCCTCACGCCCGACACCTCTCCCACGAGATCGAGGAACGCGCGGAACGAGAGATTCTCGCCGCCCAGCACGTAGTGAGCGCCGGGACGCCCCGCGCGCGCCGCCCGCCGGATCCCGTCGGCGACGTCGGCGGCGTGCACGTAGCTGGCCAGGACGTCGCCGTCGTCGAGCCGCACCCGGAACCGCCCGCGGAGATACAGCGCGATGACGCGCGTCACGGCGTTGGCGTCGTTGCAGGGACCCGACCCGTAGACGCGGGTCGGATGCACGATCACCGCATGTCGCCCCGCAGCCGCGTACGACTCGACGAGTCGCTCCCCCGCTCGCTTCGACTCCTCGTAGGGCGTCAGGCGGGCGGCGAGGCCGTCGAGTGCAGCTGGTAGCCCGGGGGGGAGCGTGAGGACCGTAGACACGTGGACGAGCCGGCCCACGTCCGCGGCGTAGGCGAACTCGAGGAGTCGCTCGACGGTGTGCACATTCACCGCGGTGAACTCCCCCGGGTCGCGTGACCAGGCGCGGGCGCAGGCGGCGAGATGCAGCACGGTCTCCGCTCCGCGCACCGCCGCGGCCAGCGTGCCGGGATCGCGCACGTCGCCCCGCACGACCTCCACTCGTCCGCGCAGGGTCGCCGGGAGGGACTCCGGGCGGCGCGCCAGCACGCGCGTGTGCACGCCGTCGGCAACGAGGTGCCGCACGAGATGGCCGCCGATGAACCCCGTGGCGCCGGTCACCAGCGTGAGGCCGCTCACCGAGCACTCCCGGTGGGGGCTACAACCGGCCCGGGCGCAAACACGGGCAAGACGGGCCCCGGAACCCTCGCGCGGCCGCCCAGCCAGCGCGCCACGGGCCCCGCGACCGCGATCTGGAGCAGCAGGGCCCCCGCGAACCCCGACAGGGCATCTATCGGGAAGTGATGCTGCGTGTACACGGTCGAAACCAGCACCCCGATCGCTTCGATCCACAGGAGCGTTGCGACCCGGCGTGGCACCCAACGCGAGCAGGCGTAGGCGATCGTGACCGCACCGGCGACGTGCGAGCTCGGGAACGCCGATCCCGGCGAGTCGCCCGCGCCAAGCGTGGAGTCCACCAACCGATAGAAGAGGCCGTCATTGAGCGGCCCCGCATAGCGGGGCAGCGTCAGGCCCGGCCCGTACACCGGATACACGAGGTAGATCGCGTAGCACGTGAGGTACGTGAGCAAGAGGCGGAACACGAGGTCCCGCAGGGCCGCCGTGCGGCCGAGCAGCGTCAGGGCGAGCGGTGGCAGAGCGATCAGCAGGTAGTACGCCCAGTACGAGAAGTGCATCGGCTCGCTCAGCCACAGGGAGGGCATGCGCGGCATCCAGACCAGGTTGACGTGCGAGCCGTGCAGGCCGAACAGCGCGAGGTCGAGCGCCGCGATCTGCTGGTCGAACGTCGGTGGTATCCGCAGCTGCTGCAGCAGACCGAGCTCGGGCCAGAAGGCCGCGAGCCAGATGACCGGGTACAGCTCGCGCAGCGCCCGGAGCGACGGCGACAGCGGGGCCGGGGCGCGCCGGAGCAGGGCCGGCAGCGCGACCGCGGCGACGTGGCCGAGCGCGAGCCATGCCGCGTGCGGTGCGCGCCCCAGGTATGTGGCCCAGAGCGCGGCGAGGGCGGCGTTGTAGATCGCCACGAACCGATCGATCGGCAGGACGCGGGGCTTCAGATCCATCGGGCCTCCCGGTACCACTGCGCCGTGTGCGCGACCCCGCGGGCGACCGGGTACTGGGGCGCGAAGCCGAGCTCGGTCATCGCCCGCGTCGGATCGCAGACCCAGCGGTCTTGGAGCAGCTCGCGGAGGCGCTCCCGGTTGAGGATCGCGGCCGCGTGCCGTAGCCGCGCGCAGCCTTCCGCCGCGACCGCGACGGCCCATGCGACGGGCGCGGGCACGCTGAGGAGCAGCGGCTGGCGCTCGAGCGCCCGCCCCACGGCCCGCGCGAACTCGCGCCAGGTCACCGGCTCCGGGTACGCGACGCAGTACGTCCGGTCAATCGCCTGCTCGGAGTCCGCGGCCGCGAGCAGGACGCGCACGAGGTCGGCCACGTGGATGAGGCTCACTTCGCGGTCCCAGGAGCCGACGGTCAGCGCCACGCCGCGGCGCACCAGCCGGAAGAGCCTGAGCACGCCGCGCTCGCGCGGCCCGTACACGGACGTCGGCCGGATGATCGTCGCGGGCACGCGATCGGCGAACGCGTGCGCGATCGCTTCCGCGAGCAGCTTCGAGTGCCCATAGTGCGAGATCGGATACGGCACGGTGTCGGGAGAGAGCCGGTCCCCGTTGCGGCAGGGCCCGAGCGCGGCGAGGGAGGACATCAGGATGACCCGAGGGGCACGACCGTCATGCGCGGCGGCCGCGCGGAACACGCGGGCCGTCCCCTCCGTGTTGACGGCGTAGAAGTCGTGCGGCGCCCGCGCCTCAGTCAGCCCGGCGAGGTGGAAGACGACGTCCGCCCCGGCGAATGCGGCGGTGAGCGCCCCCACGTCGTCGAGCCCCGAGTCCCGGTAGCTCAGGTCCAGCCCCTCAAGCCAGCGGCGCGACGCGCCGGGACGCTCGATGCAGACGACCTCGTCGCCACGCGCGACGAGCGCCTCGATCAGATGGCTGCCGATGAACCCCGCTCCACCCGTGACCACCGCGCGCATGCTGGCCTCCCTGATGTCGCGCCTGCGGAGCAATCTCGGACGCAGGGGTCAAGACGCGGTCAAGGCCGCGCGGACGCCGGGCCGACGCGTGACACGGCTGCCACGACGGCGTCGGGCCGCTCTTCATGGACGAAATGCCCGGCGCCGGCCACCGTGTCGACGGTGAACGCGCGCAGCGAATCGGCCAGCTCGACGAGCTCGGCCGGCCGCGGTCCGCCGCCGTGGGGCACGCCGCCCAGGACCAGCAGCACCGGACACGTGATCGCCGAGAGACGCGGCTCGAGTCGCTCCCGCTCCCGCGCCGCGGCCATCGCCAGGTAGCCCCGCAGCGTGCCGTCGAGGTCGCGCGCGGCGCCGGCCGTGTAGCCGTCCACCACGCTGTCACTCACCCACGAGGGATCAGCCGAAAGGGCGATCAGGTTTTCGCGGATCTTCTTGCGGATGAGCCGGACACCACCGAACAGCTTGATCCAGGGCGCGAGCCGCATCGCGCGACGCATCCCCGGTGTCGCCGCCGCCTCGACGGGACCGCCCTCGAGCGAGACGACCGCCCGCACGAGATCAGGACGCCGGTATGCGAGCCGATAGGCAATCGACGCGCTCGTGGCGTGGGCGACGATCACCGCCCACGTCACACCGAGCTGATCGAGCGCCCCGGCGATCCGGTCGGCCTGAGCGGTGAGCGAATAGTCCGCGCGCTCGGGTCGCCCCGAGCTGCCGACGCCGAGCGGCTCGATCACGATGGCGCGATAACCCGCCTCCGTCAGGCGTGGGACGACCTTCCGATAGGCGAACGCCGATCCGAACAAGCCGGGGATGAGCACGACGGGGGTGCCCGCCTCGGCTCCCACCACGGCGACCTGCAGCGACTCGGCGCGCGGCAATACCAGCGGGAACGCCAGCGAGCTGTCGGTGAGCACCAGCAGGGCGAGCAGCCACATGAGTCCCACTCACTTGGCCGCGGGCACAGCCCCGGCGGGCACGAGGAGCGTCGCCACCACGCCGCCGTGGTCCGAAGGCCAGAGCCCCGACGCGGTGCGCTGACCCGGCCCGTCGCCGACCACCTCGCGGCTCACGGGCCGCGCGCTCGAGGCCAAGTTCCGGGTGAAGATGAAGTCGAGGCGCTGGTCGAACGTCGGCCTCGGGTTCCGGAGATCCGCCTGCTCACAGCAGGTGAGACCGGGAGCCTGGCGGTCCGGCTGACTCCAGCTGTCCGCGTATCCCGCGGCCCGCACCATCCCGTAGGTCGGAGTCGCCCGCGTCGGATCCGCGCCGTGGGCGTCCGAGTTGAAGTCGCCGACCAGGATGGTGGGCCGCGCTTCGCCGCTCAGGACCGCGAGCAGTTCCTCGGTCTGGGCCAGCTGGATGGCCGCGACTTCCTGCCCCGCGAGGTGCGTCACGACGAAGCGGTAGGTCTCGCCGCCGAGCGTCGCCTCGGCCGAGCTCCAACCCTGGTAGACGCCTGTTGTCACGTTGCCGATGGTCACCGGGATGTACGCACGGTATACGCCGGACTGGCGATTCGCGTACTGCACGTCGGCGCGCACCAGGACGGCGTCGCCGTCGGTGAAGCGCACGCCGGCGAGAATCGGCTGCCCCAAGGGATCGAAGCCGGCGATCACAGGAACCTGGATGTCGGTGGTGCGGTCCACGGCCGCGGCCGCATAGTCGAGGCCGCGCGCGTGCAACGAATCGATCACCAGCTGGAGGAAGTCGTAGGCGACGTCCGTCGCGAGCTCGTCGAAGGGCCGGTCGGTCGTGCGATACAGTGCCAGCTCCTCGAGACCGACAAGCTGGGGTCGCCGCGCCGCGATCTCGCGGGCCAGGGCACCCGCGCGCGCGGGGAAGTTCGTCGCCTGGACCTGGGCCCACTCCTCGGTCGCGAGGACGATCGCCTCGTCGGGGGTCTGCGCCTGGAGGATTCTCTCGATCTCTGCTCCGACGTACACGTTCCACGTCAGCGCCGTGATGCCCGGCGCGCCGGCTGTGGACATGTCGCTCGCAACGCTTTGGTGTAGGACGACGGTGCCGGCGGGGCCGAGGGGGTTCGAGTCGGTGCACCCGATCGCGAAAACGACGGCGGCGAAGACGGCGCTACGGGGATTCACGTGACCACTCCTGTGAGGGGCCGGGTGACACGATCGCCCGGGCCCGTCAAGGAGCGGTCAAGCCCTCACTTCGGCAGGGGTGCGGGCGCCGTTTCGGCCCGCTCGATCGCGGCAAAGACGGCCTGCGGCTGCTCCTCGTAGAGGAAGTGGCCGGCGCCCGGCACCGTATCCACGGTGAAGGAGGGCAGGCGCGCCGCCAAGACGCGGACCTCCGCCGCAGGAATACCGCCCGAGTGCGGCGCGGAGCCGACGACGAGATGGACGGGGCAGAGAATCTCAGCCAAGTGGGGCACGAGCCGCTCGGGCTCCCTGGCGTGTGCCATGCGGACGTAGGCCTTCAGCGTGCCATCGAAGTTGTGCGCCGCCCCAGTCGTGTAGCCGTCCACGACGGCATCGCTCACCCAGCTCGTGTCGCCGGACGACGCGACCAGAGACCTCCGGACCTCGCGGCGTACCCGCCCGTAGCCGCCGAACATCTTGATCCACGGCGCGAACCGCATCGCGCGCCGGAACCCCGGCGTCGCCGCGGCTTCGGCCGGCCCGCCTTCCAGGGAGACGATCGCGCGCACCAGATCGGGTCGGCGGTAGGCAAGCCGGAACGCGATTGCCGCGCCTACATCGTGGCCTATGATCACAGCTCGCCTTACGCGGAGCGTGTCGAGCACCGTCGCGAGGCGCTCTGCCTGCGCGCTGAGGGAGTAATCCGCACGCTCGGGACGCGCCGACGTGCCCACGCCAAGCGGCTCGAACACGATCGCCCGATAGCCCGCGCCCACGAGTAGTGGGATGAGATGGCGATAGCCGAACGCCGAGCCGAACAGCCCCGGCACGAGCACGACCGGCTCTCCCGCCCCCGCCCCCGCCACAGTGACCGACACCGACTCCTGTGGAGACACCGCGAGCTGCACGACGTGCGACGAGTCTGCGAACAACAACACCGCGAGCAGCAACATACACCCTTCCTCTGGACGCACGCCTCCACGCCCCCGGCAAAGGGTTCCAAGTCTCCAGGTTCTGCACCGCGGGTGCTGTGACATGGCTTACCGACCGGGCGGCCGGGGGGGTCAACGAGCTGCGGGCCAGCGAGTTACATCAGGTGCGCCGCGCCATCGATCGCCGCGAGGATCCGCTGCCGCTGCCCCTCGGTGACCATGTCCCGCTCCACGACGTCGCGCACGATGCGCGCGACCAGCGCGTAGCCGCGTGGCTCCGCGGCGAGCCAGCGCTGCCATTCGAGCTCGTCGAGCGCCGCGTCGAGCCCTTCGCCATGGAGGCCCGCGCCGCTGCCGAGCCTCTCCCGCGACACCCGCCCGCCGACGACCGCGGCGACCGCCAGCGCGCGCTGCGCGTCGGGACTGAGCCGACGGAAGCCGATGCGGATCGCCGCCACCACGGCGTCAGGAAGCTCGCCCGGCAGCGTCTGGTCCAGGGTCTTGAACGGCTCGGGCCACGCGCCCTTCGTCTCGCGCAGATCGAGGCCCATCGCGACGGCGTGGAGCAGCTCGACCGCGAGCAGCGGGATGCCTGCCGAGTCGGTGCCGACGCGGCGCGCCACGCGGTTGAGCTCGAGCTCGTTGTACCGCGGCAGGGCCCAGCGGGCGAGATCGCGCAGCGCCTCACCGGACAGCGGCTCGAGCCGCACGGCCGCCCCGGCGACGTCCCGCCCGATACGCACCCGCAGCTCGTCCAGCTCGGCCCGCGGCGGGTGCGGGGCGGCGGCGAAGACGAAGCAGAGCGGCTCGCGAGCGAGATCCCGCGCCGCCGCGACGAGTGCGAGCAGCGACTCGCGGTCGAGCCACTGGGCATCGTCCACGAGGACGACCACCGGTTGCTCCTCGCACACCGCCCGCAGCCCCTCGACCAGCGCCCGACCGAGCCCAGCGCCTGGCGCCCCTTGATCCCGCAGCTCCGCGAGGGCAGCCGGGCTCGCGCCTGCGACACCGGGGGTCTCGAGCAAGCCGCCCCGCGCGATCCCCAGGACTCCGCTCCATGGCTGGTCACGATCCGCCTCCACGGCGCGCACTGCCGCCACCGCCGCGCCGTCGAGCCGCGCCCGCCCGAGCAATTCCTCGGCGAGGCGGGTCTTCCCAGTCCCCGCGTCCCCTTCCACGATCACGACCGCGGCGCGCCGGTCGCGCCGGCACGCCGTCCACGGCTCGAGCAAGCGAGCCAGCTCACGCGCGCGTCCCACGAGTGGCGCCCGGCGCGATTCCGCCGCTGTCTCGCCCGCCCCGCCCGCCCCCGCAGGGAGGCGCCAGGCGCGTTCCCGCCGCACGCGCTCCGCTAGCGCCTTCGTGTCGGTGTCCGGCTCGGTATCCACCTCCCCCGCGAGGCGGGCGGCGAAGGTCTCGTAGCACTCGAGCGCTCCCGCCCGGTCTCCCGCGAGCGCGCGGCAGCGCATCACCCCGCGCACGGGGACGTCGGACGTGGGATCGAGCAGCAGCGCTCGCTGCGCCGCGTCGTGAGCGCCCGTCAGATCTCCCGTCCCCAGCAGCTCGTCGGCACGGCGCAGCAGCGCGTCCACCGAGCGGCCGCGCCACAGCGTTCGCTCCGCCGTCATCCAGTCCTCGAACCCGGAAGCCCCGGAGACGCCGAAGCCTTCGAGAAACTCTCCCGCCACGAGCTCCACCGCACCGCGGTAGTCCTTGGCCGCGAGAAGCGCATCCAAGCGCTCGGTATCGAGCTCAACGGCGCCGGTGACGAGCCGTACCTGACCGGCTTCGGTCTCCACGCCGCCGTCACCGGCGTGGCGGCGCAGTACCCGCACCGCCTCGTTCAGGGAATGGCGCGCCGCCCCCTCCGGCTTGTCACCCCACAGGAGGCCGATCAGGTGCTCGCGGGTGCGTGCGCGCTTGGGCGAGCGGGCGAGGTAGACGAGGAGCGCCAAGTTCTTCCGCCACAGGAGCTCGGGCGGCGCGCTCCCTCCGTCCACGCTCACTGCGACCGGCCCGAGCGTGCGGCAAAGGATCATGCCGCGGCCCCGCAGCCGAGCGCGGTGAGGCGCCGAGCCGCGCTGTCGGCGCGGGCGCGATACCGCGGCTCCCCCGTGCGCCACAGACGGGCGACGGTCCCGTATGCCCGGCACGCGTCCTCGCGGCGACCCCCTGCCTGGTCCAGCAACGCTCCTCGTCGCCATTCCGCGAGGGGCCCGAACGCCCAGTCGACTTCCGCAGGCTGTGGATCACCCGTCGGATAGCCGAACAGGTCCGAGTTCTCGTGCCACATCAGTTCCGCCTGCGCATTCCCCAGCTGCCCGACCCGCTCGTACCAGCCGGCCCGCGAGAGGTGCAGCACTGCGCGGAAGAAGGGGTCGTCGGTCTCCGGCCCCGCCAGACCGATCAGTCCATCCGTGGTAGCGAGCGCCGTGCCGTACGCACCCCGCGCGGCGAGGGCCCCCGCCTGAAGCAAGGCCGCCGACGCGGGCGCCACGGGCTCCCTGGCGCGAAGTCCGGCCGCCTTGGGGGGCCCGGCGCTCCGCGCCTGCTCGACCACAGCCAGCATCCACGCGGCGCGGCGGGGGCGATCGGCCGGCCCGACCCGCCGCTCGGCCTCACTGGCGAGCGCAGCGCGCGCCGGCGGCCACAGCTCCCCAAAGCGGGCGGAGTCGGCGTCGAAGGCGAGGGTCGCCGCCGAAAGCTCCAAGACGAAGATCCTCAACTCGGGAAACCGATCGGCCAGCGCTCGCGCGACCACGAGCGCAGAGTCGGGGCGGCCGAGGGCCACCAGGGCGAGCGTCCGGACGATGCCCGCAGAGCGCGCGAACGCCGCCTCGGAAGCGAGCCGGTCGGCGAACCAGAGCGCCCCCTGCGGCGCCCCGAATCCCGGCAGGTAGCGCGCGCCGGCGTCGAGCTCCACGATGCCGGCGGCCCGGGCGGCACGCACCAGCGCTTCGCTGCGCTGAGCGGCCTCCGTGGGACGCGCGAAACGCCAGGCAGACGCGAGCTCCAGGAGCGCGAGCGTCGCGAACGACGGGTCTGTCGGCTGACTTCGCGGCTCAGCCCGAGCAAGGGCGTCGGCCGCGCCGGCCGAGTCACCCTCGGCGATCCGCACCCAAGCGAGATGCTGCAGCGCCGGTCCGAAAGCGGGACGCACCTTGAGGACGTCCTCGAACGCGGCGACCGCCTCGCGCCGCGGACGCCCCACCAAAGGCCCGCGGTGCAACAGCTCGTCCGCGCGCCGGAACTGGCCGAAGAGTAGGTCCTTGCGGCGGCGCACCAGCGCGTCCAGCGAATCGATGCGCGCGGCCACGGGCAGCCGCTGCGCTCGAATCAAGCTCTGATAGTAGCCGGGGAACGCCGCCGCGTGCGCGAGATAGTGCGCGCTGTCCGCCGGGTCATCGTGCAAGTCGAGCCAGCGCCCGACCTCACCGTGGCGCCAGTAGCACAGCCAACACGTGGAGTCGAGGGCAACCGCGGCGGCGTATGCGGATCGGGCTTCGCCCCAGCGCGCCTGCGCGAACAACCGCTCGGCCTGCGCGAAGGGGACCAGGCCCGCGCGCGTCTTCGGCAGCACCGCGGGGGGAAGCGACGGATCGAGCAACCCCCGAGTCAGGAGCAGAGAGCCAAAGAGACGATCGGCCACCGTGTCGACCAGCAGCCGCCACTGTGCGGGTGGCCCGACCACGTCAATCGTGTCGAGCCCCGGCAGCGCGCTCGCGAGACGGATCCTCGCGCGCCCATCGACGTTTGCCACGACGGTCCGCACCCGCGAGCCGCGGGTCCACAGGGCCGTCAGCCCGGTCGCGCAGCGCGCGGCAAGCTCCGGATAGCCGTCGAGGCTGCGAGCGAGCGTACACGCGATGGAGTCACCGAGCCAAAGCGGCAGCCCGGGCGGCGAGCTCGCGGCATCGACGCGGATCTGAAAGGCCGTGGAAGGCTCGGTGCGCAACAACCCGACGGCGATGCCCAGCACCGTGCAGCCGAGCGCGACACCGATCGTATTGCGGCGATAGGGCCACACCCGTGTGCGCCACAGCGCGCGCCGAAACGACGCCGCGTCCGGCCAGCGTGCCTCCGGCGCCCACTGCAGCGCCCGCCGCAGCACACGCCCAATGCGGCGCGACACCCCCGACCAGTCGGCGCGGTCAGGGCGATCCAGGATCGACCAGTGTCGCCCGGTAAGCGCCTCGTACAGCACCATGCCGACGGCGTACAGATCGGCCCGCGGTGTGACCTCCGCACCCGCCGCTTGCTCGGGTGGCATGTAATCCAGCGTCCCCACGACTGAACCGGGCGCGGTGAGCGACGGCGCCGGGGCTGGCGCCCGCCCGCGCGGCGTGACGGCCCCGCCGCTCGTGCCGCTCACAGGCTTCGCGATGCCGAAGTCCACGAGCAGCGCGCGGCCGCCCACGAAGAAGACGTTGCTCGGCTTGATGTCCCGGTGAACGACCAGCCGCTCGTGCGCCTCCTGCAGGGCGTCGAGCAAGTCCCGTCCCAGCTTCAGGGCTTCCGACGGACCGAGCGGGCCCCGCGCCAGCCGGTCGGCGAGCGTTTCGCCTTCCAGAAAGTCCATGACATAGTAGAAGAACTCGCCGGCCTGGCCAACGTGGTGCACCGGGACGATGTGCGGATGCCGCAGGCTGGCCAGCATGCGCGCCTCACGCAGGAAGCGCTCGGCCGCGTGCGCCGTGGCGAGCTCGGGGCGCAGCACCTTGATCGCGACCGGACACTCGAGTGCCATGTCCCGACCGAGGAACACCATGCCCATGCCGCCGCTCGCGATCTCGCGCTCGACGTCGTACTCCGGCGCCAGGGCGGCGCGCAGTCGCTCGAGAACGGAGGACATGACAGGCCCCGCCCGAGAAGTTCCGGCGGGGCCATGGGAAAGTCAAACGGCCCCGGCTTCTTCCCGGGGCCGCGACTGCCGCCAACCGTCCGTCCTACTGCACGGTGATCGTGATATGCATCCCCAGCGCCACATGCGGCAGGCAGTACCCGC
>Ga0209235_1001762_pt1 | contig 11932 bp, 10 predicted proteins | sample GraSoi013_1_20cm_4_FD_185817 | JGI IMG/M metagenome (GOLD analysis project Ga0209235, IMG submission 185817) | Grasslands soil microbial communities from the Angelo Coastal Reserve, California, USA - Sample 09_25_2013_1_20cm (SPAdes) (version 2) | ecosystem: Environmental > Terrestrial > Soil >...
CCGTCGATGGCCGACGCCGATGCCCTGGGCCGTCACACCCTTCAGCATCAGCGGTCCAACTGGACCGGACACCTCAAAGCCCTCCAGCACAAAGATGACCGAGATACGCCCACCGACCCTGGCCAGCGTAGATACGTGTCGGCGATCAGCTCCGATACGATCGAGAGTTGCTGCGCGATGACGGGATCGTCCAGAAGCGCGTTGCCCTTGCTACCTTGCAGTCGCTCCAATACTCCCCGCTGATACCCTCGACGAGTGGACTCGCCGCAAGCAGCACCGGTGTTGGCCGCACCCTGCGCAACTGACTTCATGAACAGTTGTGCATCGAGAGGATGAGCCGGAACGGCAGGCCCAGGTTACCGTTGGGGTTCGTACCCCGAGTGGCACTAGGGTGCAGGGAGTTCACGGCGATGCCCCGTCCGGCCAGACGACGCGACAGTTCCTTGGCAAACACGGCCGTGGCGAGCTTCGATTGTCCATAGAAGGTGAACGGTTTGTAGAAGCGGCGGCCGTCCAGGTTGTCGAACGTGATCCCTTCCTTCGGCTTGCTCGGTGCTTGCACTGCTACTGACGATCACGATGCGGCCCGTGCGGTCTGGGATAAAAACGACGAGGCGCGTGACGAGCAAGAACTGACTGACCTGGTTGACGAGGAACTGCATCTCGACGCCATCCCGGATTCGCAGAGTCGGCAAGTTGGCGATGCCAGCGTTGGTGATGAGAGCGACGAGTGGGCGGCCGATCCCCCGTACCGTCGTCACTGCCGCATCCACCGAGACAAGGTCTGCGAGATCGCGGGCGACAGACGTCGTCGATCCTCGGGCCCTGGCGCAGGCGCACTGCGCGTCTTCAAGCGTTCGCGCGGCCCGATGATCACCGGGTGCAACGCACCCGCGGCATGCATCGGTGACGACGACGACCGGCACCTACGGGCACCTCGTGCTCGAGGGTCTGCGCAATGCCGTGAGCCGGATCGGGCCTGAAAAATCGGTTCCGTTTGCTGATAGAAGCGGACCGAGCGCTTCCGGCGCCGAAGCGCGCTGTGAATTCCGCGAGTGCAAACGACATCTTGCAGAGTGAGCCGCGTGGGGATCGAACCCACGACCCTCGGCTTAAAAGGCCGGTGCTCTACCAGCTGAGCTAGCGGCTCACGCGGGGTTGTATCCCATCACTGCCGCTCCTGCACCGGGCAATGCGGCCCGTCGCCGCCAGCTTGAACGATTGTTGCGCAGGGCGGCAGGGGGCGGTACCAAAGTCCGGTGTCCGTCCTCTGCAACGTGGAAGGAAGGTTGGTCCCTCCGGACCAGGCGGTCGTGCCGGTGCTCGACCGCGGATTCCTCTACGGAGACAGCGTCTACGAGGTGGTGCGAACGTACTCCGGGCGCCCGTTCGAGTTGGACCGGCACCTGGCGCGGATGGACAAGACGGCGCTCCGGATCGATCTGACGCTGCCGCCGCGCGCGGTCATCGTTCGCGAGCTGCAGCGCACGCTCGAGGCCGCCGGCAATCCCGAATCGTACGTGCGGATCGTGATCACCCGCGGCGCGGGCGAGTTCGGCCTCTCCCCGTTCCTCGCCCGCGGCCAGAACCGGCTGGTCTTGATCGTGCGGCCGCTCGTGGCGCCGCCGGAAGAGCAGTACGAGCGGGGCCTGCAGATGGCGATCGCGAGGACGCGGCGCAACCCTCCCCAGGCGCTCGATCCGGCCCTCAAGACCGGCAACTACCTGAACAACATCCTCGCCCTGCGCGAGGCGCACGAGGCGGGCGCCGACGACGCCATCCTGTTGGATCTCGCGGGGCGGGTGACGGAAGGGACCACCTCCAACGTCTTCTTCGTCCAGCGCGGCGTGCTCGTGACCCCGCCTCTTTCGCTCGGGCTGCTGGAGGGCGTCACCCGCGCCCTGTTCATCGAGATCGCCCGCACGCAGGGGCTGATCCTGCGCGAGGAGCCGCACGGTCCGGAGGCGCTGGCGGCGGCGGACGAGGTGTTCATGACCAGCACGCTACGCGAAGCGATGCCGGTGACGAGCCTCGTCTTCCTGGAATCCCACGGCGAACAGGTGCGCAAGGTCGCCGACGGACGGCCCGGACCGGTCGCGAAGCGGCTGCGCGCCGCCTTCCGCGAGTACGTGGAGCGGACGCACTTGCGCAGATGACGACGCCGCGCCGAAGGTTCCTCTCCTTTCTCGGCGGCGCCGTGCTCGCGCGCGCCCTGCGGGCGGAGGACGATCTTTTCTCCGGCACACCCGCTCCGGACGATCCGCTCGAGCTGCTCCACTCGCGCCGGTTGACGTTCTCCGGCGGCGAGCCGCTGATCACCGTGCGCGTCCTCGAGGGACGGCAGCAGATCGTGTTCTCCTCGAACGGCCCGCTCGAGGCGCTGGCTCGATCCGCATCGGGCGGGATGGAGACCGTCGTCGCCGGGGGCGGTCCGGGGCGCTGGACGCTGCAGCTTCTGGAGGGCTCGCCGGGCGCCGGAGCATCGTGGGTCGAGCTGGAGCAGCTCCGGTACGACGACAAGCAAGGAGTGCAGAGGGCGCGAGAAGAGTGGGCAGCGAAGGGCATCGCCGTCCGCGTCGCCACGGTCGGCGAGGCCTACGGCATCGCCGGTCATGCGGTCGATACGCGCCGCTACGCCATCCTTGCCGAAGGCGACGCGACCGAGCCCGGCGCGAGGCGCCAGGCGCAGGAGCTCCAGGGCCGATTCGGGACCCGGGTGCAGATCCGCCGCGAGATCGCCGTGCGCCCGCAGGCGCGCATCGAGCTGCGGGATCCGCGAGGCAACTCAGCGGGCATCGGCGAGAGCGCCATCGAGCTGCGCGCAGATTCCGGGATCGCGGTCGAGCAGGTCGAGTACGGGATGGGCTACAGCTTCCACGGGTACGAGACCCGGACGTATCCGGGACGGCTCTTTGCGACGGTGGACGCGTCCGGGTCGCTGGCGCTGGTGGCGGCGGTGGGAATGGAGCGGCTCGTCAAGGGCGTCGTGCCCAGCGAGATCTTCGCCAGGGCGCACCTGGAGGCCCTCAAGGCGCAGGCGGTCACGGCGCGCGGGGAGGTCCTGGCAAAGATCGGCGCGCGCCACCTGGGCGATCCCTATCTGCTCTGTGCGGAGCAGCATTGCCAGGTCTACAAGGGTGTCGCGGCGGAAGAGGCGAGCACCGGCGCCGCGGTGGACGCGACGCGGGGCGAGGCGCTGTTCGCCGAACGCAACGGGCAGAGCCGCCTGGTGGACTCGGTGTACTCCGCGGTGTGTGGCGGGTACACGGAAGACAACGACGCCGTCTGGGGCGGCCCCGCGGACCCCTCGCTGCGAGGGCGGCCCGATTTCGATCCCGGCGCGCCGGGAATGGACGCGTTTCGCGACGGAATCGGAGAGGCGCTGGTCTCCCGTTTCGTCCATCTCAATCCCGTTCCCAGCTACTGCGCGTCGTCGGGGTACGCGAACCCGGAAAAGGTGCGCTGGCAACGCGCCTTCGCGCAGCGGGAGGTGGACCAGCTCTGCGCGCCGTTGGGCGTCGGGACCGTGCAGGTCCTCGCGGTCGAGGGACGCGGAGTTTCGGGCCGCGCGCGTGCCCTCCGGGTCGCCGGCAGCCGGGCGACCGCCCGCGTGTACGGCGAGCTGCCGATCCGCAGGCTGTTCCGCAACCTGAATAGCGGCATGTTCGTGATCGAACGGTCCGGCGCTGGCTGGACGTTCATCGGAGGTGGTTGGGGACACGGCAGCGGGATGTGCCAGACGGGAGCGATCGGGCGGGCCGAGCGTGGCGCGAGCTATCGCGACATCCTCGGCTGGTACTATTCCGGCGCGGCGCCGATCCGGATCTATTAGCCGCGCCAAGGGGCGGGGTGTGCCCTACTTTTTTCGGGCACGCTCTGGATTGACTGCCCGCGCGCCGATGTTCGAAACAGGTGCTCCCCGAACCGCACCAGTGCACTCCGGAGCACTCCAGGACGTTCGGCGACTCGCCTGTCAGGCAGCGCCGGCGCTACAATACGCGCGCAATGCCTTTGCCCCAGCAGCCGGTTCGGCGCGGACGCCGCCTGACCATCGCGGTGGCGCTGTCCATCGCCGCGCACTTCCTGCTGCTGCTCGGGATCGCCAAGGACGCGATGTTCCACGTGCCGAAGCATCCCGTGAACCAGGTGGTGTCACTCGTCGCTTCCAACCGTTCGCAATTGCAGGGGATTCGGCCCGCCGGCCCGCAGTCCGCCGTGAGCGGCGCCCAGCCGCAGCTCCCGAACCTGCCCATCGCGCCCCCCCCGCTTCCTGCGGAGAAGCAGGAGAAGCTGGAGAGCGGTCAGGTCGTCTCGCTCGGCCCGACCAACGAACAGGCGCCCGACAAGCCGACCAAGTACCTGTCCGAGAAGGACAGCCGCGTCGAGAAGGAGACGCGCGCGCGGGAAACGAGCGCCTTCTACAAGAACGCGCTTTCCCGGCTGCAGAAGGAAGGCCGCAACGACAAGGCCGAGCAGGGCGCGCCGGCGACGAGCGTCCAGCCCGGGGACAACGGCAGGCTCGGGGGCGGCCGCGAGCAAAAGCGGCAGAAGCAGGCGGCCGAGCTCCCGAGCAAACAGAGACGCGATCCGCTGCACCTGGAAGAAGCTCCTGACGGCACGCTGAGGAACCGCGAAGGCACCGACGCGTTCAAGGGGACGGGAAACAAGATCGCGCTCGCCGACCCCGGCAACGAAGGCAAAGCCTCCAACGTCGGGCCGGGCGTCTCGGGCGCGGCGCCGGGCACGCCGGGCGAGCTGCGCCCGCTCAAGCTGACGCTGGACCAGGCGATCGGTGCGACAGGCCCCCTCTCTGGCGGCCCGATGCCCGACGACCTGCGCGGCATCGAGGAGGGCGAAGGGACTTTCCTGAACGCGCGCAGCTTCAAGTTCGCCGGCTTCCTCAACCGCGTGAAAGAGACCGTCGGGCGGGTGTGGACGCAGAAGGTGATCGACGCTTCCGGCAAGCGCGATCCAACGGGGCAGCTCTACTCGTACAAGGATCGCCGCACGGTGATCGAGTTCACCCTCGATCGGCAGGGCGAGATCACCGACGTCCACGTGGCCGCCTCGTCCGGGGTGCAGTATCTCGACGAGGTGGCGGTAGACGCATTCCGCGTCGTACAGCGCTTCCCCAATCCTCCGCCCGGGTTGATGCGCGACGACGGAACGGTAAAGCTGCCGTTTGCGTTCACGCTGCTGGCAGCGACCGGCGGAATCCGCCTGCAGGTCGGGCCGGCGTACGTGCCCGGTTCTCCGGCGGCGCGGGGGTTCTAGCCGCTCCCGCGCGAAAGGCGCTGGTGTGCGGCTATTGTTCTCAGGCTGTACAGGTTGTTCTAGGCGTGCGCATGGCGCGCCTCGCGCGCCCGCAGGTTCAGCACGAGCGCGAAGCCGAGGATCGCCGACGCCGAGAGGGCCCAGAGCGTGAGGTGACCGCGGTCGATCAGCGCCCCCGCGATCGCTGGACCCACGATCTGCGCGACCGACAGCAGCGACTGGTTCAACCCGAGCACCAGGCCCTGCTCGCCGCGCGAGACCTGCTGCGTGATCAGGCTGGTAAGCGCGGGCCGGAGCACGCCATTGCCGAACGAAGCGAAGGACGCTGCGACGAGCAGCGCGGCGATGCCGAAGCTGACGCCGAGCAATCCGTATCCCAGCGCGCCGGCCATGAAACCGAGCGTCACCAACCGCACCTCGCCGACGCGGCGCACGAGCGCGCCCTGGCGCATCGACCCCTGCACGACGATGCCGAGGAAGCCCGAGTACATGAAGACGTACCCGACTTCCTTCGGACCGAACGCCGCGCCGTGCCAGGTAAACCGCCGCTCCGCGAACAGAGCGAAACCGCTGGTGAAGATCGCGAATGCGAACGAGAACAGGAAGAATTCCAGCAGGAGCCCGCCGAGGGCCGGCCGCCGGAAGTACTGCAGATACGTGCCCCAATCGAGAATCCGGAGCCGCTTTCCCCCCGGCGCGATGGGAGCCTCGAGCTCCTGCTGCGCGGTCGCGGGCTGCATCCCTTCCGGGTGCGCAGGGACCGCCGGCAGGAGGAACGTGGTCCCGAGGATGCTGAGCAGCGAGAGCGCGGCCGCGCACAGGATCGGGACGTGGTAACCGAAGTGGCTGGTCAGGTAGCCCGACGCTCCGGGGCCGATGAGAAAGCCGATCCCGAACGCGATCCCGATCACCGCGAATGCCCGCGCGCGTTCCTTCGGCGCGGTCACGTCGGCGATGTACGCCTGCGCGATGGAGAGGTTGCCGGCGGTGAGCCCGTCGATGATGCGCGCCAGGAAGACGAAGAAGAGATTGGGGGCGTAGGCGAGCACGAGAAAACCCACGAACGTGCCCACCTGGCTGGCGGTCAGGACCGGCTTGCGCCCGAGATGATCGGAGAGCTGCCCGAGCACCGGGCCGGCGACGAGCTGGCAGACCGCGTACGTGCTCACGAGCAGGCCGACCACCGCGGGACTCGCGCCGAAGTGCTCCGCGTAGAAGGGGAGCAGCGGCAGCATGATGGTGAGACCGAGGATGTCCACCACCACGACGAGGAAGATGGCGAGGAGCGGCGACCTCATCCCAGCGCCGCGAGCCTCGCGCACGCCAGGTCGAGCACTTCGTCGTCCTTGGCGAAGCAGAATCGCAGCAGTTTCTCGCCTTCCGCGCCCCGGTAGAATGCGCTGCCTGGCACCGAGGCCACCCCGGTGGTCTCGAGCACGTGCATCGCCGCCTGCAGAGACGTCTTGAAGCCGAGCCTGGCGCAGTCGGCGAGAACGTAATACGCGCCCTCCGGAACGATCGGCTCGAGCCCCGCGCGCCGCAGCGCCGCGCAGATGCGGTCGCGCTTGCGCTGGTAGCCCGACTGCAGTTCGTCGAAGTAGCTGCGGGGCGCGTCGAATCCCCTGGCGGCGCCGAGTTGCAAGGGAGTGGGCGCGCAGACGAAGTACAGATCGTTCACCAGGGTGATCGCGCGCGTCATCTCCGCCGGCGCGAACGTGTATCCGAGCCGCCAGCCGGTGATGCTGAAGGTCTTCGACAGCCCCATGATCGTGACCGTGCGCTCGCGCAGGCCGGCGACCGCCGCCGGAGAGAGGTGGGGCCGCCCGTCGTAGCGGATGTATTCGTAGATCTCGTCCGTGATCACCAGCAGATCATGGCGCCGCGCCACGCGCGCCAGCGCCTCGAGCTCGTCGGAGCGGAACATCTTGCCGCTCGGATTCGACGGCGTGCAGACTACGACGGCGCGCGTTCGCGAAGTGATCGCCGCTTCCAGCGCATCCTCGCGCAGCGTGAACTCCGGCGGCCTGAGGGTGGCGAACTCGGGAGTGAGTCCGGCCACCACGGCGGCGTTCAGGTGGTAGCCGTAGTAAGGCTCGAACAGGAGGATCCCGTCGCCGGCATCGAGCAGCGCATGGATGGCGGCCGTGTATGCGCCGCTGGCCCCGACGGTGACGCAGATCTCCGTGGCCGGGTCGGCCTGCAGGCCGTTGTCGCGTGCGAGCTTGCGCGCGATGGCGTCGCGCAGCTCGCGCGCGCCTTCGGCGAACGAGTAGGTGCTGCGGTTCTCCCGGATGGCGGCGATCGCGCCGTCGCGGACCAGCGGTGGGGTGGGCAAGTCGCAGATGCCCTGGCCGAGGTTGATCCCGCCGACGCGCTCGCACTCGCGCGTCATGCGGCGGATCTCCGATTGGGCCAGCCCCTGCAGCCGATTCGCGACGCGCATGAAGGGCTAGAGACTACTACGGCCGGAATGGGTCCTGCAGCGGAGGGCCTCCCGCCAGATCGCGCAGCGTCTCCAGGAGGACGTCGAGACCTCGCTGCAGGTCCGCGACTTCGATCTTCTCGTCCGAGTCGTGCCCGGGATACGGCTTGCCCGGGAACCACATCCCGAAAGCGATCGCGTTCGGAATCCGCTTGGCGTAGGTCCCTCCGCCCGAGATGGCGGGGGGAGGGCGCTCGCCGGTCGCTCGCCCGTACGCGTCCATCAGGCGGCGAACGATCTTCGCGTTCCTGTCGAACACCAGCGGCTCGTCGCCGAAGTAGACCTCGCCGGGCAACAGACGCGGCGAGAACTTGCGGACCTCGGCGTACAGCCGCTCGCGCGATTGCGGGCCGGTCAGCGGTGGCGGCCGGCGCAGGTTGATCACCAGCGCGAGCTTGCCGCCGAGCCGCGGCTCTTTCTTGAGAGTCGCGACGTTGACCGTCCACCCGTCCCAGCCCGGGTCCGCGACTCCCTCGAGCCCGAGGGCCGCTCCCTTCAGGTCGGCGCCCGCGTGCGCGGCGAACGCGAGCAGGTCGGCCATCGCGCAGTCCGGCAGCTCCCCCGCCACCAGCCGCGCGAGCGACACCAGCGCATTGCGGCCGCCCTCGACGTTCACCCCGGCGTGGGCCGCGCGGCCTTGCACGACCATGTCCAGCAGCGGGCCGCGCCGCGCGAGTTCCAGCCGCGTCCCCGGCGCAGGCGGCCTGGCATTGAGCCGTTGCTCCAGATCCTCCCATGCGGGCGTTCCCTCGCGCCAGCGGAGCGTCAGACGTGCGCGGTCGGGCACGATGCTGGGCGCGAGCCCCGCGTCGATCTCCTCGATGGTCCATGCCTTCCCGGTGCCTTGATCGAGGTCCGCCGGAAGCACCAGGAGCCCATCCCACGCCTTCTCGCCCACCACCACGGGGAAGGCGGAGTCGAGCACCAGGCTGTACGCCGGCGGCCGATGCGACGCGAGATAGGTCTTCATGTCGGTCGACCCGCTCTCCTCGTCGCTGCCGACCAGCAGGCGCACCGTGTGCGTCCGCGGCAGATCGCGGACGGCGTGCATCGCGAGCAGCGCCTGCACGAGCGGCCCCTTGTCGTCTGCTGCGCCGCGCCCGTACACGACGCCAGAGCGTTCCACGCCGGCGAAGGGGGGAACCGTCCAACCCTTCTCGTCGACCGGCTGCACGTCGCCGTGAACGACGAGCCCGAGGACCGGCCCGCCGGGTGGACCCGGCAGCTCGATCTCGGTCACGGGCCCCGCGTCGCGCGCCGTCAGCCCGAGAGACTGCGCGGTCCGCAGCAGCCACTGCTGCTGGTCGAGGCGCGCCTGCTCGTTGCCGGCTACGGTGGGGAAGCGGATGGCTTCGAGCAGCAGCGGCTCGAGACGGGACCGGTCGGGGCGCGTGGCAGGTGCGCTCGCGCAGGCAGTGGCCGCGAGGAGGAGTGCGGTACGCATGGGCGGGCGACAGTACCAAGCTCAGCCCAGGCGGGCGAGGGCCGATTGCACGACCCGGAGCTGCCGCGCGAGTCGCTGCGCCGGCTCCGGCGCGGGGAGGTCGTCGAGAGGCGGAACGGGCGGCGGCGGCGCTCCCGACTGCGCGGCGTCCGCCAGGGCGTCGAGTATTCCTTCGAGCCGCGCTGCGTACTCCGACGACGGCGGCGCCGCCCCGAGCGCGGTGATCGATGCGCTCAGACGGCGCCCGTACGCTACGAGCGCCATCAGCGGTTCGATGCGCGCGGGAGGCATGGCCTCGGCGATCAGCCGCTGCAGCGCGGCCTCGGCGTTCGCGGTAGCGAGACCGACGCGCCGGCGCGCGGCGACGGCCTCGGCGGGCCCCTTTCCATGCAGGACCGCGTCCAGATAAGCGCGGTCCGCCCGCAGGACCGCCGCGATCAGCGCCGGCATGCGCTCCAGATCGCGCGTCGGCCAGAGCGCGATGGCGCCAACCAACGCCAGGGTTCCTCCGAGAAGGGTGTCGAGGATGCGGATGCGCGTCAGGTGCCCTCCGCCCGCGTTGGTCTCCGCGAGCAGGACGAAGACGGGCGTCACGAGCGCGGCGAACAACGCGTAGTTGATGCGGCGCACCGAGACAGCGATCCAGGCGAGCCCGAAGAGCATCGCGCCCAGCGCCAGCGGTTCGCGGACATGGCGAGCGATGAGCGCGGCGATCAGGCCGCCGATCACGGTGCCGCCGGCGCGCTGCAGCGCGCGACGTACGGTTGCGATCGCGTGCGGCTGAAGCACGAGGACGACGGTCACCGTCACCCAGTAGCTGCGCTCGAGCCGGAGCGCGGTCGCCAGGAATTGGGCAAGGGTGGCGACGAGGGCGACGCGCAGGGCGTGGCGCAGCTCGGTCGACGCCTTTGCGAACGCATCGCGCAACGAGGGTGCCTCTTCCGGAAAAGAGAGAGCTCCTGGCGGGCTGGGGCCCGCTCCACCGCTGCGCAGAGCCTGGACGGACTCCACCGCCTGCCGGATCTCGCCCTCGACGCGCGAGAAGAGCAGGGCGGAATCGCTCGATGCCTCCAGGCGCGGCGCGGCGAGGGCGTAGGAGCCCTCTTCGACCAGGGCCTCGGCGATGGCCTCGAGCGCGCGGCTGATCTCCACGAGCGCTTCGCCCGCGCGAGGAGGCAACGGCTCGTGCCTTTCGGCGCGGGCGCGCAACGCCTCGAGCAGCGCGGCGAGATCGCCGAGCAGCAGCTCCAGGATTTCGTACAAGACGAGGAGCTGCAACCCGCGTCCCGTCTCGCCGTCGCGTCCTGCCCGGGCGACCGCCAGCGCTTCCCGTGCGTCCTCCAGCGCGTCGCGCGCGCGGCGCCGCAGCGGCACCAGCGATTCCCACGCCGCGGCGTCCGCAGGAGACGACGCGACCTTCGCCGCGGCCGCCGCAAGGTCCCCGACCGCCATCCAGGAGGCGGCGACCGCCGCGCGTACGGGGTGGTAGGGACGGAACGGCCAGACCGCGACCGCGAGCAAGATGGCGAAGAAAGAACCGGCGACGAACATCCCCGCACGGACCAGGCTGTCCGCCAGGTGCGCCGGCGAGCCTTCGGTGATGCAGAACATCGTCAGCGCGAGCACGCCGATGGTCGCGGCGGTGTCTCCGTGGACGCGGATCAGACTGCAGATCATCGCGAAGGCGAAGAGCGCGGGAATCGCCGCCCACGGGGTGAGCCCGGCCAATCCGCCGGCGAGCGTGGCAGCGGCGCCCATCAGCGCGAACGTCCCCATGGCCGAAGCGCGCGTCGGGTAGGGCCCGCCCGGATCCGACAGCATCGTGAGCCAGCCGCCGAGCCCCGCCCAGATCAACTCGGGGCGGCGCGCGACCCACCCCACGATCAGCGGCACCGTCATCGCGGTCGCCGCGCGCAGGCCCGCGAGCCATTGCGGGCGCGCGGCTTCGATCGCCAGCGACCCGCGCACGTGGCCCGCGATCTGATCCCGCAGCGACTGGAGGGCTACCCTTTCCGCAGCACCATCTCCCACACGCCGGGGTCGGTCTCACGCGAGGAGACCACTTCGTTTCCGGTCTCCTCCGCGTTGCGCCGGATGTCCGGAACGGCCGGCCGGTGATCGACGAGGACCAGCAAATCCGCGCCGGGCTTCAGGCGGGACAACGCGTACTTCGTGCGCGCCCAGGTGAGCGGGCAGAGCAGCCCGCGCAGGTCCAGCGTCTCCATCAATGCTCGTTCGCCAGCAGCTCCTCGTACTGCTTCGCCGAGAGCAGCTCGGCCGCCTCGCCCGGTGCGTTCAGTTCGATCTCGATCATCCATCCCTTCTCGTGCGGGTCCTCGTTGATTCCTTCCGGTGCTTCCACCAAGGCGCTGTTGACCTTGGTCACCTTGCCGCTCAACGGGGCGAACAGCTCGCTCACCGCCTTGGTGCTCTCCACCACCCCGAACGGTTGGCCCTTGGTCACCGCGGCGCCCACATCCGGCAACTCGAGGTAGACCACGTCGCCCAGCTGATCCTTGGCGAACTCGGTGATGCCGACGGTCGCGGTGTTGCCCGCGATTCGCGTCCACTCGTGCTCCTTGGTGTAGCGGAGGGTGTCAGGATAGCTCGCCATGGAGGCCTCTCTGGAATCGCCAGACTGCGTCCTTGCCGTCCAGCGACAGCGTGGTGCTGCCGATCCGTTCGGTCGATCGACCCGCGTCGCGTCGCAGGCGCAGATGCGCGGCGAGGAC
>Ga0209235_1001766_pt1 | contig 11918 bp, 13 predicted proteins | sample GraSoi013_1_20cm_4_FD_185817 | JGI IMG/M metagenome (GOLD analysis project Ga0209235, IMG submission 185817) | Grasslands soil microbial communities from the Angelo Coastal Reserve, California, USA - Sample 09_25_2013_1_20cm (SPAdes) (version 2) | ecosystem: Environmental > Terrestrial > Soil >...
CTCGCAGGATTCCTTCCCGAGAAGCAGTGGCACGGCCACGAAAGCTTGCCGCACTGTGGGTCGAGTGGCGCGGGCGAGCGGCCCGAGGGCGGTCGGATCCACCGGGACGTCGCGCCAGCCGAGGACCGGCAGTTGGACCTCTTGGAGCGCGCGCTCAATCAGGGCGACCGCGCGTCCCAGCGCCGGGTCCTCCTGGGGAAGAAAGAACATGCCGAGCGCGAGCCGCCGGCCCGACCCGGCGCCCGCCAGGAGGCGGCGCGGGATCTGGGTCAGCACGCCGGCTCCATCCCCCGAGTGGTCGTTCGATGCGGCGCCGCGATGGGCCAAGCGGGCGAGCGCGGTGAGCGCCATCCGCAGGACGTCATGGGAGGGCTCCCCGGTGGCCTGCGCTACGAAGCCGACGCCGCACGCGTCCTGCTCTCGCCAGGGTGGAAGCACGGCTTCGGAGCCCGGGGGGGGAGGCGGGGGGCAACGAAAAGCCCGCTCGGGGGAGGGAGCGGGCTCGGAGCGCGGTGGTTGGGGTTGGGGCACGCTAAGCCGCTCCGGCGCTCCCTGGGGAGAGCGCGACATTATTCAGTTGCAGCTTGGCATGGTAACAGGGCGCTGGCATGCCCGCGTCCCCTTCTCAACTGGTTGTGTATTTCTATGCGTCCGGCTTCATAAAAATACAATCCAGATTGAATTCGTCAAGGCGCTGCCAGGGCCAGGACTGCCGCTCCCCGAAGCTTGCCCTCGCGCAGTCGCGCCAGCGCCTCGTTCGCTCGGGCCAGCGGGAACGGCTCGACCGTGGACCGGACCGGCACGGCCGGAGCGAGTTTCAGGAACTCCTCACCGTCCCGCCTGGTGAGGTTCGCCACCGACCGCACTACCCGCTCGCCCCAGAGAATCTCGTAGGGAAACGCCGGGATCTCGCTCATGTGGATCCCGGCGCAGACAACGGTCCCGCCCCTGGCCACCGCCCGCAGCGCCACCGGCACCAGGCCGCCCACCGGGGCGAAGAGGATCGCCGCATCCAGCGGCTCGGGCGGCGGCGCCTCTGAGCTGCCCGACCACTCTGCGCCCAGGTCCCGGGCGAAGCGCTGGGCCGCCGCATCGCCGGGCCGCGTGAACGCGAACACCCGCCTCCCCTGATGCCGGGCCACCTGCGCGACGATGTGCGCGGCCGCCCCGAATCCGTAAAGGCCGAGCCGCACGCCGTCGCCCGCGGCGACGAGCGAGCGGTACCCGATCAGCCCGGCGCACAGCAGCGGGGCCGCCTCCAGGTCGGAATAGCCACCCGGCAACGAGAAGACGTAGCGCGCGTCCGCCACCGCGTACTCGGCGTAGCCGCCGTCGAGCTGATAACCGGTGAACCGGGCGCGCTCGCACAGGTTCTCGCGCCCCGCGCGGCAGTAGCCGCAGGTACCGCAGGTCCAGCCGAGCCAGGGGACGCCGACCCGGTCGCCCTCGCGCACCCGTTCGACCCCCGCCCCGACGGCCGCGACCATTCCTACGATCTCGTGGCCGAGGATGAGGGGCAGCTTCGCGTTGGGGAGGTCGCCGTCGGCGACGTGCAGGTCGGTCCGGCAGACGCCGCAGGCACGGACCGACAGCAGCACTTGGCCGGGGCCGGGCTCGGGGCGGGGGTGGTCGGCCAGGCGCAGGGGGCGCCCGGGAGCGTCGAGGAGCATGGCGCGCATTGCAGAAACCTATCGAGAAACGGGAAACGGGAGCCGACCGCTCCACGGTTCCCGTTTCCCGATTCTCGCTTCCCGGTCTTACCCGACCAGCACTGTCTCCGCTGCCGGCTGCTTGTACACGTACCGCTTGCCCGCGTAGTTACGGAGCACCACTTCGTCGTCGGAGATCGCCTCGACGTACTCCGGCAGGAGCGGAATCTTCCCGCCGCCGCCCGGGGCGTCGATCACGAAGTGCGGCACCGCGAGGCCGCTCGTCCAGCCCCGCAGCCCCTGGATGATCTCCAGGCCTTTCTCGACGGTGGTGCGGAAGTGCTCCGCCCCGGCCACTTGGTCGCACATGTAGATGTAGTAGGGGCGTACCCGGGCCGCGAGCAGCTTCTGCATCAGCTCCTTCATGACTTCCACGTCGTCGTTCACACCCTTGAGGAGCACCGTCTGGCAGCCCAGCGGGATCCCCGCGTCGGCCAGCCTGCCGAGCGCCTCCACGGCGGCGGGCGTCAGCTCCCGCGGGTGGTTGAAGTGCGTGTTGATGTAGAGCGGGTGGTACCGCTTCAGGATGTCGCACAGCTCGGGCGTGATGCGCTCAGGCAGGTGACAGGGGATGCGGCTGCCGATGCGAAGGATCTCCAGGTGCTTGATCGACCGCAGCCGCCGGCAGAGCTCGTCGATCCGGCGGTCGGAGAGCAGCAGCGGATCCCCGCCCGACATGATCACGTCGCGGATCTCGGTGTGCTCCTCGAGGTAGCGGAACGCCGACTCGAGCTGCGACAGCGGGATCTTCTCGGGGTCGCCCACCTTGCGCCGCCGGGTGCAAAAGCGGCAGTAGGACGCGCACACCGGAGAAACGAGGAAGAGCGCGCGGTCGGGGTAGCGGTGCGTGATGTTGGGCACCGGCGAGTTGGCGTCCTCAGCCAGGGAGTCCACCAGCCCGTCATGCACCTCCAGCTCCTGGACCGTCGGCACGTACTGCCGCCAGATCGGGTCCTCCGGGGACTCGATCAGGTCGACCATCGCCGGCGCGATCCGGAACTCGAAGTTCTCGGCGGCTTGCCGCAGCCGTTCGATCTCGGGGAAGTGCTCCGGCCCGAACTTGGCTGCCAGCGCGTCGAGCGAGGCGATGCTCCGCTTACGAAGCAGTTGTTGCCAGGACTCCATGCGTCAGATCCTTGAGATAAATCACCAGGTCGTCACCCGGCGCGTAGTACTCCGGCAGCACCGCCGCCCGCCGGAAGCCGCGCCGCTCGTAGAACCCCCGCGTGGGGGCGTACTCGGCGCGGGATGAGGTCTCCACTACCAGCAGGCGGGCGCAGTCCGCCGCGAGCCGCCGCTCCACTTCGTGGAGCAGGTCGCTGCCGACGCCCTTGCCCTGCCAGGCCGGGTCGACGGCGATCCAGTACAGGTCCCAGGTCCCCACGGTGGCCGGCGTCGGGCCCCAGCAGGCGAATCCGACCAGAGTGTCGGCGCCGCCCTCGTATGCCCCGACGAAGCGGTAGTCGTCGTCCCCGGCGAGGGCCTCGTCCAGCACCTCCACCGCGATCGCGGCTTCGGCCGGCTGGAACACGCCGGTGGCCGCGGTCAGCGCTTCAAACCGTGCGCGCTGAGCGCGAGCGACGGGGCGGAGCGAGCAGCTCACGCGCGGCCTTGGCTCCCTGAGCGTCCCGAAGCGCCACCTCGGCGATCCGCCGCACCAGCTCCGGGTATTCCCATCCAGCCGCCTGCGCCATGCGCGAGAGCCCGGCCTCGTCCGTCAAGTCCGGGTTCGGGTTGACCTCGAGGACCCACGGGCGTCCCGCGTCGTCCACTCGCAGGTCGACCCGTCCGTAGCCCTTGCCTTGCATGACCCGCCACGCCGCTTCGGCGGTGCGCGCGAGGCGGATGGCGAGACGCTCGGAGATCTGCGCGGGGCAGACGGGGCGGCTTCCCAGATCCTCGGCCGACCCGACGTGCCATTTGGCGGCATACGTGAGGATCGGCCAGGTGCCCTCGGGCATCCCCGTGAAGTCGATTTCGGCGATCGGCAGGGTGCGGCTCCCCACGAATCCGACGTTGAACTCGCGACCCGGGACGTACTGCTGGACCAGCACCTCGTCGAACTGCTCGGTCATCGCGGCGATGCGCGTGCGCAGCATCTTGCGGTCGGCCACGACGGACTGCCGGTCCAGGCCGGCGCTGGCGTCCTCGGCGGCCGGCTTGATGATGGCGGGTAGGGGGAAGTCGTCGGCGATCTTGCCGTGCGCGAGGATCCAGAGCGGGATCGGCAGGTCGGCCTTCTCGAGGATCGCGTTCGCGATCGCTTTGCGCCGGCAGGCGGCCACCGTCCAGAGCCCGGACCCGGTGTGGGGGATGCCGGCAAATTCCAGCGTCCCAACCACGTGCTCCTCCCACTGCGAGACGCCGTGCACCCCCTCGCACAGATTGAAGACCAGATCGGCGCGCCGGCACGTCTGCAGCCACCGCATGTCGTGCTTGACGGGCACCCTCTGGACCTGGTGGCCCATCGCGCCGAAGATCACGCCGAGGTCGTCGACCGCCTTCATCACCCCGGCGATGTCAGCGGCGGACCAGTCATCGGCGCCCGGGTCGTACAGGACGACGACCCTCACGCGGTCGCCTCCGCCCGCACCGGCAGCGGCCGGCCCGTGATTCGTTGCCACGCGATTTGGACGACCTCCTGGATCAGCTCGTCGTAGGAGAAGCCGGCCGCGCGCGCCGCCTTCGGGAAGCAGGAGTTCATCTTCGTGTCGGGGATGATGCCGGGGAGCGGGTTGAGCTCCATGACGTTGGGGACGCCGGCGTCGTCGACGCGCACGTCCACGCGACACCAATCGCGGCAACCGAGGGCGTGGTAGGCCGCGAGCGCGACGCGCTCGATCTCCCTGGACAGGGGCTCGGGGGCCCGCGCGGGGCACTCGAAGATGTCGAGCTGGTGCTCGGGGGTGTCCCAGATCCACTTCGCCTCGTAGCCGTAGACCGGCGGCGCCCCGAGCGGCAACGTCGAGAAGTCCAACCCCACGATCGGCAGGCAGCGGGCTTCAGGGCCGTTGCCGAGGATCGCGACGGTGAACTCGGGGCCGGGCAAATAAGCTTCGGCCAGCACCGGCTGCCGATAGGTCTCCAACAGGAAAGCCACGCGGTCGCGCAGCTCCGCCCGGGAGTGGCATAAGTTATTGGCAAATATCCCCTTCCCCGATCCTTCGGCCACCGGTTTCACGAACAGCGGGTAACGCAGCCGCACCCGCGCGAGCTCGCTCAGCTCGCTCACCAGCGTGAAACGCGCCGTGGGCACGCCACGGCAAGCGAGGATCTCCTTGGCGCGAGCCTTGTGCAACGTGAGCGACAGGGTGAGCGGGTCGCTCGCGGTGTAGGGGACGTTCAGGTACTCGCAGATCGCGGGGACGTGCGCCTCGCGATTCGGGCCGTGGAGTCCTTCGGCCATGTTGAAGAGGAGGTGCGGTCGGGTGAGCGCGAGCTTTTGCGGGAACAGCGAATCGGCTTCGAATCGGATGACGCTGCCGAAGAGACTGAGAGCCAGCTCCACGGCGTCGATGGTGGAGGGCTCATCCCACTCGACGAAGGCATCGCTGGTCCTCGCAGGATCGTCGAGAGTGCTGTTGGGATCCGGTTTCTCGTTGTAGGCGAGACCGATGCGCATCGTGGTCTCGGGTGACCTCCTACAAAAAAAGGCCGCTCTGCGTGGCGGTCCGTCCAGCGTCAACGTGTTGTCCGGTATCAGAATATGAGATTCAAGATGAATACGCAATAGGGAAAAGGCGTTTTCCGTTTTCCGTCGTCCGTCATCCGACAACACTTTCCGTGACGGACAACGGCTAACGGATAACGGACAACGCTACACTTTGTGATACGTCACGCGCGCGGCGTCCAGTTTGTCGTCGGCGACGTAGATCTCGAAGTCGGAGAAGAGCGCGGACGCCTCGCGCTGCAGCACACGGAGCCCCGCGATGGCCATGCGTCGGATCTCGAGTTCCGCGCCCTCGCCGCAACGCAGCTCGAGCATCGTGCGCCACGCGCGCGCGTTGCCGGAGACGACGATCTTCACCTCGGTCGCGTTGGGGAGCACGCTGCGCGCCGCTTCGCGCGCCAGCTTGCGCCGGTGCACCTTGTCGGCGATCCAGGCGTAACGCTCCATCAAGCCTTCCACGGCGCGCACGTAGGCGGCCTGCGCGGCGGCTACCTGGCGCTCCCAGTCGGACTCGAGCGCCGGGTCGCCGAGAATCGCCGGCGGCACCACGAACGCCGCGTGCGATTCATCCACGTAGCGCTGCGAGATCTGGGAGTAGCCGAACCCCGCGCGGTGCCGCACCAGCTCGTGTGAGCACGAGCGCGAGATCCCCTCGATCAGCAGCACGTAGACGGAGTGCTCCAGCACCGAGCCGTGGCCCTGCTTCTTGATGTTCTCGAGGTACTCGGCCGTCGTGCGGTGGATCGGGTTGCGCTGGCTCATGTAGCACAGCCGGCCGGCGTACTCGGCGAGCCGCTCGCCGTCGGAGCCCTCGCCCAGCCACTGCACCGGCAAGTGCGCGGGCTCAAGGAACTGCGGTCGGGCGATGAGCGTGACGCGGGGTTCGCGGAAGATGTCCATGAGCGCAGGGGCTCGGGGTTCGGGGCTAGGGACTCGGGGCCGCGCGAGCCAGCTCCAACTTCGGCGTGCCCCAGGCCGCGGCGCGCTCCAGCTCGCGCAGGCGGGCGGCGATGTCGTCGGGAATGGGGGCGGCGTCGGGGCCCACCTTCAGCTCGGCGAGCGGCGCCCAATCGGCCGCGGGAAGTATAACACCGGGGTTGAGGACGCCGCGCGGGTCGTAGGCGCGCTTCACGTCGCGGAACAGCGCGAGCAACGCCGGCCCGTAGAACCGCTCCAGCAGGCCGGCGCGCAGCCGCCCGTCACCATGCTCCCCGCTCGGCGTCCCGGCGAGCCGCACCAACAGGTCGGTCACGTCACCCAGCAGCCCCTCCAGCGCCTCACGCCACCCCGCGCGTGTCGTGTCGGGCAGGGCGTTCACGTGCACGTGCCCGTCGCCCGCGTGGCCGAAGATGGCGACGGGCACGCCCCGCCGCTCGGCCGCCGTGCGCAGGCCCGCGACGTAGTCCGCCAGGCGCTCCGGCGGCACGCAGCCATCCTCCACCACCTGCAAGGATCGCCGCGTCTCGGGCAGGCGTGCCAGGGCGGGGCTGGCCAGCCGGCGCACCGCCCACAGCTGCTCCAGGCCGGCGCGGTCCACCGCCATGTCTACGTGGGCCGTCAGGTGCTTGAGGGCGCGCACCGCGTCCCTTACCACGCCGCGGGTCGCGCGGTCGGTCTTCCGCTCGAACTCGACCAGGAGCAGGCCGGCGAGGTCTCCGGGAACGGCATCCTCGACAAAGGAGAGCAGCGTATTGTCGAGCAGCTCCACGGCCGACGGGTTGAAGGCGGCCAGGTGTGGCACGGCTTCCCCGAGCGCGGTGAGGTCGCGGAAGCCGAGGGCGGCACCCGCCGCGTTGGTGGGAATGGGATCGAGCCGCCAATGCACCGCGGTGACGATGGCGAGCGTGCCCTCGGAGCCGATCACCAGATCCAGCTCCTCGCCCGATGCCGTGAACGCATCGAGGGCGTAGCCACTCGAGTTCTTCCGGGTGCGCGGGAAACGCTCAGCGATCAGCCGTCGGCCGTCAGCCGTCAGTGAAAACCGCTCCCCGCTCCCCCCTCCCCGCCTGACCGTCCGAACCTCCCCGTCCGTGCCCACGATCTCCACGGCTTCCACCCAGCGCCGCACGCTGCCGTAGCGGAGCGAGCGCGGGCCCGCGGCGTTGGTGGCTACCATGCCGCCGCAGGTCGCGAACGCCCCGGAGGACGGATCAGGCGGCAACCGCAGCCCGAAGGAGCGGGCCGCCTCGGTAAGCTGCGCCCAGGTGACCGCGGCCCCGGCTCGGGCGGTGCGCCGGTCGGGGTCCACGAGGACATCGCCGAACCCGTGACTTAGGTCCACGATCACGCCGTGGCCCACGCTCCCGCCGGGCATGCCGCTCCCCGCGCCGCGGGGGACGAGCGCTGTGCCGGTGACGGCGGCCCAGCGCATGAGGTGCTGGACGTCTGGGACGGTCTTGGGGATCGCGACCGCGAGCGGGACGATGCGGTAGATCCCGGCGCCTTCGGCGTAGGCGGCGCGGCTGCGGCCGTCGGTCAGCAGCGGTGGCGTGGCGGACACGCTGCTAACTTGACACGGCCGGAGCGCGGCGTGAAGCTTCCTCGTCCACATGGCCACATCCGCCCCGGTCCAGCGTCCCCAGCTCATCCACATCGAGACCGATCGCCGCCTCGGCCATGAGTGGGACGAGTGGGACGGCAAGCCGCTGCCGAACAACGGCGACTACGCTGCGCCACCGCGGCTGTTCTTCGCGTACGGCGCACTCACGCTGCTGGTGGTGGGCGCCGCCGCCACCGGGCTTCTGTATCTGCTCGCGCCGCGCCTCGGCGCGCTGTGGGCGCCGCTCCCTGCCGCACTCGGCTGGATCCTCGCAGGATGTTGCGGGGCGGCCGTCCTCTGGTTCGCGATCCTGCTCGCGTCCTTTTACGGTGGGGTGTCGCTGCTTCCGGAAGCCTTGCTGGAACGCGGCCCCTACTTGCGAATGATGAATGTCACCTCCCGCGTGGCGCGCTGGCTCGGCCGGCGCGACTGGGTCGAGCACGCCGCTATCGACGTCTACAACACGCTGGCGGTGCGCCGGGGTCGGACCGTCGGCAAAGGCGAGCTGCTGGTGCTGATCCCGCGCTGCCTCTCGAAGGGCGCGCTGGACGGCGTGCTGGCGATCGCGGGGCGGTACGAAGTCCCGGTGTTCGTCGCGACGCGCGGCCAGCTCGCGCGGCGCGTGATCCGCGAGCGCCGGCCGCGAGCCGTGGTGGCGGTGGCGTGCGAGCGGGACATGCTGACCGGTTTGCGCGACGTGGCGGGCAAGCTCCCCGTGCTCGGCCTCACGATGCAGCTTCCCAACGGCCCCTGCCGAGACGCGGTGCTCGATCTCGCGACGATGGAGAGCTGGGTGAAGGGCCTCGTCGGGGCTTAGGTCCCGAGCTTCTTCTTTACCGCGTCCAGCAGCCGGTCCACCAGCTTCCGCCCCTCGTGGTCGCTCGGCGCGATCGCCTCCAGGTCCCGCTCCACGCGTGATGGGTCCAGTAGCGGCCGGACCACGGCCTCCACGGTCAGCTTCGATTTCCCGGGCGCGTCGGGATCGATCCAGCAGCGGATCTTGACCGTGCTGCGCGGGTCCAGCCCGTCCCCCCGGCCGCCCACGGAGCGCTTGGTGCGCGTGTCGTACCAGGCAGTCTCGACGAAGCGATCCTCCACGCTGGCCCGCTCCAGGTGAAGCCCTTGGTCCGTCAACCACGACTGCACTTCCCCCAGCACGCGCAGCGGCGGCGCGTCCAGCACCACCGCGGGCGCTTCGGGGAACGGCTGAAAAGGCGGACGCAGGCTGACGGGAGAGCAGGCGGCGACGAGGAGCACAATGCGGAATGCGGAATGCGGAATGCGGAATGGAAGGCTGACGCGTCCATTCCGCAATCCGCAATCCGCGATCCGCAATTGCTCCCCCTCAGTGCGTGTGCGACGATGTCCCGGACGCATCATGATGAGTCGTATCCGTCCCGGCGCTTGGGTGTTCGTGCTCTTCGGCCTCACCCTCCTCGTGGTGATGGGCTTTTTCCCGGTCCTGCATCTCCGCCTGCATCGTCTTCGTCGGGATACCCGCGGCGTGCTCGAACATCAGCTTTCCGCCATACACCCCGGTCGCGATGATCAGCACCAGGCCCGCGACGGACAGGATCCGCAGCACCCACTCCTCGGCGGGGGAGACGCGGAAGCGCCGCCACAGCTTCCAGCCCAACACGACCGTGAAGACGCCCATCGTGAAGAGCGCCAGCGTTTCGTGGGTCTCCATCAGCTCGTGGATCGCTTCGCCGTGGTCGTTCGCGATCGCGTCCTCGGCCAGCTCACCCGCGATCACGGCCGCCCAGCCGCCGATCACGCCGGCCCACAGCGTCCACAGCGCCGCCCACTTGAGCGATTCGCGCTTCCACGCCCAGGCGGCGAGCTCGAACAGGACGGCGACGACGAGCAAGGCGGCCGGCAGGTCGTTCAGGGCGGCGTGAAGGCGGGGCATGTCGTAGCCAAAAATGTGCATCCGGTCTCCCGTGTTCGTGGAGGTCTTACAGCCCGAGACTCGAGACGGTCGGCGGATTCACCGCGTAATCGTAGAACCCCTTGCCGCTCTTCTTTCCGTACATGCCGGCCAGCACCATCCGCTTGAGCAGCGGCGGGGGGGCGTACTTCAGCTCTCGGTACTCGGCGAACATGATCTCGGCGATCTTGTAGGTCGTGTCGAGCCCCACGAAATCGAGCAACGTGAGCGGTCCCATCGGATGGCCGCACCCCAGCTGCATCGCCTTGTCGATGTCGGGCACCGAGCCGACGCCCTGCTCCAGCGCCCGGATGGCGTCCAGTAGGTACGGCACGAGCAGCCGGTTCACGATGAACCCCGAGGTATCTTTGGCGGCGACGGCCTCCTTGCCCAGGGACGTCGCGAAGGCGTACGCCCGCTTGAAGGTCTCCTCCGCGGTCGTGACCGTCCGGACCACCTCGACCAGCGGCATCAGGGGTACGGGGTTGAAGAAGTGCAGTCCCACGAACCGGTCGGCGCGTCGAGTGGCGGCGGCCATGGCCGCAATCGTCAGGCTCGAAGTGTTGGACGCGAAGATCGTTGCGGGCCCGCAGAGGGCGTCCAGCTCCTTCCACAAGGCATTCTACAGGTCCAGGTCTTCGGTGACCGCTTCGATCACGATGTCGCAACCCTTGAGATCGGCGGTGTTCGTCGTGAAGGTGAGGCGCTGCAGCGTCGCATTACGGGCGTCGGTCGCCAGCTTCCCCTTCTCGACGAACCTGGCGAGGGACTTCTCGATGCCTGCCTTGCCCTTCTGGATGATCTCGCTCGACACCTCGCGGACGATCGTCGCGTAGCCGGCGGTTGCTGTCACCTGGGCGATCCCGCTGCCCATCAGGCCACACCCCAGCACCCCAACCTTCTTGACCTCGCTCATGGCTCTCCCATCGGATCGGCTGACCCCGGGGCGCTGCCCCGGGTGTCTCAAGGTCACTGAAAGGTCTTCCGCAGCTCCTCGGCGATACGGACGAAGGCGCTGGCCCGCGGGCCCCCCCCCGGGAGCGCGTGCTCCGGGCGGATCTCCCCGTGTTCCAGCCGATCAAGCACCTGCTCGAGCGCGACCTGGACCCTCTCGTTTTCGGGCCGGTGCCGGCGCAGCAGCGTCGCGGCCGCGGCCGCGAGGATCGGCAGCGGCAGCAGGGCCCACGGCATCAGGAAGCCGAGGGGGAGCGCGGCCCCGGCGGCGGCCAGGCCCAGGCTGCCGAGCAGCGCCGCTCCCTGGATGCGCACGCTGCGCGCTCGGCGGTTGTCCGCCGTGAGTTGGACGTGGCAGAACCCAGGCTCGAGCTGGGTGACCTGCCCCGCGACCTCACCGGCATGCGCCAGCGCGTAGCTCTTGCCGCCCGCACCGAGCGCACGCTGAATCGAGGCGAAGGCGCCGCGCTTGGGCTCCCAGGAGGTGCTGTCGGGGAAGCGGCGCTTCACCTGCAGCAGTTCCTCGTCCTCCATCCAGCGCGTCAGGGCCCGTTCCACGACCACCCGGTCGCCGGGTACGACCCGGGCGGCCGCGAGCTGCGCGGGCCCGGCGAGCCAAGCCCACAGGCCCTTGGGGACCGCGGCCACGGTGCGGGTGCGCTCCTCGAGCAGTGCCTGGCGCAGGTAGCGCGCCGGGATCCCGACGTCTGTGCCGAGGGCCAGCAGCTCGGCCTCGGTGAGTCCCTCGCCAACGTCGTGCTCACCGGCCTGCAGCTCGGCGGCGCGTTGGAGGATACGGTCGAGCGCCTCGCGGCTGATCAGCTCGCCGGGCATCGCTAGGCTTGGACCCGGTCCTTGCTGGGCAGCTGAGCGGCGGGCAGCGATTCACCGGAGGCTTTGGCGGGCAGGGCCGGCGCGTGGCCGCCCTTGATGGCGTCGAGGAGCCCCTTGAACAGGTCGATGGGGATCGGGAAGATCGTGGTCGAGTTTTTTTCGGAGGCGATCTCCGTCACCGTCTGCAGGTAGCGCAGCTGGATGGCCGCCGGCTCGGAGCCGATGATGCGGGCGGCCTGGGCCAGCTTCTCGGAGGCCTGCAGCTCGCCCTCGGCGTTGATC
>Ga0209235_1001767_pt1 | contig 11917 bp, 9 predicted proteins | sample GraSoi013_1_20cm_4_FD_185817 | JGI IMG/M metagenome (GOLD analysis project Ga0209235, IMG submission 185817) | Grasslands soil microbial communities from the Angelo Coastal Reserve, California, USA - Sample 09_25_2013_1_20cm (SPAdes) (version 2) | ecosystem: Environmental > Terrestrial > Soil >...
CGCGATCGAGATCTCGCCTCGGGACCAGGTTCCGTACCTGGATCGCGTCCCGCACGGTGTGGTCCAGCTGCTCGAATCCTTCGGGGCGCGGCTGGTGTCGTCCGCGCCGCTCGTGTCTCGGTTTGCGGCCCGCTGGTCGGCGGCGGAGCTGGCAGGCCACCGCAAGGCGGCGGAGATCCTCGCGGGTGTCGCGCGCGATGCGCTGACGTGGGTGGTGAGCGAGGCGGCGCGCGGAGCCGAGGTCCGGGAGACGGGCGTCAAGCAGCGCGTGCTCGACGCGATGGAGCGCGCGGGACTCTGGACCAACGACGGGCCCATCGTGGCATTCGGACCGACCAGCGCGATGCCCCACTACGAGCCACATCCGGGAGCCGACCGGCGCCTCGCGGCGGGCGACGTCGTCCTGCTCGATCTGTGGGGCGGGCCGGGGCAGGGTTCGGTGTTCGCCGACCAGACGTGGATGGGGTTCGCGGGCCGCTCGCCCGACGCGGACGTGCGTCGCGTGTGGCAAGCGGTGAAGGAGGCGCGCGATGCCGCCGTCCGCTTCCTGCGGGAGCGCTGGCGGCCGGACGGCGCCGTCACGGGAGCCCAGGTGGACGACGCCGCGCGCGCCGTGATCCGCGAAGCGGGGCTGGCCGAATACTTCGTGCACCGCACCGGGCACTCCATCGATCGCGAGCTGCACGGCTCCGGGCCGCACATCGACAACTTCGAGACTGAGGACGCGCGGGCCCTCGTGCCCGGCGTGGGCTTCTCGATCGAGCCGGGTGTCTATCTCCCGGGGCGTTTCGGGATGCGCAGCGAAATCAACATGTACATCGACACCTCGGGTCCCGAGGTGAGTCCCTCCCGCCCGCAGGACGAGCTGATCCTGGTTTGACGGTCGGACGGCTCAGAGCACGGCCAGGACCAGCCCGGCCCACACGGCGGCGCCCGCCGCGACGTGGGTGGCCTGGAGTGGCTGGGGCAGCCCTGACAGCACCATCGCCGCAGCGACGGCGACCTGTAGGGTAACGAGAGCGACCACGCACCACGCACCACGCGTCCGGGTGCGCAGCGCCCACCACACCGCGTATCCGAACAGCGTGTAGGCGAGCAGCCGGTGGATCCAGTGAACGTGCTGCAGGTAGTTTCCCGCCGGGAATATCTGCCCGTTGCAGAGCGGGAATCCGAGGCACGCGCTGGCCGCGCCGAGATTGGCCGTGAGCGCGCCGAGCAGCACAGTGACGAAGCCCAGAACGAGCGCCCCGATTCCCACTAACCCCGGGCGCGAGCCCGCGGTGATCGTGGGCTCCGTGTTCCCCGGGCTCGCGCCCGGGGTCAGTTTTGCTGCAACGATCAGCGTCGCGAGCAAGAGCATCGCGGTTCCGAGGTGCAGGATCACGGTCCACGGGGGCAGGCTCAACTTCACTGTCACCGCACCGAGCAGGATCTGCACCACGAGTAACCCCAGCGCGACGTAGGCCGTCCTACCGGGAGTGTACCGCTCACCGGGACCGTGAGGGACTCCTTTAGGGCTCCCTGCTCCCCGTCGGAGCCACCAGGCGTACGCCGCGAGCGCCGCCACCAACCCACTCACCGCCGCCGCCGCGAGCCGGTGCCCATACTCGATCATCGTCGGCAGGTCGAGCGGGGGGAGCAGCTTGCCGTTGCAGAGCGGCCAATGCTCGCCGCAGCCCAGCCCCGATCCGGTGATCCGGACGATGGCGCCGAGGATGATGAGCAGGTAGGTGAAGGTCGCCGCGGTCCAGGCGAGCCGCGTGAAGCGTCGCGTCATGGGTGCGGAAATGTAGGGTCGGGTGAGGAGCCGGACCATCCGCGGGCGGGCGACCGGGTGTGACGTGTCACGCGTCACTTGACAACCAGCGGTACTGCGCCGTAGTGATATGCAACTGCACAAACTGATCGGCTGGGGTGATGAGACGCGTTGTCCTCTGGGCCTCGCAGCGCACCGAGGTGCTCGCGCTGATCAAGACGACGACGGACTTGAATATTCGCGACTTTCGTTGGGCGGTGGTGCGCAGCCACAAGACCGGAGGAATGGAAGTCGCCAGGCTCGAGTACGATCGGTCCGGCCGTCACCATTTCTTTCAATTCGACCGCCATCAGGGGCAGCATTACGCGATCTACACCGCAGGGAACGACGGCGACGTCGAGGAGCATTTCCCGGGAACGTGGGAGCGCCAGGCGCTCTATTTTGCCGGCTGGGCCGCCCGCGTCGATGCCGAGGCGCGCGGGGGTCGACTCCCGCGGTCGCCGTAGCTCAACCACCAATCGCCCGGACCTTTCGTATCGAGGCCCCGAATGACCCGTCGACCAACGCCCGATGTTCGACTCGTGGAGCGCATGGCCGCAGGTGATCGCGACGCGCACGAGGAGTTCTGCGAGCGGCACCGTCTCTCTCTCTACGCTCAAGTGTATGCCGTGCTCGTGGACGCGGCGTCGGCCGAGCGCGTGGTGATGGAAGCGCTCGAGCGCGCGTGGCACGCGGCGAAGGATTTCAATCCCGGCGCCGGAAGCGCGTTCGCCTGGCTGTCGGAGATCGCCCGATCCGCGGCGCAGCGTCGGCGGCAGCCGCCTGAAGGCCCCACGGCGTCGCCTTCCGCCGCGCTCTGATCCGTCGGGCGCCTCGAACGGGCCGACGCGCAGTATATTCGGCCTCTCATGTCCACGTCCCCCCTTGCGCCTGCGGCGGACCGCTGGGGCGACCGGCTGCCGCGCCGGCTGGGCTTCTGGAGCGCGGTCGCAGTGCTGGTCGGCTCCACCATCGGCGGCGGGATCTTCCGCACCCCCGCGGTGATCGCCGAGCGCGTGCCGGCGTCGCTGCCGATGTTCGGCGTGTGGGTGCTGGGCGGCCTGCTCGCGTTGTGCGGGGCGCTTACGTACGCGGAGCTCGCGGCGTTGTTCCCGCGCTCGGGCGGCGTGTACGTGTATGTCCGCGAGGGGTTCGGCCGATTGCCGGCGTTTCTCTTCGGGTGGACGGAGCTGGTGCTGATCCGGGCGTCCGCGCTCGGCGCGATTTCCACTCCCTTTGCCGAGTATCTGCTGCGCTCGCTCGGCCGGGACCCGGCGCGGCCGGAGAACGCAGCGCTGGTGCACTACGTCGCCGCGGCGGCCATCACGGCCACCGCGGCGCTGAACTATTACGGCGTACGCTGGAGCGCGCTCGTCTTGAATCTCACCACCGGCGCGAAGTACGGCGCACTGCTGTTGCTCGTGCTGCTGGCGTTTCTCGTGGGGCAGGGCGACTGGAGCCACTTCGCCACCGCGGCGGGCCCGGTCACCCCCGGCCTGTTCGGCCTCGCACTGGTCTCGGTGCTGTGGGCGTACGATGGCTGGGGCGATCTCTCGTTCGTGGGCGGCGAGGTGCGCAATCCGGAGCGAAACCTGCCGCGTGCGCTGGTGGTGGGGACGGCAGGCATCATCGCGATCTACCTGCTCGTCAACGCGGCGTATCTGTACCTCTTGCCCCTCGACCAGATGGCGCGGTCCCCGCTGGTGGCGGCCGATGCCGCGCAGGCGGTGCTCGGCCGGATCGGGATCGGCGCAGTATCGGTGGTGGTGATGCTCGCGACCTTCTCGACCCTGGTCGGGTCGATCCTCACGGCGCCCCGTATCTTTTTCGCGATGGCGGACGACGGGCTGTTCTTCCGCGCCATCGCGACGGTGCACCCGCGCTACCAGACGCCCTCCGCGGCGATCGTGTTGACGGCCTGCCTCGGCGTGGGATTCGTGTTGCTCCGCACGTTCGAGCAGCTGGCCGACCAGTTCGTGGTGGCGATTTTTCCGTTTTATGCGCTCGCGGCGGCGGCGGTGTTCGTGCTGCGCCGCCGGCGTCCCGATCTGCCGCGGCCGGTGCGCGTGCTCGGCTATCCGGTGGTGCCGCTGCTGTTCGTGCTCGCGAGCTTCGTCATTCTCGGGAACGCGTTGTGGGCGCACCCGCGTGAGACGGGGTTCGCGTTCGCGATCATCTTGTTGGGCGTCCCGGCCTACTCTTGGTGGATTCGCGCGCGCCAGCGTGCGGGGCCGGCGTGATGAAAATGTGACTCCTGGCGGATTGACGACCTTTCCGGGGGCCGCCATGTTTGATCCGCCCAAATACCGTTCCCTTCCGCCATCCCGGAGCTCGTTCTGATGAAACGCTTTGTCTGGTCATGTGGCGTGCTTGTCACGATCGCGTTGTTCCTTCCGGACCGCGCGGCGACGGCGCAAGGTGTCGCTTCGGCGGCGGTGGCGGGGCGCATCACCGACGAATCGGGGGCGCCTGTCCCCGCCGCTCAGCTCACGCTGGTGAATGGGTCCACAGGCCAACGCTACGCCGCGCGATCCCGAGACGATGGACGCTACTCGTTCGAGAACGTGGACGTGGGGGGCCCGTATACCCTCGCCGCACGCGCCCTCGGCTTCGAGCCCAAGACGTCGACGCCGTTCAACCTGCAGCTGGGACAGCGCTTCGCGCTCGACCTGAACCTCAAGCGCGCTGCGGTGGAGCTGGCGGGGGTGATCGTCGAGACCTCGTCCAATCCACTGCTCTCCAACGCCCGCACCGGCGCGCAGACATTCATCTCCGATTCGGCGCTGCGCCGGCTCCCGACGCTGAATCGCGCGTTCAACGACTTCGTCAACACGTCACCACAGATCGTGAAGACGCCCGGGGGCGGAACTTCGTTCACGGGGCAAAACGACCGATTCAACAACATCCAGATCGACGGCACCGTCAACAACGATCTCTTCGCGCTGGGCGCGAGTAATCAGGTTCCGGGTGGTGGCGTCAACGCCCGGCCGCTCTCGATCGAAGCGGTGAAGGAGTACCAGGTCCTGGTCGCCCCGTTCGACGTGCGGCAAGGAGGCTTCGTCGGCGGCTTGATCAACGCCGTCACCAAGTCCGGCACCAACCAGTTCCACGGGTCGGCGTTCGCGTACATGCAGAATGAGAATTTCGTGGGGGCTGACACCGGAACCTGCGGCGAAAAGTGTTCGATACCCGTGGCCGACTACAAGCAGCAGCAATACGGCTTCTCCTTCGGCGGCCCGATCGTCCGCGACCGGCTGCACTTCTTCGTTACCGGCGACTTCCGCCATGACAACCGCCCGTTCGCGACGAGCATCCAGCTGGGCCCCACGGGTGACACGACCGGCGTCGGGATCACGCAGGCGCGGTTCGACTCGGTGCAGCAAATCCTGACCACGCAGTACGGATTCGATCCCGGGACGTGGCGCGCACCGCAGATCAACAACCCGGAGACGAACCTATTCGGGAAGCTGGACCTGGAGCTGGGCACCAACAGCCAGGTGGAGGTGTCCGGGACCTTGATCAACGTGAACCAGGACAAGCTGATTCACACGTACCGCAACGGGTTCACGCAGCCCCCTTCGTTGTCCAACGCCCGGGACGGTTACGAGCTCTCGGGCAGCGGATATTACATGAAGGACGAGACGCGCACGTTGCGCGGCAAGTGGACCGCGAGCTTCGGGAACCGGTTCTCGAACGAGCTCATTGTAGGACGCACCACGATCGCGGACAACCGTCCGCCGGTGAGCAACCACCCGTTGATCCTGGTGGGGGGCAACTCCGCGGGCACGTATATCGCGGCGGGTGCCGAGCGCTTCTCCCATGCGAACTCGCTCGACCAGAGGGTGGTCGAGGTGTCGGACAACGTGACGTTCCCGGCGGGCAACCATCTCCTCACCGTGGGCACGCACAACGAGTTCATCCACTTCCGCAACGTGTTCTTCCCGTTGTCCATGGGGGTTTGGAATTTCGCGAATCCCGCGGCGCTTGCCGCTGGCACGCCGAACCTGTATGCCCGCGCCCTGCCGGGCGTGTCCCGCCCCGACGGTCCCGTGGCGGACTTCGACGTGACGCAGGTCGGGTTCTATGGGCAGGACCGCTTCACCCCTGTTCCGAACCTCACAGTGACCGCGGGCGTGCGGATTGACGTGCCGAGCGTACCGGCACCGGCGTTCAACACGGCCCTCGACACCGGCGTCGTCTTTCCAACGCTCGGGACCGGAGTCGACACGCGCTCTTCGCCGAGCGGGAACATCCTGTGGTCGCCGCGGCTGGGGTTCAACTACGATGTGGGCGGTCGTCAGGCAACCATCCTGAGGGGCGGGATCGGCGTATTCAGCGGGCGGCCTCCGTACGTCTGGGTGTCGAACGCCTATGGCAATACCGGTCTCGAGCAACGGACGGTGTCATGCAACGGCGCTGCATCAGGCCCTTCGACGGATACCGTACCGGCCTTCACGGTGGACCCCAATAACCAGCCGCGCAAGTGCGGTGCGCAAGGTCCTACCAGCGACAGTGCGTTGGCCTCCGCGACGTCGATCGTCTTCTACGACCCGAACTTCAAGTTTCCGCAGGCATTGAAGCTCGCGCTCGGCGTGGACCGGGCTCTGCCCTGGAACCTGTTCGCGACCGTCGACTTCATCCTCACGAAGGCGATCAACCAGTATTACCTCCAGGACGTGAACCTCCGCGGCATCCAGGGGGCCTCGAGCGGCGAGGCCGGCCGCCCGCTGTACGGCACCATCAACCCGGCGACCGGCGGGGCGACGGTCAGCCGGGTAACGAATCGCGCGAACGACGTCATCCAGAACCGCAACGTCAGCAAGGATCAGTCGACGTCCCTTGCCTTCCAGCTCCAAAAGCGGTTCAGCGATGGTCTCGAGTTCAGCGCAGCGTACACGTATTCGCACTCGCTCGATGTCATGTCGATGACGTCGGACATCACGAGCTCGAACTACAACTTCGGAGCGCTGGACGGGACGATCGCGAACCGCAACCTGCGCACCTCGGCGTTCGACCGACCCCACAAGGTCTCGATCAGCGGTACGGTGAACGCCCCGTTCGGTGCGCGGTTCTCCCTGATCTACAACGGGGTGTCCGGAACACCGTTCACCTACGTGGTCAGTGGCGACGCCAACGCCGACGGCGTGTTCGGGAACGACCTTGCATACGTGGCGCGGAACCGAGCGGACATGTCGATGGACGGGAACGGCGCCAGCGCTGCGGGCTTCGGCACCGTCGCCCAGCAAGACTCGGTGTATGGGATCCTCGATGCCTACATCAACAACGAGCCCTGTTTGCGGGACAACCGCGGGCGGCTGCTGCCCCGGAACTCCTGTCACAATTCTTGGCAGAACTTCCTCAATGCCCGGCTCAGCTGGGCGATCCCGACGGTCTCCGGCCACACACTGGAGATCACGGCGGACATGCTCAACGTGTTGAATTTCATCAATTCTGGATGGGGCCTGATTCGGCAGACGGGCACCGGATTCGAAGAGCAGAACCTCATTTCGCAGACCGGGTATGATGCCGCGAATGGGCGCGGCATCTACGCGCTCGCCATCCCGCCCAAGAACGCGGTGACGATCAACAGCATCGGGTCGCGGTGGGTGTTCCAGCTGGGGACGCGCTACACGTTCTGAGAAGGGCGGCGCCCTTAGTCTACGTCCGCGCCTTCCGCCACAGCCACACGCCCGCCGCCCCGAACAGCAGGTTGGGCATCCATGCCGCGAACGTCGGCGGCAGCGCACCGCCCTGGCCCACCGCCTTGGACAGCTGAAACATCAGGAGATCCACGAAGGTCGTCGCGAGACACACGGCCACGCCCCACGCCATGCCGCTCCGCGGCGTGGAGATCGCGAGCGGCGCCCCGAACAGCGCCACGATGATGCAGGCGAACGGCACCGACAGCTTGAGCGCTTGCTCCACCTGCAGCTTCCTGGTGTCCGAGCCGGAGCGGGCCAGCGCGTCCACGTAGCGCCCCAGCTCCGCGTAGCGCATCTCGTCCGGCGCCTTGGGCTCGGCGAGCAAGGCCGTGGGCGTCTCGCGCAGCGTCGTGGTCCGGAGCGCATTGAACTTGAACGTCGGCTCGCGGCCGGGGCCGAGCAGGTAGCGGACCGCGCCGTTGGCGAGCGTCCAGCCGCGCGTCGCCCGCGCCGTGTCGTACGTGGCGCGTTGCGCCGCGACCAGGATCGTCGGGTAGTCCTCCCCCGTCCCCCCACGCTCCATGATCGGATCCCGCATCTCCGCGCCGTTCGCCCTGAGCTCGAGCGAGCGGATCGAGTACACCCACCCGCTGTCCGCGCGATAGACGAAGGGCGAGAAGCGCGAGCTGGTCGGGCGGGCGGCTTTCTCGCCGAGCAGCTCGGCCCGCCGGGCCGAGGCCCCTGGGGCGAGCTCCGTGAGCCCCAGATCCAGGAGCACCACCGCGACCGACGCGACGAGCAGCGGCCGCATCACCCGGTGGAACGAGATCCCCGACGCCTTCGCGGCCGTCAGCTCCGAGTGGCGACCCAGCGCGCCCACCGTGAACACCACCGCGAACAGCACGGCGACGGGGAGCACCAGCGAGATCGTCTCCGGCAGGAAGAACAGGTACGAGTATGCGACCCGCGCCTTGGAGAGCCCCCGGCCGAAGTAGGTTTCGAACTTGTCGGCCAGGTCGATGACCATGACCAGGAATGGGAATCCCAGCGCCGCCAGGAGGCACACCTTGGTCCACTCCCGCAGCACGTAGCGATCGAGCGTGCTCACGGGAGGCTGCGCCACGCGGGCCGGAGCAATGAGACCGGCCAGCTCACCACGCGCCGCACCGCCTCGCCGACGTCGCTCCAGTCGCCGCCGTTGGGAGCGTTGCCCGGCTTGCGGATGCGCCACAGCCCGAACACGCCGGCGGCGGCGAAGATGAGGTTGGGCGTCCACATCGCGAGGAACGGCGACACGACCAGCCGGTCCCCGAGATCCTCACCGACGATCAGTCCGAAATAGTAGACGGCGAACACCGCGACGCTCATCCCGATGACGAGCCCCACCCCGCCGCGCTGGAATCGCAGGGCCACGGGGACGCCCACCAGGGCGAAGACCAGGCACGCGGCGGCGATGGCGTATTTCTTCTGGATCTCGACCTCGTAGGTCGCCGCGCGCGTGCGGGCGTCGCGCAGGCGTTGTGCCTCGCCGACGCCCGCGCCGGGCGTGACGTACAGCTGGGTCCCCGGCGTGCGCGCGGGGGGGGGGAGCGGCGGTGTGGCCTGCGGCGTCTGGGCCTCGGCCTCGGGTGGCAGGAGCCACGCGGCGAGCCGCCGCAGTGCCCGGCAGTACAGACCGGGGGGCGCGGTGTCGGGCACGTACGGCACGGGTGGCGCCACGACGGGCGCGAGCCCGGCGAGCCGTCGCAGGTCGTTTTCCATCACCAGCCGCGCGTCGCCGGCGGCGCGGCTGGCGTCGCGACGCGCCGCCGTCGCGGCCAGGCGCATCTCGCACGTCGACATCTCGCGGTCGCTCTTGTAGGTGTCGTGCTCGGTCTGGGTGAAGATGTTCCCCACGCCCGAGACCCGCATCCGGTTGGTCCGATAGAAGGTGCGGTTGAACTGGGCCGGGTCGGTCCGGTTCACCTCCTCGATGTCGCCATCCAGGAGCGTGAGGAACAGGTCCCGCCCGCCGGCGGAGTACGCCATGCGTCCGCTGTCCGCCGTGATGATGCGGCGGCGCTCGGCGTCGCTCAGGTCGTAGAGGGTCACGTCCTTGAGCTTGTTCGTATTGCCGTCGATGCGCGAGGCGCGCAGGAAAGTCTGCCCCGGCACCACTTCGTTGATCACCTGCTCCTTGAGCGTGAGCGACGGCTTCTTGCGCGCGATATCCACCTGCAGCGTGCGCAGCTCGTGGTTGGTGCGGGGCAGGAGCTGGTCGTTCCACAAGAACGACAGCAGCGCGACGCCGGTCGCGCCCGCGAGCACCGGCCCGACCACCCGCGCGACGCTCACGCCTCCGGCCTGCAGCGCCGTCATCTCGTTGTCGCCCGCGAGGCGCGTGAACACGTGCAGCACCGCCACCAGCACCGCCATCGGCAGCGTCACGGCCACGATGAACGGCAGCGAGAGCAGGAACACTTCGGCGATCACGCCCGCCGGCAGCCCTTTCCCGAGCAGGCCGGAGAGCTGCTTGGCGACTTGCTGGATGAGCATCAGCGACGTGAGCGCCGCCAGCGCGAAGGCGAGCGGCGCGACGTGCTGGCGGAGGAGATACCGGCTGATGGTGCGCACGATCGGTGGCGCCATTATATTCCGAAGTCCAAGTCCCTACAAGACATCACTACCCTGTGACCATCCGAAAGAGCCGCCTCTGGCGCGCGGCAGCCTGCCTCGCGCTCGGCCTCGCCTGTACCGCACGCGGCGGGGCGAGCCGCCCGCGCGAGTTCGCCGGTCAGCGCGCCTTCACCTATCTCGAGCAGCAGATGCAGTTCGGGCCACGCATCCCCGGCACGCCCGCCCACGAGCGCACCGGCGATTGGATCCTCCAGCGGCTCGGCGCCACGGCCGACACGGTTGTGGTCCAAGAGATTGCTTTCAAGACCCGACCCCATCAGGTCCTGCACCTGCGCAACTTCTTCGCCCGGTTCCGACCGGCCGCCACGGAGCGGATTCTGTTCCTCGCCCACTGGGACACGCGGCCCCACGCGGACCAAAGCCAGAACCTCGGCCAGCAGCGCCTCCCGGTGCCCGGCGCGAACGACGGGGCGTCCGGCGTGGCGCTCCTCCTCGGCCTCGCCGATGCGCTCAAGGCGAAGCCACCCGCGATCGGTGTCGACCTGCTGTTCACGGATGGCGAGGACTATGGAACCTCTTGGTCCGCTTGGGAGGCCGATACCAGCGATGTCCTCATCGGCTCCCGCTACTTCGCTGCCCACCAGCCCCCCGGCTACCAGCCGCTGTTCGCCGTGCTGTTCGATATGGTCGCGGACAAGGACCAGCAGTTCTACTACGAGGGCAACTCGCAGGCGGGGGCGCCCGAGGTGGTGGACCGGGTGTGGCGGGACTTGGGCTACGGGCGCGTCTTCATCCCCGGCGTGAAGCAGACGTTGACCGACGATCACGTCGCCCTGCAGAAAGCGGGCATCCACGCGATCGACGTCGTGGACTTCGACTACCCGTACTGGCACACGACGGAAGACACGATCGACAAGGTGAGTGCCGCGTCGCTCCAAGTAGTTGGCGATGTAGCGGTGGCGTTGGTGCGGTGACAATGCGGAATGCGGAGTGCGGAATGCGGAATTGAAATGAGAGGTCGAGGCGCGCGGCGACGCTTCCACTGACATTCCGCATTCCGCATTCCACATTCAGCACTCGTGAACCGCAATTTCTCGGCGATACGCGCATAGAACGGACACCGCACGTTGGCTGGCGAGCCGTTAGGGTGCACCCATGGACGACCGCCGCGCCGCGCTGCTGCTCGCCCTCCTCGCGCTCGCGGGCGCGGGGGTGCGCCTGGCGCTCGCGCCCGCCACGGCCGCAGCCCCGGGCGACGTGCGACTCGTGTCCGTCGATACGCCGCCTCCCGGAGGGCTCTCCGCCACCGCGCGGAACGCCGCCCGGCTCGCGCGGCCCCTGCTCCCCGGTGAGCGCGTCGACCTCGACCGCGCCGACGTGACGGAGATCACGCGGCTCCCGCGAATCGGTCCTGCCTTCGCGCAGCGGATCGTCGCCTGGCGCGAGCAGCACGGTCCGTTCGGCGGCCTGGCGCGGTTCGACAGTGTGCCGGGGGTGGGGCCGAAGCTGCTCGAGGGCTTGCGAGGTTACGTGATGTTTTCGGGGGTGATCCCGTCCGCGCCTTGACTTCCCTTCGCCGCCAACTATGTTATGCTGTTCATTTTCAACGAGTTGCGTACGGCGACCGCAGCAGCTACCTCCGACAAGCTGGGTGAGATCCTCCTGCGGGAGGGGCTGATCACCCAGGATCAGCTCAAAAAGGCGCTCCTCGAGCAGAAGAACACGGGGATGCGCCTCGGCTACACCCTGGTGAAGCTGGGCTTCGTCGAGGAGACCGAAATCTCCAAGATGCTGGCCCGCCAGTACCGCATGCCGGCGGTCGACCTGTCCCGCTTCGAGGTCGACGCCAAGATCATCAAGCTGC
>Ga0209235_1001769_pt1 | contig 11909 bp, 12 predicted proteins | sample GraSoi013_1_20cm_4_FD_185817 | JGI IMG/M metagenome (GOLD analysis project Ga0209235, IMG submission 185817) | Grasslands soil microbial communities from the Angelo Coastal Reserve, California, USA - Sample 09_25_2013_1_20cm (SPAdes) (version 2) | ecosystem: Environmental > Terrestrial > Soil >...
TCGACGAAAGCGGTCGGCATGGCCGAGTCCATCGCGCTGTCCCACCTCATCAGCCGCTATCCGAGGGAAGCGGACGCCATCGTGAGAGAACTCGGGGTCCGCTCATTCATCCCGTTCGAGGACGAACGGGTCGCGGAGCTCGTCGACGAACGATTGCGCCTTGCCCTAGGCCGCACTCGCCTACCACGTCTCCGATCCGACGAGACGATCGACCTGCTCGGCCTCTGATCGCCTTCGGTTGTCGCACGAAGAATTTCGATTCCGCCGAGAATCCTCTTCCAAACCGATGTCTTTGAGCCTTCGCTGCGGCCTCTCGATGTGCGTCAGACAGAAATTGTCCGACGAAGGCTCCATTGCACTTGTCTGACGCAACGCAACGACTGAACAACCTTCGCCAATACGAGTCGAAAAAGCATGTCTCACGAGTCCCGCGAAAAGTCGCGGTGCCACATCAACATTATTAAGTATGATATTGACGAATGAGCCCTCAAGTGCGGCGGCTCGTCCTCGCAGAAAAATTCAGCGCTGCCCGCCGCTTGGCCCAAATCCTGTCACAAGGCAAGACGGAAACGGTCCGGGCAGAGGGCTTCAGTTATTTTCAATTCTCAAGAGACGGTGACGTTTGCATCGTTTTCCCGCTCCGCGGGCATGTCGTGGAGATTGACTATCCCGCCGAAGTACGCGATTGGAACGACACCGATCTCGACCTCCTGATTGACACCGAACCGATCCGCCAAGAGTCACCTCCCGCGCTGCACGATACCTTGCGACGCCTCTCTGATGAAACGGACGAGGTGGTCCTAGCGACCGATTACGACCGGGAAGGGGAACTGATCGGAGTCGAGGCCCTCGAGACGCTCCGGAGTCGAAGGCCGGACCTTCCGGCTCGGCGGGCGCGGTTCAGCGCGATGTCACCCTCGGAGGTGCGGCATGCGTTCGAGACGCTGACAGAACCCGACTGGGCCCTCGCCCAAGCTGCCGCCGCGCGCCAACGGATTGATCTCGCTTGGGGAGCCGTTCTCACTCGCTTCCTCACGGTCGAATGCGCATCGGACCATCAGATCCTCTCGGCCGGCCGGGTTCAGACACCCACCCTCGGGCTCGTCGCGGAACGAGAGCGGGAGCGGGAGGATTTCGTCCCCCGACCTTTCTGGAACGTCCACCTGGTCTGCGGTACGCCGCCGTTCGAGACGACGTCAGTGGGCGGCCCGTTCTGGGATTCGGGGGCGGCCCAAGCCGTCGTCGCACTCTCGAGTCTCGGCGGCGAGACCGCGACCGTGGAGCGAATCACGCGAAGCGAACATCGCGAGGCTCCGCCCGCGCCGTTCAACACGACGTCCCTCCTGGCGAAGGCCTCCCGCGAGGGCATCAGCGCCTCCCGAGCCATGCTCGCGGCTCAGGACCTCTATGTCCATGGAGAGATCAGCTATCCGCGGACGGACAACACGGTCTATCCACCCTCTCTTCCCGTCCGTGAGATCCTCGGACGCTTGCGCGACTCCCCGTACGGCACATACGCGGAGAGGCTCCTCGCGCTGTCCTCTCTCGAAGCGAGCCGTGGTCCGATCCAGACGACGGACCATCCGCCGGTGCATCCGACCGCGGCTCCGGCGAAGCGCAAGGATAGCGTCCGGTCTCGAATGTACGACCTGGTCGCGCGCCGATTCCTCGCGACGCTCTCCCCGGCGAGCGTCACCGCGGTCACGGAGGTGCGAATCACCGTGGGCGACTCAGCCTTCCAGGCGACCGGGCGAAAAATCCTGGATCCCGGATGGCGGGAGATCCTCCCCGAGCCGGAGTCGTTCACGGAGCTACCATCTCTGACCGAGGGTGAGGCAATCCCAGTGCAGGAGATGCGAGTCGTCGAAGACCGAACAAAACCCCCTCCGCTCCACTCTCAAGGTTCCCTCCTCCTTGCGATGCAACGCCTGGAGCTCGGCACAAAGTCGACGCGCCATGAGATCCTGGATCTTCTCTTCCGTCGGCAGTTTGTCACGGGCCGCTCCATGCGGACGACCGCCGCGGGACGGGCCCTCGTGGACGCCCTGGCCCTCTATGGCCCCGACATTGCGAGTTCGGAGATGACTCGACATCTGGAGGAACGGATGACCGCGATTGCCGAGGGCCATGCCACGCTCGACGACGTCGTGACGGAGTCCCGTCGTGCACTGCACGCCGTCGTGGCCGAACTCAAGGCCCATCGGACCTCGCTCAGCCGTTGGATCCGAGACGCCACGTTCTTAGAGAAGGACTACGGGCCCTGCAGCGCCTGCGGGGAAGGCCGTCTCGTGCGGCGCCGCGCCCGGAACGGGTGGGCCTTCCTCGGATGTTCGAGATACCCGGCCTGCAAGCACCGATTGCGCCTGAACACTCTCGGCCAGCGCCTCCCGTGGGAGCAGCGGGAAGCGGGGGCTGAAATCTTGCCAACGCCCGTTTCGACGACCGCGTGATGGCGCCCCCGTTCCCACGTTTCGATGCCTTCATGCTCTGACAGGTCGCTCGCCGCCTGAGGCAGCCTGCGGATCGCGAGGGTTCGTCGCCGCAGCCTCCTCCGGGGTTCGGGCATGGTCTTCGTCCGCGACGTGATGACCAAGAGCGTCATCGTCATCGATCCGGAACGGACCGTGCTCGATGCCGCCAAGCGGATGGCGGTGAAGAAAATCGGTGGCCTCGTCGTCGTCAAGTATGGCCGCCCGATCGGTCTGGTGACGGATCGCGACATTCTGTGGAAGGTCACCTCGACCGGAAAGAACCCATCGAAGGTGGTGGTCCGGGACATCATGACCTCCCCGGTCGCGACGGTCAGTCCGCTCACGACCCTTCGTGCGGCCGCCCGTGTCATGCTCGAGAAAAAAACCCGCTGGCTTGTCGTGACGCGACTCGACAAAGTAGAAGGAATCATCACCGCGAGCGATTTGACACAGGGATTCCTCGAAGCGTTCGCCCGCGCCACGAAACGGGGGATCGCCCCGAAGTAGGATCGCGACTCAGCCGGGAAGAAGCCACAGGAACAGATAGGTGCGGACGATTCCTCCGACCAGGTTCGCGACGACGAAATGCCAGCGGCCGATCGCCTTCCCTTCCTCGTTCAACAAGGAGAAGAAGTAATTCACTGCCGTGTCGCTCATGAACGGGATCGCTAGGAGGACGGTGAGTCCGATCCATCTGGTCTTCCGGACAAAGGTCTCCAAGAGTTTCAGGATTCGTGCCCCGAAGGGATGACGGGCCATCCACCGCTCGATGAACGGATTCACCTTGTGGCCCACGTAGAAGACCGCGATCGCACCGACCGCTTTCCCCGCTCCGAGCGCGATCGCCTTCGCGGCAAGATCGACTTCCGGATGAAACGGTAGAAGGACCTCGACGGGAGTCGGGAAGAGGGTGGCCGTGGCGATGGCGTAGACGAAAAGCCCGAGCAGATACCAGGCGGCTCCCGCCGATTCCACCCCGAACTGGAAAGGCGAAAGACCCGAGAGGATGCCAGACCCTACCGCGGTCTGGATGGAGGGCCCGTCCTAAAGGGTTCCGCGGGCATCCTGCAGGGCATGACCCTTTTCATGCCGCTGACCAGGTCGGACAAGCTTCATGCCCCCGAGGCCGTTCGTGAGTCCGAAATGGCGACGGGCGTTCATGGTCCGCGTCTAAAGTTGGAGCGCCGTCTTGCCGCGGCCCTAGGAATCGCCATCAGCGCGGCCCTCGTGGAAGTCTTCGGGAGTTTGTGGAGCGGGTCGCTCGCCCTCCTCACGGATGCGGGGCATGTCGGCACGGACGCGGTTGCATTGGGTCTGAGCCTCGCGGCCCTCCGTATCGCCGGGCGGCCGCACACGCCACAGATGTCGTTCGGATACCATCGGATTGAGGTCCTCGCGGCCTTTGTGAATGCGGTGCTCCTCGCGGCGATCGCTTCCTCACTGGCCCTCGCGGTCTACGGTCGGATCGCCCATCCTCAGGCCGTGCAGGGAGAGACGATGTTCGCCATCGGACTGGCGGGCCTCGCGGCGAATCTCACAATCGTGTCCCTCCTCGGACGCTCGGCCCAAAGGAACATCAACATTCGCGGAGCCTTCCTCCATGCGTACGGGGACACGCTTGGGTCCGTCGGCGTCGTCGCGGGGGCAGTCCTGATCGCGGTCACTCGCTTCGTCCTGGTGGACACGCTGATCGCTCTGTTCATCGTCGTCCTCATCGGGGCGAGCACGGTACGCCTCCTTCGGGACTCCGCCCGGATCATCCTCGAAGGCACTCCCGCGGACCTTCGGCCAGAGGAGGTCGCGGAGGCGATTCGGTCGATCCCCGCCGTCCGCGGCGTCCATGACCTACACGTGTGGACGGTCACCTCCGGCCTCGTCGTTCTCACCGGCCATCTCTCCGTGGCGGGGAACGCGACCGTTCAGGAAGCGGCGCGGATCGTGGAGGCAGTCCAACAGCGGTTGCGAGACCGTTTCCAGATTACGCATTCCACCCTCCAAGTCGATAGCCTTCAGGACGAGATGATCGCGCCCGCGGACGTCACTCGGATGAATCCACCCTAGCCGCCGCGCCGTGCGCCAGGCCTCCGGTAGAACCCGTCCGTATCTGACGGAACCTCGAGTGAAGGAACCAGACTGTCCGCCAACAGATAGAGGGTGGACAGCCTCGGCGTCAACAAATCTCGCTGCGGTCTCCTTGCCATCTTCGACCCGCGCCGGATGAATCGACCGCGCGATGCCCCTTCCCCCGCGGGTGGGAGTATGTTTTTATCCGCTTGGTGGCTTCGCGGGCACCAGGGAGTCTCCATGTCCGAATACGAAGCCTTGGCGAAGAACGTGATCCGAAGGACCTTGCACATTCAACCGAAGGAGAACGTGATCGTCGAAACGTGGAACCACGGGCTCCCGATCGCGACAGAGATCGTGTACCAGGTCCGGGCCGCTGGAGCCCGTCCGCTGCTCTTCTTTGAAGACGAGGACACCTACTGGAAGTCCATTAGCACACTTCCGGAATCGAAACTCGGACAAGTCGGAAGTCACGAATGGAAGGCGATGGCGGAGGCGGATGGGTACGTCTTCATCCCTGGCCCTTCGGACATCACGAAAATCCGAGAGACGGGGAAGAAATACAGCGCGGCGACCGTGTACAACGACGAGTGGTACCGCCGCGCGAAGCGGAACCGGCTGCGCGGCGCCCGACTCGGTCTGGGGTACGTGACCGAGCCCCGCGCTCGTTCATACGGATTCGACCTCCCGGAGTGGCGAGCGATGGTGCTTGAGGCGAGCTCCGTAGACGGTCAGCAGATTGTTCGTGCGGGGCGCAAGGTGACGCGTGCGCTGGCGAAGAAGGGGCGGCTCGAGATCACGCATCCCAATGGAACGCGGTTCTCGTGCGACCTCGTCGGGAAACCTGCGGGGATCGAGGACGGCATCGTTACAAAGGAGGATCTTGACGTCGGAGAGAATATGGCTAACATTCCCGCGGGTGAAGCGTTCGTCGTCCCCGATGAGAAGTCCGGGGACGGAACGATTGTCTTCGACCGGCCCATCGCCTGGCTCGGCCGATGGATCCGCGACGTCCGAGTCGCTTTCGATGGGGGCCGGATGGTGAAATTCTCCGCGTCGGAGAACGAGGATCTCATCCGGTCCGAGTGGGAAGAGGCGAAGGGACCGAAGGACCTCCTTGGATACCTCGACATTGGATTGAATCCGAAGGCGCGGTCCGGGTTCCTCCAAGACGCCATCGTTGCCGGAAGCGTGTACGTCGCTGTCGGAGCGAACGACGAGGTCCCCGGCGGGAAGAATAAGACGGACTTCTACCTGGGCGCGAGTCTCACCGGCGCGACCGTCACGATCGATGGCCGTCCGATCATCCGGAAAGGGGCGTTGGCGGCCTGAGAAAGCGGTTCGACCGCCGAGTGGTCATTGTCTTTCTCCCCCTCGATTCTGGCTGACGCAGATTTATCCGTCGCCGACGTCGTGAGCGGCCGTCGATGGTGCCAGAAGGTAGCGGACCTCGAATCGAGCCCGAGTCGCTCGACCTGCGAGAGCACGACCGCGAAGTCCTGGAGTTCTTGTCCCAGGACCCCGCCTCTCGAGTTGCGTTTCAGGGCCTTCGGCGCCGGCTCGGCATCCATCCGGAACAATTGTCCCGCGCGCTCCATCGCCTCGCGGAGGACAACCTGGTGGAACGGACCGAACTCGGATATCGCGTCACATCGCGGGCGCTGAGTGTGTTCAGCCCCGGCGGGCTGCGGTCGGAGGAGCATGGCGTGACCATTCTGCAGACCTACCTCCCCGCGGATCTAGACTTGCGGGCTCTCGTGCAGGCCGTGCACGGCAGCTGGATTGGACCGCTGCGATGGTACGGTCTTTCCGAATCCGCCGACGGAGTGCGGCTCGCTTGGGCCCTCGAGGACGATTCGATTCGCCTGGAGACGCTGATTCGGCCGGGCCACCTCGTCGTGATTGCGAAGGTCCTCTCTTCGGATCGGTTGGACGACGCGGCCCGCTTGGGTCACCAGCTGTTCCAACACATTGTCCGCGAGGTCTCAGGGACGAGCTACGCCGGTTTGAGCGGCTGACTTGTCGAAATCGGACACGAAACTCAGGACCGCAAGCCGCGGCGTTCCTCCGACTAGAGCAATGCGTTTTTGTGACCTGCTCGAACGATTTCGAGTCAACATACCCAACTGTCGATATAGAGTCCGCGAGGTTCGACATGACCACAACGGTCGGAATACGAAGCAAGGACGGCGTCGTCCTCGCGGCGGACAAGCGCGCCTCGAAGGGGTTCTTCGTCGGATCCAAGGTGGTCCAGAAGATCTTCTCCCTCGATGGCGCAACCGCGGTGGCGATCGCCGGGGCAATGTCGGACGCGGAGTACCTCGTGAACCTCGCGAAGGCCGAACGTCGGCTGCTCGCGTTGCGTCGCGGCTACCCGTTGTCCGTAAAGGAAAGCGCGAAACTGATCTCGAACATCGTGTACTCGAGCATGAAGTCGTACAACCCGTTCTACGTGGAGCTCGTCGTCGCAGGAGTCGACGGCGAAGGGGCCCACGTGTACACGAGCGACATGAGCGGGGCGATCACCTCGGAGGACTTCATGTCCTCGGGGAGCGGCTCGCCGATCGCATACGGCGTGCTCGAGCAAGGGTTCCGAAAGGAATTCTCACTCGATGAGGCGAGGAAGCTCGCGGAGGCCGCGGTCCGCGCGGCCATGGAACGTGATCCGGGGAGCGGGAACGGCGTGGACGTCCTCGCGATCCCGAACGGCCATTCCCTGGAGGCGAACTGAGATGGCGACGGAAATGGGTCGAATGCCGTTCTTCTACAACCAGGAAGGCCGGCTCGTCCAAGTCGACTACGCCCTCCAGGCGGTGAGCCGCGGCTCGACGACCCTCGGGCTGAAGACGAAAGACTTCGCCCTGCTGTCGAGTCAGGTGAAGCCCACCCGGCCGCTCATGGAGCCCGCCGAGAAGGTGTTCGTCGTCGACGACCACATCGGGGCGACCGGGAGCGGCTACATCGGCGACGTGACGACGCTCCTGGACCAGGTGCGGGTCGCCGCCCAGCGGCATCGGATCGTCTACGACGAGCCAATCGATGTAGGCACCCTCTCACGGAACCTGTCGGAATACCTGCATGAATTCACGATGTACGCCGTCCGTCCATTCGGCGCATCCGTACTCCTGGCGGGTATCGATCACCTCGGCGTCCAGCTGGTTCAAGTGGACCCGAGCGGGACGACCTTCAAGGGTTCCGCCTTCTCGATTGGGCAGTCTTCGGACGAAGCCTTGGAGACGATCGTGAAGGGCTACCGTCCGGACATTTCCGTGGAAGCGGCGATTGCTCTGGTGACCCAGGCGATCGAGGGCGTGAACGGCGGGAAGTCCGTCATCGAGCACGGCATCGTGACGGCCGATTCGAAGCGATTCGAGCACCGTCCATTCGTGAACACGGTCGGGTAGCCCCCGACCCTCTTTCCATTTTGGAATCCGACGCGACCAGCTTCGAACGACACGGCCGATGTTCTTCTCCAGAAGGCGTTGGGTCATCCCTCCTGGACCGAGAGGAGGAGTGGACTTGAACAATGCTTTTAGAGGACTGCAGTGTATCCAACCGCCGAGCGCATGCGGATTGTCTCCCTTCTCCCTGCGGCGACCGAGATCTGCTACGCGCTCGGCCTCGGAGAGGACCTCGTCGGCGTCTCGCCGGAGTGTGACCATCCGGCCGCGGCGCGCACGAAACGCATTGTGAGCCGCTCTCTCCTCCAATACGAGGGCAGGTCGAGCGGCGAGACGAGCCGCATGGTCGGGGAACGGCTCGCTTCGGCAGGCGCCCTTTACCAAGTCGACGTCCTTGCCCTTCGCTCCGCGGATCCGGACCTGATCCTGACCCAGGGGCTTTGTGACGTGTGCGCCCCGACCCTCGGGGACGTCGAGGATGTGGCGCGACACCTGCCACGACAACCTGAGATCGTGTCGCTCGACCCGCACCACCTGAGCGACGTCCTGAATAACATCGAACAGATCGGTCGTACCTGTGATATCGGGGACCGCGCGGCGAACGTCGTGGATGGGCTGCGGCGGCGAATCGAACGAATCGCCCGCCAAGCCGCCTTGGCCGATGATCATCCGAGAACGGTGTGTCTCGAATGGCTTGACCCCCTATTCATTGGCGGTCACTGGGTTCCCGAAATGATCGCGCTCGCCGGAGGGGTCGATGCCATGGGCCATCCTGGAGAGAAATCCCGACGGGTCACGTCGAACGAAGTCGTGGGCGCCGAGCCCGATGTGGTCGTGCTCATGCCGTGCGGGTTTGACCTCGATCGGACTCGGAAGGAAGCGACCACGGTCACCGAGACCTCCTGGTGGTCGGACCTGGCCGCCGCACGGATGGGGCGGGTGTGGCTCGTCGACGGTTCGAGCTTCTTCAACCGACCGGGTCCGCGACTCGTGGAAGGCCTCGAGATCCTTGCGCACATCCTCCATCCGAACATCTTTTTGAAACTCCCGGCGCCAACGGATGCGCAGCCTTGGGTGGGATGATGGCGAAGCTCTACACGCGATCCGGGGACGCCGGCGAGACGGGCCTCCTCGGACCCCAGCGAGTCTCGAAGGACGACCCTCGGGTGGAGGCCATGGGTGCCGTCGACGAATTGAACGCCGTCCTGGGCCTAGCAATCGTGGCCCAGAGGGAAGAACGGGTCCGCGATTTGCTCCTGAAGATCCAGGATGATCTCTTCACCGTCGGAGCGGAACTCGCGATGACGCGCACCGCGGAAGGGCCGAAGGTGCCGCGGATCGAGAAGGAACACATCGCTCGCCTCGAGACGGGCATCGAAAGCTTCGACGTGGGCCGCGTCACGGAGTTCATCCTCCCCCGCGGTTCCGAGGGCCTGGTGCGGCTCCATTGGGCGCGTACCGTCGCACGCCGTGCCGAGCGGCGCGTCGTCTCCCTGAATCGGCAGGAGACTCTGAACCCGGACCTCCTTCGATACATGAACCGACTCTCGTCCCTCCTGTACCAGGCGGCGGTCTGGTCGCAGAAGAAGGAGCGGACGAAGACGGAGCATCCCTCGTACCGGAAGTGAGGTCAAGCCATCAGGGTGCGCCGATAGAACCGCAACACGCGGTCCCACGCGTCCTTCGCCGCCGCCTCACGATATGTGGTTCCATTCGTGTCGTCGAAGAAATTGTGGGGCGCACCTGGGTAAATGCGCATCTCGAAATCTTTCTTGTACTCCGTCATCGCCTTCACGAGCTTGTCGAGGTCCGCATTGATCCGTGTGTCGTCTGCCCCATACAAACCGAGGATCGCGCCATCGATGCTCCGAACGCGATCGATCGGCGACGGGTTCTCTCCATAGAAAATCACAGAGGCGCGGAGGCTCGTCTCGCAGGCGAGGCTCGCGGACAACCCGCCACCGAAGCAGAAGCCCACGGAACCGATTCGGTCTCGGCGCACGGAGGGAAGCGTCCCCAAGTAGTCGACCGCCGCGACGAGGTCCTTCACGAACCGATCCTTTGGCAGGCCGCCCAGCAGCTTCTCGACCGTGGGACCAACGATCGACCGTTCCGTTTCGGGGAGTTTCGCGATTTCCTCCCGAGCGAGTTCCGGATCGCGGCGGGGCAGTCGAAAGAGAAGGCGCATGGCCTTTTGGACGTTCTCCGGGGTCAAGACGCCGGCGAGCTCGGTCGTGCCGAACAGGTTCGGGGCGAGGGCCACATAGCCCTCCCGGGCGACGCGGTCCGCGACGTCCTTTGTGTGATCGACCAAACCGAAGAGTGCATGAATCACGACAACTGCGGGGCGGACGTGATCGTCCGAGGGACGCGCGAGGTACGCAGGCACCGATTCCGAAAATCCGGCGTATTCCACCATCCGCCCGGAAATCATGCTCGGCGAGATCGGGACACCGCGTCGGCGAGCCCCGACCGTCCGCATAAGGATGTGCCCGGGTCCAAACGCATAAGGTCCGGGAGTCCATCGCGAACGGCGATGGGTTTCGTCTTCACGAATCTGCTCGAGCTCGAGGACATGGCTCGCGCGAAAGTGCCCCGCCCCGCGTTCGACTACATCGCTGGCGGAGCGGACGATGAGGTCTCCCTCCGTCGGAATCGGGAGGCCTATCAGAAGTGGGCGCTGCGACCCCGGGTGCTCGTCGACGTCGCAGAGCGTGACACGTCGACCATGGTCCTCGGTCAGCGGATCTCCATGCCGATCCTGATCGCTCCAACCGCGTTCCATGGACTCGTCCATCCGGATGCTGAGATTGCGACCGCTCGCGGCGCGGCCGCATCGGGGACGGTCATGATTGTGAGTGCGATCGCCACGAAGACCCTCGAAGACATAGCCGCCTCCATCGCGGCGCCCCGCTGGTTCCAGCTGTATGTCTGGAAGGACCGCAAGGTCACGGCGGATCTTGTGAAGCGAGCCGCGACCGTCGGATACCGGGCGATTTGTCTCACGGTCGACACACCGTTCCTCGGTCGACGGGAAAAGGACGAGCGGAACGCCTTCACGCTTCCTCCCGGTTTGGGAATCGCGAACGTCCGCCCTGCGGGACTCGATGGGATGCCAGAATCGGAGCGCGGCTCCGCCTTCGCCAAGTACGTGGCAGAGATGCTTGATCCCTCGGTCACGTGGAAGGACATCGCTTGGCTTCGGTCCCTCACCTCGCTTCCCCTGGTCCTGAAGGGAATCATGACCGCGGAGGACGCGACGCTCGCGGTGGAGAACGGTGTGAACGGCATCGTCGTCTCGAACCACGGCGGCCGGCAACTCGACTCGACATTGGGGACGTTGGATGCACTGCCAGAAATCGTCGATGCAGCCCACGGCCGAGCGGAGGTCTACATGGATGGCGGCATTCGGCGGGGGACGGATGTCCTCAAGGCCCTGGCGCTCGGAGCAAAGGCGGTCCTCGTCGGGCGATCTCCCCTGTGGGGCCTCGCCCTCGGAGGCGCGGAGGGTGTGCGAGCCGTCCTCGAGCACCTGCGGAATGAGTTTACGCTCGCGATGGCCCTGACCGGCCGCTCAAACGTGGCTCAGATCGATCGCGGACTCGTCCAACGAGTCTAAGGCGACCCCACCTTGGACTCGATGAACTCCAGAAGAATCCGGATTGCATCCGCATTCCCGCTTGGATGAGGCGGCAGTCGTCCGAGGGCGAGCTTCTCAACGATGAGTTGGCGAAGCCGGGTCAAGTCCTCGTGCCGATAGCCGAGGGTCGCTGCGTTTCGCTCTGCCTCGGAGTGTCCCTTCGGAGGAATTGCAATCACGGGGGTCCCTGCGGCAAGGGCTTCATTCAACGTCCCTTTCCCTCCCGTGGTGATCACCAAATCCGCAGCGAGGACGTAATCCTGAAGATTCGGCAGGAACCCGTACGTATACACGCCCGCCTCGGGCTGCGCCTTCAACTTCGGACCGCTCACG
>Ga0209235_1001775_pt1 | contig 11891 bp, 19 predicted proteins | sample GraSoi013_1_20cm_4_FD_185817 | JGI IMG/M metagenome (GOLD analysis project Ga0209235, IMG submission 185817) | Grasslands soil microbial communities from the Angelo Coastal Reserve, California, USA - Sample 09_25_2013_1_20cm (SPAdes) (version 2) | ecosystem: Environmental > Terrestrial > Soil >...
TACCTCTCCTGCGGCTTCGACTTCGGCTTCGCGATGCGCACCCACTCGAAGTGCGCCGCGACCGTGACCTTCACGGTCTTTCCGTCCCTGCCCTTGACCTCGTACGAGTACGCCTTGTGGCGCACCCGCTTCATTCCCGCCTTCTTGCTCACGCTTGCCTTCTGTTCGTCCGTTTTCATGTGACGCCTCAGATAAAAATTGGCGGGCGGGGGGCGCCTCTTTCCATTTCCTTATCGCAGGCGTCACAGCTCGGAGCGTGGAGATTGTGACGTTCACGAACGGCTGCGTCTGCCGCGGAGCTGACGCATCTCCGGGACGGCCCGCGGCATCAGCGGACCCCCTGGGATAGGTACTTGCGGGCCTCCGCCGCGGCGATCGGGATTGGGACCCCGGGGCGGGGCCGTCCCGGCCGCCTTCGTCCGTGGGCCTCATAGGCGCGCCGTCTCCGTCTGTGTTCGACACCGTGCGCCGGTGCTGTCGTCGTGCGGCCGTTCAACGCCCCGGAGCTGAGATGGATCCGGACTGCTCGTTGTCTTGCATGTTGAGGGTCGGCCCGGCCCGCCTCGCGCCTGCGCGCCCGCTCGCGATCGGCGCGGCAGTTCGACTTCGAGATCGGTGCATGTGGAGTCGAGACCGACGTGCACATGTAGCCCCATCAGAGTTCCTCGCACGGGACCTCACGCCGCAGTTCGAGCGAGAGCCGCTTGCGGGCTGCATCCTTCCAGCCCTGGTGTCCGACCTGTGGATGCTTCAACTGTTCGTCTTCGTAGAGCTCCTTGAATCGAACCCGTACATCGACTCGCTGGTCGCGACGATTAGGCACTACGGCGCGATCCGGCTCTGGTGCATGTGCGGGTCCGAAGTCATCGAGCGGTCCGCGCTTCCCGAGTCTTCGTCGCAGACAGTCCTCGACGAAGGCGGTCAGCGTCACGCCTTGCTGGCGGGCGACGGCTCGTGCCGCGGCGTACAACTTCCCGTCGAGCCGCAAGTTGGTCCGGACGCGCCGCTGTCGCGCGGGCCGCTCCGTCACGCCGGCACCACCTGCAAGTGCGAAGGCCCGCCGGCTGCACGCCGTTGCCCAGCCGCCTGGCTCCGAGCCAGAAGCCGGGGTACAGTACCCTCCAACCCCCTACCGTGCTTGGCGGGGCTCGCGCCGTCCGGCCCGCTCTGGCGTACACCAGTCGCGACTGGCGTACGCAGGTCGAGATGTAGCGGGTCGCCACGCTTGTACAGCCCCCAGGCCCCTGCTGTACACCCCCGCCCCCTCCTACACGAAGTGTAGGGAACGGGGCGGCGCCTCGGTGGCTGTACAGCACTGCCAGCGGCCCGCGCTCCGCCCTCGAGGCTCCGCGCGGCCGCCATCAGGATCCCTCAACGACCGGCCGGACGCACCCGCCACTCAAGCCCTGGGACGCGCACCGCGCTGTTCGGTCCCGTCTTGACTTCGCGCGTCCCCTGCTCGGCTCGTCGGCACAGAAAGTGCTTGCCGTCCTCGAGCCTCGCCGTACACTCGCGCCCCTCCCTGAACTCGTGCGCGTCATGCAGACTCCAGACCTCGACCACGAGGACCACGTCGCGGCCGCCTTCCTGCAAGGGGCCAACGGACTCGGACTTGACACCCAACCTCTCGACCAAAGTGCGAGCTGCCACCCAATTTCCGCGCGGCGCGTGGGCTGTGTGGACGAGTCGGTACTCGCCGGGTCCGAGTCCAGCGTCGAACTTCTTGGCGACGATTGCGAAGCGGTAGAATGCTCGCCGCCAGAAGTTGTCGAAGTGGGCTGTTTCCTTCCGCAGGCTCGTAGACGGCCGGAGCAGAGCTGGTTGCAGTGGAGCGAAGCGGCCCAGAATGTCGTAGCCTTGGCCTTCGAGGATCCGTGCAGCAAAGTCACGGGCCTGGAACCACCGCGGTCCCTTCTCGTAAGGCCGTCGCTGTCTCCACCTTGGCTCAGAAGTCTCGCCTGTCTCGTCCATGTTCATCTCCGCCTGTCACTTCACCCAGCGCGCCCGAAGGGCGAGCGGGAGATGACCGGACCGGGTTCGACAGGCAGGCCCGGTCCGGGGGACTTCAGGGGCTCAGAGAGCCCCCACGAGCCGTCCCTCGGCTCCTCAAGTTGAACCTCGGTCGCGTTGGTGTCGCTCCCGTGGTTCAGCCTCGCAGGCCACGGGTCACCCCGCGGCGAAAGTAAGACACTCTCCCTGAAGGTCGGGCCTGGCTGCGTCGCGGTCATCTTCAATCCTCCACGACGTAATGCAACTTGCACAGGCCCCGCTCAGCTGCGGGGCCGTCCCAAGCTGCGCTCCGTCTGCAAAACGGAACACGGCAACGGGGACGGACGCGCCAAGCCCGAGGCGGTTCGTCGATCAGCCAATAGTCAATCCCGAACTTGCCGTCCCTGTCGAAGGAACACTGAACGAGTCCGTGATTCGCCGGGTGCCGGTCCTTATCCACCGGACGCCAGCGACGCGCCGCCCAGGCGGGGTTCCACGATGCGCCTCCGGAGCCGACGAGAAGTGCTCCGAGCGCAAGGGATGTACTTCATTGCGTCCCCCCATTCGCGGAGCTCTACATAAACCGTCTGCCCAAAGCCGCGTCGCCCTGAGGGACGGGGGCGTGCGACCTTCACCGCGCGTGCCTGACTTTTACCCGGTGCTGACCGGGACGGACCAGGTAAAGGCGGGTGATGTTCCTGCTATTCAAATCCAAGCCGAAGCTCCACGCCGAGGCTCGCGTTCTTCGCCACGACGAGGCAGCGATGGTCGGTGTTGATGCCGGTGAGTGGGCGCTCATTTTTGTGTCCATCATCGTCGTTGTCATCATCGTCGCAGCTTTGTTCGGTCCGCTGAACACGGCCCTGACCTCGCTCGCGGGGAACCAGACCTCTGTTGGTCCGGTGTTCCAGAGCATCGTTCCAATCGTGCTCGTATTGGGGCTGTTGCTCGCGGTCGTCGCTGCTGCTTTCGGCACGTTCAAGAAGAAGCTGTGAGGTGCCGACGTGCCGGATGACAACCGGCGTGCTCCCCTCCCTCGGTGTGCCGGTCTCAGCCGCAGGCTCCACAGCCCGCGGCATCTTCCTCATTTTCCGCTCCTTGGTCGGCAGTTGTCATCGCCCCGATGCCCACCCGAACCTCCCGCGCTTTGCATCGCGCGGCTTGGCTCCGAAAGCGCCCGGAGTTGGAGGCAGTGTGATGGCGGACGCTGAGGCTCCGACCGTTCCTGTTCGCTCTGGTGCTTGGATCCGCGTTGAGGGGCTTGACAAGCCGCAGCCGGGCGAATTTCTCCTCATCACGAACGTGAAGGGTGCCTGGGGTCGGCTCGTCCAGGTTGAACAAATGACAGAGGACGAGGTCTTGCGGTGGCTCGTTGAACGCGGGAGGATTGAGATTGAGTAGATTCGTCATGCGCTCCCCGCTCCCCAGGTTCGGGGCCCTGCCGGGTCCGCCCCATCCGCATTACCATCTTTGCGCTTACCGCCGGGAGGACGTGGAGCGTCTGGACTGGAACCTCCACGCCGACGAGGGCTGGCGGACTTGGACGCCTCCACCGAACGGCCACGTTCTCCCTTACTCTGAACCTGTTCCGTCCGGGGCCGACCCGTGACCCTCTTGGACCTCGGCATGATCGCCCTCGTCGCCTTCCTGATTTGGTGCGCCTTACAGCCGCTCCGCCGGAGACTCGGACTGTGACCCGTCCGTGGCAGACGCCGAGCGGTCCTCCTGCTTACATCTGCTCATTTTGCGGAAGCGAGCGGGTCGTGACGGAGAGGGTCGGTGCCCGCTTCGAGAAGGTCCGGGTGAGGTGTCTGCGGTGCGATCATCGGGCTGTGGTGCGACCTTACGGAAGCGACCCACACGAGGCGATCCGCATCAAGCAGAGGCAAGACCGCGCAGCCGCCACGAAGGCACGAATGGCGGAGACGTCGCGGCGAAAGCAGGCCATCGCAGCCTGGAAGCGGCGCCATGGACTTCGCCGCGGATAGCACGACAGCTTCGGATTGGCAGTTGGTTCCCACGCTCAGCCGCCCCAGACGCGGGCAGGGGCGCGCACGCAGCGTGGTCTACCGTCCCCTCCTCCTCAGACGCGCGTGGAAGGTAGCAACCCATGCGCCTGATGTCCGAATGTGCGGCATCATACAAAGGCCAATGTTTATGAACGATGGTCCAATACGGTCCCTCATGGAACCTCAGGACCCAGAAATCTCGGTGATGTCGAAGATAGGTGCCGCGCTGACCGAACTCAAGGAGACACCAGAAGCAGTAGTGAGGGTCCTGCGATGGGCTGTCGAGAAGTATCGTCCGAAGGCTGGTCCGTCTCCGACTCGTCTTCAGAGTGGTCTATTGCCGGACATCGTGGAAGACACAGAAGAGACATCGGCGCCCCGACAGTTCCCGGACTTCCCAGCCTTGTTCGCTGCTGCGGCGCCGACGACCGACCCCGAAAGGGCGCTCGTCGCGGGCTACTGGTTCCAGGTCGTCAACGGCCACGACGACCTTCACGGGCAGCTGCTCAACGACGAACTCAAGAACATGGGCCATCGAATCGGGAACGTGACCGAAGCCCTGAGCAACTTGATCGCGCGTCGCCCAGCCCTCGTGATACAGACGCGGAAGAGCGGGACCTCGCGGCAGGCGCGGAAGAAGTATCGGCTCACCACAGAAGGCATCCGGGCCGTAGAGCAGATGCTTACTCAGACCGCGACGGCGTAGGCGTCATGGGTTATTCGCGCTCGGGGTGTTCCACTGAACGAGGCCGTGCTGGCGCTCGGCATCGTGCTCGCCTTGGCCGGGGTGGGGGCCGGGGCTTGGGGCGTCTTCACGAGGTGCTCCGATAGTCAATTTGCAGAGGCGTTCTTCAACATACCGTCGTGTATTCACCTTGACCGTCGCGGTCCTCGGTGGAGTCGCGGCCTTCGCCGGGCTCCTCTTGGCGATAAGGGGGCCCTCGGTCCGGACTCTCGCCTGCTGCCACGTCCGCCTTATCCGGGATGGTCTCCGTGAGGGCTGGCCATCAGCCGCCCCAGGAGTGCCCCACCGCTGCGTCCCGTGGGCCGCCCTGTCTTTGGCGTTCTGGATCAGGAAGTCTTCGAGACCACCGATGAACTCTTGATTGGCGGCTTTCCAACGTCCTTGAGTTTCTTGTCGAGCGCGTCGCGTTTCTCCTTGATTCGGGACGGTAGCACGAAGTAGAAATCGAAGAGGCTTTCCAAGGTGTCCAGGTTCCATTCCGCCTCGCCCGGTTCCACGTCAACGATCTCACCGCCGCTCCGACTCTTGATTGGATGGGCCGCGAAATTCCCGATGTTCCGCACCGCGTCAATTGCGTCGGCAAGGTGGCTCGGAAGCTTGCCTCGGTCGATCGCTTCTTGGATCTCGTCAGCGAGGTCTGCCGGCTTGACCTTCTCGACATCTCTCAACACACGTTGCAAACAGCGCCGACTGAGAGCGGCGCTAGCTTTCGGAGAGTCGGCGAGGACGAGACAGGCCTCGCGGTAATCATCCGAATAGGCCTTGGGTACCTCAATGACGGGCGGAGTCCGGACGACTCCTCTGGGGCGCGCCATTATTCGTTCAACTCGAAGAATGTGTCGCACTCCCACTTCGGCTGGGGAGCTGCCGACGAGGAAGATCGTAAACCTCCTGCACTCCTTGTTCGGACATAGAGTCCACTCTACCTCCCAGAGGCCGTCCACATCACTCCCCAGTTGGATTCGGCTCGGATCCGCGTGAAATTCGACCAAACAGTGGGGGCATTTCATACAACCTACCGCTCCTTGAGACCGTTGTCCACGAATCGTTCCCCCGAGTTCGTAACGACCCACGCCTTCGAGCCATCTTTCTTCTCCTTCGCTTCAGTCAGAAATCCGCGCCTCACGTTCTTGTAGACCGTGTCACTCAGGTTGCTCGGCAACGGCTCCTTCGCCTGAGCGAACCCGCTGACGAGGTCGTCGTGGTTGAATGGTGAGACCCGAGCGAACTTCTCCATGTGGTAGGCGATCAGGAGCGTCGTGTCCACGCTCGTCTTGGGGCTCTTCGAGATGATGAACTCCCTGACGGACAGAGACTTTGCGCCAGCGGGCGGCGTTTCCGGCGTGCCACGAATCGCCGTCTCGAGGGCGATGACCCGGCGCTCGAGTTCTTCGACTCGGCTCACGACTTCCTCGCTCATGCAGTCACATCCGCTGATGCGCCAGTCCCCGTCAGAGACGCGAGTTCTTGGGCAAGTTTTCTCGCCTCCGCGCGACCGGACTCGGAAAGACGGTACCTTCGACCACGCCTGACCCCTTCGGTCAGAATCAGTCCCCTCTGCTCAAGTGAATCAAGGGCTCGGTCGACTCGTTCCAGATTATAGCCGGTGAGCTTCATCGATTTGAGTAGGCGTGAGCCTGTGATCGGGACGTCGCCACTTTGGTCGTACCCTGCCAGAAGAACCATCGCGGCCGCCTCGAACCGTTCCGAGCCATCTGCACTAGGCGGGAACTTTGGCGAGAGCACGTACGTGTCTCCCTCTCGTTTCAGGACCCGGAAGATCTCGCGCCTTTCGGCCGAATCAGAAGGTGCGGGGGAATTCCGCTGTGCCCCGAGGATGTCGAACAGGCTCGACTCGCCGAATAATTGCCCAAATGCTTCATTTTGCGTAGCTTGTTTTACGGCAGACTTGTCGGCCGTCTCGTTCCGTGTAAGGTTGGCCCGAGGCAGCATCAAGCCACGCTTCTCCACCATGTCTAGTAGTTGCTCGACCTCAGACACAGATTCTCCTTCTACGGCGAGATCGAATGTCCGCGTCAGAAGCCGGATTTTTGACGGCATTTTTTGCACCTTCGTGAGAGAATGCGGAGGTTGCTCATAAACATGGCGGTTGGATGGCCGTATCGATACTCTATGCAGGATGCGCTTGTGGCCGACCTATGCACGCGGTAGGCACCAACTCACCGAGGGTGGCACTCGCACGGCCCCGTGTCGTTTCCGCCTTTGATGATGGCTCGTGGATAGCGCGCCCTGAACGCCTCAAGGTACGTCTGCTCCTCCCGTAGAGCGGCCTCCCTTTCCGCGAACCTCTTGACGATCTGGACTCTCGCGACGCCATGTGTCCTTGTGAACCTCGCCCCCACTCCGAGCGTGTGCTGGTTCCACCGGTGTTTTACGGCGGCGGAGTAGCCCACGTAAAAGTGATTTGGAGTCTTGCACGTCACGAGGTAGACGACGAAGTGCTCGCTCCTGAATCGTTTGCGCCGCTTTCTTCTCAGAGATTTGATTGACATGTTCCTTACGTCAACTGAGAGTTGTTACAGGAGTCGTGGTTTATGAAGACGGGGACAGGGCTGTGAAAGTGCCGGGCCGCGAGGGCCCGGCGTGAGGGCAGCGATACGAGCCTCGGTTTGAGGCCGTCCTCCGCCGCGAAACACAGGACTAAGGGAGCCAATATTGTTCCTCGCCACATTTCGGGCAATCACCGAAGATGACCGGCATGCGCTTCCCGCAGTTCGTGCATGTCTTCTCTGCCGAAGTGGCCCATGAGTGTAGAGATTGCATTTTCATATAATCGAGAACGTCCAGGTGCCCGTGTACGTCCAGGAGCTTCGCTTTGTCTTCGTAGCCTCGGCCTTCGTACTCGCGAATCCTCCCTTCCACGATTTCTCGCCTGAGAACCACGTCAATGATCGGCTTTCCCTTTCCGTGGACAGCCTCATTTAATGGGCCATCCTCAAACATGCTGTATTTAATCCAAGAGTAGACGACTCGCGCCCTCCTGTTGTCTAATAAGCCCAAGCCCTGTTCAGTCTGGAGTTCGCAGCCTTGGTGTCTCTCGATAAAGGCCACAATGAGGTCAAACAGACGCGCGTACGCCGCGGCTTCTTCAGGGGAATCGCCGAAATCTCGGAGTCGTTGTCGGAGTTCGTCAATTTGATTTGGCGTTGTCGGAGGAGATCCGGGAAAGAATTTCCCCGTCGTGAGAACTTCCCGATGCTTCATGCATAGAAGCGACCAAATGATTCCCATCGAGCGTGACCTCGCTCTGACTAATCGGATCGCTTGACTTGAAACCCTGCCACAGAGAGGGGAAAGTGCCCGGCCCGTGAGGGCCGGCCCGAATGGACGGGCGAACACCCGGAGCGACGGCACTACCCGAGAAGCTCAAAACCCTTGGAGGCCGCGGGCCCTCGGACCGTGGCTCGGAGGTAGCAGCTTGAGAATACCGCTCCTCCCGTTGTAGCGGACCCGGAGGGATTCGAACCCTCGAGAGCCGGATTAGAAATCCGGAGCCCTATCCGTGCTAGGCGACGGGTCCGGCCTCGGCACAGAACGGCATCCTAATAAACCATCGACCTCGGGCCTCGATGAACCATTCCACACAACGGACCCGACCCGGGACAACGGCCTCAGCGGTTCACGAATCCCGGAACGCCAGCGAGGGTCTTGGCAGCTCGGACGCCGTTCACGACAGCGCGCGCGACCTCGCGCACCGTGGCATGATGCAGGACGTCGAATGCTCGGTAGTCGAGTCGCGATCCTTTCCGCGTTCGCGTCGTGAATCCGAGGATAGTATCTCCGTCGGTCGACATGTGTGCGGGCCGCACCGCGAGCGCGATCCCGTCGTGGGCGAGTTCCACGAGGCGCGCGAGTTGCTCGTGCTCCAAGGGCGCGTCGGTCCCGACGACTCCTACTGTGGTCCCGGAACGCGTCGTGGACCGTCTCAGGTACTCGTCGGAGACGTCATCCATCTCCATGAATCCGACGCCGTCTTTTCGCAGCGTGCCCCCGATCGTATGGTTCTCGAACGGGTCGTACACGTTTCCGACGCAATTCGTCACCATGATCGCGCCGACGGCCCACGGTCCCGCCCGGGCCGCGCAGCTCCCGAGGCCGCCTTTCGTCCCGCCAGAGGATCCGAAGAACGGGCCCACGGTCGCGCCGATTCCCGCGCCGACGTTCCCTTGCGCCACGGGCTTCGCGGATGCGGCCGTGCAGGCCGCGTACCCCAGGTCCGTGTAGTCCAGGCCCTGCACGTCTGCGAATCCGAGGTCGTAGATGTTCGTGCCCATGATCGCGGGCATCTTCCCCCCGCCAGACCAGGACGCGAGCTTGTGTTCGAGCAAGAAACGCCGGATCCCTCGTACCGCGTCGAATCCGTAGACGTCGCCGCCCGTCAAGAGGAGCGCATGGCGTTCGATGAACGTCTTCCCCAGATCGGAGGCGGCGGTATCGTACGTCCCAGGCCATCCGCCCCGTGCGTCTGCAAAGGCGATGGCCGGGGGATCGAGGAGGACGACCGTCGTCCCGGTGCGCCGGCGTAGGTCGTGCGCGTGGCCCACCCGCACCCCGCGGATTGCGGTCAAGGTCTCATTTGCCGCTCGATCCCCCTCCGGATTTCGCGGCACCGTCGCGGCCGTATTTAACGCATCTGCGGGACGTTCGACGGGAATGGGCCCTACAACGGGAGGTCCTCGAGGTGGAAGCTCACGCCGCGGGCCTCCAGCTCGGGGATGACCAGGCTCGGCGGCAGCTCTTCCGGCGCCAAGACACCGGCTCGCGGAACCTGCTTTCGGTGGATCAGCATCACCGCAGCCGCGGCCGCCGCGGCGGTCAGGAATCGTTCCGCGGTCGTGCCGCGGCGCCGATTCGCCTCCCGGTGCTCCATTGTGAGGGAGGCCCGTACGCCGGCTTTCTCGCCACCCACCTTCGTCCCTCGCACCTCGACGACGATTCCGAGCGCCCCGGGCAACGGGCCGATCATCGTCGACGGCTCGGGGAGGGCCGCCAGGAACGCGTCCCGGAACGGAATCTGCGCGGCGCCCACCCTGACGACGTGCGCGGGGTTCAGCAGGCCGAGGGCGTTGAACGCGTGGATCGCCCGGACGAGCTCCGGGTTGATGTCGTGCTTGTAGTCCGCCCATCCGACCGGCTTGCCGAGGCGGGACGGCAACGTGAGCACCTCTTCGTGGCGGAACAGATGCACCCGTCGGGTGCCGATCGGCGGCGGGAACGTGTAGTCCTCTTCGCCGCTCACGGGCTCCTGCTCGACGAGCTCCTTCCCGTTCCAGACCACCGGGCGCGCGAGAGCGTCCCGGAGGAAAATCTCCCGCGAGTACAGCGGGAAGCCGTCCATCCCCTTCTCGCCCGTGGCCGCCTTCCGGATGAGGATCCGGTCGATCGCCTCGAACCGGTCTGCCGCGACTCGGGCCATGATGTTCGAGATGCCCGGATCCGAGCCCATCGAGACCACTCCCATGAGGCCTCGGTCGCGCCATTTCGGGTCGAGAGCAAGCTGATCGAGCACGCCGCCCCGCTCCCCCGCCGCGGTCGGACTGTAGCCCGCGCTATCGACGTACCCGCAGCCCGCGTCGAAGCAGGCCTCCATCACACGAATGTTGTGTTCCGGTAAGGTCGCGTTCACGGCGACGTCGGCGCCTGCAAGGATCCGCCGCAAGCCGTCCGCGTCCGTGACGTCGGACTCAAGCGCGGTCAGGTCCGCGGCCTTCCCGAGGGACTTCAGCGCGCGCGATCGGTCGCCGCGCTTGTCCACGATGACCATCTCGTCCACGCCCCGCTCCGCCGCGAGCTCGAGCGTGATGATTCGCCCGAGACCGCCCGTGCCGAGGACGACGGCTTTCACGCGCGCGTCGATGCGGATGTCGAACCTTAGAGGTTTCGACCTCAGTCCTGACCGGCGAATCACCGTTCGTTCAGGACGTCTGGGCCTCGCGCGGCTTCACGGGTAGGATCGTTGCGCGCATCTCGAGCAAGCTCGTCAGCCGTTCCCCGTGGAGACCCGGTCCCGTCCCGCGTAGACGTTGAATCGGTCTCCGCGGGCGAAGCCCACGAGAGTCATCCCGAATTCGTCCGCGAGGGTCACCGAAAGGTTCGAGGGGGCGCCCACGGCGACGACGAACGGAATGCCGGCGACCGCGGCCTTTTGCATGATCTCGAAACCCGCCCGACCGCTCACCGCCAAGACGCGGTCGGAGAGCGGTACGCGATCCGCGAGGAACGCCTCGCCAACGACTTTGTCGACCGCGTTGTGACGGCCCACATCTTCGCGGATGCTCTGCAAGTCGCCGTCGGCCGTGAAGATTCCTGCGGCATGCAACCCTCCTGTTTCGGCAAACAGGGTTTGCTCCTTCCGAAGTCGGTCCGGGATTGCCGCAACGGTCTCTTCGTTGACGGTCGGTCGGTCCCGTGCCATTGGGTATCGGGCCGCCACGCGAACCGCCTCGAGCGACGTCTTCCCGCAGACTCCGCAGGACGAACTCATGTAGAAGTGTCGACTCAACCGTTCCGCGTGGAACTCGACGTCGGGCCGCAGGATCGCGCTGATGATGTTGTATTCCTGCGGCACACCGGGGTCCGTGCAGTACTCGATCCGGGCCACATCCCTCTTGCGCGCCACGATCCCTTCTGTGAAGAGGAAGCCAGCCGCGAGTTCGAAATCGTTTCCCGGGGTCCGCATCGTCACCGAAAGCGACGTCGTCTCTCGTCGGCCTTTCGTCCCGCTCTCGATGCGAATTTCCATCGGCTCCTCCGCGGCGACAAGATCGGACTCCTTGGATGATTTCCCGCCGCGGGTTTTCCATACGTTCAAGCGCGTGGTCGGGCCGGGCCGGTTCACGCCTTCACCTGAGGAGCTTTCGCCGGCTCAATCCGCACGAGGGCGTTGTAGTCCGGCATCTCGCACTGGGGATCCACGACGCCGCGGCGAATCAAGACGTTCCCCTCGGGCCAGTAGATCTGAACGTTCCGTGGGCGGATCGGTGCGATCCGGACGCGGCCTCGGTACGACCCGACGTCGTTTGAGATGAGGACATCCTCGCGCTCGGCGACTCCCAACGCCTTCGCGTCCTCCGCCGACATGAGCACGTCGCTGCGCCTCGCTCCCAAGAGATAGTCGATGTCGCCGT
>Ga0209235_1001777_pt1 | contig 11882 bp, 9 predicted proteins | sample GraSoi013_1_20cm_4_FD_185817 | JGI IMG/M metagenome (GOLD analysis project Ga0209235, IMG submission 185817) | Grasslands soil microbial communities from the Angelo Coastal Reserve, California, USA - Sample 09_25_2013_1_20cm (SPAdes) (version 2) | ecosystem: Environmental > Terrestrial > Soil >...
CACCCCCGCCTGCTGGTAGTACTCGGTGAGGTCCTCGGCCATGCGCTTGGTGAGCGTCGTCACCAGCACGCGCTCGGCGCGCTCGGCGCGGGCCCGCACCTCGGCCAGCAGATCGTCGACCTGCTCGCCCGCCGGCCGCACGGTGATCTTCGGATCGGTGAGGCCGGTCGGGCGGATGACCTGGTCCACCACGGTCTCGGCGGCCAGCCCCAGCTCGTACGCGCTCGGTGTCGCCGACACGTAGACCGTCTGGGTGACGATGCGCGTGAACTCCTCGAACGTCAGCGGGCGGTTGTCGAACGCCGACGGCAGCCGGAAGCCGTACTCGACGAGCGCCTCCTTGCGCGAGCGGTCGCCGTAGTACATCCCGCGGATCTGCGGCACGGCCACGTGGCTCTCGTCGATGATCACGAGCGCGTCCTTGGGCAGATAGTCGATCAGCACCGGCGGCGGCTCACCGGCCCGACGCCCGGTCAAATGCCGCGAGTAGTTCTCGATGCCGTGGCAATACCCCAGCTCGCGCAGCATCTCCATGTCGAAGAGCGTGCGCTGCTCCAGGCGCTGGGCCTCCAGCAACCGATTGCGGGGACGCAGGAAGGCCAGGCGCTCGCCCAGCTCCTCCTGGATCGTGCCCAGCGCGCGCTCGAGCTGGGCGGCCGGCGTGACGTAGTGACTCGCCGGATACACGTGAACGCTGTCCAGGCGCTCGAGCACCTGGCCGCGCAACGGGTCGATCCGGTGGATGGCGTCCACCACGTCGCCGAAGAGCTCGATGCGCAGCGCGAACGTCTCCTCGTTGGCCGGAAAGATCTCCACGATGTCGCCGCGCACGCGAAACGTTCCCCGGTGGAAGTCGTAGTCGTTGCGCTCGTACTGCACGGCGATGAGCCGGCGGATGATCTCGTCGCGGTCGATCTGCTCGCCCTCGCGCAGAGCCAGGTGCATCTCCTGGTACGTCTCCGGGGCGCCGATGCCGTAGATACAGGACACCGAGGCCACCACGACCACGTCGCGGCGTTCCATGAGCGAGCGCGTGGCCGAGTGGCGCATGCGATCGATCTCGTCGTTCACCAGGGCGTCTTTCTCGATGTAGGTGTCCGACTGGGGGATGTAGGCCTCGGGTTGGTAGTAGTCGTAGTACGAGACGAAGTACTCGACGGCGTTGTGCGGGAAGAACGCCTTGAACTCGCTGAAGAGCTGAGCGGCCAGGGTCTTGTTGGGCGACAGGACCAGGGTGGGCCGCCGAACGTTGGCGATCACGTTGGCCATCGTGTAGGTCTTGCCCGAGCCCGTCACGCCGCGCAGCACAGCGTGGCGCTGGCCCGAGCTCACCAGCTCGGTGAGGCGCTCGATGGCGCGTGGCTGGTCGCCGCGGGGCGGAAACTCCGAGGTGAGCCGAAACACTGACGCCCTAGGACGCCGGGACGGCGTCCGCCACGAGATACTTGCGCCAGGAATCGATCAGCGAATGCGCGTGCGGGTGCTTGAGCATGTGCGTCGAGAACACGAACTTGGGATGCACCGGCTCGCGGAGTAGTCGCATGCCCACCTCGTCGGGGAGGCGATTTCCCTTCTTGAGGTTGCAGCGAAGGCAGGCCGCGACGACGTTAATCCACGTCGTCTCGCCGCCGCGCGACCGCGGCATGACGTGGTCCACGGTGAGACGCTCGCCGCGGCGGTTGCAGTACTGGCAGGTGTAGCCGTCCCGTCGCAGGATGTTCTTCTTGTTGAAGGCCACCCTGTCGAGGAACGGCTTGCGTATGTATACAGCCAGGCGGATCACTGCCGGCAGCGCGAAGGCGCGCGACGGCGAGCGAACCACACGGGGCGAGTCCTCCACGGCTTCCGCCTTGCCGGCGAGCATGAGCGTGATGGCGCGACGGCCATTCGTGAAATGTAGAGGCTCAAAGCTGTAATTCAGGACCAGGACGGCAATCTCGTCCATGTCGGCCTAGGATAAGCGGCGCGAAAATCCGTGTCAAATTAGGCCTCAGGATCGAGCGACATTCTTGAGGAAGAAGAGGAGGTTGGCGGGACGCTCGGCCAGGCGCCGCATGAAGTACCCGTACCAGTCCTCGCCGAAGGGAACCAGCACGCGCACGGGCAGACCCTCGGCGGCGAGGCGCCCGGGCATCTCGGGTCGGATCCCGTAGAGCATCTGGATCTCCCAGCGCCCGGAGGCAAGGCGTCGCTCGCGGACGCGATCGCGGACGTGGGCCAGCATCTGATCGTCGTGGGTGGCAAAGCCCGTGTACGCGCCGCGGGCCAGCGCATCCGGCGCCAGCAGGCGATCGATCAAGCGGCGATAGGCTCGATCGACATCGTGCTTGTCGGGATAGGCGATCGCGGGCGGCTCGCGATAGGCGCCCTTGCACAGACGCACGGTGGCGCCGACGTCGATCAAGCGCTCGAGGTCGGCGGGCGTCCGGCGAAGGTAGGCCTGGACGACGCAGGCGAGGTGCGAGTGCTGGGGCCGGAGCCGTGCGTACAGCGCGAGCGTGCGGTCCGTGTAGACCGACGACTCCATGTCGACCCACACGCGCGTGCCCGCCGCGCGGGCGCGCTCGAGCACGGCGGTGAGATTCGTGACGCAGACCTGCTGGCCGAGGTCGAGACCCAGGTGGGTCAGTTTCAGCGACGGCAGCACGTTCAGATTGCGGCGCTTGATCTCGTCGAGCAGATGCAGGTAGGTCTGGGTCGCGCGCTCGGCGTCCGCCGGGGTCGCGACGTTCTCGCCCAGGTACGTCACCGCCCCCATCAGGCCACGGGCGTTGAGCCCTTCGAGGACGGCCAGGGCATCCTCGGTCGTCGTCCCCGCGACGAAGCGGCGCACCAGCGCTCGGGTTGCCGGCACACGCTCCATCCATCTGCCGATGGCGGGCCGCGTCGAGAGCGCGAGGAGCACACGGCGCATCATGAGAGCCGCTCGATGGTTTCGGCCATGATACCTTCCCGCAATCCCCAGTCGCTCACCACGACCGCATCCGTCCGCGTGACGTCGAGGCTGGCGAGGACGATGGCGACGCCAGGCACGATGAGATCGGCGCGGCCCGGCTCGAGGCACGGCAGGCGCCCACGCTCGTCCTGGGTGAGCATGCAGAGGCGATCGCGAAGCTTCTCGATCGCCGCCCGGCTCAGCCGATGCCCCTGCACGCGCTCGGCGTCGTAGGATCGAAGGCCGAGGTCGAGCGCCGCCAGCGTCGTCACCGTTCCCGCCGTTCCCACCAGATCAGCAACACCCGAGGCGCGCACGGCGTGGGGAAGCTCCTGCTCGAGACCGTGGCGAATCTCCGACTCCATCGCGCGATAACGATCCACGTCCACGCGCATCGGACATGGGAAGCGCTCGCTGAGCGGCACCACGCCGAGCCGCAAGCTGATGGCCGTCTCGACTCGCCCGGCGTGCGCCAGGATGTACTCGGTGCTCCCGCCGCCGATGTCGAAGGCCAGCAGCCGTCCCTGAGCCGTACCGAGGCCGGCGACGATGCCGCGGATGGTCAACCGCGCCTCCTCTTCACCGCTCACGATCTCGACCGCCTGGCCACTCGCGCGCTCGACGGCGATCGCGAACTCACGCCCGTTGGCGGCGTCTCTCACCGCGCTCGTCGCGATGATCCTGAGCGCGCCGGCGCCTGCCTCCCTCGCCCGCCGCGCGTATTCGGTCACCGTCGCGGCCGTCCGATTCATCGGCGTCTCGGCGAGACGACCACTCGCGCGGAGGCCTTCGCCGAGTCGGGTGACGCGCTGATCCTGCACGACGGCCTTCCAGCGGCCAGCTGCAGCAATGTCGGCGACGAGCAGGCGGACCGTGTTGGTGCCGAGGTCGATGGTGGCGAGTCGCATCTGACGACGACGCCCTGTCGGGAGGCCACGATCCTCCGAACAGGGCGTCGAATGCTCGATCCGGGCGCGACGACTACTTTTGGAGACTGCGGATGTAGTTCACCAACGCCCAGCGATCCTTGTCCGGGAGATGCTTCCAGGGCGGCATGGCCCCGCGCCCGTTGGAGATCTTCCAGAAGATATCGCCGTCGGGTTCGCTCTTCACCTTGGCCGAGGTCCAGTCGGCGGGCTTGGGCGGCGGCAGCGCGGCGGCGGCAGGGCCGTTGCCCTTCCCTTCCGGGCCGTGACAGGTCGCGCAGTTCGTTTCTGCGAGCTTCTTGCCCTCGGCAATGGACTTGGGATCCTTGGGCGACGGATTCTTCATCGCCTTCGCGTCCGCTGGCGCCTTCCACTCGGGCTGCGCCGAGACCATGGCAGCGCCGGCCACGAACAGGGTCGCCGCTACGGCAACCACGCACTTCGCCCCCGTCCTCATGAGCCCTCCTCCGGGATAGTGATGGTGTTCACACACGCAATCGACGCCATTTACACACGTGCGACGTGAGGAATCAAGAACCTATTCACCGGCCGAGTGCTTTGAGCATCTCCTCGACCGTGCAGAACTTTACGCGTGGACGGCCGCTCGGGCGGCCCCGCTCGACTTCGAGCCGATCGAGCATCTTCCAGTCGGGGTACGACACGCAACGGGGCTGACGCTCCCGGACCAACCGCTCGATCGCCGCGCGATCGGACGCCGGCGGATGCAGCGTCGACCCCGCCTTGGCATCCTCGAGCATGAGCGCGACGGTCTCGCCCGCATCCGGCTTGTTCGTTCCAATAACACCGCTCGGGCCGCGTTTGATCCAGCCCGCCGTGTATTCGCCGGCACGCGGGCGCTTCGTCGCCGGGTCCAGCACCCGGCCCTTGTCGTTGAGGATCACGCCGGACCGCTCGTCGAACGGCACGCCGGGGAGCGCGACGCCTCGGTAGCCGACGGAGCGAAACACGAGCCCGGCTGGGATCTCCTCGATCTCGCCGGTCGGCTTGGCTTGCGGACCGCGGTCGCTGGCCTCGAGACGGTTCTTCACGAGCCGAAGCGCCCGGACGTGACCCTTGGCGTCGCCGAGCACTTCTACCGGCGAGACGAGAAAACGCGCGAACAGGCGCTTGCGCTTCCCCGTCGGGGCACGGCGTGCGTACTCCTGCAGGATCTCCACTTTCTTGGTGGTGGCGCGGTCGGGCGACGCCTCGAGGGCAGCCCGCGACACGGGATCGAGCTCGACCTCCTCCGGCCGCACGATCAAATCGGCGTCGGGCAGCTCCCCCAGCTCCTTGATTTCGGGATTCGTGAAGGCCGCCTGGGCGGCGCCGCGACGCCCCAGCAGGTAGACCTCGCGGACACGGCTGTGGCGGAGCGCCTCCAGCGCGTGGTCGGCGATGTCGGTCGCCGCCAGCTCCTCGGGCGAGCGACACAAGATGCGCACCACGTCGACGGCGACGTTGCCCACGCCCACCACCATCGCGCGTTCCGCCGACAGGTCGAAGACATGATCACGGTAGTCGGGGTGGCCGTTGTACCAGGCGACGAACTCCGTCGCCGGGTGACTGCCGACCAGATCCTCGCCGGGAATGCCCATCCGACGATCGGTCTGGGCGCCCGTCGAATAGAGGATCTGGTGGTAGTGACGTCGCAGGTCGTCGACCGTGACGTGATGCCCGAGTTCCACGCCCCCGAAGAATCGGAAACGCGGATTGGCGGCGACCTTGTCGAATGCAGCCGTCACCGACTTGATCTTCTGGTGGTCGGGCGCGACGCCGAGACGAACGAGCCCGTACGGCGTCGGCAGGCGATCGAAGAGGTCCACTTCGACCGGCACGGCATCCTGGCGGAGAAGATGGTCGGCGGCGTAGTAGCCGGCGGGGCCGGCTCCGATGATGGCGACGCGGAGCGCGGTCACGCGGCCGTCGACCCGAGCTTCACATTGTGATCTTACCGCGTTGTCGCACCGCCGCCATCCAACAGATCGCGGCCGCCACCCCGTACGCACCGGCCAGCTGCACGGTGATCGGCCGTGGCGGCGACCAGGGCAGGAAGAGAGCGCCGCTGGGCAACGGCGAGTGGATGAGGCCGCAGAGCGCGGCGAGGCTTCCCGCAGCCAGCAGGGCCGCCGCCACGTATGTCCGGCCGTCCAAGATCGCCGTGAGTGTCCAGGCCCACAGCACTGCGGTGAGGATGAAGCCGTTCCCGAGCACGAGCAGCGCTTGCCACATGAGCGCCCCGTCCCCTGAGAAGTCGGCCGGCGATCGCCCAAGCGCCCCGAGCAGGCTGCCCGCCTCGATGACGACGACCGTCGCGGCCACCGGAACGAAGGCCAGCGCGACGGCGGGCCCGTGATGACGAGGCGACGCGTGAAATGCCTGGGCCGTGATCTCCAGGCCGATGAAGATCAGGATCGGCGCGACCGCGGCTTCCGGAAGCACGGCGACGAGCCTCGACAGCACGCCGAGGGCTGCGCCAACGCCGATGACGAGCCCGGTCACGAGCGTGTACCCCGCCCGCGCGCCCATCGCCTTGTAGGCTGGATGTCCGATGTAGGGAGTGTTCTGTACGACGCCGCCGCAGAGCCCCGCCACGATCGTCGCGAGGGCTTCGGTGAGCAGGATGTCGCGCGCGCGGTACTCGTCGCCGGCCGCCGCCGCCGATTCGGTGTTGTCGATTCCACCGATCACGGTCACGAGCGCGAACGGCAGCGCCACACTCAAGTACCCGGCCGTTTCGGGAAGCGCGTCGAGCCAGGCCAGTGTGGGCCACGGCACCGCCAACCTCAGTGCGCCGAGCGCTGGGCCGTGAGTCTCCCCCGTCCATGCACCGCGCAGCCAGAAGATGGCCGCGCCCGCGACCACGGCGACGAACGCGCCGGGCAGACCCCAGGGCATCCTCACGCGACCGAGAAGCGCCACCAGCAGAATCGTCAGCGTCGGCAGGCCGACGAGCGGATCCCGCATGACCTTGAGCGCCGGAAGGAAGGCGATCAGCAGAATCGCAATCCCGGCGATGGAGCCGAGGAGCGCCGCCCGTGGGACGACGCGTCGGGCGAAATCCCCGGCGAAGCTCAGCACGGTCTTGACCAGGCCGATGGCGATGGTCACGCCCATGCCGACTTTCCACGCGAGCATGGCGTCTCCCGTGGCCATCTTCACGGGCCCCATCACGCCGAACACCATGGCGAACAACGTGGGCGTGTCGATGCCGAACGGCATCGCGGTCACGTCGTCACGCCCGGTCCGGGTCATCAGCTGGAGGGCCAGCCACGTATAGACGAGGTCGCCCACGAGGACACCGAGCGCGGTGCCCGGGACCATGCGGTAGAGCACGAGGTCGGCCGGGAACTGAAAGACGCCGATGAGTACGCCCGCGAGGATGACGAGCTGGGTGATGTTGTCGAGGGCGAGTCCGAGAAATCCGTTGAGGTCCCCGCTGCGAATCCAGCGGGGCGGCGGCAGAATCGCGGTCCCGGCCGGGATCAGGAGCCGGTCAGCTCGCGCGCGAGCGCACGCGTGCGCTCGGCCATCGATCGGCCCCACGCCAGGCTGCCGCGGTTGTCGGCAACTTCTTTGTAATCGAACTCGATCGGCCTCGAGGTCTTGTCGCCGAATCGAAGGCGAGCCGCGTAGGACTTCCCTTCCCGCTCGTCACCCGACTCCAGTTCGACCTCGATCCGTGGATTCTCGCGCTTGGCGTGAGAGAGGAGGAAGTTGTGCAGCCACCTTGCGACCTCGTCGTAACTACCGCCCGAAAACATGCGTGGAGTCTAGCATCGCGGTTGTTCATAATCACAGGCGATAAGGAACTGGCGCCGAGTGCCGCTCGCAGCTCAGCACTCGTTGAAGCCACAGCTCAGGCACTTCTTGCAGCCTTCCTCGTACACGAACGTCGCCTGGCCGCACTCCTTGCACAGATCGCCGATGGCCTTCTTGCCGTTGGCCGGTGTCGACGGCGCGGCCTCCGCCACCTTTACCTGACCGATGTGCTCGGCCAGCGTCCGGGCGATGGCATCGGGCAGCGAGAGGATCTTCGACGGCCCGAAGCCCGTCGGCTGGGCGCCGCCGATGCGCGAGAGCTGGCTGATGACCTCCTCGAGCCGGCGCTGAGCCGAAAGGGGCGAAGGGAGCCTCAACGTGAGCGAAATCAGCCGGCCGAGGGCTTCGGCAACGGCCATCGTTTCAGAGCCGCCCTTGCCGACCTGGGCGAAGACCTCGAAGGCCTCGCCTTCCTTCGTCTCGTTGATCGTGATGTACGCCGTCCCGATCGGTGTCTCCATCCGGTACGTCGTGCCCTTGAGGCTGTGCGGGCGGGGCTTGATCACCATGGCCGCCATCGGCGGCGCGGCGGGAGCCGCCTTGTCCTTCTTGGCGCCGACGCCGACGTTCAGCACCTGCTCGCCCTTGCAGCCGTCACGGAACACGGTAATGCCGAGACAGCCGAGCTCCCATGCCAGCCGATAGGCGCTGGCGACATCGGCTTCGCTGGCGCCGTTGGGCAGGTTGATCGTCTTCGACACGCCATTGTCGGTGGAACGCTGGAACGCGGCCTGGTGCCGGACGTGCCACTCGAAGCCGATCTCGTGCGAGGTCTTGAAGACCTGCTGGGCCGCCTCGGGGACGCCCGGAATGCCGTGGATGGTCCCGCGGCGGGCGATCTCCTGCATCAGTGCGTCGGAGAACCAGCCCTGGTCTCGCGCGATCGCCTCGAACGTCTCGTTGACGAAGGTCAGCACGCGCTCACCGTCGGACTGCTTGACCCGATGCTCGAAGGCCAGGGCGAAGATGGGTTCGACGCCCGACGAGCACCCCGCGATCATCGAGATCGTGCCGGTGGGCGCGATCGTGGTGACGGTGGAGTTCCGCATCGGCCGCGCGTTCTTGTAGATCGACTGCGCCCAGTTCGGAAACGGCCCGCGTTCCTCGGCCAGCTTGGCCGACTGGTCGTGCGACTTCTCCTTGACGAAGGACATCAAGCGATCGGCGAGGTCGGTGGCTTCCTTGCTGTCGTACGGCACGCCGAGCAGGAACAGCACGTCGGCCCAGCCCATGATGCCGAGGCCGATCCGCCGGTTGTCCTTCACGGTCTTGTCGATTACCGCCAGCGGGTACGGGTTCATCTCGATGACGTCGTCCAGGAAACGCACGGCGAGCCGCACCACGCGCTCCATCTCGTCCCAGTCGATCGTCATCTCACCGTTCTCGGCCCGCCGCGCGAACTTGGAGACGTTGAGCGAGCCGAGATTGCACGCCTCGTTCGGCAGCAGGGGTTGCTCGCCACACGGATTGGTCGCCTCGATCTGGCCGATCTCCGGCGTCGGGTTGGCCGGGCTCGCGTTGATCCGATCGAGGAAGACCATCCCGGGATCGCCCGTGCGCCAGGCCGCCGAGACGATCCGCCCGAAGACCTCGCGCGCCGAGAGCTGGCGCACGATCGCGCCCGTGTGAGGATTGACCAGGTTGTAATCCTCGCCGCGCTCGAGGGCCTCCATGAAGCCGGTGGTGGCCGCGACCGAGATGTTGAAGTTGGTGATGCCACCGTCCAGCTTGCACTCGATGAACTCGAGGATGTCGGGGTGGTCGACCTTGAGGATCCCCATGTTGGCGCCGCGTCTGGTGCCGCCTTGCTTCACGGCCTCCGTCGCGCTGTTGAACACGCGCAGGAACGAGACAGGGCCGGACGCGCGACCGCCGGTCGAGGCGACGAGGTCGTCCTTCGGGCGCAAGCGGGAGAACGCGAATCCCGTCCCGCCGCCGCTCTTGTGAATGATCGCCGCGGCCTTCACGGAGTCGAAGATCTCCTCCATGGAGTCACCCACGGGCAGCACGTAGCAGGCCGAGTACTGAAGCCCGTTGCCCTTGCCCGCGTTCATGAGCGTGGGGGAGTTCGGCAAGAACTCGCCCTCCACCATCATGTCGTAGAAGGCCTCCGCGATCTCACGGACCGCTGCCGGGGTGCGTCCGTACCGCGCTTCGCCCGCCGCAATGGACGTCGCCACCCGCCAGCACATTTCCTCCGGCGTCTCCGTCACCTCGCCGTCCTTCCTGCTGAGGTAACGCTCGCGGAGCACTCTCCGCGCGGGCTCGGTCCACTTACCGACCTTCGACGGACGGGTTTCAGGCAACATCCCGACTCCTTCCTCTGAGGGCTTTTCGAGGCGGTTTCACCGTTGGGAAGGCGAACCTCCTTCCTCGAGGCGGCAGCCCTCAAGACAACTATATCTTGTGGTAGGCGGGAATCTACCACTCAGAATCTAGGGGTCGTCAAGTAAAAAGGTGTCCACTGATCGTCCACCGTGAATCCACACGTCGCCCACCGCGTCCAAGCGGGCGCGAACGGCGGACTCGTCAGGCGCTCATGGTATTCTCGGGCCGGGCGGCAACGAAGGAGGACCGTAACCTCACCGATGACGACACGTCTGATCGCCAGTGCGGTGGCCATCTTGCTCTCGGTCGGTTCTCCCCTCACCGTGAACGCCCAGACGCCGGAGGCTCCCGCGCGGCAGCCCATCGCCGGGCGCGTGCTCACGCTCGACGAGGCCGTCGCCATCGCGCTCGAACAGCAGCCGCAGATCACCGTGCTGCTCTTCGCCTACGCGGCTGCCCGCTACCGGGTCGACCAGGCGTTGGCGCCGCTCCTGCCTCAGCTCACGGGCTCGGTGTCGACCACGAAGAGCGAGAACCCGAGTCTCAGTACCTTAGGTGTCGCGTCGACGGTCTTTCGGAACTTCGATCAGACCGTCCTGGCCCAGGTGGCGCTCAGCCAGCTTCTCTTCGACTTCGGAAAGAACCTGGCGGCCACCGAGGCCGCGCGCAAGCTCCAGGACATCGCGCTCGAAAACGTCGAACTCCAGCGCCAGCTCATCTCGCTCTCGGTCAAGGAAGCGTACACCAACATCCTCTTCGCCCAGCGCCTGATCCGCGTGAACGAACAGGCGTTGCAACGGGCCGACCTGAACCTCAAGTCTGCGCGCGGATTCTACGAAGTCGGCACCCGGCCGAAGTCCGATGTGGCTCGCGCCGAGGTCGACGTTGCCAACGCCAAGCTCGCCGTGATCCAGGCCCGGAATGCCGAGCGGCTGGCCCTCGTGGCGCTGAACACCGCGATGGCGATCGACGTCGATACGCCGACGACGATCCAGGACAATCTCGTGTATGAGCCGGTCACGCTCGATCGCCAGGCCATTCGCGCCGAGGCGCTGCGCCAGCGTCCGGAGTATCTTCAGGCCAAGCTCAGCGCCCAATCCGCCGAGGCCCTGCAGCGCCAGGCCTTCCGCAACTTCTTCCCCGACATCACGGGGAGCGGAATCTACGGCGGCGCCCGTAAAGACCTGCAAGAGTTGTGGGCGGTGACGCTGTCGCTCTCCTGGACGATCTACGATGGTGGAGGCCGCATCGGCCGCTACCGCGAGGCGCGCGCCAATTACGAGAGCGCGCTGGCCAACATCAAGGTGACCGAGCTCAACATCATCCAGAACGTCGAGCAGGCTCAAATAGCGGTCACCGATGCGGCCGAGCGGATCCAGGCCGCCCAGGCCGCCGTCGCATCCGCCCAGGAAAACTTTCGACTCGCCCAGGGCCGGTTCGATGCCGGCGTGGGAACGATCCTCGAGCTGACTGACGCGCAGCTGGCCCTCACCCAGGCGCAGAACACCGAAACCCAGGCGCTGTCCGACTACCGCATCGCCCTCTACCGTCTCGATCGCGCACGCGGCCGGCGGTAAGTTGTCATCGCGGTAAACAAAAATCGCTGTCTATACGTCTAATCGGCGATGAAGCGCATTCTCGGTCTGTCGGCCGTCATCCTCCTCGTCGCCGTCGGTGTCTGGGGCTACTTCTACGTCCAGAGCCGGGGCCAGGGTCAGGGCTATCGTCTGGCCCGCGTCGAGCGCGGGCCGCTGACGGCCGCCGTCTCCGCCACGGGCAATCTGAACGCGGTGATCACCGTGCAGGTCGGCAGCCAGGTGTCGGGCCAGATCAAGGAGATCTTCGTCGACTTCAACTCGCCGGTCACGAAG
>Ga0209235_1001778_pt1 | contig 11869 bp, 11 predicted proteins | sample GraSoi013_1_20cm_4_FD_185817 | JGI IMG/M metagenome (GOLD analysis project Ga0209235, IMG submission 185817) | Grasslands soil microbial communities from the Angelo Coastal Reserve, California, USA - Sample 09_25_2013_1_20cm (SPAdes) (version 2) | ecosystem: Environmental > Terrestrial > Soil >...
CCGCCACTTCAGGAACGCAGCCTGCGCTGCCGCGACAGCTTCGTTGACCTCGCGCGCGCCCGACAGCGGCACGCGGCCGAGCATCTCGCCGGTCGCTGGATTCGTGAGATCGCGGTAATCGGCGGCGGCGGGGGTGACCCACTCGCCACCGATGTAATTGCGCAGGGTTTTCATCCCCTTAGCCTAGGCACGGCTAAGGGGTTGTCAACTCACGAACTGCGCCTTCTCGGTGGAACCCTCCAAGGCCATCGTCGAGCTCCGACCGCCGGTGACGATCTGCGTGATCTCATCGAAATACCCGACGCCCACGAACTCCTGGTGCTTGACGGCCTCGTAGCCGTCACGCTCGCCCGCGAATTCGCGCGACTGGAGATCGGCATACGCCGCCATGCCGCGGTCCTTGTAATCCTGCGCCAGCGTGAAGATGCTGTGGTTGAGCGCGTGGAAGCCTGACAGTGTGACGAACTGGAATTTGTACCCCATCGCGCCCAGCTCTTTCTGGAAGCCCGCGAGCTGCGTCTCACTGAGCTGACGCTTCCAGTTGAACGACGGTGAACAGTTGTAGGCCAGCAGCTTGCCGGGATACTCCTTGTGGATCGCTTCGGCGAACTGCTTTGCTTCCGCGATATCGGGCTTCGCGGTCTCGAACCACAGCATGTCGGCGTAGGGCGCATAGGCGCGGGCGCGGGCGATGGCCGCTGCGACGCCATCCTTGATCACGAAGAAGCCTTCAGGCGACCGCTCACCGGTGCAGCAGGGCCGGTCGTACTCGTCGACGTCGCTCGTCAACAGGCCGGCGCTGTTCGCATCGGTGCGCGCGATGAGAATCGTGTCCACGCCGCAGACGTCGGCCGCGAGGCGGGCGGCGATCAACTTCGCGATGAACTCGCTCGTCGGCACCAGCACTTTGCCGCCCAGATGGCCGCATTTCTTGACCGACGAAAGCTGGTCCTCGAAATGGACGCCGGCGGCGCCCGCCGCGATCATCAGCTTCATCAGCTCATAGGCGTTCAGCACGCCCCCGAATCCCGCCTCCGCGTCCGCGACGAGCGGCACATACCAATCCACGGAGTGATCGCCGTTCATGTGGTGGATCTCATCGGCGCGCCGCAACGCGTTCTGGATGCGCACCAGGAGATTCGGGACGCTGTCGGACGGATAGAGACTCTGGTCGGGATACATCGTCAGCGCGCAATTGGCATCCGCCGCGACCTGCCAGCCGCTGATGTAGATCGCCTTGAGGCCGGCCCGCACTTCCTGGACCGCCTGGTTGCCCGTGACCGCCGAGAGCACCGCGACGTAGGGCTCTTCGCGCATGAGCTTCCACAGTCGCGCCGCGCCGTGACTCGCGAGCGTGTACTGGATCGGCAGCGTGCCGCGGAGGCGGTACACGTCTTCGGGCGTGTAGCTGCGGGTGATCCCCTGCCAGCGTCGGTCGCTACGCCACCGCACATCGAGCTCTGCGACAACGTCCCGCTTACTCACACCGCCTTTGCTATTGCCGTCAGTCGAGGTGTTCATAGGCCACCACGGTGAGAAATTCAGGAAAATCCGATCCGGTCATGAGCTGATTGAAGAGGCGAGCAGCGACGTCGAACTTGCCGCCCTTGAGGTTCTTCTCGTCCATTTCTTCGGCGATGATCGATGCGACGAGCTGCTGGGTCACCGCGCGACCATTGGAGAGATGCACGCCGTGCCGCATCCATTGCCACACCTGCGAGCGCGAGATCTCCGCCGTCGCCGCGTCTTCCATGAGGTTGTAGATCGGCACGCAGCCGATGCCGCGTAGCCACGATTCGAGATACTGAATCCCGACGTCCACGTTGGTGCGGAGACCCGCTTCGGTGATCTCGCCGTTCGGGACGGCGAGCAGGTCCGCTGCCGTCACGCGCACGTCGTCGCGCATGACGTGCAGCTGATTCGGGCCGGGCATCGAGGCGTCGAACACCTGCGCCGCGACCGGCACGAGCCCTGGGTGCGCCACCCAGGTGCCGTCGTGCCCGGCGCGGACCTCGCGCAGCTTGTCCTGCCGGACCTTCTCGAGCGCGGCCTCGTTCGCCGCCGGATCGTGCTTGATGGGGATCTGGGCCGCCATGCCGCCCATCGCATGGGCGCCGCGGCGGTGACAGGTCTGAATCAGGAGATCGACGTACGACTTGAGGAAGTGACGGTCCATCGTCACGCGGGCGCGGTCGGGTAGCACGAAGTCTGGGCGCTGTCTGAACTTCTTGATGAAGCTGAAGATGTAGTCCCAGCGCCCGCAGTTCAGGCCGGCGGAGTGGTCCTTCAGCTCGTAGAGGATTTCGTCCATCTCGAACGCGGCGAGAATCGTCTCGATCAGGACCGTCGCGCGGATCGTGCCGCGGGGGATGCCGAGCTCGTCCTGTGCGAGGTTGAAGACGTCGTTCCAGAGGCGCGCCTCGAGGTGGCTCTCGAGCTTGGGCAGGTAGAAGTAGGGCCCCCCCCCGGTGCCCTTCCTGATGAGCGCCGCGGCGTTGTGAAAGAAGAAGAGGCCGAAATCGAAGAGGCCGGCCGAAATCGGGCGCCCGTCCACGGTCACGTGCTTCTCGTCCAGATGCCAGCCGCGCGGCCGCACCATCAGTGTGGCCGTCCGGGGCGCGAGCGTGTAGCGCTTCCCCTCGGGGCTGGTAAACTCGATGGTGCCGCGCACCGCGTCCCGGAGGTTCAGCTGCCCCTCGAGGTTGTTGCGCCAGGTAGGGGCGTTCGAGTCTTCGAAATCCGCCATGTAGACCTGCGCGCCCGAATTCAGCGCGTTGATGATCATCTTACGGTCCACGGGACCCGTGATCTCGACCCGGCGGTCCGCGAGGTCCGCGGGGATCGGCGCGACCGTCCACGCCGCTTCGCGCACCGTGCGCGTCTCGCGCAGGAAGTCGGGAAGCCCACCGGCGTCGAGGCGCCGCTGACGCTCCACGCGACGCGCAAGCAGCTCCTGGCGCCGCCCCTCGCAGGCCCGCGCCAGCGTCGTGAGAAAGCGGCGCGCATCGGCTGTCAGGATTTCGACAGACACCGGCGCCAGGGGCGCGTGCACTTCAAGCCCGGCGCCCGACCTCGTTTGCGTCGTGGTCATGATCGGCAATGTAGCGCTCCTGCTACGGCCGCGTTCCCGGGGAAAGAAGCGGGGCGAGCTGGGTGTTCCCAGCCGCCCCTTCTGTCCTCCACGTTGGTGGGGAGGGTCCGCAGCGGTTGTGCACGACCGCTGCGGCAGCCGGCGCGGTGCCAGCGTCTACCTGGCTCCGCCTTTGCCGGCTTTTCCCCCCGACATCTGCGTGCTGCTTCGCCGGCTAGGGCATTGCAACCGTCATGCCATGCGCGACGGTGAGCGATCCGCATGGACGACGCGGTTTGAGGGCTGGAACGGTGCATCTCCCCACGCGTGGCCGCATATTCTGTGGCAATATTACCGCACATGTGCCCCGCTCCCGTAGCGGCCGTCGGCCGCTCCGTCCCCCGTCGCGAGGGTGTCGACAAAGTGACGGGGCGCGCGCGCTACACGGACGACATCGCCGTGCCCGGGGGGGCGTTGTACGGCCGGACGATCCGGTCTACGATCGCCCGCGGCACCATCCGGTCCATCACCTTACACCCCCAATTCGACTGGTCGCAGGTCGTTGTCGTAACCGCGGACGACATCCCCGGGGACAACGTCGTCCAGTTGATCCGTGACGATCAGCCCGTCCTGGCAAGCCGGGACGGGGAAGTTCGGCATCGGGAGGAGCCCATTCTGCTGCTCGCCGCGCCCAACCGGGACCTGCTCGAAGAGGCGGCTGGGCACATCAAGATCGCGTACGAGCCCCAATCCCCAGTGTTCGAGGTCACCCAGGCGACCGAGGTCTATAGCACAATCGAGATCGCCAAGGGCGATGTGGCGGCGGGAGAGCAGGCGGCGGACTTCGTTGTCGAGCGGACGTTTCGGGTAGGGCTCCAGGAGCAGCTCTACATCGAGCCTCAGGGGGCCATCGCATACCCCTATCGGGAGACGGGAAACGGGAAACGGGAGACGGGCGTGACAGTGGTGGGGTCGCTGCAGTGCCCCTACTACGTTCACCGGGCTTTGAAGCGCGCACTGGCCCTGACGGACGAGCAGGCGGTGGTCATCCAAGCCGAGACCGGAGGCGGATTTGGGGGGAAGGAAGAGTACCCGTCCATCGTGGCGATTCATGCGGCACTGCTGGCCTGCAAGGCGGGCTGGCCGGTGCGGCTGATTTACGATCGCCACGAGGACCTGGCCGCCACCACCAAGCGTCACCCAGGGGTCATCAGCCACCGCACCGCAGTCAAAAAAGATGGAACACTTCTGTCGCAGGACATCTACATTGTCCTCGATGGCGGCGCCTACTGCACGCTGACGCCGGTGGTATTGTCCCGCGCCGCGATCCATGCCGCCGGCGCCTACTCCTGTCCGAACGTTCGCATCCGTGCCCGCGCGGTAGCCACGAACACCCCCCCGAACGGGGCGTTCCGCGGCTTCGGCGCGCCGCAGTCCCTCTTCGCCGCAGAGCTGATGGTCGAGCACGTCGCCGAACGGCTGGGAATGTCGAGCGTCGACCTGCGGCGCAAGTGGATGTTGCGCGTGGGCGACACCACAGCGACCGGCCAGAACCTCACGGAGAGCGTAAGTGCGGAGTTGGTGCTGGATGCCGCCCTTCGAGCAGTGGCGCCCAACCGCCTAACCGCCCAACCGCCGATCCGCCACGGTCGTGGCCTCTCCCTCGTCTTTCATGGCTCCGGCTTCACCGGCAGCGGCGAAAGGAAACTCAGCGGTACCGTGGCAGTTGCGGGCTTGGCGAACGGGACGTTTCAGATCCTCACGGCATCGACTGAGATCGGGCAGGGGACGAAAACCATCTTTTGTCAGCTGGCAGCGGATGCATTGGGTGTAGGGTTGGACAAGGTAGTCCTTGCCCCGCAGGACACATCGTTGGTTCCCGACTCGGGCCCGACTGTCGCGTCGCGCACCGCGATGATCGTCGGCCGTCTGATTCAGGAGGCCGCGACTGAGCTGCGCGACCGCGCGAAACGCGAGCCCCTGCCGCTTCGAGTCGAGAAGACCTATGTCCAGCCCGATTCGATTCACTGGGATGAGGCGACCTATCGCGGCGATGCCTATCCCGTGTACGCGTGGGCGTGCACGATCGCGGATGTGGACGTCGACATGACGACCGGCGAAGTGCGCGTCACCGATGTCGTCACCGCGGTCGACTGCGGCAAGGCGCTCCACCCCGTGATGGCCGAGGGACAGATCGAGGGTGGGAGTTTGCAGGCGGTGGGGTGGGCGACGATCGAAGAGATCAAAATGAAAGACGGCGGCTATCAGAACGATCGGCTCGCCACCTACCTCATTCCGACCGCGCTCGACGCGCCGCGTATCCGGACGATTCTGGTCGAGAATCCCTACTCGCGTGGTCCGTTTGGTGCGAAGGGAATTGGCGAGCTGCCGATGGACGGACCCGCGCCTGCCATCATCGCGGCCATTCACGATGCAACCGGAGTGTGGCTCGACGAAGTACCGGCGACGCCGGAGAAAGTGCTCGCCGCATGCACTTCACGCTGAACGGAAGGGCGGTTTCATTCGAAGGAGCAGGGTCCCGCCGTCTTCTCGATGTGCTACGCGAAGACCTCCGCCAGACCGGAACAAAAGAAGGGTGCGGCGAGGGAGAGTGCGGCGCCTGCTCGGTCTTGATCGACGGCGAGGTCGTCAATAGCTGTCTGGTCGCCGCCGGTCAGGTCGAGGGCTGTGATGTCACGACAGTGGAAGGCCTCGCGACCAATGGCGGGCTATCTCCGTTGCAGCGCGCATTTATCGAGCGTGGTGCGGCGCAGTGCGGAATCTGTACGCCGGGAATGTTGCTCGCAGCCCACGTCTTGCTACAGCGCACCCGACGACCGAACGCCGCTGCCGTTCGGGAAGCCCTTGCCGGCAATCTGTGCCGGTGCACTGGGTACACGAAAATCATCGAAGCGGTGTTGTCATGCGCGACGTGACATATCTCCGCCCCAGGACCTTGAGTGAGGCAGTGCAGTTGTATCGAACAACTCCAGGATGCCGCCCGCTCGCCGGCGGCACGGATCTCATGGTGATGCTGCACGCGCGAACGCTCCGCCCCGAGCCACGGGGGGGGGCCGTGCTGGATCTCTGGTCACTCGCCGAGCTCAAAGGCGTGCGTCGTCTCGGCGACATACTCGAGGTCGGCGCCGCCGAGCCCTACACAGGCATTATTGGCTCGGCCGAGGTGCAGCAGCATCTCCCCGCGCTCGCCGCGGCAGCCCGCACGATCGGAGCCGCGCAGATCCAGAACCGCGGCACACTCGGCGGCAACCTCGCGAACGCGTCGCCCGCGGGCGACACGCTGCCGGTGTTGCTCGCCTATGACGTCGTCGTGGTGACCGATCGTCGTTCAATACCGATCGACAGGTTCTTCACCGGCTATCGGAAGACCGCGCTCGAGTCCGACGAGCTGATCACGGCGGTGCGATTTCCAATCGGCCGGCAGGTCGCGTTCCGCAAGGTCGGCACGCGCGCGGCGCAGGCCATCTCCAAAGTGGTCCTGGCGGTCAGCCTCACACCGGCGCGCGTCGCGATCGGATCCGTTGCCGAAGTGCCGCTGCGGGCGCACCGCGCGGAGGCTGCACTCGAGGGGGGAGACGTAGCAGGTGCCATCGCGGCGGTCGCGGACGACATCCGGCCGATCGACGATGTGCGATCCACCGCCGCGTACCGCCGAGCCGTCACACAGAATGTCCTTCGTGGGCTCCTCGATGCATTCGCGCGCGGCTGAGTTGGTCAAGTTGCTCGACATGCGTCCGCACCCGGAGGGTGGGCACTACTGCGGAGGTGTTTCGCTCGGCGCATCGAGTCCAGGTGCTCGATCGCAATGTTGAGCGGGCCGCGCTGACGGCGATCTACTTCCTGCTTACCGAGCGCGAGTTCAGCCGGTGGCACCGCGTGGATTCCGACGAGATCTGGCACTACCACGAGGGAGACGCGATCGAGCTGCTGCTGTTCGACGATCAGGGCTTGCGTCGCATGTCGCTGGGTCCGGTGGAGCGTGCGACGCGTTCGACGATCGTCGTGCCAGCCGGAACCTGGCAGGCGGCGCGGTCGACGGGCGCATATACGCTGGTGGGGTGCGCCGTCGGACCGGGATTCGAGTTCGCGGACTTCTCGCTGGCCGTGGACAGGCCGGACATCGCGACGCGCATCGCGGATGCGGGGCCGGATCCCGCGCGATTTATTTAGGTTACCTCATTCCTCGTTGGGGGTCTGCACCGCATAGCCTAGAAGCAGCGTCGTTCTCATTCCGCCTTGCGACGACACCACGGCAAGGTCGACCGGAATGCTCACGCCGCCAATGTTGAAGCTCTTCCCACCAGCAAATGCCAGGGCCGGGCCGTCCAGAGCCAGGTTGGGTCCGAGCCCGAATTCCCATCCGCTCCTCGCGCGGACTCCGACCAAAAACGTCACGCTCGGCACCAGCGCTCGCTGCTCGACGCCGCCGATGAGGAGGGTCTCTTCGACGACCAGCGTCGGTCCACCATTAAAGGGGAAGACGGCTTGCTCGGAATGCCACCCGAACTGCGTCATGACAGAACTCAGCTTAGTACCGGTAAGCAGGTTCGGCGGACGATAGCTGCCCAGATACGTCACGCCGAGCCGAGGGCCCGCCATGGAGCGCACCCGGGGTTGCGGCTCCTGCGCTCCGGCTGTCTGGGCCAGAAGCACGACTGCCAGGATCAACACCGTATTCGTGTAGCGCACGTCCCACCTCCGTGTTGGGTGGTGGGACGTTCGCAACCTGCTGTCAAGCGTCCGTCAAGCCAGCTCAGTAGGCTAGCAGCTCCAATGTGCGCACCAGCACGCGCGCCCCAAGCTCGAGATGGCCGGGGTCGGTGTGTTCTTCGGGGCAGTGTGATCGCCCGCCAACGCTCGGCACGAACAGCATCCCGACTTTGCACCTTGCGGCGAGAATCTGCGCGTCATGCCCCGCGCCGCTCACCAGCTCCGTCGCCCGTACGCCGCACTCCTGCGCCGCACGCGTGAGCACGGCCCGCACTTCGGCGTGCATCGGGACCGGGGGGCGCTCCTGGAGCACACGAACCTCGAGCTCGAGGCCGCGCTCCGCGGCGATCGTGCGACACAGCGATCGGGTCCGCTCTTCGAGCGCGCGGCGTGCGCCCGGGTCGGAGTGGCGCAGGTCGACCGTAAAGACGACGCGACCCGGCACGACGTTGATCTGATCGGGCTCTGCCCGGATCCTACCGACGGTCGCGACGGCGGGAGCGCCGATGGCTCGGGTGATCGATTCGATCGCCTGGATCATCACGGACGCGCCAACGAGCGCGTCGTGGCGCAAATCCATCGGCGTCGTACCGGCGTGATCGGCACGGCCGGTGACGACGATCTCGAGATGCACACCGCCCGCGATGGCGCTGACGACGGCCAACGGTTGGCGCGTCGTCTCGAGGACGGCTCCTTGCTCGATGTGCAGCTCGACGAACGCGTCGATGTCGTCGCGCGCGGCCGAGCCGATCTTCGCTGGGTCCAACCCGCGCTCGCGCATCGCCTGAGCGATGGTGACACCATTGGGATCGACGATCGTGTCTGCTTCATCCTTGCCGATCGATCCCACGATCGCCCGCGATCCCCAGAAGTTGGTGGGGAAGCGCGAGCCCTCTTCCTCGCAGATCGCGACGACGTCGAGCGAGCGCTTGGGTTTGCCGCGAGCCTTCATGAGCGCTTCGGTGGCTGTGAGTCCCGCGACGATGCCGAGTGCGCCGTCGAGCCGGCCGCCGTGCCGCACGGTGTCGATGTGCGACCCGGTGACGATCACTTTGCCTTTCTCCGTCCCGTCCAGTCGTCCCCAGAGGTTGCCGACGGCGTCCCGGCGGGTCTCGAGTCCAGCTTTCTTCATCCACCGTTCGACGCAATCGCCCGCTTCAGCCCACGCGGTTCCGTACAGCGGTCGATACGCACCACCACCGGGCTCCGCGCCGATCTTGTAAAGCTCGTCGAGCCACGGCTCGAGCAGCGCGCCCCCCCCGTCAATTCGCATGCGGAGCGTTCGGTTTGACAAGTTGTCCCCACCCCGGTGCACCAACGACCTGATCCTCGACGAAGACCGTCCTCCCTCGCACGATCGTCCTGACCACTTTGCCCGTGAACGTTTGGCCGAGGTACGCGCTGATACCGCTGCGGGTCTCGAGCGCGTCAGCGTCGAGTGTCCATTGTTTCTGGGGATCGACGACCGCGAAGTCGGCGTCGGCGCCGACCGCGATGGCGCCTTTACGGGGATATAGCCCGAAGAGCTGCGCGGGTGATGTTGCGGTGAGATAGGCGATTCGCTCGAGCGAAAGTCCGCGTGCGTGAAGTCCGTCCGTGATCAGCACCGGCAGCGTCGCCTGGATGCCGGACACTCCTCCCCAGGCGTGCCAGACGTCGTCGTCACCTTTCCGCTTGTCCGCGGCGCGGCAGGGCGAGTGATCCGACCCGATGAGATCGACCTGTCCCGCGAGCAGCGCGTGCCAGAGCGCGTCGCGCGTCGCGGCATCGCGAATGGGCGGCGCGCATTTGAGCGCGGGTCCAATGCGCTCGAAGTCCTGCTCGGTGAACGCGAGATAATGCGGACAGGTCTCGGCCGTGATCGCGACGCCGTTGGTGCGCGCTGCGTCCACCTCGGCGAGACCCGCCGCGCAGCTGACGTGCACGACGTGGGCGCGCACACCCTTGCCGGCACCACGCATGCACCCGAGCAAACGCTTGATCGCCTCTACTTCCGCGGCCGGCGGTCGTGCGCGGCACCACGCCAGCCGATCCACGCGACCCTCCTCGCGCACTTCGCGCGTCGTCCGCTCGACCATCTCGTGGCTCTCGGCATGCACACCGACGAGCGCGTTGAGCCGCGCCGTCACCTTGAGTCCGATCGCGAGCAGGCCGTCGGCCACGCGATGAAAGTCCTCGATGCCGCTTTCACTCATGAATGCCTTGAACCCCACGACGCCGCGCCCGGCGAGCGCCGGCAGCTCCGCGAGGTTCTCGGGAACCATCCCGCCCCAGAGGCCAAAGTCGACGAGTGCCTTCCGGGACGCGACGGCGACCTTCGCATCGAAGGCTAGGGCGGTCGTCGTCGGTGGATGGGCGTTGAGCGGCATCTCGAGGACCGTGGTGACGCCGCCGCGCGCCGCGCCCCGGGTCCCGGCCTCCCAGCCCTCCCACTCGGCGCGGCCCGGCTCGTTGAAGTGGACATGGCTGTCGACTACGCCGGGGAGCACGACCAGACCCCGGGCATCGATGACTTCTGCGCCATCCGAGACCTCACTGCCGATGGCGGTGATGATGCCATCGGTGACGGCAATGTCGGCGGGCTTCTGGCCAGTCGGGAGGACTACGGTGCCGCCACGTATGAGAACGGAGTGGCTCACCGCACTTCTTCGATCACTATCTCCTGCGCTCCTTCCCAGAGCGTGAGCCTGCCAATCTCCGGAAGCTGTTCTTGTCCCTGCGTGATAGTCGCGAAGTGATTCGCCGCCAGTTGCCCGACCTTGCTTGCGAACAGCGTCGAGCCGTAGGGAAACAGCAGCTCCGTTTCGCTGATCCCACCAGGATAGAGGAGCAGCATGCCGGGCGCGGGATGGCTGGTGTGATTCTCGAAATCGAGTCCCAGTTTCTTGTCGCCCATCGGAATCCACGTTGACTCGCCGCTCCACCGGCAGTGGACTATCTTGGATCGCAGCGGCAGCATCTTGCGAATCACAGCCACCGTTTTCGGCGCGCTCTTTTCTTCCAGGCGCGCCGTGAACGTCAAGGTTGCCACTCGGATCTTGAGCATGCCCAACACTAACCGTCCAACGATTTCGACGCACGTCCTTGATACCACGCGCGGCGAGCCGGCCGCCGGCGTTGCGGTGACGCTGTGGCGCTTCGACGGCAAGGAGCACGTGTCGCAGGGGACGCGCGAGACCGACGCCGACGGCCGCATCGGCGATCTCGGCGGTGTCACGATCTTGGCGGGCAGCTACCGCCTGTCATTCGAGGTGGGCGCGTACTATAAGAGGAAGGCTCTGACGTCGTTTCTCGATCGTGTAACCCTGGATTTCGAGGTTCGCGATAGTTCGCGGAACTACCATATTCCGTTGCTGATGTCGCCGTTTTCGTGCGCCAGCTATCGCGGCAGCTGAACCTCTTCGAGCATGCCGGACCGTTATTGGAGCGGCTGCGATCGGAAGAGCCATTCCCGAGCGGCGCCGCGATGCTTGCGCGGGCGCGCGAGATCCTGACGGCGCTCTCGGAAGCCGAGCAAATCGCCGTCATCAACGCGCATCCCCGCATCGGCGAGCGCCCGGACAAAGTGTCGGCTGCTTCCTTCAAAGAGCAGGGGTATCAGGACGACACGACACCGCCGGAAGTCTTCCTGCGGTTGGCGACGCTCAATGACGAGTACGAGGCGAAGTTCGGCTTTCGGTTCGTCGTCTTCGTGAATCGGCGCTCGAAAGAAGCGATCGTTCCCATTCTCGAGTCCCGACTGCGCGGCACGCGCGACGAGGAACGGCGGACCGCCCTGCGAGAGATCCTCGCGGTCGCCGAGGACCGGCAGTTGGCCTTCCAACGAGTCGATCTCGAGCGGCATCATAGCCCCGTGGCGGACGATCTTGTCGCCCGTGCGCAGGCTGGCGACCAGACGGCCTTCCGGGACCTCTACCGTCAGCACGCCGGCCGGGTGTATGCCCTGTGCCTGCGCCTTACCGGCGATGCTTATGCCGCCGAGGAGCGCACGCAGGACGTGTTCGTGCGTCTGTGGGACAAGCTGCGGCTGTTTCGCGGTGAAAGTGCGTTCAGCTCCTGGTTGCATCG
>Ga0209235_1001779_pt1 | contig 11868 bp, 11 predicted proteins | sample GraSoi013_1_20cm_4_FD_185817 | JGI IMG/M metagenome (GOLD analysis project Ga0209235, IMG submission 185817) | Grasslands soil microbial communities from the Angelo Coastal Reserve, California, USA - Sample 09_25_2013_1_20cm (SPAdes) (version 2) | ecosystem: Environmental > Terrestrial > Soil >...
CGGGTGTACGGCGCCGAGCAGCTGCAGCGACTGATCAACGGCTTCGAGGTCATGAAAGCAAGCTTCTTCATGCCGGACGCGCGAGGCCTCTATCGAAAGGTCGATCAAGGTCGAGCCTCGTCCTTCGCAGCTTCGGCGCAGGTGAAACGCGGCAGATTTCTTGACTACTCCTACGGACTCGCATGCGTCGCTCTGACGAAACCCTAGTAGCCCGCCTCGAGTGGTCGCTCGCCTGCCCCCTTTCCCGAAATGATAGAGAGGGCACTTTCTCAGCCGCCGACGGACCGAGGATGCCTCACTCGGGGGGCCAAGTCCCGCCTCGATGCGAGGGTTTCGGGCAGGTTCCTTATGTTCCAAGAGGTCCCTTGGACTACAGCGCGAAGATGGGAGGCAGTTCCCCGGGACGCGAGATAGGCAAGGGAGGTATGGGATATCGCTCTTCTGAAGATTGGGACGCGCAAGGCCATGTACATCAATCGGACGAGTGCAGTTAGACTTAGGCCAATCGGCAGCATCGCGACAGGACAGTGTTTGAGAACCAGTCGCATGTGCGCCCGTTCGAAGAAGTATACGTATCGGACGCTTCCAGGGCCCACGGTTCCGCTGACGGCGTGGTGCGTCACCGCGCTGGGGACTTGAAGGATTCTATAGCCTGCTCTCCTGATTCGTATACAGAAATCCGTGTCCTCTCCATAGACGTAGAAGTCCTCGTCGAAGCCGCCGATTTCGTCCAGGAGGCTTCGTCGAACCAGTACGTGGCCGAGATAGTCGACCTCAAACGGTTTGTGGGTTATGTCCGAATACTTCCAGCCCTGTCCAATACGAGGATAGTATCCCGGTAGGTATACGATCCCTCCCATGCTGTCCACGATGTCAGCCGTCCCATCCAATAACCGAGTTCCACCGACAGCACCGATCCCCTCGGAAGATTGAAGGACATCGACGAGCCGATCCAGGAATGCGGGTGCCGCAATCTCATCAATGTTGTAGTCGAGAAGCAACAGGTCCCCGCGGCTCAAACGAATCCCATTGTTAATCGCCTCGCCAATGCCGATGCGTCCGGCTTCGACCACTTTCACTGTTGAGAAGTCGCTCTGCAGGATTGCGACGGAATCGTCCGTCGAACCGGCGTCGACAACGATGATCTCGACCGACGGATAGTTGAGCTGCAGAAGGGCGTTCAGGCACCGACGGAGATATCCCGCCCCGTTGAAGTTAGATATCACGATTGAGACCAAGGGGCGACGCGAGGGCCCCGCAGCCTCTTCGACGGTCCCTTCAGTCTGCCCCCGGTCGGAGGAGTGTCGACGCAGTTCAGACAATTCTTGTTTGGTGGTCATTCGTGTCCGTTGTCCTGGCCTGCCACCAGGTGACTGGGCGCCACCTTTTGGACCCACAGTGACCCGGGGGCTCGTTGATCGTGCCAAGTGAACGAAGGGATGCGGTGCTTCAGCAATTCATCGTGCCGGCAGCGGATGTATGCGAGACCGCAGAGAACCCGATACGCGGCCGGGCTTCGGGCATAGAAGTCCAGGATGACGTTTTCTTCTGGAAAGATCGGCCGGTATGGATACAATACGTCGTGGTGATGGATCACCACGCCCGATCTCAGGCGCGGCAGGATCGTGTTCACGTGGTAGGCCGCCTCCTCCGCCGTGTGGCTTGAGTCGATGAAAAGCACATCGCCCTCCCCAAGCTTGTCGAAGACCTCCAGCTGGACGTCCTCCACCTTCGAGCGGATGTGACTTGCCGCTCGGGGCAGCGCTCTCCTGGGTGCGGGGTCTATGGCGAGCAGCGAGCCACGTCCGTTGAGTCTCAGTGCTCGGGCCGCAAACCAAGTGGAATGTCCGGCTCCAATTTCAATAACCCGATGGGGCCGGAAATGGCGAATCATGCTATGGTAGAATTCAGCGTCACCCGAACTGAACTCCTCGTTGTAAATTTTGCCGAGTAACCTGAATTCGGATTTGACTTCTCGCTGAAGAGGCCCGACGACGCTTTCGAAAAACCGAGCCGACTCGCTGAATAGATCATCGTACGGAAGGGATTCTCTCAGGACCAATTCCTCCTGACGGAGACACTTTCCGTCCGTCGCCACGATTAGAAGGGTGTCGTATGCGGACAGGACATAGTGGAGCGCCTGCCACACCAGGTGGTTTCTTTCCCTGCCCGCGAAATTGGTTCGGTAGAACCGTGCGATCGTCCCGCGGAACGAAAGATGTTCGCCTCGGAGCGAGTCCAGACTCGGCTTCCACGTCGGCGAGGCCGTGTTCTTTCCTCCGTTCGAGTCCTTCGTAAGGTGCAAAGAGCCGATGACTATTAAGAGGGCTCATCAGGGCTAGGTCCGGTCGGCATGAACCTCCGAAACTTCGAGGGTCGTCGGTCCCCAGCCCTGTCGCAAGCGAGATCGTGTGCGAATCATCGTCCTCCGTGGGGTTAAGCTGGTTCAATTTCGATAACGTCGACGCCTAGGACCGTCGACAGCCCGGGAGCTCCCGACTCAATCGTCAGCACATGGACCCCTGTCTGTAGGGCGCTAACGACCGTGGACAGCCATAGAGGGCCCTTGCCTCCGTAGGAATGTGTGAGTATTGGCGCTCCGTCCAAGAGCAGAGTCAGCGGAGCGTACGCCAATCCCTTACCTGATACTCGAGGGTAGTCCATGACGTGCACCTTCACCGTAAAGGGAACCGGGAGCGAAGAGACGAACCGATACAGGGCAGCAAATCCCTGACCCACTGAGGCATTTTTGACCTCCAGAATCTCGGGCGCGAGAGACCAGTTCGCGGTCGCATTGGCACCGTCGCTTTTCCAGATGTAGTCGTCCGCGGCGAACAACCGCCACCGGTTGATTTCAAGTTCCGTGAGGGCTCCCGGCGGAATGACGAAGACTCCGTTCCCGATCGAGTACGAGGCTGCAAACCACTCCGACAAAGCGCGGCCGTAGGACTCGGGCTCGAGAAAAACTACAGGCCGATCACGGATGCCGGCAATGTCCGGGCCGAAGCGGGACATCAGCTCGCCCACGTTCCTCTTTGCTGTAACGAACTCCGTATCCGGAATGACGTGGTACGACGACTCATTGAGCGGAGGAGGCAGGAAGTACAGTTCTTGCAACTTCCCGTAGTAGGTATAATCCAGTCCCGCCTCGATGCCGAGGTACGAGCGGTCGATGGACCAGAACCAGATTCCGGGATCGCCGAACGACACGTAGATGGGTTCGGTCCATCCCCGTTCCTTGAGGTATCTACCCGCGAAGACAACTTTCTGATAACGTTCGGCGCTAATGTATGGAGTGACATAGTAATCCGCGTTGGGAATCAGGGAAGCCAGTAGCGAACCGACGGTGAATAGGACGAGGAGCCATCGGAGACGGGTTCGAAGGATCACGTAGTCCTCCGTTGTAACAACCTTTCCAAGAGCGACTCCGCGACGGGCAGACCAAGCATGAGGAGGATGGGGACCGGCATTAGATAGAGGGCCCGCATCGCTGGGAGCTCAATGATTCCGATCGCGAGGACTGCGAAAGAAGCGAGCAGGGAAAGGAGCCATGCGCCGAACATGGTTTCCAAGCGTCTTTCCCGCCCCATACTCTTGAAAACGCGCCATGCGCCCATGACCGCAAGAGGGACCGTGATCACAGAGCCGGCGGTGAACAGGAACACCGCGTTTGGGTCCAGCTGAAGGTCCTGCTGTGGAAACCCAATGGATGCAGGATACGCTTGAAGAAAACCGACTAGAAGCGGGCTCAGTAGGAGAATGGGCACAGACACGAATACAAGCGCCTCGAGCACGGATCGTAACTTTCGTCCAAGCGCTGCCGCGAGCACGATCGCGAACGACAGGACGACATAGGTCTCGAGCTGAGTGGCCGCAACGGCGAGAATGAGTCCATGGAGGAGGATGTTGCGTCTCTTCAGGCGAAAAAGGGAACCTTGCCCTCGGGCGAGGAGAACTAGAAGGACAAGGGAAAGGGAGAGCGCCATGAGCTGACGGTTGAGATCGGCCAGTATCCTTACGGTATTGAACGAGACGCCTGCAAGGACAACCGCGAAATTCGCTTGGAACCTGTTCTGAGTCAATCCAAATGCGATTCTCTGGTAGGCAGCGAGAAGGACGAAGAGCCAGAAGAACGGGAGAATACGCTCGGTGAGGGCGACGTTCCCGACTCCCTTACCAATGGCCCACAGGAGCACCACATACAGGTGGGGGTAATGCCAGCTCTGAAGCGCGGCGCCGAGACCGAGCTGGTCGATGACGACCGTCTGGTACACGTAGAACGGCGTATCCCAGCCCAGGAAACGCTCTGTTCCAAACCTGACATACTGAACGAGCGTGACTACAGCAACTACACCGAAGGACAGCAGGAGTGCGGGAAGGCATTCGCGAATCCACCGAGCAGCGAACACGAAGTGAGTCCCGAAAGGGGCCTGGAGCCGAGCGCGCCTCACGTCTTGGTTCACGGATCCAGCTTCGCGGTCGAGGGCTGCGCCTTCGAATGTTTGTTCCGCTGCGTCGCCCATCGGAGCGGTCATGCGGGTCATCCGTTCATGAATCCTGTTCACTTAAAGCTCAGTACCGCTCGAGACACGGTCATACCAGAGTTTGTTTCTGGGGAGAAGTTGAAACAGTCGTCGCCGTTTCTGGATGTTCATCGCAGCCTTCCCAGAACGAGAAGATTCTCATCAATCAAGGATGTCATTAGACGCACATAAAAGAACTATCGACCGGCCCCGAGAAGCCTTAAGGACACGAGGGCATCCGTGGATGCTCGACATGGTCGGTGGGGGTCCAGGCGAGTCGCCGGTGCGGACGCTCCTAGTGGCGTTGGGTGTCCTCGGAGATCGCATCCGGGCGACCGCTCACGAACTCTGTTTCTGGGAGGGCGGTTGAGTGCATTTGCGATTTGTGGTCAAAGCCGGCCTTCGTCTCGTGCGGAGGAAACTAGGTCTGGTGAGACCCGTCCGCACGAACCCTGAATCTGCTTCGCGGACCTTGCCTTCACCGGCGCGTGCGCTAGCCTGGTTCCGATCCCAGCAAATCGCGGCGGGTGGGATCAAGGCAGCGTCGGATCGTTCCGATGCATATCCGGAAGTGACTGGGTACCTCATACCCACGATGATTCGCTATGGCGAAACGGAGTTGGCGGTTCGCTGCGTCCGGTGGCTGGCACAAGTCCAGCAGCCGGATGGATCGTACCTGTCACCCGAGGGCATGCCGCTTGTTTTCGACACGGCTCAAGCCCTCCGCGGTCTTCTGGCGGGCATCGGCCTCGAAAAACAGGCATCGGGATGTGCGCGCCGCGCCGCGGAATACATCTATGGGGAGTTGGTCGAGAACGGGAGCGGGGCTTTCGCAAAGCGACTTTGGTACCGGATCCCGGAAGGTGTCGACTTGTATGTGCTCCCGGCACTCAATCGGGCCGGGGAGGTATTCTGTAGACCCGAATACGCCCGGGCTGCTGGCCACTACCTGGAGGACAATCTCAGTGCTCGGCGGGCCTTCCGGCCCGATGTGCTGACGCACTTTCTCGGATACGAGGTCGAAGCATTGATTGATCTTGGCCGGTCCGATATCGCCGCCCGCGTTCTAGCGCGGCTCCGCAAGGAACAGCGACCGGATGGATCCGTTCCTGGCGTGGGCGGTGCGTCATGGGTGTGTACGCCCGGGTTGGCTCAACTCGCTGTCTGCTGGTACAAGACCGGACAATGGTCAGCCGCCGATCGAGCCTTGGAGTGGTTGGAGGCGCACCAGGAACCCTCCGGCGGGTTTCTTGGGAGCTATGGCGAAAGAGCTTGGTACTTCCCCGACGCCGAAATTCCGTGGGCGGCGAAATTCTACTTGGATGCAAACTTGCTGCGCATCCGGGCCTTCTTTGATCGGACGACGCTCGTAATCCCTCGGGCAATATACGAATCCGATGGCCGCGTCCAAGCAATTCTATCCTCGGTCAAGCCACGAACTCGGGTCCTTGACGTCGGTTGCGGAAAGGGACGATACTTGAGGGTCGTGGGGAGGACAAATCCTGATGTCGACTGCGTCGGACTCGACGCATGTGACAGGGCGTTAGAGCACCTTCCGCAGGGCGCCTCTCCGGTCCGGGGTTCCATGGAGTTGATGCCATATCCAGCCGAGACCTTCGACCTCGTTTTCGCAGTAGAGTCGATTGAACATTCGTCGAATCTGCCCGCCGCGATGCGAGAGATTCTGAGAGTGACGCGTCCCGGTGGAACCGTGGTCGTCATCGACAAGCAGCAGGCTCACTGGGGCTCGCTGGATTGTCCCCCTTGGGAATACTGGCCGGACAGGGAAGAGCTAGCGCAGTTGCTGAGGCGGGAATGCGACGACGTTCAATTTCAGACTGTTTCGTACGATGACCAGCCGGAGGCTGACGGGCTCATGATTGCCTGGAAGGGCCGTAAGCGGATGCAACCGAATTCGCAAGTCGAACCCGACACCGAGTCCGGACACGCATTGGGCCACGGTGGTGAATTTCCCCTGCCGGTTTCACCTTCTTCGCCTTTACCGTCCCCTCTACAGCTCCACGCCTTCCGAGCGACCAAGGAGGGCCATCGGGCATCCGACCCTACCGTCTAAGGCGTTCCCCGGTTTGGCCTTCGACGGCTTCGTGCAGCTCCTTCTCGAGAACAAGCGCGAGCTCGTGCCAGCCGTGCCGCCTCGCAAGGGAGGAGCCTGCGACGAGGTGGTCGGAGAGCTTCGCCGGGTCCTGCAAGAGGCCGAAGGCCCGCTGTGCCGCCGCGGAACCGTCTCCTTCGAAGATTGCCGCCCCCTTAGCAAAGTCCATCACCTCTCTCAGGGGGGTGGACACAACAACGGAACCTGCGGCGAGGTATTCGAGAACCTTAAGGGGGAGCGCATACTGGGAAATCTGGAGCTCGGTCTTGAACGGTACGAGCCCGATCTGAAACCTGGGGAGCTCCTCCCATAGCTCGTTGTACGGAACGAAGCCCCGAAGGAACAACCCGTCCCGCAGTCCGGAGGACTCCCATCGCCCACGGAGTTCGCCCACGACATCTGGTGACCCGGAGTCAGGTCGGCCGCCCAGGACCGTGAGGGTGGCCGTTGGATCGAGAGTTCGGAGGGTCCGGACGAAGTCGATGATGAACCTCGTGTCGATCCAGAATTCAAGGCTGCCGATGAGGCCCACCCTCAGCCCCGTAGCCTCCCGGGAGCCGGGAAGGCTCCCGAGGGAATGCCCGTTCTCCGCGATTTCCCTTGGAATCCCGTTCGGAAGGATCGTAATCGCCCCGCGTCGCGAAGGGCCGATCGTGCGCAACACGTATTCCCGCGAGGCCTGACCGAGGACGATGATCCGATCCGCATGTCTCAGGTTGAACTCGAAGACTCGGCTGGCAATTGACCGCAGGAGACGCAGGCCGAGGCCATCCTCCTTGTACCGGAGCACGAAGTCCGGGAAGAAATCGATCACGTCGTAGACGACCGGGATTCCCAGCATCCGTGCCACGATCGTCGCCGCGGCCGACGGGAGAAGGTTTGAGCTTAGGATTACATCGATTGGCACCGTGGAGACGATCTCCCGAATTGCGGACGCATAGGCCATGCCGCTCGTCGCGTAATGTAGAATCTCATTGCCAGTGACCCGGCTTGAGAGCTGCATTCCCTTGAGCTCGTGGACGTGGACCCCTTCGGCCTCGGGACGTCTGCCATTGCCCGACGTCGCGATCCGCAGGACGTGGATGTCGTGACCCCTTTCGCTAAGGATTCGCGCAAGGAACTTGTGTCGCGTCGGCAATGGACTGAACCAGTCACCGCTCGGGATCAGGAGGATCCGCATCGCCCTTTCACCAACGCTCATGGCTCACGGCTGGGTCCCCCGGACTGACGCGCCTACGAGAAATGGCACCTGTTCCCAAGCTCATAGTCTCCCCCATTCCGAGCCGTAGATCGAGTCCGAATCGGTAGGGGATTCTCGCTCTCACTCTGCATGGCCTAATGGAATCCCCCCACCTAGGTCCGGCCGGCCCAAGGGCCGTATCGGACCGGAGCCCAGAAGCTATATTTCAAACTTGCGACATTGTGACACGGTCGACTAACATCCCCGCCTCTTCGCATCGAGTCCGACCGCTTGCTCGGGCTCAATGCCAACGGTTCGGGAATCGTTCCTACCCATCATCGGCGGGACCGAGAGCGAGATGCGGCACATGAGGAGGCGCTGCTGCGTTACTGTCACGCACAAGAGACCCCATCCCCACTCGCAGTATGATCGCTCTGAGACGCTAACCACCGCAGTGACGCCGAGACGCCTTCATGCTCCCGATGACACGAATGCGTCCGGAGTCACGCGGAGCCGGTGACGAAAGGTAGCGGGTTGAGCTTTGCCCGGAGGTCCCAGCCGCCTCGGTCGATGAAGAGCGTGTCTTTCGCAGTGACCTCGTCCGCCCGGAGAAGCGAGAGCGCGATCACCCAACCGGTCGTCGGGGACCAAGTACCGCTCGTGACCTTGCCGACCTCTCGGATCCCCTTCGAAACCTTGTCGCCGTGGACTGGTGGGACGTCGGCGTCGACTCGCAGGCCGAACAGCTTGCGGCGCACCTGGCCGACGTACGTTCCGCGGGCCACGACCTCCTGCCCGACGTAGCACCCTTTCGTGAAGCTCAGTGCGAAGTCCGGCGCGACCTCGAGGGCGAGCGTGTCTTCCCTCATCTCCATGCCGAACCGCGGGGTGGCGGCTTCGATCCGAAGGACCTCGAACGAATCGCGGCCGATTGGAGTCACGTCCCGTCGCGAGAGGGCGTCCCAGATTTCCCCCAGACTCGATCCCGGAGACCATATCGCATAGCCGATTTCCCCGAGCCCGCGCACCCGGCCCACGTAGCCCTCGTGATGCTTGTCGACGGCAAAGGTCAGGAACGCACCCTGAGGAAGGGCCCTCGCGTCCACCGGCAGTACGCCGGTGATGAGGTCCGCCGACGCGGGCCCGTGCACTTCGATGTGTCCGCAGGCTCCGAGGTCGTGGAACTCGACATCGTCGCTGACCCGGGCCTTCTCGAGGATCGCCAGGATCGTGTCTCTCTGCGCCGCCTCGATGTCCAAGACGAGCGAGTCCGCGAACCCGTAGACCCGAAGATCCCCGAGGACGCGGCTCTTCTCGTTGAGCAAGAGCGCGTACGCGGACATCCCCGGCGTGAGGATCTTCATGTCCGCCGTCACGATGCCGTCGAGGAACGTCACGCGCTCCGAACCCGTGAGCCGGATCTTCGCGCGGTCGCTCCAGTCGATCATCCCGGCGCGCGTCCGAACCGCGCGGACTTCCGCGTCGACCGGGCCGTAGGTCGCCGGGATCAACCAGCCGGCCTCGGGGCGGAAGATCGCGCCTTCGAGATCGTGGTAGGGCCGCAACCGCAGTTCCTGCATCGACGACCGCACCATGGAATCCGCTCCATTTGACGTTATGCGGCGCTCCCTGCACCCCGGTCTCGGGTCGGAAGTTTCATAACCGCCCTCGCTTTGGTCTTCGACGGATGGCCCCTGAGCTCCGCGATGGCCGGATCAGCATCTTCGCGAAACGGATCATGCGCAAGCCCCGGACTCTCCATTGCCCGTACTGCGACGGCAAAGTCCTCTTCACGCGGAACGAGGAGCATCTCGACGCGAAGAACTGTCCCCACTGCGGCATGCGCGTCGAACGCCGCGAGTGGCCGGAGAAGCTGTACGACCCGATGCCGATCCTGCGCACGAAACCCGGCGGCCCGGACTCGATGAAGATCGAGACGCCGGAGACGAAGGACGAAGCCGCGAAGAAAGCCGAGAAAGGCGAGAAGAAGGATTAGCCGAACACGGCGCCGCACTTCAGGCAGTCGCTCCAATACTTCCCGACCGGCGCGCCGCATTCGCCGCACTCGCCGCCCGTGGCCGTCTGATCCGCTTTGACGACGACGAGCTCCGGATTCTTCAGCTTGTCCCACTGCGGGTCGCGGACGAGCAGGAACGCGAAGTCGTCGGCCCACGTTTCGAGCTCGACGAACGCGAGCTTCCGGCTTGCGAGGATTTCGTTGACTCCCTTCAGGAGGTCCCGGGCGTCCTTGAAGCGGACGACTTTCTCTTGGTCCCCGAGGATCAGCTTGACCTTCCGGAGGTTCAGCTCCTGGTCCAGCCACGTGAGGTCTTTCGCCGCGAGGGCGAGCTTGAACGAACTGAGCCGCGGGTTGGCTTCTTTGAGGATCGCATCGAGCTCGAACGTCTCGGGCACGCGGAAGCCCAGCCAGTCGGCGAGGACGCGGGTCACGGCCTTGTACGGCGCGGACCGGTACTCTGCGACGAACGCCGCATCACCGCCCGGATACGCGGCAACGCGTTTCGCAAACACGGCCTTCGTCGGCGCAACCGTCAGACCGAGGTCGACCAGGCCGGCGTGGGCTTCGGTCACGAAGACCTCCACCTCGCCGGGTTTCGGCGGCGCCGCCGGAGCCCCGGGCTTCTCCTCCGGTTTCTTCGCCGCGGGTTCGGCCTTCGCAGCCTTCTCGGTCGGCGCGGGCTTCGCGGCCGGTGGCGCTTTCGGCTTTTCCTTCGGCTCCTCCTTTTTCTCTTCCGGCTTCCCCTTCTCGGGCTTGTCTTTCTTCCAGAATCGGAGGGGCATCTGCCGCGGAAACCCGGGTGGCTCGTAATAAGAGTTGTGCTCTGAGGACCGCAATCCAGACCGACGGCGCATCGACGGCGATAAGTAGCCGGGTCGCGGTGCCGCCCGGGTCCCCATGACATCTGAGCCCCGGATCCTGTCGTCCCAGCCGTTACGGGAGGGATGGCCTCCGATCTCGGAGGAGGAGGTCGAATTGCCGAGCGGCGCGCGGAAGCGCTGGATCCGGATGCACTTCGGGACCTCCGCCGCCGTCCTCGCGGTGACCCCGCAAAAACAGATCGTCCTCACCCGCGAGTACCGGCATGGGCTCGGGCGGATCGTCCACTCGCTGCCCGGTGGGACCGCCCGAAACGGCGAGTCTCCCGAGGCGTGTGCGCGGCGCGAATTGTTGGAAGAGACGGGATACCAGGGACCGAAGTTCCTCGAGATGTACGCCGGAAACAATCTGACCGCGTATCTGGAGGGGACGCTGCATCTCTTCTTCGCAAAGGAATGTCAACCCACGGAACGGCGACCGAATCCCGACGAGATTCAATCGGTCGAGCGGATCAGTGTGACGTCGGCGCTATCGAGCGCGCGAGGTGGCGAATTCGAGTCCGCCGTCGTGACGCTGGCGATCTTGATGGCCGATGCACGCGGCTGGCTCATCGGGTGAGTCAGGCGGCGGCCCGCACGGCGGACGGAGAAGATGCGTGGGGCAGGATTTGAACCTGCGAACCCCTGCGGGACAGCGACCTCAACGCTGCGCCTTTGACCAAGCTGGGCCACCCACGCACGGGGCGCTTTCATCGCGGGCCTCGATATTAATCTTCCTTCAGCGATTCGTCGGGACGCCATGATCCGGGGTCCGCTTCGGTGTCCGCAAAGGATTATTTGGCGCGGAGCCCGTAGGCGGGAATGGAGAAGCGCATGCCGTCTCGACGGAAGTCCCGGGCCGCAAAACGCCGCACGTTCGATGTGATCAACCCGGCGACGGGGAAGGCCCTTGCGTCGTACCCGATCGCGACGGCACCGCAAGTCCGCGCGAAAGTCGAGGCCGCCCGCGACGCATTCCGATCCTGGTCCCGTCTCGATCCGAAGGAGCGCGCGGCCTACCTGCTGCGATTCGCCGAAGTCCTCCGGAAACACAAGGACGGGTACGCGGAAACGATGACCCTCGAGATGGGCAAGGTCATCCGCGAGTCGATCGCCGAGGTCGAGAAGTGCGCCTGGGCCGCCGAATACTTCGGGGAAAACGGGCCGGGCTTCCT
>Ga0209235_1001784_pt1 | contig 11855 bp, 12 predicted proteins | sample GraSoi013_1_20cm_4_FD_185817 | JGI IMG/M metagenome (GOLD analysis project Ga0209235, IMG submission 185817) | Grasslands soil microbial communities from the Angelo Coastal Reserve, California, USA - Sample 09_25_2013_1_20cm (SPAdes) (version 2) | ecosystem: Environmental > Terrestrial > Soil >...
TCCGTTCCCCTTCATCACCGCGAGGACGGGTAGTGCCATCGAGACGATCGGGTCTGGAACCACCGGCATCGCGACGAAAAGCTCTCTCCTAGTTCGTCCAAGAGTCTCCCTTATCTTGTCCAGGATATTGTTCTGTCCTCTAACTATCCAGATGTCCGGTTTCTCCCGAACTCCCTTCTTCTCGTAGAGCGGTTGAAGTTCCTCCATCGCGTCCGACTGGCTTGACTTTAGCGTAGTCTCTTGCCGAGACCTGGACGACTCGAGAGCGGTCGAAGGAGCCTTGGGATAGTACTTGCTGGGCCTACCCTGCTCAGTCTCAACCCATCCCTTCCGCTCAAGATTTCCCAGAATCTCGTAAATTTTCGAGTAGGGAATAGAAGCGGTTCTGCTAAGTTCGCTAGCCGTTTGGGTGCCCGACTCGACCAGTGAAACGTACACCTTTGCTTCATAATCAGTCAGACCAAACTCCTTCAACGCCCTTCGTGTCTTCTCACTGACAGACATCGACTTCTCCAACCCGGACTGAGACGAGGCGACCCGATAAAATTGTGCCCCGTCGGCCGTGCAAATTCCTCGTCGAGGATCCTTCGTAGCCTAACGGAAGAGAGTGTAAATAGCGTCCTGTGCTCCTAGACTGGAGACTCTCCAGGATAGTGGAAGATTTTGATCGACAAGAACTCCGTTGTCAATAGTCTCCGCGGAGTCCTTGACCCGGAGATCGGCATAAGCATCGTCGATCTCAACATGGTCCGTGACGTGTTCATAGAAGGAAGCCACGTCAAAGTTACAATAGCACTAACCGTTGCTCACTGCCCTCTCGCAAAAACCCTCCAGACAGACGTCGAGAAAGCCCTGAAAAAATCGGACGCGATAAAAACCGTAACTGTAGAGACAACGGCAATGTCCAAGACAGAGCTTAACGAGCTTAGAACCAGCCTCCAGAATAGAACAAGTCAGGCCCAACCCGATCCGGCGAATACTCCAGGCCCAGGCATCAACCGGCTCGGAAAACGTGAACTGCGAAACATAGTCGCTGTAGCCTCAGGCAAGGGCGGCGTCGGGAAATCCTTCGTCACAAGCATGCTCGCCGTCCAGCTCCGAAGACTCGGATACGAAGTAGGAATCCTAGACGCAGACTTGACAGGGCCCAGCATCGCAAAAGTCTTCGGACTCAAAGATCGGCCCTCCAAGAGTCCCACCGGTCGCATAACTCCAGTGCTAACCAAGACCGGAATCAAAGTGATGTCGATCAACTTGGTCCTCGATGATCCTGAGATGCCTGTCATATGGAGAGGCCCAATAGTGAACAGCGTCATTCGCCAGCTCTACTGGGATGTAGACTGGGGATCCCTCCACTACCTACTAGTAGATCTTCCTCCAGGGACGAGCGACGCACCGCTAACAGTACTGCAGTCCTTGCCACTAGACGGAGTGATCGTCGTATCTTCTCCCCAAGAGCTAGCATCCCTCATCGTCACCAAGGCCGTCAACATGGCGAAGAAGATGAACGCTGAACTGCTGGGTTTGGTCGAAAACATGAGCTATCTAACCTGCCCACACTGTGGCGAGACCATCAACGTCTTTGGAGAACCGCAGGGGGAGAAACTAGCCAAGCAGCTCGGCATACCCTTCCTAGGATCGGTGCCCGTGGATCCGATAATCGCCCGATTGTCAGACCATGGCCAGATTGAAGACTACACGACCCCGATCTTCCAGACGGTCGCTGACGAGCTCCGAGCCAGAACTTCTCAGCATGTGCAGCAGGTCATGCAGGGTCTTCCAATCGCATGGTCTATTCAACCCTCGGAGAACTGACTTGAAGTTTCATCCGAGCGTATTAATAGCCGGAGACTCCCCTCTGATAGGGAGTCGAGCGGGTCAAGCTTACCCTGCACGCGATAGATCGTGAAAACCGTGGCGAAAAAGAAAACACGAAGTGTCAAGACGAGATCGAAGAGAGTCTCGAAGAAGATCTTAAGGCCTACTATTGCACGGAACCAAAACCCACAAGCAAAACCGCTCTCGAAGCCTGCTGACAAAGGCCCCCGAGCTCCGAGCATTTTATTGTCCGCCCGACCATCGCCACCTCAAACAATGGACGATTCCCGGGTCTTCACGATAGAGATAGACTCGATTCGTGCTGAGACAACGATAGGAGATTTGATAGTCGCTTTTCCGAGAACCAGAGACGTCCTAATGAAACATGGGCTAAGGTTTGACGTAGAGGAAGCAGGCTATCTCTACATGACGCTCAACGTATTTTCAGCGATTCACGGTCTCGCTCTGACAGGCTTCCTCCAAGAACTAGACGTTGCGTCGAAGGAACTGCCCCTTCCACCTCTCGCCGCACCCGTACGTCAGATCGCCTCCCCTCCGGCAACTTGACAAGCGGAATTCATCGGATCCCCTCGTGCATTCTCTAAAGCAAGAGAGAAATGCTTCCAAGTTCTTGCGTCAGTGAATGGAAGCCCGAGCAAGGATCCTGATTACAGGTCTGGTACAGGGCGTCTTCTTCAGAAGAGAGATGACCGATCATGCTAGAAGACTTGGAATCTCCGGATGGGTGAGAAATCTCCCGAACGGCAAGGTGGAGGCGCTCGCTGAAGGAGAGAAAGGACGATTGGACGAACTCATCAGATTCTGCCACGTTGGTCCTCGAGGCGCAGTAGTCAGAAAAGTGGAGGTCGAATGGTCCGACTATTTGGGAGAGTTTCGCGGATTCAGAATTACGAAATGAAGGACCGCTGACAACCTGAGACCATTTGTGCCTCGGAAGAAATTTGCCTCGCGTACTGGTCTTACCAAAAGGTAAAAGAAACCGCGTTCGAGGTCTTCGGTCGCTCCGGTGGTGTAGCCCGGTTTAGCATAGCGGCCTTTCGAGCCGTTGATCGCGGGTTCGAATCCCGCCCGGAAGGAGGCAAAGAGTCCCTTGCTTCCCGGGAAGCACCATTATGACTCGCGATCCACCGGGGCTTTTTTCAAAGCTTCGTATAGTCGATGTTTTCTTGAGGGATGGTTAAACCCGATAAGTCCAGCATATCTGGATAGATTCTTTTTGGGGATCGTCAAGGTAAACCGGTCCAAGTATGGTCGGCGATGGTATGGGCCCCTCAGCTTGCTGCCAATCCCGAGGGATTGTAACAGATCCTGAACCTGTTCTAGGCCCGGTCGATTAGCAGAGTCGAAGTCTACTTCATACCGCCTAGCGGTTCCATCTCCGTCGGCATATCCTCGGCACCAGGCTGCTTTCACCTTTTCATCTTTGCTTTTCAAGACTTCGGAGGGAACTTGCCATTGAAGGCTGCCGAGTCTGCTGTGATGCAACAGATCTGAAACCATCTCCTTTCGTCTCATTCTGATGCGGTATCTACTGCCGAAGGATGATTTCTGTTTCCCATATACCCTGACTAAAAGGTCATAGAATCTTTGTTGGATAACTGGTTCAACATTTGTGAACTCAATGGCGTTCTGACGATAATTGATACGATACCATTTGCCAGCTGGGCCTCTGTCGGGAAAGAAGCGGTCATGGCTGCGAGAGTAGTGGTACTCGTTGCCTTCAGCTGCGAGAAAGCCGAGCAGCTCCGCCTTCGCAGGATCGAAACGCGTGCCACTATGTTAACGCGGAACAGTCGAATAAATGATAGAGGTTGCCGAATCAGTGCTCCTGCCACCGCTTGCGGGACTGGGTTCGAGAAGACCCTGAGAAGAGTGTCGAGGCGATCTTGATTCTCTATATCCTCCGGATTTTTGCACTAATAGTTCTTGGCAACTTTGTTGACGGACTCGTGGTGGTGCGGTTCGCGACTCTGTGGTCCCCGCCCGGAGCACCATCATTGAGATGCTTGCCTAGAAGACGTGATCGCCAGCCGGGAGTGTTTTGACGTTTGACTGGTTCTGCCTACATGCTTTCGTAGAATTTTCGGGCCAAGTTCACCGCGTCTTGGGATCGGCTTGCGATAGTCTTGTATTCTGGTCGACGGTCTCCGGCGATTGAAGAAGCTTTCTCGAAAAACTTTCTCACGCCGTCTTGGTCCCCTCGGTAGAGGGCGATCCCACCTGCAATCCTGTACCAGACCTCCGCCCGAGTCCGGTTTCCCGTCGAGTCAAAGGCGGTCGCCTGGCTAACCGCGTCTTCCAAAGAGGTGATGATTTTCTTGGGGTCAAGGAACAGAAGTCTAGAGAGGGATCGATACATCTCATCGTCTCCCGCTGTAATTTCCTGTAGCTTGCTGAGAACCATCGGCTCCTGATTTTCTGTCGGGTTTTCCGCAGGAGAGGGCTGGTTCTTCTTTTTGCCAAACAGACTGAGCATCAGTTGATCACTCTCTTCCCTTTCTGAGGGTCAGCTCCGGTCTAGCCCATTTAAGAGTTCATTCCCGAATGTTGATATTGGCGAGCAGCTGCCCTCAGTCCGATCAAGTAAAGATGAGTGTTGAAGACAAGCTAGTACGACGACGCGAGCTAAAGGAGAAGTCTCGAAAGAGAAAGCGAGGACCCTACCGAAAGGCTTCAAGCGGAAGGATCATCAAATACTAGCTATCTCTAACGTTGGCTACGACGTTCTGAAAATCCATTCTTAACTCGAAGTCGAGACTGGACTGCAGGGAGTCGGGGCATCCGCCTGCGCTGCTTCTCGCCTGTTCTTGTGACCCTAGGAATAATTAGCCGAAAAAAAATTTCTTTAGGAAAGCACAGGAATACGTCGATACTTGCCGATACTGCTCGGTTCAATGCTCACGAGTTCGGAGCAACTATGGTTCCCGAAGCATATAGTGCAGTGTTCCACGTCCCATGTCGGATCCACCTTTCGGCATGTCTCGCACATCAAGCCGAGTGCTCGAATATCAGTGCAAGCCTGACATAGTTTCCGTGAAACCGCAAGTGGATTAGGGTTCTTGGAGAGCATTGATGCAATGTCCTTACTCATGGCCCTGACTTCAGGGGCCATGCCGAGTTCGACTGCCTCTCCACGGACCTGATGCTGATATTTGCTAACGGCGGCCTGGGTTACTCCCAGTTTTGTTGCGACCTGTTCCTGCTTGAGTCCGTACTCTTCTATGAGCTCCCGAGCCACAAGGGCACGGAGAGCTGGGATAACGGACTTCGAAGCGACTTCACAGGGAATTATCAAAAAGAAACGGTGACTGAAAAGGACGAGTAGCCTATTTAAACATGACCTACGTCATACTCCGCTCGTGTGGGCCTTATCACTACAAGGGCAAAGGGTCGAATGGTCAATCGGCGTGTTCTGGATCCGAGAGTCTGATGCTGGTCCTAACGAAACGAATGCATAAATGAAATCATGACCATTTCGGTGAGGGAGAACAAGATGGTTACGGTAGATGAGGTTACGAAGGAGCTTGAGAAAGTGGTTGATCCTGAGATCGGTCTTCCGATAACAGAGATGCATCTGGTCGACGAGATCGATATCAAAGAAGGCGGAGTATTATTCATCAGGTATCATCTGACAGCTCCATTCTGTCCGCCGATTTTCGCGGAGGATATCGGCATGAACATTCGCCAACTTACCTCGAAACTGGATGGAGTGAAGAAGGTAACAGTAATTCTTCATGGCCATGCTTTGGCGAACGAGATCAATCAAAGAGTTAATCCAGACTACACCCCTCCTCCACCATCGCCTTAGCAATCCGATTTCTATCGCATCGGTCGATCAAAGTGGTTACTGTCAGGCTTTGCTCTGAGTCGGATATTGTGAACGAGTCGGTTCGTCGTTTTGTAGCCGCAGGGACGGAGATTCTAGTAGGAAAGCTTGCGGGAAAGTACTACGCTCTAGACGAGAGATGCACCCATCGGGGCGGTCCTCTGTCGGAAGGGTCTCTTGAGGGTGGAGTCATCACATACCCTTGGCATTATGGACAATTTGACCTCGCGACAGGGGAGGTGAGGGTTCCTCCGCCAGCGGAGCCGCTGAAAAGCTACGAGCTTCGAGTCGAGGGAGCGGATATTCTTATTTCAATAGTGTAGCGGATTCTACCGGACCGCTTCGTACAGGAAGCCGCCGAGTAGCCCTCCGAAGATTGGCCCTACGATGTATATCCACAGTGTGGCAAAGGGTGTCAGGCTGAAAGCCGCAGAGGCAAGGGTCGGACCCCATGTTCTCGCGGGATTCAGAGAAGCTCCAGATATGGGCCCGAACATCCAAATCGACGCCGCTAGCACCATTCCTATAGCGACGCCTGCCCATGACTGATCAGCCTTCTTGTCGGTCGCGCCGAATATTGTGAATACTAGAATGGCGGTCGCCACAACCTCGGCGAGCAGCGCGGCCCCGATCGTGAACCCTAATCCCGGGGTCGTGTCTCCGAGAAACGTAGCCTTTGCTACGTCGTACGTTCCGCTCGACGATGACCATAAGGCTAGCTGAACAAGTCCGGCTATGGTTGCCCCAAGCAGTTGGGCTATGATGTACGGGGCGACTCTTCGCGCTTCTATCCTCTTGGTAGCCCAAGACGCGATTGTCACCGCGGGGTTGATGTGCGCTCCTGAGATGTGGCCTATCGAATACACAGCTACCAATAATGCGACTCCGTGGGCTAGTCCTATGAATCCCAGCGCCGCGGCTGTTGATCCAAACCCGTCAGCAAGCCTTGTCGCTGTGATGGTTGCGGGACCAACCAGGGTGAGAAGAAACGTTCCGTAGGCTTCGGCCGCTGAGGCTCGTCTTATCCCGTTCAAAGTAGAGCCCCAATCGCCGAGCTTAGCCTATATAGTGCTTGTTTTTAGCCGCCGAATACTCACCGCTAAGAAAGTGGATATTCAACGGCTCTTAAGTTGCGGTTGGGTAGAAGCAAGATTATTTCTATCGTGGAAGGAGTACTTAGTGCTGAATAGTCCTTGAGCATGGTTAACAGTTTCACTTGGATGATAGGCGGTCCCCAAGGCAGCGGCATCAATTCCGTCGCTGAAAATTTCGCGAAAGCCTGTATTCGAGGAGGATTACACGTCTTTGCCAATATTGAATATCACTCCAACATTAAGGGTGAGCACAGCTATTACCGGTTGAGGGTCGATTCGAAGGAGCTCCGGTCCCATGTTGACTGGGTGGACCTTCTAGTTGCCCTGGATAGGGAAACGATGTTTGGAGACCTCAACAAAGTTCATTCTACGCATCGGGGCCATCGTCATGAGATCAGCCCAGGAGGCGGCATAATCTACGACTCCAGCCTCAAGTTACAGCCTGAATCCTTCGGAAGAGATGACATCAAGCTCTTCCCAGTACCCTATATGGACCTCCTGATCGACGCTCTCAAAGAGTTCGGAAAAGACAAAGAGTTGAGCAAGTACCAGGTCATGGTTAACACTGTCGCGCTAGGCGCGTCCATCGGACTAGTAGACTACGATTTTGACCTAGCGACAGAGGCTATCAAGGAGGGCTTCATGGGACGGAAGGCAGCTCTCGGAGACTTGAACATCAGCGCTGCACGTCACGGCTATGACTACGCTAGGAGAATGTTCGGGCAGAACGCCTTCCCAATTAAGCTGCGAAAGCAGCCGCTAGGCGCTAGGCGGATGATGATACGCGGCGTTCAGTCGATCGCAATTGGCAAGTTGAAAGCGGGATGCGGGTTCCAAACCTACTATCCCATAACACCCGCCACGGACGAGAGTGAGTATCTCGAGTCTCATCAACCAGACTACAACATGATCGTGGTACAGGCGGAGGATGAGATATCAGCCATAAACATGGCCACCGGGGCCGCACACGCAGGTCTGCGTTCTTCAACCTCGACTTCAGGTCCTGGATTTTCACTGATGGCTGAAGGACTGGGATGGGCAGGAATAACAGAAGCCCCAGGCCCCGTCATTATTCTATGGCAGAGAGCTGGACCTGCGACAGGCCTGCCAACCAGAACCGAACAGGCCGATTTGCGATTTGCACTTCACGCGGCTCACGGAGAATTTCCCAGAATCATCATTGCCCCTGGAGATGTGGCCGAGTGCTTCTACGACACTTTTGACGCCTTCAACTACGCTGAGCATTATCAAGTCCCAGTCATAATACTGGCTGACAAATTCCTGGCCAGCACATACAAGGACATTCCGCTTTTCGACATGAGTGGTATGAAGGTGGATAGGGGAGACCTGCTTCAGGAAGCGGATCTTGCGAAGAGCCCGGATTACAAGAGGTACCAGTTTACAGACCTCGGAATCTCTCCTAGAGCTAGACCAGGTCTGAAGGGTGGCGTGTTCTGGACGACTGGAGATGAGCATGATGAATACGGGCATATCACCGAAGCGGCCGACCTTCGGGTCCGCATGATGACGAAGAGGATGAACAAGATCGAGCTCGCAGGTCAGGTCATCCCTAATTCGAAGAAAGCCACGCTGCACGGCCCCTCGTCGGCGCCGATTACCCTAGTTGGCTGGGGATCCACAAAGGGAGCGATTCTGGACGGGATGGAGGACCTCAGGGTAGATGGAATGGAGACGAATTTCCTACAGGTGCGATACGTGAACCCGTTCCCGACGGAGTTCGTTCAGAAGATTCTCTCAAATTCCCGACGAACTGTCGCGATTGAAAGTAATTATTCTGGACAGATGGCAGGCCTGATCAGAGAAAGAACCGGGATAGAAGTAGACAACAAGGTCTTGAAGTTCGACGGTCGACCATTCTCGCAGAACGAGGTTTATGAAGGCGTAAAGGACATTGTGAGAGATGGTGCCAAGGAGGTCACGCTAAGCCATGCTTGAACTGAAAAACTATCGGACACAGGTCCACAACGACTGGTGCCCCGGCTGCGGGGACTTTGGGATCGTCAACGCGATCCAGATGACCCTCCTGGAGATGCAGCTAGAGCCTCACCGAATAGGACTCTTCTCCGGCATCGGATGCTCTGGCAAGACTCCGCATTTCGTAAACGCCTACGGTTTCCACACACTGCACGGTAGAGTCCTCCCCATCGCGACGGGAGCCAAGTTGGCCAACCCTAGCTTGACCGTCATCGCCGTGGGTGGAGATGGTGACGGGCTTGGAATAGGCGCTGGTCACTTCGTCAATACAGGCCGAAGGAATCTCGACTTCACATACGTGCTTCATGATAACGGTGTATACGGCTTGACCAAGGGACAGGCCTCGCCCACACTCCCAAAGGGCTTGAAGACAAAGTCTATGCCTGCCCCCTCCATTGTTGAGGGCATCAACCCGATCGCCATGGCTATTGCGTCGGGATACACGTTCGTCGCGAGAAGTTACGCGCTTGATGTGCGACACTTGAAAACGACCCTGCGAGCCGCTATCGAGCACCGTGGAAGCGCTTTCGTAGACGTCCTCCAGACATGCCCGACCTACAACGACATCAACACGAAAGAATGGTACGCAGGTGACGATCTTCCCTCGAAAGCCCCCCGATTGTACAAGCTTGAGGAGACAGGCTACGATGGCCGAGTCGCCGATCCGACCATGAGAGATGAGATTAACTCGAAAAAAGGAAACGCTTTGCTGAAGTCGTTCGAGTGGGGCGAGAAGATACCAATAGGGGTCTTCTTCAAGATGGAAGTAGCAACATTCGAGGATCAGCTAGCAAATAGAATGCCCGCTCTCAAAGAGAAGCCCTTCGTCGAACATGACATTTACAGTAGAGACGTTTCTCCCCTCTTGGACGAGCTAGCGTAGACGGGGACTCGCACGCCCATTTCCTAGCGACCGCGAGTAATCTGAGCGGCCCCGCCCCCCGGGGGGGTTGGACCTGCCACTCTTTCAGTATGGGCTCTTGCTTCCGGTTTATCCTTGATTCTGGCTTGAACGTTGAGCTTGTCGCAGGGCGAAAACGAGCAGGTACCGCAACGCGAACGAGCATCGACGAGCATTAAGATCATGTGCCTGTGTCCTAGTTGGGGCGGGTCACGACCGAGCAAGGAAACTTATAGACTGTAGGGGATTCGCAGGTCCTGGCCAGCAGTCCTGAATCCGAGTTTGATAGCTAAGGGCGGTCGTCTCTTATGCTCTGACTGGAGCCAGCGGCCTCGGACCCCTGTTACCACCCGTAACGGGATCCCCAGTTCCTCACTGATCTCCTTGGGCGGCATCCATCTCTCAAGTCTCCAGAGGATCGAGTCCAACTTGTTGTAGGATAATCCAAGCTCATCCTCGGTAATCTGTCCAGGCCATAGCTCGGGGCTAGAAGGCTTGGAGAAGATTCTTCGCGGAAGACCCAAGTGGACTGCGAGATCTCTTACCGAGCTCTTGTAGAGGTCAGCTATCGGCTGAATATCACACGCACCATCCCCATACTTCGTGAAGTATCCGAGCAAGATCTCACTCTTGTCGCCCGTACCCACGACAAGCCCCTTGCCCGTATTTGCAAAATAGTAGAGTATCATCGCCCGGAGCCGGGCCTTCAGATTTCCATAGGGAACGACGCCGTCCTTCTTCTTTGAAGAATGAAGCAGAATTGACGCAGCTTGTACGAGACTTGTCATGTCAAGGGTCTTGAAGCTAATTCCAAACTTCCCAGCAACCTCTCCCGCGTCTTGTATGCTTCTCAGGCTTCTCGTTTCGGCCTCTGGAAGACAAAGCCCAAGGGTTCTCTTTCCACCCAGAGCTTTCGCGCATAGCGCGGCCGTAACGCTTGAATCGAGACCGCCGGACATGCCGACTACGAGATGTCTTGCTCCTATTCTTTCGGAGTGCGTCCTTAGAAACCGGACAATTCTGTCAACAGTCTCGTCCGGGTCTCCAAGTGAGAATGGATTGGCTCCCGCTCTCGAGCGCATGGTCGTCCCTCCGAGTGGAGCGGGGATAAAACCGGAATGGTCTAGCTGACGATGCGGTTGTCTCGTTCTTCGGAGCCCAAGTTTCGGAAGAGAGTCGTGACTCTGTCTATCGTGACGAAGGGCTCTCCCTGGAAGGATGCTTCGCTGGCCGCTTCCTGTACAACGTTCTTCATGTCTCGCGGCGTGACTACGTACTGGTCCCTGACTATTATTCCGCGATCAGGAATTGATGCTTCGTACACCTGGCGTCGAGAGCGGATGATTCGCCATATTTCATCGAAGGCCTCCTCAGTGAGCCCACCGTCGTACTTGGAGATCGAGGGGTCAACCTCAACCTTGGACAGGTAGAAATCGAGGATCTTCTTGACCTCTTCGCGGGTCTTCGGGGGAGGCACATAGATTATGCGTTTCATCCGGTCCAGTAGAGCAGGGTCGATGACGCTGGGATAGTTGGTAGCGAAGATTACCGCGACGTTCCGGTTGACGTGGAATCCCTCCCCGAGCTCGGTCAGAATCTGGTTGAGCATTCCCTGGACGTCTCGTCCCGCGTCAGTCGTAGCCTCCATTCTCGCCCGGCCGATCGCGTCTGCCTCGTCGATGAACAAGACTGTCGGGGCGGATTCTCTTGCTAGTTTGAAAACTTCCTTGACATTCTTAGCGGACTCTCCGAGCCACTTTGAGACTATTTCGTAGCTCTCTATCTTTAGGAAGCTTGTGTTCTGACCATGCTTGCTGATTGTCCCCGCTACAGCCTTGGCCATGTAGGTCTTGCCTGTGCCCGGCGGCCCGAATAGGAGAACTGATCCAGCCTCCTCGAGCATTCGAGGATCTCGGATAATCTGTTCTCTCCTAGTCCTCGTCTCAGGATCCAATATCCATTCGATAGCCTGTCTCAAGCTGAGCAGCTCCTTCCCCAAGCCCACTATGTCTTCGTAGAAGATCTTCGGCGCTTTCTCGACCTGGTATTCGAGTAGACTGCGATCTCTCATTCTTTCTATAACGTCAACGATGACACCCTTCGTAGGGGAGAGAACCGCATCGACGCTCGTGGTCACCTTGTCTCTTACTTCGGGTGGGATACTGACTTGGAATGCTTGGCCGCCCGAGAGTCGGACGAG
>Ga0209235_1001787_pt1 | contig 11843 bp, 6 predicted proteins | sample GraSoi013_1_20cm_4_FD_185817 | JGI IMG/M metagenome (GOLD analysis project Ga0209235, IMG submission 185817) | Grasslands soil microbial communities from the Angelo Coastal Reserve, California, USA - Sample 09_25_2013_1_20cm (SPAdes) (version 2) | ecosystem: Environmental > Terrestrial > Soil >...
AGGCGGCTGCGGCCTACAGGGAGTTCCTCGGCGCGTACCCCAACGACGTGCAGGCGAGGGCGAGCCTGGCGGAATTGTATCTGCGCGCGAATCAGCGCGATTCCGCCATGGCGCTGTACGCGGCCATTCCGGCGCACGCGGACTCGGCGAATGCGGATGATCTGTTCGGCGCTGCTGGAGCCGTGCTGAGCGCGATCCCGCAGCTGCCCGACACCTCGGAGCTCGATGCCGCGTGCGCGAAGGCCCTGAAGCGGAAGACTCCCACGCTCACGGCGCGTCAGATTTCAGCGCGGTGTCAGCCCGCGGCGGCGGACACGATGCGGAAATTCCATGCGTTGGCGGACCCGCTGTACCGCCTTGGCGTGCAGACGTACCAAGCGGGTTTGGTGAAGAACCCGTACCATCGCGACGCGCTCTACAACCTCACCGGCATCTCGTTCGTGCTCAACGACACCGCCAAAGTGCTGCTGCTCGCCCAGCGACTGTACGCGGTAGATCCGATGAACCGCCTGTCGCTCACCAAGCTGGCGGGCGCCTGGCAGCTCGCGGGGAAGAAGGACTCCGCGTTGTATTACCTCACGTTGGCGGACTCGCTCCCGATTGAAGTCAGCGTCGGCAAGTTCGTCGCGAACGAGCAGGGCGGGGCCCTGGAAGGCCTGTACTCGAACTTCCACTCCAAGCCCTCACGGCCGGTGAAGGTGACGTTCGAGTTGGTCGACGGCAAAGGCAACGTAGTGGCGTCGCTGCCACAGGACATACCCGCGCTCGATGCCGGGGCGAATCAGTCGTTCAAGCTGAAAGCGACCCAAACGGGGGCAATTGCCTGGCGGTACAAGCGATCGTAAGGGCCGGGTTGATAAAGTGGCCTAATCTTGGCACACTTCCTGCCAAGTTAGGTCTTTCGCGGGCGTAATTCAGGGGTAGAATGCCAGCTTCCCAAGCTGGACGTCACGGGTTCGAATCCCGTCGCCCGCTCTGCCGGTCGTCGTAGCCCTGGGAGCGTACATGGCGTTCACGACGCGTCATCGTCCCGCGAGCGAGCATGGTCCTCGCTCGAGCCCTTCCCACGTGTCCTCGCACGATTTGCCACAGCGGATTCGGGCAGGGGATGAGGCGGCGTTCGAGGCGATGTTCCGGACGCACTACGATGGCCTGTGTCGCTACGTCGCCGGCTACCTGGGCAGCCGCGACGCCGCCGAGGATGTCGTCCAGGGCGTGTTCGCGCAGATCTGGGATGATCGGGCGCACTGGGTGGTCGGCGAGCTGCAGCCCTACCTCTACGCCGCCGTGCGCCGACGCGCGACGAGCGTGTTCCGACGGGCTGCGGTGCGCCGTCGCGCGGCTCCATTGCTCGCCCTCGAAGCCAGCGCACGCGCCTCTGCGACCCCGGCCGACGCCGAATTCGAGGCCGAGGAGCTGCTGCGGCGTCTCGAGCGGGCCCTCACCGCTCTTCCCCCCCGCACCCGGGCCGCATTCGTCTTGAGCCGCCGTGAGGGCTTGAGCTACGCCGAGGTGGCATCGCGGATGGCCATCTCGCCGAAGACGATCGGAGTGCACATCAGCAGAGCCCTGACGGTCCTGCGAAAAGCGCTGCTCCCATCCTAGGTAGTACGCCGCCTCACTGCGGCGTCATACGATGATGCTCACGCCTCGCCATGCGTGGATTACGCTCGTCGTCGGGGTGTCCTGCTCCTGCGCAGGCACTCCCCAATCATCGCGTGCCCGGTGGCAGCTCGTGTGGCACGACGAGTTCGACGGCACGGCCCTCGATGCGGGAAAATGGGTCCGCGAGACCGGGGGCGGCGGCTGGGGCAACGCGGAGCTCGAGTTCTACAGCGACCGCACCGAAAACGCGCGCATCGCAGGCGGCAACCTCATCATCGAGGCTCGCCGTGAGACGTTCGGAAATCGTGACTACACGTCCGCCCGACTCAAGACCCAAGGGTTGGGCGCGTGGCGCTACGGGCGCATGGAAGCACGGATTCAGATCCCGCGCGGGCAGGGCCTGTGGCCCGCCTTCTGGATGCTGGGCGACAACTGCGCCACGGTCGGCTGGCCCGCGTGCGGTGAGATCGACGTCATGGAGAACATCGGCAAGGAGCCGCGCCGGGTGCACGGCACCGTGCATGGCCCTGGCTACTCGGGCGCACAGGGCGTAACCAGTACGTATGGACTGAGCGCGGGTGCCTTCGCCGACACGTTTCATGTCTTCGCCGTGGAGTGGGACCCGGGCGCGATTCGCTGGTACGTGGACGATACGCTGTACAAGACCGTCACCCCGCATGACCTGCCCGGACCATGGGTGTACGATCATCCATTCTTCATCATCCTTAACGTAGCGGTCGGTGGGCACTGGCCCGGCAACCCCGATACGACGACGGTCTTTCCGCAGACGATGCAGGTGGACTATGTGCGCGTGTACCGGAAGATCGGCGGGGGAGGGGGAGTGGCCGGTCCCGCCAAGGTCCCGCCGCAGGATGCCGTAGACGTCTGGACGACGCATGGTCTCGAGAATGTCTTGCACGACGCCCTACCACCCATCCACGCACCCACGACCATTCGATTGGCCGCCGCCCGTGGCGAGACCGAATCCGCGCAAATCGTCGTGCGGGTGCGGAGGGCCTGTCTCGACTCGGTTCACATCGAGTCCTCCGGGCTCGTATCGAACCGTGGTCGCAGGCTTGGCACCGATGCCGTCCGCGCCGATTGGGTCGGGTACGTGAGGTTGACCCGCAATTCCGACAGTACGCCTGCCGGCGAGCTCGTGCGCCGTGCGCCCGACGACTTCCCCGACCCGCTGCTCGATGAGGCGAGTCTCATAGTGTGCGCGGGCTCCACCCAGCCGGCGCTGGTGCGTGTCACGATCGCCCGCGAGACGCCCCCAGGTGTTTACCACGGCACCCTCACGCTTCGAGCCGGGGCTATGCTGCTACGTGCCGTCCAGCTCACGGTCGAAGTGTACCCGGTGACGTTGCCTCGGATCCCGTCGCTCAGGGTCACCAACTGGTTCAGCTCGCGCGCCATCGCCCGGCAACACCGGGTGGAGGAATGGAGCGATTCGCATTGGAAGCTGCTCCAGGCCTACGCGGACGACATGCGCGCGCATGGCCAGACGATGTTCCAGACCGATCTGGAGCTGATTCGCGTCACACGGGAGCCCAACAGCTCATACATGTTCGACTACGGCCTGTTCGACCGCTGGGTGCGGCTATTTCTCTCCCGGGGCTTTAGCGACATCGAGCTGATGCACGTCGGGCGCCGGACGACACCGTGGGCCTGGACCAACCCGTTCGAGCCCGCCCCGCGCCCTGCCACGTCCTCAGCGACCGGCGATACGACGGAAGTTCCCCTCGAGGCCTTCCTCGGGAACCTCCAGCGTCATCTGGTCGCGCGGGGGTGGGTCGAACACGCGGTCCTGCACGTGGCCGACGAGCCGATCCTGGAGAACGTCGAGTCCTGGCGCGCGCTCTCGCGGCGCGTGCACGCCGCGGCTCCCCGGTTGCGTCGGATCGAGGCCATCCAGGCCCCGGACATGGACGGCGATCTCGAGATCTGGGTGGTCGAGGAGAGCTATTTGGACCGATGGTACGACGGCTATCGGGCCCGGCAGCTGGCAGGGGGGATTGAGCTGTGGTTCTACACGTCGTGGCTGCCCCAGGGAGCGTATCCCAACCGCCTGATCGACTACCCCCTGCTGAAGACCCGCCTGCTGCCTTGGGTGGCGATGCGGTACGACGCGAGCGGATTCCTGCACTGGGGTCTGAATCAGTGGCCCAGCGATCTCGATCCCAACAAGGGCCTGTTTGCACCCGGTGATGACTTCATCGTCTACCCGGGGCGAGACGGACCGCGCTCCAGTCTGCGCTGGGAGGCGTTCCGGGACGGAGTCGAAGATCAGACGCTGTTCACGCTGTGGCGGCGGCGCGATCCGGCCGCTGCGCTTCGCGCCCTGCGTGAAGTCGTTCCCACGATGACCACGTACCCGCGCGATCCTGCGGTCCTCCTCGCCGTACGCCAGCGGGCCTTGACCGCGCTCACGAGTAAGTAAGCAGTCCCCTGTCGGCGTCATAGGGTTAATGACGCCTCCCTCGCCCACCATCGACGTCGGCGCGCTCGCCCGGTACCTCGACGGGACGGCCAGCCCCGAGGACCATGCCGCCGTCGAGGCCTGGATCGGGACGGATCCCGCACGCCGGGCCGCCGTCGCAACGCTGCAAGCCGCTTGGGACGCGGACGCCCGGCGGCTCGGCGCGCCGTACGACGTGGACGCGGCGTGGCGCCGGTTCGAGACCGGGTATGGCGGGCCCAAGCGATCGGGGCGGTGGAACCTGGCAATTGCGGCCGCCGTCGTCGCCGCCGTCATGGCCGCTGGCGCGGCCTGGTGGCTCGGTCGCGATGCACGCTCAGTCGCGCAGGCGCCGGCCATGCGGGAGTACGCCACTCCTCGGGGCCGGCGCGCCGTCCTGCGGCTGCTCGACGGCACGGAAATCACCCTCAACGCGGACAGCAAACTGCGGGCGCCCGTCACCTTTGCGGCCGGCCAGCGGGACGTGTACCTCGAAGGGGAGGCGTACTTCAGCGTCGTCCATGACGCCGCTCGCCCCTTTATCGTGCACACCGCGGGTGGCGCGGTCCGGGACATCGGGACCAGGTTCGGCGTCCACGCGTACGGCGATGCGGCGCGCGAGCGCGTCGCCGTGGTCGAGGGCGCCGTCGCGTTGGCCGGGACCCTGCTCCGCGCCGGCCAGGTGGCGACGCTGTCTCGGACGGGCACGATCCGCGTTTTGCGCAACGCCCGCGTGACCGACGAGGTGGCCTGGACCAGAGGACGCCTCGTCTTCACGAACGTCCCCCTCGAGGAGGCGGCGGAACGGCTGGGCCGGTGGTACGACCTCGACGTCCGCGTCATCGATCCCGCGCTCGCGCGCCGCCCCGTCACGGGCTCGTACGGCGACGAGCCGGTCGCACAAGTCCTCACCCTCATCACCGCCGCCGTCGGGGCCCGCTACGAGTGGCAGGGCCGAACGGTGGCCATCTCAACGACTCAAAGGGCACCCTAGCGAAAACGGGAGGCCGCGTATGCACACGGGAGTGAACGCACAGGCACAGTGGGGCGCTGTCGTCGCCCTCGTTGTGGGGATCACCACCTGCGGCGCCATCGGAGTGGCGCAAGCCCAGGAGCCCGGCGATGGGGTCAAACTCGCCGCCGCCGGCCCGCGGTTCCTCGCCGCCGGGCCCGGTCGCTCGAGCGACGCGGCACCGCGGTGGCGGGATGCGAGCAACGCCGCGGTGTTCCGGAAGACCATCTCGGTTGACCTGAAGGACGTGCCGCTCGGCGAGGCGCTGTCCACCATCGCACAACAGGCGGGCCTCCGGCTCACCTACAGCGCGGCCGTCGTCCCGCTCGACGCGCGGGTGACGTTCAGCGCGTCGAACCTGACCGTGGGCGCGGTGTTGAGCGCCGTGCTGTACGACGTCGGCGTGGACGTGCTGTTGACGTCGCGCGGACAGGCCGCGCTCGTCAAGCGCGGCGCGCTGGACGGATTCCAGGGGGGCAGCGTAACCGGGCGGGTCACTGACTCCCTTAGCGGGCAGGGAATCGCCGTCGCTACCGTCACGGTGGTGGGCGCCGGGCTCAGCGCACGGTCCGCCGAAGACGGCAGGTATCGGATCACCGATGTCCCGGCCGGCGAGCACACGGTCAGAGTGATACGTATCGGCTACACCGCCGTCACGAAGCCGGTGACCGTGCTCCCGGACCAGGAGGCCACGCTCGACTTCGCGTTGACCCCGCAGGCCACCCAGCTCGAGGAAGTGGTGGCGATCGGGTACGGCACGACTCCGCGCCGCGAGCTCACTGGCGCCGTCTCGTCGGTCACGGCCGAGCAGGTCACCTCGGCGCCGGTCACATCGGTCGATCAGGCCCTGCTGGGACGTGCCGCCGGCGTGCAGGTCGTCACGTCGAGCGGGCAGCCCGGGGCGGGGGCGATGGTGCGCATCCGGGGCGGCAACTCCATTTCGGCACGCAACGATCCACTCTACGTGATCGATGGTGTGCCGGTGATCACGAACCTGGACGACGCGACGACGGGCACCCTACTCGGCGAGGGCATGCGGGGCTTCAACCCGGTCGCCGCGGTGAACGTGGAGGACATCGAATCGATCGACATCCTCAAGGATGCCTCGGCGGGCGCCATCTACGGCGCACGGGCGGCGAATGGCGTGGTTCTCATCTCGACCAAGCGTGGACGAACCGGTCAGAACTCGGTGTCGTTCGGGTCGTACTACGGAATCCAGCAGGTGCGCCGCACGCTGCCGTTGCTCGACGCGACCAAATTCGCGCAGATGGTGAACGCGGCGTACGCCAACATCGGAGCCGCCCCGTTCTACACGCCTACGGAGATTGCCGCCTTCGGCCGGGGGACCAACTGGCAGGACGCGATCTTCCGCACGGCTCCGATGCGCAGCTACGACCTCTCCTTCTCGGGGGGCGACGCCGGTACGAGCTACTACGTGTCAGGGAGCCTGTTACAGAACGACGGCGTCGTGATTGGCAGCAACATGAACCGAGGGTCGTTCCGGTTCAACCTCGACCGCACCGTGAGTCGCAAGCTGCGGATTGGAAACCGGCTCACCTTCAGCCGCTCGCAGGGCCAAGTGTTGCCGAATGGCGGCGCGGCATCAGTGATGCTAGACGCGCTTACGGCGCCGCCTACTCTCCCCGTGATGAGCGCCCCAGGGGAGTATTTCAACGGCATCAACCCGCTGACCGGCCGACCGTTCCCTAATCCCGTGGCGACGGCCATGGAGATTACTAACGAAGAACGGGACAATCGGGCGATCGGCAACCTCTTCGTCGAGTACGACCTCCGGGACGGGTTGACGTTTCGGAGCACGCTCGGACTCGATTTTCTGAATTCCGTGCAGGACTACTACGCGCCGTCCACCGTGCTGCCGGGCTCGACGACGAATGGGCAGGGGAGCCGCGGCCAGGCACAGACCGTGAGCTGGTCGTTCGACAACACGATCGACTACCGGCATCGGTTCGGCACGGCTCATGTCCTCGACGTGCTCGCCGGCACCACCCTTCAGCGAACCAATACGGAGGGAGTGTCCGGAACGGCGCAGGACTTCTTGACAAACGGCCTGGGCGTGAACGGTCTGAACACTGCGAAGACGTTCGTAGGCGTCTGGACCCCCGCGCCGCATTCCGCCCTCGTGTCCTCCTTCGCGCGTGCGAATTGGGGGATCGCCGACAAGTACCTGTTCACGCTTACGGGGCGCGTAGACGGCTCGTCCAAGTTCGGGGCGGAGCACCGGTACGGCTTCTTCCCTTCGGGGGCCTTTGCCTGGCGCGCCTCGAACGAGGACTTTGTCAAGCGTCTCGGCGTGTTCGACGACCTGAAGCTGCGCTTGAGCTACGGGCGCACCGGGAATCAGGAGATCGGCAACTACCGCTCGCTGGCCACGCTGTGCAGCACCGTGTACGTGCTGGGCGGCGACCGCAACATTGGGTTCGTGCCGTGCAGCCTGGCGAACGCCGGCTTGAAATGGGAGACGACTGACCAGTTCGACGCCGGAGTGGACGCGAGCGTTGCCAGTAATCGAATCGCCGTCACGGCCGACTACTATAGCAAAAAGACACACGACCTCCTCCTCGAGGCGCATGTCCCGTCGAGCTCGGGCTTTCTCAGTCAGTTACAGAATATCGGGAGCGTGCGCAACCGCGGCTTTGAGCTGAACGTCACGACGGTGAATCTCACCGGCGGCCTGGGATGGGAGACGTCGCTCAATTTGGCGTGGAACCGGAACGCGGTGCTGGATCTGGGCGCAGACTCTCTCCTCGTGGGGCCCGTCGGTGTCGGCGGGGGCGCGCACCAGAACCCGACGGTCCTCAAAGTCGGGCAGCCGATCAATTCGTTCTACGGCCGGGTGTACGCCGGCGTGCAGGGAGGGGTGGTGCAGTACAAGGATCTCAATGGCGACGGTGAAGTCACCGACGAGGACCGCACCACCCTTGGGAACGCGCAGCCCGATTACACGGGTGGGCTCACGAACCGCTTCACGTTCCGGAACCTCGAGCTCTCCGTCTTCCTGCAGTGGTCTGTGGGCAACAAACTGTACAACATCAATCGGTCGCTCCTCACGACCGGTGGGGGCGTTGCGAACCAGCTGGTGGACGTGGCGACCGGCGGTCGCGGCATCCCGGCTCCGAAAATCGGCAACACGTTCGAGAGCACACCGTCCGATCTGTTCGTCGAGGATGGGTCGTACTTGCGTGGGAAGAACATCCGCCTGAGCTACACGTTCCCCGCGCGGTGGCTGCAAGCGATGCGCCTCCAAAGGATGAGTCGCCTGCAGCTCTACGTCAGCGCGCAGAACTTCTTCACCGTCACGAACTACACCGGGTACGATCCGGAAATCAGCGAGTACGCCGGGACGAACCTTGCCCAAGGGTTCGATTACGGCACCTACCCGCAGGTACGGCAGATCACCTTCGGCTTCACCGCCGGCTTCTAAGCGAAACGGAGCCAATCGTATGCGACGGACCAAACTCTTCTCGCTGCTCGGTGGGCTGGCGGCGCTCGCCTTTGCGCCGTCATGCGACAGCTTCCTGGACCCGAATCCCTCCGACGTCCTCGCGCCGGAGAGCTTTTACAAGACGTCAGCCGACGCGGTCGCGGCCGTGAACGGTATCTATGCGCAAGCGAAGGGGCCGTACTCGCTCGCCTTCTGGTACCTGTCGGACATCGCGACGGACGACATCATCGCCGCTCCCCGATTCGGCGCGGACGGTCACCGGATGAGCAACTACACGTTCGACGCAACGGAGTGGCCCTTCGCCGAGTACGGCGTGTGGGGCGGCTTCTACGCGCTCATCAACCAGGCGAACGCGGTGCTCGATCGCGTGCCGGCGATTACCATGGACGTGTCACTGCGGACACGCCTGCTGGGCGAGGCGCGGTTCCTCCGGGCCCTCACGTACTTCAACCTCGTCCGCTTCTTCGGCGACGTACCGCTGCTGGACCACGAAGTAAAGTCGGTGAAGGGTCTGGCCGTGTCACGCACGCCAGTGCCTGACGTCTACGCGCTGATCGTGAGTGACCTGCAGGAAGCTGCTGCGGCGCTCCCGGCATCCTACTCCGGGGCCAACGTCGGCCGAGCGACGAGTGGCGCCGCTCAGGCGCTCCTCGCCAAGGTGTACCTCACGCGACAGGATTGGACGAATGCAGCGCAAACGGCCGGCCAGATCATCGCGAGCGGCCCATACGTTCTGCTCCCCAACTGGAAAGACAATTTCCGCATCGCCGTAAAGCTCACGAATTCGGAGAGCATCTTCGAGATCAACTATGACGGTGTGCTCGATCCCGGCGGCGGCAGCGTGCACACCCTGTTCAGCATTCCGTCCGGTTATCCCGGCGGCGCAGGCTACGGGCTGATGTACATCACCCCCTCGCTTCAAAGCTTGTTCGACTCGACCGATACCCGCGGCGACAACGGGACCTTTATGACATCGCCCCACATCGATCAGCTCGGCCAAACCGTGTCATGGGTGGATCCCCCCGGTGCGGCGTTCAACAAGTACTTGGACGAGACCGACTTCCAGAACATGCACACGCGAGACTGGCAGAAGCAGTCGAACAACTGGATCGTGCTGCGCTACGCCGATGTCCTGCTGATGTACGCCGAGGCGGTGAACGAGGGTGGTACGCCGAACCCCGCGATGACGGCGGAGCAAGCCCTGAACGCGGTGCGGGGGCGCGCCGGCATCCTCCCGGTGTCCGGCCTGTCCCAGGCGGCCTTCCGGGACGCTGTGCGGCTCGATCGGCGACGCGAGTTTGTATTCGAGGGGCAGCGTTGGTTCGACCTGGCACGCTGGGGCGTGCTCAACGCGGCGATCCTCGCAAAGACAGCTGAGGTGAGGGCCATCGATTCCCTGGAAACGGACGTCCATGGCGTCAAGGGCAGTCTCATGCCCATTCCCCGGTCGGAGCTCGACATCAACCACAACCTGACGCAGAACCCGGGTTGGTAGGGAATGCGGCAGCTCGCGACGCTCATCCTGGCAGCCGCGTTTGCCTGCGCTCCGAACGGGCAGCCGCCCGACGCTCCTCCCGCGCCCCCGCCGCCGCAGGGCCCGGCGGTCCAGTTGTGGCTGACGACGGCGAGCGGCGCCAAGCTCCTGTCTCCCGAAACGGATGTCCATTTCGACTCCGCCCCGCCGCCGGCGACCCTGCTCCGGATCGTGGTCGACGAAGGCACGACGTACCAGGAGATGGTGGGCTTCGGGGCCGCGATCACCGACGCGTCGGCGTGGCTGATTCAGAACCGCCTGACGGCCGCCCAGCGCGAGGCTTTGTTGCAGGACCTGTTCGGCCCGAGCCCAGGGCTCGGCCTGAGCTTCACGCGGCTCACCATGGGTGCGTCCGATTTCTCGCTGCATCAGTACAGTTACGACGACATGCCTGCGGGCCAGACGGATTCGAGCTTGGCGCATTTTTCGATCGATTCCAATCGGGCGTATGTCTTGCCGGTGGTGCAGCGGGCCCTCGCGATCAACCCGCAGCTCAAGATCATGGCGTCGCCCTGGAGTCCGCCGGGATGGATGAAGACGACGGGCAGCCTGATCCAGGGGACGCTGCTCCCTGAGGCGTACGGGCCCCTCGCCGAGTATTTCCGACGCTACCTCGAGGCGTACCGCGCGGAGGGCGTGCCCATCTACGCGATCACGGTGCAGAACGAGCCCCACTACGAGCCGCCGACCTATCCGGGCATGCGGCTCGAGCCACGCGCCCGCGCCCGGTTCGTCGGGCAGTACCTTGGCCCGCTGTTCGCCCAGCGCGGCATCGGGACCATCATCCTCGATTGGGACCACAACTGGGACGAGTATCAGTCGCCGTTGCAGGTACTCGCCGACTCCGCCGCGCCCCGCTACATCGCGGGGGTCGCGTGGCACTGCTATGGCGGGGACGTCTCCGCCCAGACCCTGGTGCACGACGCCCACCCGGACAAGGACGCCTACTTCACCGAATGCTCTGGTGGTGAGTGGGCGCCGAACTTCGGGGACAATCTCAAGTGGTTCGTGGGCACGCTCATCGTCGAGGCCACACGCGGCTGGGCGAAGGGGGTACTCCTCTGGAATCTCGCTCTAGACGAGAACCATGGGCCGCATACGGGCGGCTGCGGGGACTGCCGCGGGGTGGTGACGATCAGCTCGGCCTCCGGGGCCGTCACGCGCAACGTGGAGTATTACGCCCTGGCCCACGCCAGCCGGTTCGTGCGGCCCGGCGCACGGCGTATCGCGTCGACCTCCGGCATTGCCGGGCTGGAAAGCGTGGCCTTCCGGAACGCCGACGACGGCTCCAAGGCGCTAATCGTCGTTAATACAGAGGCGCAGGACCGAGCGTTCACCGTGCTTTGGGGCAACCAGTCCTTCCGCTACACCCTCCCCGCCGGCGCCGTCGTGACCTTCTTCTGGAGCTGACGCCGGCCTCCTCCGCGAGTACCGCCAGAAGCGAGCGGCGGCTGGCGCGATCGCGTTTCCCAAAGCATATTTGATAGCTTTTGGAAGTCACGGCCCGCGTTGGGGTTGCGACGTCAGGCCTCACAAAGTCCTTGAAGGGCAGGGAAGTGCCGTGATTCGCGTGCAGTCAGTAGCGCCCGACTCCATCGGCGGCGAGCTGGGGCTCGCGCCTGGAACCGAGCTGTTGGCCGTCAATGGTCGGCCGCTCGAGGACTTCCTCGACTGGGAGTTCCTCACGGCGGACGACCGCTTCCTCTTGGCGGCGCGCCTGCCGACGGGGGAGGCCGTCGAGTACGACATCGAGCGCCCCGAGGGGCTC
>Ga0209235_1001788_pt1 | contig 11843 bp, 8 predicted proteins | sample GraSoi013_1_20cm_4_FD_185817 | JGI IMG/M metagenome (GOLD analysis project Ga0209235, IMG submission 185817) | Grasslands soil microbial communities from the Angelo Coastal Reserve, California, USA - Sample 09_25_2013_1_20cm (SPAdes) (version 2) | ecosystem: Environmental > Terrestrial > Soil >...
CCTCGCCGGTCGGCCCGACCAGCGCCACGCGCTCGCCCGCCGCGACGCTCAGCGAGCAGTCGCGCAGCACCCACGCTTCGTCCTCGTAGGCGAACCACACCCCCTGGAGCTCGACGGCCGGCGCCCGGGACTCCTGGTCCCGAGCCGTGGCGCGCCCGACCGAGACGATCGCCGGCGGCCGGTCGAGGAGACCGAAGATCCGCTCCGACGAGGCCATGGCGGACTGCATGACCGTGTACTTGGCGCCGAGGTCACGAATCGGCAGGAAGAACCGGTTCGTGTACTGGATGAACGCGACCAGCACGCCGAAGCTCACGGCACCGGCGATGATCTCACCGCCGCCGTACCAGAGGAGCACCGCGACGGCGATCGAGCCCAGCGCCTCGACCGATGCGTAGAGAAAGAAATCGTAGCTCGTCGAGGCGAAGACGGCCCGGTGATACGCGCCGTTCGCCTCGCGGAACCGCTCCGCTTCGTATCGCTCGCGCGCGAAGAGCTGGATGACCGCCATCCCCTGGAGCGACTCCTGCAAGAGGCCGTTCAGGTGCGCGAGCCGCTGCCGCACGCGCCGGTAGGCGTCGCGGGCGCGGAGGCGGAAGTAGCCCGCCGCCACGAACAGCGCCGGGACGATGGAGAAGGTCACGAGCGCCAGGTGCCAGTCGAGCCAGAGCATCACCCCGACGACGCCCGCGAGCGTGATGACGTCGGCGACGACGGCGAAGAGCCCGCTCGTGAACGCCTCGCTCACGGCTTCCACGTCGCCCAGCACGCGCGTCATCAGTCGCCCCACGGGGTTCCGGTCGAAGAACGCCGCCTCGAGCCGCAGGAGATGGCCGAAGAGCGCCGCGCGCAGGTCGTGGATCACCCGCTGGCCGGTGAGGTTCATCAGATAAGCCTCGAGCCAGTGCAGGGCGTAGAGGAGGACGAGGACGCCAACGTAGAGGGCCACGATCCACGTGAGGCCGAGCCAGTCGGCTTTGAGGATGTGGTTGTCGATCGCGACCTTCATGAGGTAGGGTTGGGCGAGCTCCACCGCCGAGATGAGCGGGAAGAGCACGAGAGAGGCGGCGATGAGCGACCGGTGAGGTCGCGCCGCATGCCAGAGGCGGGCCACGAGTCGCCGGTCGAAGGCACGACCGAGCCGATCGTCGAACTCGTGACCGACGTCAGGCACGCGCGATCTCCTCCTCGAGCTGCTGGACCCGCCAGAGGCGCGCGTAGAGCCCGCGTGCGCCGACGAGGTCCTCGTGCCGTCCCTGCTCCACGACACGTCCGGCGTCCAGCACCACGACACGGTCGGCGAGCTGCGCCGCGCGCAGCCGGTGGGTCATCAGGAGCACCGTGCGTCCCTGGGCGAGGGCGCGTAGGTTCCCGGCAATCTCCTCCTCCTTCGACGCGTCCACCGAGGCGAAGGGGTCGTCCAGGACGAGGATCGGGGGGCGGCCCACGAGCGCACGCGCCAGCGCGACGCGCTGACGCTGGCCGCCCGAGAGCGTCAACCCGCGCTCGCCGACCACCGTGTCGAAGCCCGCGAGGAACCCGTCTGTCTCGTCGGCGACTCCCGCCGCGACCGCGGCCTCGCGCACGCGAGCGGCGTCCGCGTCCTCCCTTCCCAGCGTGATGTTCTCGGCGATCGAGCGCGAGAAGAGGAAGCCCTCCTGCGGCATGTAGCCGAGCATGACGCGGAGGGCGCCGCGCGGGAGGCGCGTGACGTCGCGCTCGCCAACGAAGACCGTCCCGGGCGCCGGCTCCCAGAGCCGTGCGAGGAGGAGCCCGAGCGTCGACTTGCCGCTCCCCGTCGGCCCCACGACGGCGACGGTCTCCCCCGCCCCGACGGCGAAGCTCACGCCGCGGAGCGCGGGCGGACGCCCCTCGTACGCGAACGTCAGATTCTCGAACCGGATCGCCGGCGAGTGACGGGACGCCGGAGATGAAAAGATCGGACTTGGCTCAACGGAGCCGGGTCGCTCCTCCAGCAGGCCACCCACGGTCCAGGCCGGCCTGGCGGTCCCCGCTACAACACTCTCGGCGGGGCGCGTGCCCGTGATCTCCTGTATACGCGCCATCGACGTCAGGCCGCGGCGAACGATCGACAGCGTCCAGCCGAGCGCGATCGTGGGCCACGTAAGGTACGCGAGATAGCCGTTGAACGCGGCGAGCGCGCCGAGGGTGAGCCGGCCCTCGACGACCGCCTTGCCTCCCGCCCAGAGGACGATCAGCGTCCCGACGCCGGCAATGAGCCCCATGAGCGGGGCGAAGGACGACTGGCTGCGCGCGAGTGCCAGGCTCCGGGAGAGGTACTCGTCGTTCTCGCGGCCGAACTCGCGCGCCGCCCGCCGCTCGAGGGTATAGGCGCGCACCACCGTCATGCCCGCGAGGTACTCCTGGACCTTGGCGGACAGGACACCGAGCTGGTCCTGCGCCGCCTCAGATCGCTCGTGGACGACCGCGTTGAAGCGCTTGGACAGGACGATCAGCGCCGGGTACGGCGCCAGCGCCCAGAGCGTGAGCCACGGGTCCACGGCGAGCATCGCCAGGAGCGCGCCGGCGAACGCGAAGGCGGTGCCGGCGAGGCTCACGACGCCGAAGCCGACGAGGGACTTGACGGCGGCGACGTCGCTCGAGGCACGGGTCATCAGGTCGCCCGTCGGGTGGGCGGCGTAGAACCGCGGGGGGAACGCGAGGAAGCTCGCGTAGAGGTCGTTGCGCAGGTCGTACTCGATCCGCTGTCCACCGCCGATGATCGCGAACCGCGAGCCGAGACGCGCGACGCCGTTGGCGAGCGCGAAGACGACGATGAGCAGCACGTACCGTGCGAGCGGGGCGCCCGTGGGGTCGTGCTGGAGGGCGTCGATCGCCCGCTTGAGCGTCCACGGGATCGCCAGGGAGGCGAGCGTCGCGGCCCCGAGGCACACGACGCCCGCGGTATAGCGGGCCCGGTAGCGCGCGACGTACCGCCAGACGAGGCGTGCGGGAGACGTCAGTCCCGCCTCCCCGGGGCGTGCGGCTTGAGCGCCGCGTAGACCGCGGCGAGCGCGGGCGTGGGGACGCCGAACCGCTCGCCCAGGCGCACGGCGTGGCCCTGGAGGGCCTCGAGCTCGAGCCGCTTGCCCTGGCGCAGGTCCTGGTAGAGCGAGGAAAAGTTCCCGGGCGCGATCGAGGCCGCCGTCTTCATGGTCTGGTCCGCGATGTCCACCGGGAGTCCGGCCTTCGACGCGGCGGCCAGGGCGACGGTCTCCTCGACGATCGCCCCGAACATCCGCCAGCACTCCGGCGTCTCGCGGACGACCCCGATCGGTGAGCGCGTGAGCGCGGTCATGCCCGCCACCGCGCAGATCAGCGCGTACTTCTCCCAGAGCGCGCGGCGGATGTCCGTCGAGAGCTGGGCGTCGATCGCCGCACGGGCGAGGGCCGCGCCCAGGCGCTCCGCCCGCGGCGACACCCGCCCGTCGAGCTCGCCGAAGATGATCCGGCCGAGGAAGTGGTGGGCGATGACGCCGGGGCGCTCGATGAGCGCGAACACCTGGGCGACGCCGCCCATCGCGTGGCCGGCGCCGAGGATCTCGTCGAGCTTGTCCTCGTTGTCGATGCCGTTCTGGAGGGAGAGGACGGCCGTGTCGGGACCGACGACGGAGCGGACGTGCGCGGCGGCCGTCTCCGTGTCGAACGCCTTCACGCAGAAGAGGACGACGTCGGCGACCGGAAGGTCGCGGACGTCCTCGACGGCCGCGGGGCGAACGACGTACTCGCCCTCGACGGCCGAGCGGAGGCGCAGCCCGTCGCGCCGGATCGCCGCGAGGTGCTCGCCGCGCGCGACCAGCGTCACGCTCTCGCCGGCGCGCGCGAGCTTCGCGCCGAAGTAGCCGCCGACGCCGCCCGCGCCCATGACCACGATGTGCATGGGATGATGATACACTGCGCGCAGAACATGTCAGCGTCGCTCGAACGGCGCGTGGCGGTCGACGCCGCGCGCGCGGCCGGTCACCTCCTCCAGAGCGAGCTCCACGGATCGCGGCGCATCGCGTACAAAGGCAGCCCCACCAATCTCGTGACCGAGATGGACGCGCGCGCCGAGGAGCTGATCGTCGGGCGCCTCCTCGCCGCGTTCCCGGACGACGGAATCCTCGCCGAAGAGCGCGGCGCCCGGCGGGGGCGCTCGGGCCGGCGCTGGATCATCGACCCGCTCGACGGTACGACCAACTACGCCCACGGCCTGCCGATCTTCGGCGTGTCGATCGGCCTCGAGGCGGACCGGCGCGTGCAGGTCGGCGTCGTGTTTGACCCGAATCGCGACGAGCTCTTCGTCGCCGAGCACGGCCGCGGCGCCACGGTCAACGGTCAGCCGCTCGCCGCGTCCGCCACGGCGACGCTCGGCGAGAGCCTGCTCGCGACCGGATTCCCCTACAACGTCCGCGAGACGGCGGACAACAACCTCCGCGAGTACGCCGCGTTCGCGGTGCGGACCCGCGGCGTGCGACGGATGGGCTCCGCCGTCCTCTACCTGGCCTGGCTCGCGACGGGCCGCCTCGACGGCTACTGGGAGCTCACGCTCGGTCCGTGGGACGCCGCCGCCGGCAGCCTGCTCGTCGAGGAAGCGGGCGGACGCGTGACGAACCTGACCGGCGGCGCGCTCGACCTCGACGCGCCCGCCCTCGTGGCGAGTAACGGCCGGATCCACGACGCGATGCTCGCCGTCCTCAGGGAAGTTCGCGGCTGACTCCGATCCGCTAGAATGGGCGGCGTGACGCCCTCCGCCGCCAGGCGCCTCGCCCGCTTCGTCCTCGGCCTCCGCCTGGAGGACATTCCCTCGCCGGTCGTGACGAAGGCGACGCACCTCGTGCTCGACACCCTCGGATGCGCGCTGGCCGCCACGCGGTACGACTTCGGCCGCGCCGCGCTCGAGACGGCCGAGCGTCTGGGCGGGCCTCATGAGAGCACCCTCGTCGGCAGCAAGGTGCGCGTCGCCGCGGCCAACGCCGTCCTCGCGAACGCGACGCTCGCTCACGGACTCGACTTCGACGACACGCGCGAGGACGCGATCGTCCACACGGGCTCGGTGGCGATCACGACTGGCCTGGCCGTCGGCGAGGCCCTCGGCGCCTCCGGGCCCGCCACGCTCGCCGCGATGGTCGGCGGCGTCGAGGTGATGTGCCGCGTGGGGCTCGCCGTCCCCGGGAAGTTCCACGCCCGCCACTACCACCCGACCGCTCTTGTCGGGACCTTCGGCGCGGCGGCCGTCGCCGGGAAGCTCCACGGATCGACGGAGGACCAGCTCGTTCACGCCTTCGGGGTGTGCGGGAGCCAGGCCGGTGGCATCATCGAGTACCTGGCCGATGGCACATGGACCAAGCGGCTCCACCCCGGCTGGGCGGCCCACGCCGGCGTCGTCGCGACCCTGCTCGCGCGCTCCGGCTTCACGGGGCCGGAGTCGGTCTTCGAGGGTGAGCACGGATTCTATCGCGCCTTCGCGGGCGGCTTCGACGTCGAGCGCCTGGAGGCGCTCCTTCGGAGCCTCGGCAGGGTGTGGGAGCTCGAGCGGCTCACGTTCAAGCCCTACCCCTGTGGCTCGATCGCCCACCCCTACATGGACTGCGCGCGCCGCCTCCGGGAGCGCCACCGGCTCGCTCCCGACCAGATCGCCGACGTCCGCTGCCGGACCGCGTCCGGGCCCGTGGAGCGCCTCTGGGAGCCGCTCGGAGCGAAGCGCACGCCGCCGAACGGGTACGCGGCGAAGTTCAGCCTGCCCTATCTTCTCGCCGTGATCCTCGTCAGGGGACGTGCCGGCCTCGCCGAGTTCGAGGACGAGGCCGTGCGCGACCCCGAGGTCCTCGGCGTCGCATCCCGGGTGGGTTACGAGCTCGACCCCACCATCGACTACCCACGGCAGTTCGTCGGCCACGTCGCGATCCAGCTCCGCGACGGACGGCGGCTCGAGGAGCGTCAGGATCATCCGCGGGGCGGCGCCGAGCTTCCGATGACGCGAGAGGAGCTCGAGGCGAAGTTCCGCGGGAACGCCGGCCTCGTCGTGTCGGGCGAGCAGGCCTCGCGCGTGATCCGGAGCGTGAGCGCGCTCGGTACCGCCGCGAGCCTCCACGGCCTCGTGGAGGCGCTCACACCGTGAGGAACGAACCATGAACACACGTCGGGTGGGCGCGTTGGCGTTGACGCTCGTGCTGGCGGCGATCCCGGCGTCGGCCCAGGACGCTCGCGTCGAGGCCGCCCGCAGGGAAGGCAAGGTCGTCTGGTACACCTCGCTCGCGCTCTCGAGCTCCGAGAGGGTCGCCAAGCTCTTCGAGGCGGCCTACCCGGGCATCGGCGTCGAGGTCCACCGCACTGGCTCCCAGCGCATCCTCCAGCGCGTGATGCAGGAGCTCCAGGCGAACCTGAGGCTCGTCGACGTGATCCACACCTCCGACGCCGGCCACTTCGTGCTGCTCAAGGCGAAGAAGCTCCTGATGAAGTACACGCCCGCCGGCGTGGACGCGTTCCCGCCGGGGTTCAAGGACCGGGACGGGTACTCCTATGGTCTGCGCGCGACGGTCAACGTCATCGCGTACAACTCGAAGGTCGTCCCGGCGGCGGAGGCGCCGAGGACCTGGAAGGATCTCCTCGACCCGAAGTGGAAGGGCAAGCTCGTCACCGCTCACCCCGGCTACAGCGGCGTCATCGCGACCCACGTGCTGGCGCTCGTCCATCTCTACGGCTGGGATTACTTCCAGCAGCTCGCGCAGAACCGCCTCATGCTCGTCCAGTCGGCGGTCGATCCGGCCGGCGTCGTGGCCTCCGGCGAGCGGCCCGTGGCGGTGAACGGGGGCGACTACACCTTCTACCAGACCAGGAAGAAAGGGAACCCGGTCGAGATCGTCTACCCCAAGGAAGGCGTGCCGCTGGTCGTCTCCCCCACGGCGATCGCCGCCGGGGCACCGCACCCGAGCGCCGCCAAGCTCTTCACCGACTTCACCTTCAGCAGAGAGGTCCAGCAGGTGCTCGCCGACACCGAGGGGCTCTACACGGGCCATCCTGACGTCACCTACCCCGCGGACAAGCCGAAGCTCGGCGAGCTCCGACTGCTCCACACCGACCCCGACGAGCTCGAGAAGCGCAACGAGGAGATCCGGAAGCGCTTCGTGGAGTTCTTCGGCGCGTAGCGGGATGGGGGGCTGATGGACCGCTCGTTGCCTGTCTGGGTGCTGGCCGCCCTCGCCCTGGTCCTCCTGATGGCGCTTCCGCTGGGCTGGCTCGGCTACATGAGCGTGTCGAGCGAGACAGGCGCGACCTTGTCCCACTACCGTGAGGTGTTCACGGACCCGCACCTCCAGAAGGCGCTCTGGAACACCGTCGTCCTCGCGTTCTGGGTCGGGCTCGCGTCGCTCGCCATCGGCTCGCCGATCGCGTGGCTCACGGCGCGGACCGACCTGCCGGGCAAGCGGCTGATCCGCGGGCTCATCCTCGCGTCGTTCGTGACGCCGCCCTTCCTCGGCGCGTTCGCCTGGGTCATGCTCGCGGGTCCGAACGCGGGCCTGCTCAACAAGCTCTACCGGGCCTGGACCGGCGCCGCGGAGCCCCTCGTCAACATCTTCAGCATGCCCGGGCTGATCTTCGTCGTCTCGATCTACACCTTCCCGTACGTGTTCATCATGCTCGCCAACACGCTCGAGCTCATCGCCTCCGACCTGGAGGACGCCGCGTCGATCCTGGGCGCGAGCCGTGTCCGCGTCGCCCTGACCGTGACGCTGCCCATGGTCCTGCCCGCGATCCTGAGCGGCTTCATTCTCGCGGTCCTCCAGGCCCTCGCCCTCTTCGGCTCGCCGGCGATCCTGGCGCTGCCCGCGGGCTTTCACACGATCACGACCCAGATCTGGGCGCTGTTCCAGTACCCGCCCAAGGTCGAGATGGCGGCGGCGTTCTCGGTTCCGCTGTTCCTCGCGACCGCGTTGCTCCTGCTCATTCAAAAGCAGCTCCTCGGGCGGCGCGGCTACGCCACGATCGGCGGCAAGGGCGGAGCGCGGCGACGGATCCCGCTCGGGCCCTGGCGCCTGCCGGCGCTCGCCGGCTGTCTCGGCGTCATGGCGTGCTCCATCTTCCTGCCCTACGGGATCCTCGCGAAGGCAGCGGTCGCCCGCGCGTGGGCCCAGCCGCTCGCGGCGGAGAACCTCACGCTGGCGAACTTCGCCCTCACGTTCGGGCACGGCGCCACCCGGTCCGCGATCGTCAACACGCTCGAGCTCGGGATCATGACGGCGTGCGTGGGCGCGGGGCTCGCGGCGCTCTTGGCCTACGTCGTCAACAGGAAGCTGATCCCCGGCCACCAGCTCCTGGCCTTCCTCGCGCTGGCGCCCGTGGTCATTCCCGGCGTCGTCCTGGCCGTCGCGCTCTTCGTCGCCTACACCCGCCCGCCGCTCGTGCTGTACGGGAGCCTCTGGATCCTCTTCGTCGCCTACCTGACGAAGGAGATGCCCGTGGGCTACTCGCAGTCCGACGCGACCTTCAAGGGAGTCCACCCCGAGCTCGAGGAGGCGGGACGCATCCTCGGTGCGGGGCGCCTGCGCGTGCTCGGCGAGATCACGGCGCCGCTCGCCCGGAGCGGCATCATCGCCACCTGGTGCTTCGTCTTCATCGGGGTGATCCGCGAGCTGTCGGCGTCGATCATCCTCTTCACGCCCAACACCAAGGTGATCTCGGTCGTGATCTTCGACCTGAAGGAGGAGGGCCAGTTCGGCGCCATCGCGGTCCTCGGCCTTTTCATGCTCGGCATGACCCTCGCCGCCGTCGTCGTGATGCAGACGCTGCTCGGTCGCGACGTCATCGGCACGAAGGACTGAGCGACTGCCCATGCCGGGTGTGACGATCAAGGGGCTGACGAAGCGGTACGGCGACCTGGCGGCGCTCGAAGGGCTCGACCTCCGGGTGGAGCCCGGCGAGCTGGTCTCGCTCCTCGGGCCGTCGGGCTGCGGCAAGACGACGACGCTCCGCCTGGTCGCGGGGTTCCTCCGGCCAGAGGCCGGCGAGATCTGGGTCGGCGATCGGTGCCTCTCCTCGCCGACCAGCGTGGTCCCTCCCGAGCGGCGGCGGATGGCGATGATCTTCCAGAGCTACGCCCTTTGGCCCCACATGACCGTGGCGCAGAACGTCGCCTATGGCCTTCGCCTCAAGCCGGGCGTGCCGAAGGCGGCGCGCGAGGCGCGTGTCAAGGAGATGCTGAAGGTTGTCCAGCTCGAGGGATTCGAGTCGCGCTATCCGGGAGAGTTGTCTGGCGGTCAACAGCAGCGGGTCGCCGTCGCCCGGGCGCTGGTCGTGGAGCCCGAGATTTTGCTCCTCGACGAGCCTCTGAGCAACCTCGATGCAAACTTACGAGAAGAAATGCGCTTCGAGATCCGCCGGCTCCACGAGACCTTCGCGATCACGACCCTCTACGTCACGCACGACCAGGCGGAGGCGATGGTCATCTCTGACCGCGTCGCTGTCCTCTTCCGAGGCCGTGTCGTCCAGGTCGGGACCGCCGAAGACCTCTTCCAGCGTCCGCAGACACGGTTCGTCGCCGAGTTCATCGGCAAGACCAACCTCGTGGACGTCATCGCGGCGGAGCCTGGAGTGGTCACCCGCGGCGCCCTGCGGCTTCGCGTCCCGCTCACCGGGCTCATGCCCGGCGCCTCGGTGGTCCTGTCGATCCGTCCCCACGAGATCGGGCTCGTGACGCGAGGCCAGTGCGCGTCGCCCGAGCACAACGTCCTTACCGGGGTGGTCCAGCGCGCGAGCTACCTCGGGGACGCGGTGGACTACCAGATCCGGTTGAGTGGCAGCGACGTCGCTCTCCGTGTCACGGCCGCCCCGCCCGCCCTGGTCCGCCCCGGCGAGGCCGTGACGTTGGCGGTGGCGCCGGAGGCATGTGTGCCGCTGGCAGAAGGAAGATTCGCCTGCTGAGGCGGCTCGCGCCGGATGCAGGTGGCGTCAGTTGTCCACATCTCCACCATTGCCCACAATCGGGAAATTGCACCGTCCGGCGCGGTGTCCTGGTGAAGGGAGAAAGGATCGCCACGGTTTTCCTGACTCAGACGATCGGCACTTCCCCAGTCCCGCATAAACAGGGGCGCGAACGATCCCCGGCGCCGGCGGGCTCGCTCTTGATGCGGGCAGGCGGCGGCTGGCGGTGAAAAAAAATGTATTGACGACCTGTTATGGACCGCCTACGCTTCACCCCTATTGTACTGTTTGGCGTCCGGGGACATAGCGACGGGCAAGCAGGCTGACACCCTCTGACGCCAACCGGTGGGCCCCGGGGGGAGCAGGGAGATGTCCGCTGAGGACGCGACGACCCAATGTGTCCCGGCCGTTCTGAAGACCGCTCGGATCCTTGACCTCGTGGCCCTAGGACAGCGTACGGAGCCTGGGGCGCCCTTCCTGATCCGTGGCGAACCCGGTGTCGGCAAAGACGTCCTGGCTCGCCTCATTCACGCCGCCTCGGAGCGCCAGCGTTACTCCTTCATCAAGGTGAACTGCGCGGTTCGACCCGCTGACCGTTGCGAGGCGGACTTATTCGGCCATGACAGGGGGGCGTCGCCCCTGGCGATCCGGCGGCGGCTCGGGAGCTTTGAGTTCGCCAACCACGGCACGATCTACTTGGACGAGATCGAGGCCCTCCCGCGCACCCTCGTCCCCCGGCTCCTTCGCGTGCTCGGGACGGGAGAGGTCTTGTCCGCCGTCGGTCGCGAGATCGTCCGGGTCGATGTACGCGTCATCGCATCCACCGTGCATGAACCGGAGACAGGAGACCCTGACAACCTCTGGCAGGATCTCCACCGCCTCAACGTGGTCGAAGTCCGGATCCCTCCGCTGAGGCAGCGCACGGAAGAGATTCCCGACTTCGCGTCTTTCTTTCTCGAGCAATTCAACCGGCGGTATCGGCGGCACGTCCAGCTGTGCCCTGACGTGCTCGCCGCGTTCAGCGCACACTCATGGCCCCGCAACGTCCGCGAGCTTGAGGAGGCGGTTCACCGGCTTGTCGTCGGTGGAGCGATGGCTCCCGCTCACTGACCGCGCCATCACGTCACGTCACGGGGAACGGGCCCAGCAGAACGATAGGTTCGTAGCGAGCCGCCGCCTGGCCGCGCCGCCGGCCGCGGCTCCCGCGGGGCTCCGGGCGAGGGAAGCGGCCTTCGGAATTTCCGGAAGGCGTGCTCATCCCTCAGGTATCGGCCCCGGGGTCATTACGGGAGATACCCGATCGAAAGCCCTGGGGTCCTCTCGAAGAATGTGCGGTGGGCACTCAAGCAAGATCCTGGAAGTCAGGTGGGTCTCCTGAGTGCCGATCTTCCCGCGAGGAGGGGCCCGTGAGTACAGGCCAGGTCGACTCAGCGGACAAGCCGCTGGCAGAGAAGGATCTCGGGGGGCGTCATCTCACCCACCCCGTCCCGCTACTCGACGGGAGCCCGCAGATGCGGGCCATCATGCGAATCGTCGAGAACGTCGCCGACACCGATGCGACGGTCTTGATCCGTGGCGAAAGCGGCGTGGGAAAGGACCTCGTCGCCCGGGCCATCCATGCGGCCTCCGGGCACCGCGACGGGCCGTTCGTCAAGATCAATTGTGCGGCGATCCCCTCGGGGCTACTCGAGTCCGAGCTCTTCGGCCACGAGAAGGGGGCCTTCACCGGCGCGCACCGGCGGAAGCTTGGGCAATTCGAGTGTGCGAACAACGGAACCATCTACCTGGACGAGATCGCCGAGCTGCCGCTCGCCCTCCAGGCCAAGCTCCTCCATGTGCTCCAGGATTTTCTCTTCTCTCGGGTGGGGGGCGACGGGTTGATCGATGTCAACACGCGCGTGATCGCCGCCACGAATCGGAAC
>Ga0209235_1001804_pt1 | contig 11795 bp, 16 predicted proteins | sample GraSoi013_1_20cm_4_FD_185817 | JGI IMG/M metagenome (GOLD analysis project Ga0209235, IMG submission 185817) | Grasslands soil microbial communities from the Angelo Coastal Reserve, California, USA - Sample 09_25_2013_1_20cm (SPAdes) (version 2) | ecosystem: Environmental > Terrestrial > Soil >...
CATCCGAGGTGCATCAACACGGGGGACCAGACCACGCTTCCAGCGGTCCAACCGTAGGGACTGGCGGTCGCGTAACAGCGGGTGCCCGCAGTGAGCTTGGCTCGATTCGGTGGACAGGTTGATTACGCTGCTGCCTGCTGCATCCGTGCTGCCCTCAATTGACCTGGGCTCAGGTACGCCAGCGTCGAGGGGGGACAGGCTTAGACCGTAGAGGCAGAGCCGTTGTGTTTGTTGGATCATCTGCCACGCCGTGCCGGGATCATCTGCCACGCCGTGGCGGTCAGTTCGGCGATGTGCTCGTTCGCCTCGTGGCTCCGGTACGGCTCAGTGCTCGTCTCAGTAGGTAGGTACAAGAGCAGTCACGGAACCTTCGGCCGCCGCAGTTCGATGACTTTCATCTGGGCGTCGCGCAGCTCCTCGGAGGCTGCCACGGACGCTGCGAATGTGGCTGCACCTTCTTGATTGGCTCTCCGCAACGCGTGCGCAGCCACTTGTTCCGTTGCCTTTGCCGCTTCGCACTTCGCCAGCGCGTCTCGCAAGGCAGCGTCGAACACGCGCGCCTCGGCAACAGTGCGGCGGCGGCGGCCGAAGAAAAACGTCGGCTTGAATCGTTGCAACTCGTCAGAGGCTTCGGAACAGCGCTCCATCGCCCGGAGGTGCTCATCCGCTGCTCTCTTCTGCTCGGCGGCATGTGGGGCTTGGGCATCCCGAGCTGCCTCGTACGTGCGTCTAGCTTGAAACTCACGTTCGCACGCCTGCGTCAGCTCTTCAGCGTCATCGGGCATAGGTCAGGCCGAGAGCGTAGTTTGCGCAGCCGGGTGCCGGCAACAGGCTCATTGCCGCTAGCAACAGAAATCAGCCTGCTCGGCCCCTCAGCGGGAACACCTTGCCGGGCTTGAGGTGGGTCCCCGCTTACGCCTCGGTCTGGGGCTGGACCAACCTTCTTCACCTCTGCGACATCGCCGTCATCCTGACCTGCGCAGGACTCTGGTTCGGCAGCCCTCTCCTCCTTTCGAGCCAGGCCGTCTCGTCCATCGTGGTCGACCTGGTGTGGGCCTCGACGTCGGCTGGCGCCTGCTCTCGGGCAAGCATCCGGTCGGTGACACGGAGTACATGTGGAGCGAGCAGGTCCCGCTCGCCGTGCGGCTGTTGTCCCTCTTCCACGTGGTCTGGCCCGTGCTCCTCGTCTGGTCGCTCGGTCGCGTCGGGTACGATCGTCGAGGGTTCCCCTTGCAGGTCGGCATCGCGCTCTGCGTGCTGGCGACATCGCGTGCCTTCGGTCAGGCCACCAACCTCAATTTCGCGTTCCGCGATCCGATCTGGGTCCGCTCTTTCGGCCCGGCGCCGATCCATCTGGCCGTGATGCTGGGCGGCCTTGTCTGCCTCGTCTACCTGCCCGTGCACTTTGGCCTCATGCGCGCTTTGGGGCACCGCGCGGATGAGCTGCTGTCGAAGCAGCGCGTTTTCCGCGATGAGTTCTCCGTGACGGCGAACAAGATCGGTGGCGAGTCCCGAAACGAACCGAAGGAGGTCGATCATGTGTGGCGTCTTACCCCGCGCGGATGGCATTTGTAGCCAGCGCGGGGGGTTCGCGCCGGTGCAGGTGAAGAGGATGGTGGCATACCGGCCGGTTTCAGCGCCGCCTCGACAGGTGCCCCGGAGTCTGGGCGCGCACGACATTCGTCCGAATTGACTGCGCTCAGAACGGGCGGTAGGCGTTCAATTGCGCACCTGTACTGCAAGCTCAATCTCATTAGGAGGGACCTGAGGAAGGGTACCGCGTAGCCCGGATGGGTCGCGGCTCCGCGCCGCTTTGCGCATAGCGGCTTCATACAGAATCAGTTCAGAGGAGGTGCTCCAATGAAGGCTCGAAACTATTATGCGTTTCTGGCAGTTGGTCTTGTGCTCTTTGCGCTCGCTATGGTCTTTCCGACTAAGAAGGCGTCCGCACAAGGCGACGAAAGCCAGTTCGTCGTAGCAAGCTCTATGCTTTCCGGCTTGGCGCCGGGCGCTGTCTTCCCGTTTATTGACACCACTCCCCAGACGATCTCCCAGGCTCATATTGCCATTACCGATGCGACCACGAACTGCTCTCCCGGCGCTGCTCCACCCTCTAACGTGAAAGTTTTGGTGGGGCAAGCAGGGGTGTCTTTGGTTTCAGTGATGGAGGCTTCGACCAACACGGGTATTTCCACCACACCTGGACAGTGCGTGTTTCACGTGACCATACATGCCGGGCGGGGTGGAGTGCCCAGCACCGTGACCGACATAGTCGTTTTGAATGCGGGCTCATCCCCTCTTAGTGGCGTCAATACTGTTACAGCGTCGGCCACAGTTCGCGTAGAGCAGTAGCCCCCCAGTGCCCCTGGAGCCAGGCTGTCGTTGGCCAAAACTCGATCGCGGCGGTTAACCCAGGTCGATCATGGCCGTGATGGGTTCGTCGATGACCCATTGTGGCCGGTGTCGGGGAGTGTAAGCACGAGCGCGCGTCCAACAGCGCCGCCTACGCAAGACCGTCGCGCGGCAAAGATTGCGCTCCGTCCTTGCCGCCGAAGGGTGCGGGTCGACTACGACTATGCCGCTCGGCGGACGTAGCGGTGGTGGAGGCCGCCGACGTGGGGCAGAGCAACGACGCGTCCGTGCTCGGGTGGCTCGACGGCGCGCGGCTCGGGTGCATCCTTCTCGAGCGCGAGATGCGTCCGCGAGTCGTGGTAGTAGCGGAGATAGCTGCGCAAACGACGGCGGAGATGTCCCTCGCTCAGGACGATCACGTGGTCGAGAAGCTCGCGGCGGATCGTGCCGATCACTCGCTCGGCGAAGGGGTTTTGCCAGGGGGAGCGCGGCGCCGTGAGGACCTCGACGAAGCCAATTCCTCTCACTCGTTGTCGGAACAGTTCGCCGTAGGCGCCATCGCGATCGCGCAAGAGGTACCGCGGTGCAGAGTCATCGGGGAATGCCTCGACGATCTGCTGCGCAGTCCAGGCGGCCGTTGGGGTCTCAGTGACGTTGAAGTGCACGACCCGGCGGCGATGATGCAGTAGGACCACGAACACGTAGAGCACGCGAAACGTCGCCGTCGGTACGACGAAGAAATCGACGGACACGAGGTCGGCGAGGTGGTTCTGCAGGAAAGTGCGCCAGGTCTGCGAGGGCGGCTTGGGTCGGCGCGGCATGAGACGTGCTAGCGTCCGTTGCGAAACGTCGAAACCTAGCTTGAGCAGTTCGCCATGGATGCGCGGCGCGCCCCAGAGAGTATTGGCGAGAGCCATCGTGCGGACGAGTTGGGCAACCTCCGCCCCGACGGACGGACGACCCGGGCGCGCGCGTTGGCACTTCCAGGTCCAGAATGCGCGAAACCCCTGCCGATGCCAGCGTATGACCGTTTCGGGGCGGACGATGTGAAGCGCTCTTCGCCAAACTGTCCAGCGTTGAGAGAGCCACAACCAGAAGGCGCGGTCGAGGAAACTGAACCGAGGTCGCCTCGAGCGATGGCGGAGTAGGGCGAGTTGTTGGCGGAGCGCCAGGTTCTCGAGTGCCAGATTCGCGTGCGTCTGGAACGCGGCACGCACGGCGCCGAAGAGGGCGAGCACGAGGGACATTCCCAGCTAGAGTCGTTCAGCGTCTTCCCGTCGTCGAGTCCCGCGATCTTGTTTTTGGCAAACGGCACCCAGGCCACGTTCGGCTGGCCAAATGCTCCCCACCAACCGAAGCGGTCTGCCACTGCGGAAATGAAGGAGAGCCCGAGAGCGAGCCGCAAGAACACGGAGCTGAAGCTGGACAATCCTTCCCACCATCTCTTCATTTGCGGCTCCCCGATCGGAGCCGAGCTCGATGTGCGGCGCACCGAGCGATACGGTTCGGGTTCTGCGGTCGTCATGACCTTCTCCTCCGGTCGGCGAGCCGTGCAAGCGGCGGACCTGCGAGGCGGTCCGCGATGAGAACGGCGGCCCGGCCCGCGCCTAGCGCGGGCCGAGCCGCTCGAGGATCGCCGCCAGCTGCTGCCGGTGCTCGGAGGTCCGGAAGTCCAAGAGCGGGTTGGGCGGCAGCAGGTGCTCCTCGACGACGTTGTCTCGCCGGAGGTAGATCGCCGGATAGATCGCTCCGGTGCCGTCGGACTCGATCGTCAGAGCGACGCCGTCGGGACCGCCGTCGTCGAGGAATGTGGACAGCGGCACGAGACCCCCAGGACGGATCCCGTCGTCGGGCGACACCGTCACCACACTCGCCAGATAGGCCCGCTGGTGCCACAGCTCGGGCGACCGCTGCAGCTCGTCGAGACAGAAGGGCAGGACGTCGCCGTCGGCGATCGGCTCCCGCTCGATGGTCCGCCCGAATCGCGTCGCCGCGATCCGCTCGGCGAGCAGCCGGGCGTTGTAGCGGGCGCCGTGGACCGCGCCCGAGTTCGCCGGGATGCCGTGCTTCCTGAGGCCGGCGGCACCCTGGCCAATGGTCCCGGCGAAGAAGACCCCGGGCACGGTCGCGCTCTCCCACCACGGCGTCTGCGCCGGCAGCCGGCTCTGACCGAACGTCGCGACGCCGATGTCCGGCAGGTCCAGCAGGGGCGTGACGAAGCCGGTCGCGGCGATCACCTCGTCCACCTCGAACACCAGCTCACCCGACGTGTCCGAGCGTCGGAGGCGAACCCGGAAGCCGGCGCCCAGCCGCTCGATCGACTCGATCGACGCGTCCAGGATGGAGACGCCACCGCCCAGGTTGTGGTCCTCGACGGGCTGGACATAGCGAGCCCGGACGCCGACCAGTGACTTCGTGTTGACCGAGAGCTTGGCCGGTGAGGGCGACGCCAGGATGATCCGGCTCGCCCAATGCAGGAGGCCCGAGGCCAGCTCGAACCCGCTGTTCTGCTTGCCGACGATGAAGATTCGCCGATTGGCATATGACGCGGCGGCCCGCGTGTCGGCATAGTGGGCGACCAGGTCCATCCCCGGCGTTGACGGCCGCCACGGCTCGGCGACTCCCACGGCGAATACGGCGACGCGAGTCCCGTACTCCCCGTCGGACGTGGTCAGGACGAACCGGTCGCCGTCCGGCCCGGGCTCGCGTCGGGTCGCCTCCCACCGGCAGTCGTAGCGGACGCGGATGCCGGTCGCGCCGGCGAAGGCGGCCAGGTTGGCCTCCATCTCGGGCCGCGACGGGAACTCGGACGTGCCGTCCATGAGGCCGACCTGGAGGGCGCGGTGCTCCGGCTCGTCGGCGACCAGCGAGTTCCAGTCGTAGCGCTCGTAGGCTCGGCTCGTCCTCTCGACCAGCGCGTACGGCTTCGTCCACGACAGGAGCCGCTGGAAGAACGGCCAGCGGCGGAACATTCCGCCCGGCCCGGGATCGGCCGAGATCACCGCATGATCGATACCCAGGCGCCGAAGGGCGTATGACACTTGCAGTCCGCCGGGACCGCTGCCGACCACCACGACCGGGTAATCACCCGGTGGAAACGGCCGTTCCGCCGGGCCTGCGCCCGATGGGGCTAGCTCCGCCACCGGTTGGCGTTCCGGAGCCGCCGAGCCTGAGCCTGGAGCATGCGATACATGACCTTCGGGTTGGACAGGAGGAACGCCTCCACACCGGGTCCGGCCAGGAAGAGACACCGCATCGGCCCCAGCGCGACGACGTCGGCGACCGGCGACTCGCCAAGGAGGATCGACACCTCGCCGAAGAAATCCCCCCGGCCGAGTGTCGTCCGCTGCTCGCCGTCGACGATGATGCTCGCCTCGCCCTCCAGGATGACGAAGAACCCCGAGCCGGTCAGGCCCTGCCGCAGGATCCGCTCACCCTGCGGGAACCAGCGTTCCTCGAACGTGTGGGCGACCTGCTGGAGCTGGGGCGTCTGGAGGTCCGCGAACAGCGAGAACCCAGACAGGGAGTCGACGATCTCTTCTGTGCTGGCCATCGCTCCTCCCGCCCGCGTTGTGGGCGCCGCCCTGCGAGCCCGCCGCCGTCCGGCATGGCCCGACGGGACCGTGGCCTCGCTCGCAGAGAGAACTTCCGTCGGGGCGCTTCGTCTGCCATCGTATACGGAGCGAACGCCGAGGGGGCGCGGTTTGGGAGACGAGCGTGGCATCGACGGCAGGCCTGAGCACGGCCGAAGGTCCGCGGTGGGGCTGATAATGCGGGTTTCCGTCCACTCGCCGCACCTCACGACCTCTCCTTCCGGCGGCCAAGCATGCCATGTCTAGCGGCGAAGCATGCCATGTCTAACTGATACAACGCCAGTCCATGCCCCGCGCGGCAGCCGCCGCGGCCGGGCGCCGGGCGCACCAGTACCTCCGTGAGCCGCATCGGGCGATGGATCGACTTCGAGCAAGAGTCGATCACGATTCCGGCGCTTGATCAGAAGTCGGGCCCGATTTGAACGTGCGGACTCCAATGGTGCGGCGGCCTGAGCGGGAACCCAACCTGCCGCCCGACGCAACTCGAGGAGTGCGCGCATCAGGTTTCTCGCGACCTTCCGGAGGTCGGCCTCTCCGAGGTTAGGCTCAGCGCCCTTCCCAGCGACCGGCAGTCGAATCTGATCGCGTTCTTCAGGTCCCGGTAGGGCGGCAACTCGGAGCGCTCGCAGAGGTCGTAGACGTGCGCAGTCGAGCAGCCAAGCAACTCGGAAACCTGGATCACATCGAGCGACGCCCTGCGGCTCCGCGACTTGCGGCGTGGCACATGCTGGGCACATGAAGCTAGAGAATCCGCGTGAAGATTCGTGGAACCGAGGTCCGGATCGGGATCTAGAGACCCGAGTGAAATCGCAGGATCGTGGAGATTCGTGTACGCTCCCCAAGAATCGTGAATGCCGGGCTGCCTCATTGCCAAGGCGAAGGTCGCCGGTTCGAACCCGGTGTTCCGCTCCAATAAGGCCCGGATCTCAAGCACTTGCTTGGATCCGGGCCTTTCTCTTCGATGAATCGCGCAAGGCGAAGGTCGTCGGTTCGCTCGTTCCAAGAACTTCTGTAAGCGACGAGGGGTGACGACGGTGGCTCACCCGAGCGACTTAGTTCCGGCAACTGCTACTTCATGATGAATTTCTACGAGAGCAGTCCGCCGCTCGGGGTGCCCTCGGTCCACACGTATCTGTTCGTGGGCAACAGACCCACGAGGGCCGACTCTTTGAATCCTTCGCGAGCCGCCGAATGCACCGGATCCTGGAAGCGACTGACGACGCTGCCGGGGAGCAGATCCTATTTACTGAAGTGAGCCGCCAACAACCGGAGCCCGTCGATCGACAGTTCCACGTCGAAGCAGGTGCATGGCCCCGGCGGGCAGCCCCTCCACCGGTGAGAAGGGTCGGGGTTGCCAAAGCTCACCAACAGGCGCTCACCCCATTCCGCCGCCGTGATGCGACAGTTCTTAAGCTTCACACCACGGCGCGAAGCCTCCGCAGCTGCCACCTGAATCGCGAGGAACGTGTTCCAGTCGATTCCGTCGGAGCTCAGCAGATTCTTTATCGACGTCGAGAGATCGCCATTCCCGCCGTCCGCCGGCGTCGCAGGCGAGTCGAGATCGATTGCACGAGCGTTAATCGTTGGCGCGTCTAGGAGCGCAACTAGGATCATGGCGACATCCGAGGCTGTCTTGAACATGACTCATCGTACACCAGCGGTCCCCCTCCTATCGCTCGAGACGCGATCCATTCCTCTTGCCCCGACCAACTGAAGGCCGCTGAGAGCGGGAGCCGCGAAGATATCCTCGAAGTGACGTTCGCCAAGAACGAGAGATTGCATCCGGACGACGGACGAGGCAACAAGGGCAACTCTGAGGCTGTTCCAGCAGGGAGACCCCGTGAGGACGTTGAGGGTCTGGAGGTAGCGCCCTTGCGACGCTCGATCGTGATAGCTATCGCGTTGGGCGCCGCCAATCATGTGTTGGCGTATGGGACCCCTCAGTGTCCGCGCGATAAAGCGATAAAAGCCCTTTCCGCTGCTGCAGACATCCGGAGTTGGCGGGAGTTGTTCAACGCCTATTTGGATTACTCGGTGTGCGATAACGGCGCGATAGCCGAGGGGTTCAGCGATTCAGTGGGGAGACTGCTTTCCGCGGACCCGGTCCGTTGGAGCGAGCTCGCTGGCTTCGTCAGAAGAGACGACCGGTTCCTGGATTTGATCGTCCGGCACATCGACGAGACAATTCCCGCCACGACGTTTGACTCGATCGAACAGAACGCAAGAGAGAAGTGCCCCGAGAGTGCCAGGAACATTTGTCAGACCGTGCTGAAAGCCTGCAAGGACCTCCGACAGCGAGTGAAGGAAGAAATGGACGGCGGCCGCTGAAGGCGGGATGGAGCCGATTGGCCCGCGAGCCGCGCGAGCTCGGAACGGAGCGCCGCGGTGCTTCTCGGTGGGTAGCGGGTAGAAAGAACAACCCCTAGCAGCAACAGAACTCGGATCGCGACCGCCGGTCCGGCACTATTCCCGCATGCGCGCGACGAGCTACTCAGAGAAGCTGACTGCCGAGGATATGCAGCATCTGTTTTCTGCGGACCGTCTCCTGTGGGCGGTGACTCGCAGGCGTGTCCGAACCGTAGCGAACTTGCGCTAAGCGCAAGCATGCGCTAATGTTAGCGGGTGCGTCCAACGCGAGCACGCCGGCGGATCCGGGAACTCGCTCGCGCTGGTCGCTGGGAGTTCACCTCGCATGCGCTCGACGGCCTTGTGGAGCGTGATGCGAGCGTTGAGGACGTGTTCGTCGTGCTGACGACTGCCAAAGACTGCCACCGCGAGCAAAGCGGGCGATGGAGACTCTCAGGCTTGGACCGTCTCGGCGATGCGCTGACCGTCATCGTCGAATTGAACGCGCACGTCGTCGTGGTGACGCTCTTCCGGGGTGACGAATGAAGAAGACCCAGTGCCCTGCTTGTGGCAAGACGACCTTCGAAGCCGCGACGTACGCTGCCCGGCGCGATCTGGACGGTCGACGCTTCACAGCCGATGTACCCGCGCGTAAGTGCACGTCGTGCGGCGAGCTGCTGATCTCCGGCCCAGGCATCGCAGCTTTCGAACGGGCCATCACGCTCGAGTTGGCCCGCGGTGGCGACGTTGGAGCTGAGGGCTTCCGGTGGTTGCGGAAGGCAGCGGGACTGAAGGCTGTGCGTCTCGCCGAGCTGCTCGACGTAACGCCGATGCAGGTGTCACGCTGGGAGAATGGTCGCAAGCCACTCGAGCGGCGGGCGATCGCCCTGGTGTCTGCGCTAGCGCTCGAGCAGCTCGAGGGGAAGGGCGCGACTCGCGCTGTGCTGGAGGCGCTTGCCGCCAGCAAGAAGCGTCCTAAGAACATGCGACTCGACGTAAAGGCGGCCGGCTAAGCCCGTCACCGGTTGCTGAGCAGCTCGAGGAACATGGTTAGGTCGTCCATGCGAATTCGAATCGAGTGACTGATACGCAGGTGCGGCAGGGCGCGGCGCTCGCACAACCGGTACACCGTTGCGGTGCTCACGCCGAGGCGAGCAGCGACCTGGCGGACCGTGAGCAATCTTGCCCGAAAGCCCGGCGCGGACGGATGCATCGAACGCGATTGGACCCAATTTGGACCCAGCCGCGGGAGAATCGGTGCCAAATCGTGCCGAAGGTCGGATCGGCGAGGAGTGCTGACCTCCCGTAATTGCGAGGACTTGCCAAGCATGGCGCCTCCCTGCCGAGGTGCTTGCGGCGATTCACACGGCAGGGGTCGCAGGTTCGAATCCTGCAGCGCCCACCACCAAACAACCGAACTTGCAGCGCTTTCCGGCGCAGGTGCTGGGTTGCCGCGTTACGCCGTCGCTGCTGCATGATAGGTGTATGACAAGGCCGGCGCGCTCACGAGTCCCGCCGGGGGAACAGCTCGATCACCTGAGCGAGGCCCCCTCCAGCGCGGGTCGCCGGACCTTACTGCAACTCGTTCTGGAAGGCTCCGTCGACGGGTTGCCCGTTGCGCCGCGCCCGTATCCTGGCGAGGGATTGCAGCCTTTGCGAGGGCGTCGTCGACCACGGCCCCCAATCTTCAGCGGCGAGCGTCATCGCGTCCAGGATGCGGTGCCCAGGCGTCCCCGGAATCCCTCGCTCCTAGAACGGCGTCGGTTTGGCGTCGGGCGGAAGCGGGCTCGCGTAGGGCTTCCCCTTGGTCGACCTGGCGAACTCGGCCTTGGCAGCAGCGATGGTCGCCGGATCGTGCAGGAGATCCGTCATCGACGCGCCCAGCACCTTCGCCGCCACCAGCATTCCCTTGAATCCCAGCGGATGCGCCGCGCAAGCCGCCCAGCCCCACTGGTGCGACGGCGTGCCGATCGGCGCGGTGGCGACGAACAGCTCGGAGAGCGGCGCTGCCGCGCTCACCTCGCCGATGTCGGACGAGGCTCCGCTGCCGTGTCCGGGCGCATACGCCACCACCTCAGAGCTCAAGCCAGCCTGGTCGACCCCGATCTCTTTCTGCAGAGCCTTGGCGAAGGTGGCGTCGCGCTCGTCCCAGCGCGGCGCGCCCACCCGGTCCAGCTCCTTTTGCACCACTCGCGAAAGCGCGTCGTTGTAGATCGGCTCGCGCACCGAGGCGAGCACGGTGAACTTCGTGCGCGTCTCGGTCGCCAGCGCCGCGCCCTCGGCCGCCTTGCGCAGCCTGCCGAGCATCTCCTCGACGCGGCTGCCGTTTACGTCGCGGACCCAGATCTGCACCTTCGAATAATCCGGGATGATGTTGGCCGCCGCGCCGCCGTTCTTGATCACGCGATGGATGCGCGCGGTCGGTTGGACGTGCTCGCGCATCAGCGAGACCGCGTGCTCGAACACCTCCATCGCGTCGAGGGCGCTCCGGCCGAGCCACGGGGCGGAGCTGGCGTGCGCGGTCTTCCCGAAGAACTCGACGTCAGAGGCGGTCAATGCCAGCCGCCCGGAGGTGGCGACCTTGTTCTCGTCGAAGGGATGCCACGAGAGGACCACGTCGGTGTTCTTGAACGCACCGGCCATCAGCATGAAGGTCTTGCCGATGAGGATCTCTTCGGCGGGGCTGCCAAAGACCTGGATCGTCCCGGGAAGCTTCCTCTCCATGCGCTCGCGGTTCGCCGAAACGGCCGCCGCGACGGCCGCGGTGCCGAGGACGTTGTGCTCGCAGCCGTGGCCTGGAGCGCCTTTCACGACCGGATCTTTCTGCGTCTCGCCCGCCTTCTGCGACAACCCCGGCAGCGCGTCGTATTCCGCGAGGATCGCGACCACTGGCGCACCCGAGCCGGCGGTGGCGACGAACGCCGTCGGCAGCGGGCCGATCCCGCGCTGGACCTGGAAGCCTTCCTTCTCCAGGACGGACGAGAGCAGTTCGGCAGACTTCTTTTCCTGCAGCGAGGGTTCCGCGAACTCCCAGACCTGACGGGCGACCTGCTCCCACTGCGTTCGCGTCTGGTCGAGGTACTGATCGGTGGTCGCAAGCAGCATCGCGCACAGGAGCATCGGCATGGGCGCCTCCTGGAGAGCCTTCTAGCAGAACCCGGCGCCACCGAGGCTCCGAGCGAGCAGCTGAGTTGCAGCGACCGCCGGCCAGGTCATGAGAATCGTAGTTCTCGCAGCGCATCGGCCCTGCGAAACTACTTGAAGTGATCAAATGCCCACTTCGCGGTAATGCCTGCTCCCAAGAGCATTAGCGCCCAGAATATCTGGATGGCCACACGGAAGGTGTTGAACTTCGTCTCAAGTTCCACGATGCGCGACTCAGTCTTGCCCTTGGCGTCCGACAGTGAGCGCGTCCCGACTTCGACGGTCGTGAGTTGCCTAGTACCGCGGATCGGAAGTTCGTACCGGGTCAGCCGATAGGGTGAAGCGTCCAACCGAATTGAT
>Ga0209235_1001806_pt1 | contig 11786 bp, 10 predicted proteins | sample GraSoi013_1_20cm_4_FD_185817 | JGI IMG/M metagenome (GOLD analysis project Ga0209235, IMG submission 185817) | Grasslands soil microbial communities from the Angelo Coastal Reserve, California, USA - Sample 09_25_2013_1_20cm (SPAdes) (version 2) | ecosystem: Environmental > Terrestrial > Soil >...
CCGCTGTCCGGCTCGCTCCGCATGTGCCCGGACCCCTCGTCGTGCGGGTCGTTCCTGCAGCCGCTGGCCACGTATCAGGAGAACGAGTTGATCCAGGCGGAGGCCTACAGCACGGCCGCGAATCCGCCCGGAAACGACGGCACGGCGCTCACGCACCTGAACAACGCGCGGGCGGTCCCGGGACTGTCCGCGCTCGCCGGCATCACCGGAGTGGCGCTGCTGGATTCGATCATGACCGAAAAGTACGTCGCGCTGTTCCAGAACATCGAAACCTGGAACGACTACCGGCGCACGTGCATTCCCGCGCTGGCCCCTTACACGGCCGTGGGCGTCAACCCCATCTGGCGGGGCAAGATCCCAGGTCGGCTCTACTACAGCGGCAGCGAGGGAAACGTGAACAAAAACATTCCGGACCCCGGCACCCAGGTCGCCACGAATGGGTTCCGGAATCCGAACGACCCGGCGGACTGCCCATAACGGGGAGGCCGCGATAGTTTCCCAGGGGCGGGCCGTCGTCGCTGGCGACCCGCCCCAGTCACATCCGGGCCACCGCTCACCGAAGGAGGCAGCCGCTGATGCGCCAGCTCGCGTTCGCCCTCCTTGCGACCTGGGGTACGACCGGCTGCTACTATTACCAGCCGCTCGCGACGCCCACTCCCACCCCCGGCTCCTACCTCTCAGTCACCTTGACCGACACCGGAGCCGACCACTTGGCGCGTACCATCGGTCCCGACGTGCGGTCCGTGCGCGGGCGTCTCCTGACGAGCGACAGCGGGGCGCTCACGTTCTCCGTGGTCGCAGTCAGCCTGCACCATGGCGAGGACGTCACTTGGAAAGGCGAGCCTGTGACCCTGAGCCGGACGTATGTCTCCGCACTGCAGCAGCGCAGGCTCGCCAAGGGGCGAACGGTCTTGATTATAGGGGCGACGGCGCTCGGGTTCGTGACCACCTACAAGGTGTCTCAAGGCATCGGCTTGATCCCCACCGGCAGCGGAGGAGGCGGGTCGCCCAAGTGAGCCACTGCTAGAACACGGCGACGCTCGAGCGGCGCAGGCTGCTCTCCAGCGTCCACTCGATGCCCTGCCCAGGCTGGATGCTCAGTGTCTCCGTGCGGACGGCCTCGGGGCTGCCGATCGCCGCCCCGTACAGCCGGAACTGGTGCGAAGCGCCGAGCTGACGCATCGGTAGCAGGAACTGCTGCGTCGACACGGCAGTCACCGTCCCGACGCGGGTGCGCTGGCCGTCATGCTCGATGTAGACCACCACGTCGAGCCAATGATGGTTGGTGACCGTGAGGACGACTTCGATGGCTTCGGGGACGGGTGCCCGCTGTTGGGGAGGGGGAGGGGGGGGGGACGGAGTGCCGCGGAGCGGGCGGAGCATCGGGCGGAGGCCCTTCCCCCCTAACCTACCGCCCGCTCTGGGGACTGCCTAGAGGCGGTGCGTCAGGAGCCCGGCGGCGGACGCCGCATCGCCACTTGCGGCTTGGGCAGCGCGTCGAACTTCGCCTGCTGCGCCGCGGTCAGCAGCGCGCGGATCGCACCGTAGTGCGTGTCGGCCTGCTGCTGCAGCCCCTCCATCGCGGTCCGCATCGAGTCCACCTTGGGCTGCATCGCCTGGCGCTGCTCGGGGGTCATCTGGCCCATCGGCCCCATCGACTGCCGGAACAGGACGCGGCGGTCGGCGGCTTTCTTCATCACGGCGTTCAGCTCATCGTAGTGCGCGGCGACCTTGGGCCGCTGGTCGGCGGTGAGCCCGACGGCCAGGGCGAGCGAGTCCAGCGTCAGCCAGTGATCGGGCGGCGGGCCCATGCGGCCCCCACCCATGCCTGGCTGTTGGGCGAGCGCGGCCGGCACGAGCAGGACCGAGCTCAGCGCCACGGCAAGCATTCGACGCATTCTGAAACACTCCGATTAGGGACACTACTCATACGCCCGGTGGGCCGGTTCTGTTCACTGGGGCCCGATTCCCTACGCCCCGCTCACCACCCCGCTCCGGCAGCAACCGCCCTGGCAGGAGTACCAGCCTTGCTCATCGTGGTCATACCAGTACCAGCGGGCGACGGGACGAGCCGGGGCTCCCTCGGCGTGGAACCACACCCTCGCCCGTGTCTTACGGAGAATCTCGATTCTGCGACTCACCGAGTCCCTCCTCGTCGAGATGAAGACCGCGTGCCCCCCTCCTGTTGTATACGGGCCCTCGATCCACCAATAGGTGATGCTGCGGGGCAATATGCCGAGCTTGGGATACGAATCCGCCTCCTGGTTGATGAACCGCGCGACGATGCGCCCTCGTTCGAGCAGCGGCCGACTGTAGGAACGCTCCACCGGCTCGATCGTGACCAGGGGGCCGTATCGCGCCAGGCTAGGGCTGTCCGCGACATAGCGTCCGACCAGCAGGCGCTGTGCGTCGCCGGCCCAGGGGGATGAGTCAAAGCTCAGGGCTTCCATTTGACGCACGAGGTCTCTGTCCGACAGGGAATCGAAGCGCGCCCACGGAACGTACGGAGCCCCTTTGCCGCCCTGCGACCCGCCGCGGTGCATAGCCAGGCCAATCGGGAGCGCGGCAAGCGCCGCGACGACCAGCCAGGAGAGCTGTTGCTTCTCGCCTCGGATTCGCATGAGTCCTCCCCGCAAATGGGTTCGCCCTAACTTCAGTCTTGCCGCTGCGCCGGTCCGGCCAGGGTGCGCATCCGCTCCACCGTCGGTCGCAATTCGACATCGGCATCCGACCAGAGGGCGAGGACCGCGCGCGACCACCGCTGAGCGGTGGCGGCGTCGCCCGTCCGCGCCGCGAGCTCGGCGCGTAGGACCATGGCCCGGACCAGGCCGGCCGACTCGGACACCAACGACAGCAGCATGCTCCCGAGCGTCGGCAGCGCGTCCAGGGACCGGCCCAGGTACTCCGTCGCCGTCAGCGTGTCGCCGAGCTGGAGGAGCAGGCGTGTTTCCTGGAAGGTGAAGTCGATCGGGATGTCGCCCGGGACCCGGCCCTTGCGCCCGGCCAGCTTGGCGGCAAGGCGCGCCCGTACGCCAGCGGTGTCGCCGTGCGCCAGCGCCCACTGCCATTCCATGAGATACAATCCCCCCGCCCTGGCCCGGTGCACGGCCTGGAGGCCGAGCTCCGGGAACGTCTGTACCGCCGGAAGGTCCATCGCCGATTGGCGCACCACGGTCCGACGGCTCGCATCCACGTAGCCCTGCACCTCGCGGTCGATGCGTCGCTCCAGGGCCGTGACGCTGTCGAGCGGGCCGCCGACGGCGCTGTACACCAGGAGCCGCAAGGCGGCCTGGGTGATTCGTGGCTGCACCCGGATCACCGCCCCCTCCGGAGATGTCATCACCGATTCCGGTTCCGATCTTGGCAGCAACTCCGCGGCGCGATGCACGTGGCCGGTGAGCACGGCGAGCCGCGCCAGGTCCCCGGCGACGGCCGGAGTCGCCGTGCGCCAGGCGCTCAGCAAGGAATCAGCCAGCGCGCGGGCGCGGTCGAATTCCCCGAGCTTGAGGAGAAGACGCGTTTCCGAAACGGCGAGGCGAAAGGCCTGCGTCGAATCCCCGGCATGACCGCGCGCTCGACGGATCGTGGCGAGGGCCGAGCGTTGCTCGCCCCCCCCCCGGCGCTCTCGAGCTCACCGAGAGTCTCCAGCGTCCGCCCATGCGCCTCCAGAGCATCGGCGCTGTTGGGAAAGACGCGCACCCACTCCGCCGTAATGCTGCGCAACACCTCCCGGTTGTGTGCGACCGCCCGCTCCACCGCGAAGTCGGCCGGTTCGGTCCCGGGCCGCCCCGCGAGCAGGTCCTTCAGCACGTAGGGGACGAATGCCAGCGTATCATGGTCCAACGTGGGCCAGGCGCCGAACAACACGGTGTCCGGAGTGAGGGCGTAGCCCCCCCTGAAGACGTTCGTTTCCGTAAACAGGAGCGAAGGCAGGCGGGCGAAGGCGTCCCCCCGAAAGGCCAGGTGGACCGAGGGCACGATCTGGAGAGCCCGGCGATAGGCCTCCAGTGCGGTTTCATAGCTGCCACGGAATCGCCAGCCGGAGGAACTCTTGGCGTCCTTCACGACCAGTCGATCTTTGCGGTAGCACTCGCCCAGCCCGAACCATGCCGTGAAGTCGAGCGAGTCGCGCGAGAGCAGCTGACGGTAGCGCGCGCACGCCTGCTCGAACCGGCTGTCGGCCATCGCTAAGAGCGCTTCGGCGCGGGCGCGGTCCTGGGGCCCGAGCGGGCGACGCGATGCGAGTGCCGCCACCGCGAAGCTGCGCCACTCGCTGGGTGACACCCCGAGCCACTCGTCGACCTGCGCGAGCCGCAGATTCGCGTGCGGGTATTGAGGATCAATATCGATCGCCGCCCGGAAGGCGTGCGCCGCTGTAGGAAAGTCCCATATGCCGAGGGCGGAATCGCCGTAGCTGTAGGCACGCCAGGCGGCGAGGCGATCCGTCCCCATGGCGCCGGCCGCGGCGGTCGGCGAATGGGGATTCAGCAGCAGCGAATCGGCGAGCTCGTTGAACTTCTGCGCCAGCTCGTGGAGATCCTTGGTGAAACGGACCGAATGCTCGCGCACCACGCCGCCGCTCGCCACGTCGTACAGCGCGGCGCGCACGCGAATCGAATCGCCGAATTCGCCCACTGTGCCCCATACCAGCAGCCCCGAGCCGAGCGCGCGGGCGATGTCCAGAGCCTCCCGGACCGTGGCGGGGCGGTTCCCGCGCCGCAGCCGCTCGTCGTCCACGCGGAAGCCGCCGACCACGCGGACGTCCGTCCAGCGCCCGAACGCGTCGTTGAGCAGCAGCTCGCACTGATCGCCGTTCAGCAGGGCCGGCACCGCGCCGCCCGGATGTCCGAAGGGGACTACGGCGTACAGGGACCGGTCCAGTTTGGCGCCGAGAAACACCCGCGGCAGCACCGTGACCGCCACGCCGCCGAGCGCGGCGGCAGTGACGAGCCCCGCCCACCAGCGCCGCGGCAGCCCGAGCAGGCGGGGGAGCGGCAGGGACGGGCGACCGAGCGCCGCGACCAGTTCAGAGGCGGACTGGTAGCGGTTGGCGGGCGACTTCGCCATCGCCTTCTGGACGACCCGATTCAACGCGGACGGGATCTGCCGCGCCGCCCGTGCCGATCCCCCCTCTTCCCCCGGCGTCGCCACGAGCTGCTTGCGCAGGACCTCCTGCGGGGTAGTCCCGATGAACGGCGGCTCCCCCGTCAGCATCTCGTACAGCACGCACCCGAGGCTGTAGATGTCGCTGCGCCCGTCGACTTGCTCCTCGCCCTGTGCCTGCTCGGGACTCATGTAGTCGGGCGTGCCGACGGCCACACCGGTCGCGGTCACGCGGTGGCCACCGGCGGCGCTGATGGCGCGGGCGATCCCGAAGTCGGCGACGACCGCGTGCCCGTCCTGAATCAGAATGTTCTCGGGCTTGATGTCGCGGTGCACCACGCTCTGGCGGTGTGCGTAGTCGAGCGCGTCGGCCACCTCGCGGGCCAGCTGTACGGCCGCGACGACGGGCAGCATGCCCTCGCGCTCCAGCCGGTCGCGCAGCGACTCGCCCTGGATGAAGGGCATGACGTAGTAGAGGAGGCCGTCCGCCTCGCCGGAGTCGTGGAGCGGGATGATGTGCGGGTGCGTGAGGCCGGCGGCGACTTTGATCTCGAGGAGGAAGCGCTCGGGGCCGAGCGAAGCGGCAAGCTCGGGCCGTAGCACCTTGACGGCCACGTCGCGGTCGTGGCGGCGGTCCCGAGCCAGGAAAACGATGGCCATCCCTCCGCGACCGAGCTCGCGCTCGATCGTGTAACGGTCCGCCAGCGCGGCCTGGAGGCGGGCGCGGAGGTCAGCCATGGGGGCCTAACATAGAGGCGGGACCTTCAAGCGGTAGGCAAGCAACGACGCGGGCGGGTCAACCCCTTCACATGTCGGAGCTTACCAACTACTTTGCAGGCCTCCGATGGCGGACCAAACGTTCTTGCGCAGCCAGCTCCTGCTGCTCGCCGGGACGGCCAACCGGCCGCTCGCAGAGGAGATGGCGCAGCACCTGGCGCAGCCGCTGTGCGCGGTGACGATCCGCCGCTTCGCCGACGGCGAGATCTTCGTCAAGATCGACGAGAACGTGCGGGGGCGGGACGTGTTCATCATCCAGCCCACCAACCCGCCGGCGGAGAACTACCTGGAGCTGCTGCTGCTGATCGACGCGGCCCGGCGCGCCAGCGCGGCGCGCATCACGGCGGTACTGCCCTACTTCGGGTACGCGCGCCAGGACCGCAAGGACCAGCCGCGCGTGGCGATCAGCGCGAAGCTGATGGCGAACCTGATCACGCACGCCGGCGCCGACCGCGTGCTGGGAATGGACTTCCATTCCCACCAAGTGCAAGGGTTCTTCGATATCCCGGTGGACCACCTGTACGCCGCCCCGGCCTTTGTGGCGCACTACCGGACGAAGGACCTGCGCGACCCGGTGGTGGTCGCGCCGGACGTCGGCTCGGCGAAGATGGCGCGCGGGTTCGCCAAGCGGCTGAACGCGTCGCTGGCCATCATCGACAAGCGGCGCCCCTCGGCCAACGTGGCCGAAGTGGTGAACGTCGTGGGCGAGGTGGAGGGCAAGGACTGCCTCATCCCCGACGACATGATCGACACGGCGGGGACGATCACCGAGGCCTCGGCGGCGCTCAAGGGGCTGGGCGCGAGGCGCATCTTCGCCTTCGCGACCCATCCCTTGCTCTCGGGGCCGGCCGTGGAGCGGCTGCGGGGGTCGCCCATCGAGGAAGTGACCGTGACCAACACCATCCGCCTCCCGGCGGCGCAGCAGTTCGAGAGGCTGAAAGTGCTGTCGATCGCGGGGCTCATGGCCAAAGCGATCGGCTACGAGCACAGCAATCAATCGGTGAGCTCGCTGTTCGACTAAAACGGACCACGGACAACGGATAACGGAAGACTGCCATGGCAACCATCGTTTCGCTGACGGCGCAGCGCCGCGAGCAGACCGGCAAGGGCCCGGCCCGGCAGGCGCGGTTCCTGAAGAAGATTCCGGCCGTCATCTACGGCCACGGGCGAGCGGCGCAGCCCCTAATCGTGGACGGGCCGGCGTTGGAACAGGCGCTGAGCGGTGTGGACCCCGAGAGCACGCTCATCGAGCTCACCGTCGACGGCAAGAAGTCCAGGGCCCTGATCCGCGAGATCCAGCGCCACCCCATCCGCCCCGACATCATCCACGTGGACTTCTACGAGATCCACGCGCACGAGCAGGTCACCCTCAAGGTGCCGGTGCACCTCGTGGGCACGCCCGACGGCGTGCGCAACGCGGGCGGCGTGCTGGATCAGGTGACGCGCGAAGTGGAAATCGAGGTGCTCCCCGAGCACATCCCCGACCGCGTGGAGCTGGACGTGACGGCGCTCACCATCGGCCACTCGCTGCATGTGCGGGATCTCACGATCGCGAACGCCACCATCCTCACGTCTGCCGAGCTGACGATCGCGACGGTGGTGCCGCCGCGGGCCGAGGAGGAGATCGCCCCGCCCCCCGAGGCCGCGGTCGAGCCGGCCGAGCCGGAGCTCATTCGCAAGGTGCGCGAGGAAGAGGGCGAGGAGGGCGAGGGCGAGGCGGCGGCGGCCGAGGGAGGGACGGAGAAGAAGGCCCCCGAGGCCAAGCCCAAGGCCGAAAAGGTCGAGAAGGCCGAGAAGCCGACGAAGCCCGAGAAGCCCAAGGGCGGCAAAGAGAGCTGAGTCCTGCGCGCCGTCGTCGGCCTGGGGAATCCCGGCCCCGAATACGCGACGACGCGCCACAACGCGGGCTTCCTGCTGGCCGACGCCGTGGTGGCCCACTGGCGCCTGCCGCCGTTCCGCCGCGCGGAGCGCGCGCGGGCCACCGAGGGCGTGGTGGCAGGCGTCCCCGTCCGCGTGCTCAAGCCCACCACGATGATGAACCGCAGCGGCGCCGCCCTGGCGTCGCTGCGCGCCGACCCGACCTTCGACCCCGCCGCCGACCTGCTGATCTTAGTCGACGACTTCAACATTCCGTGCGGCACCTTCCGGCTGCGCACCGAGGGCTCCGCCGGTGGCCACAACGGTCTGAAGAGCATTGAGGGCGCCTTGCAGTCGCAGCGCTACGCGCGGCTGCGCATCGGCGTCGGGCCGCTCCCCGCGGGTGTGTCGTGGGAGGACTACGTGCTCGACAACTTCACGCCGGAAGAAACCGAGCAGGTCGAGGCCCTGCTGCCGCAGATGGTGGAGGCGGTGGACAAGTGGCTGCTTGGTCGACTAGACGGTCCAGGTCCTTCCGCTCCGTAGCAGCGCGTCGAGATCGCCGACCGGTGGTCCGGCGGCGGCGATCTGGGCGTACACCTCCCGCTCGTAGGTAGGCCCTGGATTGCAGTACAGCACGCCCAGCGCCACCGGGAACTGCGGCGGCTCGAGCGCGACCAGCATTCCCGCGAGTGCGGAGTTGGTCTCGTCGTGCACGAGCAGGTCGGCCTCCGTGAGGCCGCCTCCCCCCTCCCCAACCGTCACGACCTCCAGCTCCAGCCGGCCGGGCCTGAGCCGTAGGCCCCGCTGCCCATCCTTGCCGAACCGGAGCGGCTTGCCGTGGGTGACGTGCAGCTGCTGGTCGGCCGCCACGGTCTTCTCGGTGAAGTGGTCGAACACGCCGTCGTTGTAGACCACGCAGTTCTGGAACACCTCGACGAACGACGCCCCGCGGTGCGCGTGGGCCCGCTTCAGCACCTCGACGAGCTGCGGCTGCTGGGTATCGACGGCGCGCGCCACGAACCGCGCCCCCGCCCCCAGGGCGAAGGCGCACGCCGAGACGGGATTGTCCACCGAGCCCTGTGGCGTCGATGGCGAGCGCGTCCCGCGCCGCGACGTGGGCGAGTACTGGCCTTTGGTCAGCCCGTAGATCTCGTTGTTGAACAGGATCAGCTGCAGGTCCACGTTGCGCCGCAGCACGTGCAGCGTGTGGTTGCCGCCGATGCTGAGCGAGTCTCCGTCGCCGCTGATCACCCACACGTCGAGCTCGGGGTTGGCCAGCTTGATTCCCGTGGCGATCGCCGGCGCGCGACCGTGCACGGTGTGGAATCCGTACGTCGATACGTAGTACGGAAAGCGCGCCGCGCACCCGATCCCCGAGACGAACACGGTTTGCTCGGGCCGCGCGCCGACGTCGGCGAGGGCGCGCTGCATCGCCTTAAGGATGGCGTAGTCCCCGCACCCGGGACACCAGCGGACCTCCTGATCGGACGCGTACTCCTTCGGCGCAAGCGGGGGGATGGCGGTAGTGGTCACGATTCCATTTCCCTTTCTCCATTCCCGCGTCCCCCGTTCAGGCTCGCCCGGATTGCCTCCAAGATCGTCGCCACGCGGAATGGCTTGCCCGTCACCTGATTCAGCCCTTCGGCCGGCACCAGATACGCGGCCCGCAGCAGCTGCACCAGCTGGCCCGCGTTCATCTCGGGGACCAGGATCCGGTCGAACCGCCGCAGCAGGTCGCCCAGGTTGCGCGGGAACGGCGCCAAGTGGCGCACATGGAGGTGCGAGACGTCGAGCCCGGCCGCGCGCGCCTGCCGGACCGCCTGTTGGATCGGGCCGAACGTCGAGCCCCAGCCTACCACCGCGAGCGCGCCGCGATCCTCGCCCAGGGCCACCTGCTGCAGCGGGATGTCGCGCGCGATCCCGGCGATCTTCGCCGCACGCAGCGTGGTCATCCGCTGGTGGTTCTCCGGATCGTAGGAGATGTGCCCCGTGTCGGCGCTCTTCTCGAGCCCGCCGATGCGGTGCTGCAGCCCCGGCGTGCCCGGAACCGCCCAGGCCCGCGCCAGGGTCTCGGGATCGCGCACGAACGGATGGAAGCCCGCCGGGTCGGTGCGGAACCGTACCGGGTGGCGCGGCAGGCTTGAGAGGTCCGGCACGCGCCACGGCTCGGCGGCGTGTGCGAGGTAGCCGTCCGACAGGAGGATGACCGGCGTCATGTAGGTGGTGGCGAGGCGCACCGCTTCGATCGCCACCTCGAAACAGTCGGCCGGGCTCGACGCCGCCAGCACCACGAGCGGCGCGTCGGCGTTGCGGCCGTGCACCGCCTGGAACAGATCGGACTGCTCGGTCTTCGTCGGCATACCGGTGGAGGGGCCGGCCCGCTGGGAGTTGATCACTACGAGCGGTAGCTCGGTGGCGATCGCGAGGCCGAGCATCTCCGTCTTCAGCGCGATGCCCGGCCCCGAGCTCGACGTGACCCCGAGCGCGCCGGCATAGGAAGCGCCCAGCGCCGCGCCGATCGCCGCGATCTCGTCCTCGGCCTGGAACGTGACCACGCCGTAGGGCTTCAGCCCAGCGAGCGTGTGCAGCAGCGCCGAGGCCGGCGTGATCGGGTAGCCGGCGAACAGCAGCTTCTCGATCCCCGCCGCCCGCAGGCCCGCGAGCAGCCCCCAGGCGATGGCCTCGGTGCCGCTTACCGTGCGGTAGACGCCGGGCGGCACGTCGGCCTTGGCGATCGTGTAGCCGGTGACGTGGTCGGTGAGCTCGGCCGTCTCACCGAAGGCGTGCCCGGCGCGTACGGCGGCGACGTTGGCACGCATGATCGCGGGCTTGGCGGCGAACTTCTGCTCGAGCCATCCGACGGTCGCCTGGGCCTCGCGGCCGTACATCCACAGCATCAGGCCGAGGGCCCACATGTTGCGACAGCGATGGGCTTCCTTGGCCGTGACGCCGAATTCCTTGACGGCCTCCTCCGTGAGCTTGGTGACGTCGAGCTTCAAGATCCGGTAGGGCGCGAGCGTATCGTCCTCGAGTGGGTTCTGCCGGTAGCCCGCTTTGAGGAGGTTGCGCTCGGTGAACGCCGCCTTGTCGGCGACGATCAGCCCGCCCACCCGCAGGTCCTTGACGTTCACCTGTAGCGCCGCCGGGTTCATCGCGACCAGCACGTCGAGCTCGTCTCCCGCCGTCAGGATATCGGTCGAGCCGAAGTGGATTTGGAACGCGGAGACGCCGAAGGTCGTGCCCGCAGGGGCACGGATCTCGGCCGGAAAGTCGGGGAAGGTGGCGAGGTCGTTGCCGGCAAGCGCCGTCTCGACGGTGAATTGGGATCCCGTGATCTGCATGCCGTCGCCCGAGTCGCCGGCGAACCGGATGACGGCCTGCTCGCGTTCCTGTCGGGGAGCGGCAGAGCGAGAGGGGGGCGTGGCGGTAGCCATCGGGTGAATCATACCAACGGGCTCTCCACAGGGCCAGCGGCGCCTTCCCATCGCGCGAATTACCCCCCGCTATGCTCCGCCTCGGCATCGTCGGCCTCCCCAACGTCGGGAAGTCCACCCTCTTCAACGCGCTCACGTCGTCCCAGGCCGCGGCGGCGGAGAACTATCCGTTCTGCACCGTCGAGCCGAACGTCGGCGTCGTGGAAGTCCCGGACCCGCGGCTCGAGCGGCTCTACCAGATCGTGAGGCCGAAGAAGCAGGTCCCCGCGGTCGTCGAGTTCGTGGACATCGCAGGACTCGTGAAGGGCGCCTCCCAAGGCGAGGGGCTGGGCAACCAGTTCCTGTCGCACATCCGTGAGGTGGACGCGGTCGTCCACGTGATCCGTTGCTTCGAAGACCCGGACGTCGTTCACGTCATGGGTCCCGTGGACCCGGTACGCGACCACGACGTGGTCACGAGCGAGCTCGCTCTGGCCGACCTCGCCGTCGTCGAGCGGCGGCTCGAAAAGACGCGCAAGTCGGCCCGCGCCGGCGACAAGGACGCCCAAACGGAGCTCGTATTGCTGGAGCGCGTGCTCGAGGAGTTGAACGCCGGACGGGGCGCGCGCGAGG
>Ga0209235_1001809_pt1 | contig 11770 bp, 10 predicted proteins | sample GraSoi013_1_20cm_4_FD_185817 | JGI IMG/M metagenome (GOLD analysis project Ga0209235, IMG submission 185817) | Grasslands soil microbial communities from the Angelo Coastal Reserve, California, USA - Sample 09_25_2013_1_20cm (SPAdes) (version 2) | ecosystem: Environmental > Terrestrial > Soil >...
GATCGACTGGCGGCCGGAGGGGGGCGCGTCGAACTCGATGAGAGCAACGAGCGGATCAGCTATAAGATCCGTCGTGCGCAGATTGACCACGTCCCCTACATGCTTGTCGTGGGCGACAAAGAGGCGGCCAGCGGCCAGGTGGCCGTCCGCAGCCGCGCCTCGGGTGATCTGGGCCCGATACCCCTGGACAAATTTGCTGGACGCATCGCTGAAGAAGTTGCCGCAAAGAGCTGAACCGCGGTCGCGCGGTCGGGCCGTCGCGCAGTCGCGGCACTACAATAGCCAAACTGAGTCATAGCCGTACAGTGCCTCTGCACGCATAATCATCCTCACCTATCCGGGTCTTGCATGTAGCCCGTAGACTCGGTAGACCCGGTAGACCCGCGTGGGGAGGCGCCATGCTTCCTCCGATAGTCTGGATCGCTGCCGCATTCGCCGCCGGAATCGCCCTCGGTCGCGGGTCGGTATTGTCCGCGTGGACATGGCTTGCCGCTTCCTCAGCCGCGGCTGCCGCCGGGATATGGTGTCTGGACATCCGACGATCCGCAGTCGTGCCACTGCTGGCGGGTACGCTGGCGGCCGGCGCGCTATGGGCCACGCTGCACGCAGATCCGGTTGCGGCCCCCGCGTTGACTGGGACGCTCGGAACAGATGTCACGCTGACCGGCCTAGTCACCAGACTGGCGCAGGGCGGCGAGGATCGTAGCCGCGTCGTCATGTCGGTCGATCACATCAACTCCGACGGGCGGTCGGAAAGCGCCTACGGGTTAGTTCTTGTCACAATCCCGGGTACGAGCACGATTCGCTACGGCGACCGCATTGCAGCCTCCGGCCGGCTTGTCCGCCCGCCGCCTGCCGGGAATCCTGGGGAATTCTCGTATCGCGACTATCTCATAACACGCGGAATCGCGGCCACACTGTACCCGCACCGCCACGCAGGGGTGCGCAAGATCGGACGCGGCCGGGTCAACCCCGTGCTGGCCGCGGCCGACGTCGTCCGTAGAAGGATGACGTCTTTCCTTCAGACCGCGCTGCCGGGACGCCGCGGCGCATTGATGACCAGCCTGCTGCTCGGGGACGACGGCGCGATTGGACCGCAGGCCCGGGACGACTTCGCACGGTCGGGTCTGCTCCATGTGCTGGTCGTGTCGGGAGCGCAGGTCGGACTGGTGTTGGGATCGGTCCTATGGCTGGGGCGGGCGCTGCGCGTCCCGACTCTGTATGCGTCCGTAGCGGCGGCCGCGATCACTGTATTTTTCGCGCTCATGACGGGCTGGGTAGCGTCGGTGGCGCGGGCTGCGATCATGGCGCTCATCGGGCTGGCCGCGCCATTGTTGCGGCGAGGTCAGGATGCGCGCGCGGCGCTGGCTTTCGCGGCCCTGGCGCTGCTCGTTTCGCAGCCTCTGCTCCTCTTTGACGCGGGGTTTCAGCTCTCGTTCGCGGCCACGTGGGGGCTGGTGTACATCGCGCCCGTTCTGGCGACGCGCCTGTCCGCCCTGCCTCGGGCTTTCCGCTCCCTCTTCTCAATGACAGCGGCCGCGCAGATTGCAGTCGTGCCGCTTCTCGCCTACCACTTCCTCCAAATCTCAGTGGCGGGTTTCGTCGCCAATCTCGCTGTGGTTCCGCTGGTCGCGCTCCTCGTGCCCGCCGGTTTCGCTGTTGCGGCCGTGGGGGCCGTGGCTCCCGCCATCGGGACTCTCCTTGCGCCGGTGTTGGGCCCGCCGGCCGATGCGGTGTGGTGGGCCGCAGCCTTTTGTGCCCGCCTGCCGCTCTCTGCTGTACCAGTGGGGCCGCCCTCTCTTTTAGAAATTGTTGCTTTCTACGCCGCCGCCGTCGTGATCGTCGAATCATTGCAGGGTCGCCTGCGTGTCGCGCGACCAGCGATGGCCGCGGTGGTGTCGACCACAGCCGCGCTAGTGCTGTGGATCCAGGTCCTCGCTGCCGCCGCGCCCCCCCAACTCGTCGTCACATTCCTCGATGTCGGACAGGGCGACTCCATCGTGATCCAGGGTCCGTCAGGACGCGCCGTGTTGGTCGACGGAGGCGGGGAGGTGGAGGGACACCTGACCGGGTACGACATCGGGGCTCGCCGGGTTGTCCCCGCACTCCGGCGGTTGCGTCTACGGGGGATCGACATTTTGCTCCTATCGCATCCACATGAGGACCACGTCGGAGGACTCGTCGCCGTGCTGCAGAACTTCCCCGTGGGTTTGGTGTTGGATAGCGGTTTCGTGCATCCGGCGCCGTCGTACCCACGGTTTCTCCGGTTGGTGGAGGAAAAGCAGGTTCCGTATCGGCTTGCCCGCCGAGGTCAACTCCTGGACCTGGGAGGCGGGGCAGCCGCGGTTCTGCTGAATCCGCGTGAGCCGCTGGTCATTGGTTCCGGTTCAGATGTCCATGCCAACTCCGTGGTGGCTCGGCTGGTGTATGGGGCGGCAAGCGTGCTGCTGACAGGAGACATCGAGGCGTTGACCGAGGCCATACTCTTGAGCGAAGGAACGGACCTGCGCAGCACGGTCCTGAAGGTGGCGCATCACGGGAGCGCCACCAGCAGCACGCCGGTGTTCTTGGAGGCTGTCGCCCCGCGCGTGGCCGTCATCTCCGTGGGGGCCATGAATCCGTTCGGGCATCCCCACCGCGCTACGCTCGACGCCCTCCACGCCGTGGGTGCAGTAGTGTACCGGACCGACGTCCATGGCGCGGTGACGGTCAGCACCGACGGAACGCAGCTCTGGGTGCGCACGGTGCGGGATGCGGGCGATCGTTGACCGCATCGAAGATGACGTGGCCGTCGTGATCTTTGAGGACGGTGGGCGCGCGTATCTGCCCGCGGCCCAACTCCCACCCGGCGCCGGAGAAGGGACCGTGTTGCGTGTGACGTGGGCTGTGGAGACGGGGAGCAATGCCCACGAAGTCGCCGAGCTCATTGACAGGCTCAGGCGCCGCAGCGAGGAACACCTGTAGTATGCCTGCTGCTGACGCTCACGTGTACCTCCTCCACGGCGAAGAGGACCTGCTCATTGACCAGGCGCTGGCGGCCCTGCTGGATCGGCTGGTGCCGGCAGAAGAACGCGACTTGAACCTGGATGTTCTGCGGGCCACAGAGATCGCGATCACCGATCTCGTCACGCGCCTGGACACGCTCCCTTTCTTCGGGCGTCGCCGCGTGGTCGTGGTCAAGGACGCGGATGCCTGGAAGGCCCCTGAACAGGATCGGCTCGCGGCCTACCTGGAGCAGGGTGCGCCGCCCTCGGCGCTCATCCTTGTCGCCCAGGGACTGGACCGCCGGCGCAAACTGTACATTGCAATCCGCCGGATCGGAGAGGTACAGGAGTTTCCCCGGATGTCGGTGCGCCAACTCCCGTCATGGATCGCCGAGCGCGCCCGGCATGCCGGCCGCCGCCTGGATCCCGACGCCGTGGATGCCCTCGTTGCACTAGTGGGGCCGGGACTGCGACAGTTGAGTCTGGAGATGGAAAAGGTGTTTGCCTACGTGGGGGACCGCGATCGCATCGCGCGCCAGGATGTCGAGGCCGTCGTCAGCCGCGCATCGGAGAGTACGATTTTCATGCTTGTGGACGCGATCGGAGAACAGCGGGCCGGGCAGGCACTACGGCACCTGACCGAAATCCTGCGGGAGGAAGCGCCGCCGTACGTGCTATTTATGATCGCGCGGCAGTTCCGGATGCTCTATCGCGGCAGCGTTCTGCTGGCACGCCGGAAGCCCTTCGCCAATTTGCAGGAGGCGCTCGGCGCGCCTCCCTTTGTCGTTCGCCGGATCAGCGAACAGGCCCGGAACTTTTCGCCGGCGTCATTCCCCGGCATTTTCGTCCGCCTGCAGGAGGCCGACCGCGCGATCAAAAGTTCGGGGCACCCCCGCCTGGCGCTGGAGACGCTCATCGCGGATCTGTGTCTGCCCAGACGCGAACTGACGGGAACAGGGGAGCGCGGGAGCGCGGAAACGCGAAGCTGATTGCGGGGCCAAGACGGGGCGCTCTTAGGAAGTGGCCTTTGTTCCCGTGTTCTCTTTTTCCCGCGTTCCCGTTGTGAGTCTTTGCATCAGCCGGGACTTCTTCCGCGCCGCAGTATTCTGGTGAATGATCCCTTTGCGGGCAGCTCGATCCAGCTCTGACAGTGCCTGGGCAAGCCTATCGGGACTGGTCAGCGGACCTTTGGTCAGGGTCTTCAGGCGCGAGAGCACGGCCTGATTGCCGACCCGCCGTTTCTCGGATTGCCGCTTGTGTTTGAGACCTGACCTGGATCGTTTGGCCACCGGTGCCTCCCCATCGTTACGTACAACCGCTCGGTTATCCTAACACGACCTGGCGTCTACCCACAAGGACGAGCCATCGTAAAGGACGCGTCCCACACTGAGATCGATGTCCCGGAAACGAACCCACCACAGTGGAGGTGGGAGGACCTTGGGCCGGGGACCAGAAGAGCGGCTAAGGAGTGACTCAGTTACTGGTCCCCTTTGCCCAACGTCCTCATCCCACCTCCTGGTTCGATCTTAGTGGTTCCATCCGAAGTGAGACCGGACGGCTCTCGGAGACGGGACCCGTAACTCAATCACTCCATAGCCGCGCTTCGGGGCCCGGTCCGAGGGCCGTCCGGTCTCACCCGGCCTGGCAGCAACCTTGGATGATCGTTCCTCATGCCACACCTGATTTTGGGAAGGATGCTCTGGTGAAGGCGTTGCTCGACCAGGGTTGAAGGTTGAAGGGTAATGGCGGAAGACGGACTGCCGTCGCCTCAGCGCCTCGCGCGGGCTGCGTCGCTCATGGCCGTCGCGACGGTCGCCAGCCGTGCGTTGGGGCTGCTTCGCGAGGTGGTCGCCGCGTGGCTGTTTGGTGCCACGAACGCCAAAGCCGCGTACGTGATCGCGTACTATCTGCCGTTCTTTGTCCAACGGCTGCTTCTCGGCGGCACCCTCAGCATTGTCTTCATCCCTACGATCAGCCGGTACCTGGCCCACAACGATCTGGAAGAGGCCCGGCGCCTCTCCGGGAGTCTATTCACCCTGGTGCTCCTCGCCGGTGTGGCCATGGTGACCGTAGGCCTGGTGGTGGCGCCGCTGCTGGTTCCCGTCGCCGCCCCCGGGTTTGCGGGGTCGCCGGAGCTGTTGGAACTGGCGGTGCAACTGACCCGGATCATCTTCCCTGCCATGTTGTTCCTGGCGCTGTCCGTCTTCGTCACCGGATTCCTGCAGGCGCACCATGACTTCACGGCGTCTGCGCTCGCGCCGCTCCTGTTCAATATCACGATCATCACCGGTACGTTGTTGCTGGGGCCGCGGATCGGCATCCGGGGGCTGGCCTTCGCCTGGATCGCAGGGACGGCAGCGCAGTTCCTCGTCCAACTGCCCGCAGCGCGCCGGTACGGGTTACGGATGGGGCCGATTGACCTCGCCCATCCGGCCGTGCGCGAACTGGCGCGCCTCGCGGTGCCGGCGATGCTGGGGCTGGCGATTGTGGAGATCAACGCGTACGTGGATCGATTCTTTGCGTCGATGCTGCTTGCCCAACCCACTGCCAACCCCGTCGCTGTGCTCGACTATGCATACGAGATCGTGCAGGCTCCCGTCGGCATCTTTGCCATCTCCATCGCCACCGCCGTCTTCCCGCTGCTGTCCCGCCACGCGGCCACCGACAGCCGTGATGATCTCCGGGGCACGTCTTCGCTGGCGCTGCGCACGCTCTTGGCTGTCATCTTGCCGGTGACGGCGCTGGCGCTCGCCCTGCGCGAGCCGTTGGTCCGGCTGATCTTCCAGCGCGGCGAGTTCGGACCTCTGGCCACACACGCGGTGGCGGCAACGCTGGCAGGCTACGCCGTAGGGCTCCCGGCCATCGCCGCCTATTATGTCGTGACCCGAACGTACTACGCGCTGCAGGACATGGCGACACCCGTGCGCATCGGGGTGACGATGGTGATCGCGAACGCTGTACTCGACTACCTCTTGATGCAGATATGGGGCGTGGTGGGAATTGCCCTGGCCACGTCCATCGTGTCGGCGGCCAACGTCGTGCTGCTCCTGTGGCATCTCCGCCGCCGGCTGGGCCGCGTGGACGGCCGGCGCATAGCGTCGACGTCCCTGCGCACTGGGACCGCCGCCGTCGCAGCCGGTCTGCTCATGGCCGCAGTGGCGGAAGTGGTCCGTCCGGTGGGGCTGGCCGGGCAGAGCGTTCAGGTCGGCGGGGCAGCCCTGGCCGGTGCCCTGGCGTACGTAGGAATGTGCCGCCTCTTGAGCGTGGAAGAACTCCGCGTCGCTCTCGAACTGCTGCGTCGGCCCGTGCCAACTTCGCAAGGGTAGACGGTGGTCCTAGGCGCAAAGCGCTGCGAAGTGGTACCGGCTGCCCTGTGCCGCTGGTGCGTTGACACTGGTTTTTGCACGGTGCTATCGTTAGGGAGACTTTAGCACTCACTCGTGTTGAGTGCTAACTGTCGACAACGGGCACCTCAGCGCTCCGGCAGCGACCGCACGCGTCAGGCGACGCAGCCCGTACCGGACTTCGCGAGCTAGGCGGCCGGTTCCGAGCACCTATCGCGCCAAGTCGGTACGGGCCGCACCTGCCGGGATGTCCCCACCGGGGAGCGATGCCGTGCTGCCTGAGCTGGACACGCGCAAACAAGAGATCTTGCGGACGGTGATCCGTTCGTATATCGAGACCGCCGAGCCTGTAGGGTCGGAGGTCGTCGCGCAGCGGGGCCGCCTGGGTGTCAGTTCGGCAACCATCCGCAATGAAATGGCGACGCTGGAGGAACGGGGGTATCTCGTCCAACCGCACACCTCGGCCGGGCGCATCCCCACCGATCACGGCTACCGGGTCTATGTGAACTCGCTAGCGGACCAGGAAGAACCCCTGTCGGCGGGGGAGCGGCTGCGGCTCCGCCGGCGCCTTGTTACGGCGCTGCGGGAACGGACGCGAGTTCCAGAAGAGATCGCCCGGACGCTTGCCACCGTCACAAACTATGCATCGGTTGTGTCTCAATTGCACCGCTACTTCCACCTGGAGGGCGCGGCGAACATTCTCACCCAGCCAGAATTCCGCGATGCCCGAACGGCGCGGCCTGTACTCGAAGCGCTGGAGCGCGAAGAGGTCATCGCCGACCTGCTGGAAGACACACCTGAACAGCGGGTCTCGATCACGATTGGTAGCGAGCAGCGCGTCGAGAACCTCCGGGGCTGCAGTGTGGTAGCCTCCGTCTACCGGATTGGAGGCCGGTCCGTGGGAGCCTTGGGCATTGTGGGTCCCACCCGCATGCCCTATGCGAGGGTCATCTCGCTCGTCCGCTACCTGGCCGAGAGCCTCAACGACGTGCTGGCCGAGCTTTCGTAGGTTTCCATGGCCGACTTCTATCAGATCCTGGGAGTGGATCGGAACGCGACGCAGGATGAGATCAAGGGCGCGTTCCGCCGGCTCGCCCGGGAGCACCACCCCGATGTGCGCAAGGACGACCCCAAGGCCAACGAACGCTTCAAGGAGATCAACGAAGCCTACCAGGTCCTCAGCGACCCGCAGCGCCGGGCGCAGTACGATCGCTTCGGGACGGTACAGCACGTTCCCGCTGACGATGTGCCGGGTGGGGGGTTCGGCCCGTTCGATGACATCTTCGACATGTTTTTTGGCCGGCGGGCCGCGGGAGCGGACCGCGACGCACCCGAAGCGGGCGCCGATCTACGTTACGACCTTGAACTATCGCTGGAAGAAACGTCGACCGGAGTCGAGAAGACCATCGAGATCGAGCGGCTGGAGACCTGTCCCAGGTGTTTTGGGACCGGAGCGGAGCGTGGATCAGCGCCTGAGCAGTGTCCTACCTGCGGGGGACGTGGCGAAGTTCGGCGCTCACAGCGCACCGTGTTTGGATCCTTCATGCAGATCTCCACCTGCCGTACCTGCGGCGGGACCGGGACGGTCCTCCGCGATCCCTGCACCCAGTGCCGCGGGAGCGGCCGGGCCGCGGCGAAGCGCACAGTCACGGTGAGCATCCCGCCGGGAGTGGACAGCGGCATGCGGCTGCGCATCGCCGGCGAGGGCGAAGCCGGGCTCCGCAGTGGTCCGCGCGGCGACCTGTACGTCTTCATCCATCTGCGGCCGCATCCAGTCTTTCAGCGGCAGGGCAAGGATCTCTATTGCACCGTCCCCATCACGATCTATCAGGCGGCGTTAGGTGATGACATCGAGGTGCCGACCCTGGAGGGTCCCATCACGCGCACGGTCTCCGCGGGGGCGCAACCCGGGACGGTCATCACGGTGAAGGGGAAGGGGATGCCGGATGCGCGCGGCAACCGCGGCGATCTTCACGTACGGCTGGATGTGCGCGTGCCCACCGACCTCACGGACGAGGAACGGACCCTGCTCCGCCAGCTGGCGACGCTGCGCGGACTCAGCATGAAACCGCAGCGCAGGAAGAAGATCTCGGACAAAGTGAAGGACATGCTTCAGTGAGGGGTCAGTCACCAGTCGGCAGTCACCAGTCGGCAGTCAACGCAACTAACGGCACGACGGAGACTGCTGACTGCAGACTGCCTACAGCTGACCTTCTTTTATGAAGTGGGTCGAGATCACCGTGACGACGGCTCCGCAGGCGGTCGAGGCCGTCGCCAATATCCTGCTGGAGTGCCGCACCGGAGGCGTCGAAGAGGCCTATCCTTCGCCTGGCCTTGTGCGACTGCGCGGGTACCTGCCCGTCGGGCCTGCCGCCGAGGTGATCCTCGCCGCGATCGAGCAGCGCATCCGGGCATTGCCGGGCTTCGGCGTGGAAATCGAACCCGGCCGCATCGAAACCGCCGTCGTCGAAGACTCCGGTTGGGCTCACGCCTGGAAGAACCACTTCAAGCCGTTTGCCGTCGGTCGCCGGCTCTGGGTGACTCCGACCTGGCATAATGCGCCTCCTCCCTCCCCGCGGATCGTGATCGAACTCGATCCCGGCATGGCATTCGGCAGCGGACTGCACGCGTCGACGCAGTTATGCCTGACGGTGCTTGAGGACCGTCTGCAACGCGGCGCGCGGGTCTTCGATATCGGCACCGGCTCCGGGATCTTGTCGATCGCCGCAGCCAAACTCGGTGCCGGCGCGGTCCTCGCCGTCGATCTCGATCCGGTTGCGGTCGGCGTCGCGCGCCAGAACGTTGCCTACAACGGTGTGGCGGACCGTGTGGAGGTGCGGGAGGGCGATCTGCTCAGCGGGATCGCAGGCCAGGCCGACGTGATCCTGGCGAATCTGACTGCCGACATCCATCTGGATTTCCTCCCTGCAGTCCCAGCCCACATCATCCGCGGAGGGTGCATCGTAGCTTCGGGGATCGTCGCCGACCGGCAGATCGAAGTGGAGGCGGTGGCAGGGGCCTGCGGTCTGCACGTCGAGGAAGTCCGCCGTGACGCGGAGTGGCGATGCCTCGTACTGCGAGGAACCGGGGACCAGGGACCGGGGACCAGGCACCCCCAGGCGGAGCCATAGCAATCAGACGCTTCTTCGTGCCTCCGGGCTCCATCGTCGGTGCGCAGGTTTCGTTTCCGCCCGATCAGGCCCGGCACGTCGCCACCGTGTTGCGATTGCGACCGGGCGACCGTGTGGTCGTATTTGACGGCACGGGCACCGAATACCTCGCCGAGTTGGAGACCGTGACGCCCACACGGACGGCCGCGCGAATCATCGAGACGCATCGCGGCGTGAGCCCGGCGCTGCACCTCGCGCTCCTGCAGGGGGTGCCCAAGGCTGCGAAGATGGATGACATTGTGCGGATGGGGACCGAGCTAGGTGTGAGCGAGTTCATTCCGTTCATCTCCGCCCGCACGGTCGCCGTAGGGCGAGGACGCGTGGGGCGCTGGCTTCGCATTGCGGTGGAAGCGGCGAAGCAATGCCGCCGTCGCGATGTGCCCGCGGTGCATACGCCCGCCCCGCTTCCGGCGGCGCTGGACCGGGTGGCCGGCTACGATCTGGTGCTCCTGCTCTGGGAAGGAGAGGAGAGCCGTACGATCGCGCAGGCGCTGGCCGCGAACGGCCGGGCCAAGCGTGTCGCCATCGTGATCGGTCCGGAGGGAGGTTTTGCACCAGAGGAGGTCGCGCAGGCGACCGCGAGGGGCGCTGTGCCGGTCACGATGGGGCCGCTCATCCTGCGGACCGAGACCGGCGGTGTGGCGGCTCTGGCGATGGTGTCGTACGAGTTGATCCTGCGGCCGGCGGCGGGCTCCCAGTAGGACGCATCTTTATTCATGTCCCCGCATGCCCATGTCTCAGGAATGGGAAAAACCATGATGATCGCAGACCCGGTGGCTGAACAGCCCGGTCGCTGGTAGGTTGCGCATCGCCAATCGGGTGCCGGAAGGAGTCAGGCCGGTTCTCGATAATACTCATCTCAACGCGCGCGACCATTAACGGTACCCCGGGAGGGACCATGGTTGCCCAGTCAACATACGTCCGTCAGGAGCCCGTATCCGAGGGCTCTTCTTTTGTGCCCGCCGATCCGGCCTGGCTTGTTCTCGAGGACGGCGTGGCGTTTCAGGGCGTGCGCATCGGAGCGTCCCGCGAGGCGGGAGGCGAAGTGGTCTTTACCACGAGCATGACCGGGTATCAGGAGGTGGTGAGCGATCCCTCCTACCGCGGGCAGATCGTGGTGATGGCCTACCCCTTGATCGGCAACTACGGTTTCAGCCCCGAAGCCTGGGAGGCGCCGGGTCCGCACGTCGCCGGATTCATCGTGCGCGAAGCGACATCGGTCGCCTCTCACCACCTCTCGCGAGAGACCCTTCACCGTTTCCTGCATCGGCACGAGGTCGCCGGGCTCTCCGGCGTCGACACGCGGGCGCTGGTGCGCCATCTCAGGATGCATGGCCTCCAACGTGGAGTCATCGCCGACGATTCAAGTGCAGAGACGGAGGCGCGGGCAGCGGCGATCCCGTCGCTGTCTCAGCAAGATCTGGTCGGTCAGGTCTCCCGCGCCTCGCCACTCGTGCTGCCGGGCCAGGGACCGCGCATCATGATCCTCGACTGCGGCGTGAAGGCGGGGATCGTTGAGGCGCTCCGGCGCAGAGGGTGCGAAGTCGTCCTGGTACCCCACACGACGTCGGCGGAGGAGATACGGGTCTTTGCCCCGGATGGCGTGTTGCTGTCCAACGGCCCAGGGGATCCTGCCATCCTCGGAGATGTGATCGGGACTGTTCAGTCCCTCATGGAGACATATCCGGTGATGGGGGTGTGCCTGGGGCATCAACTCTTGGCGCTGGCCTGTGGGGGCCGTACCTATAAGATGAAGTTCGGTCATCGCGGGACCAACCAGCCGGTGATCGAGATGCCTACGGGGCTTTCGACGGGGCTCAGGCCAGGCCGGGTGATGATCACCACGCAGAACCATGGGTTCGCGGTGGACCCTCACCTCCCCACTTCCCTTGAGGTCACGCACCTGAACCTCAACGATGGGACCGTGGAGGGGATCCGGCATCGTGATCTTCCGGCCTTCTCCGTACAGTTTCACCCCGAGGGGCGTCCAGGGCCAACGGATGCCGAGTTCCTCTACGACAGATTTCTTGGTCTTGTCCGGGAGCGAGCGCACCACGGTAGTTGAAAAGTTGGAAAGTTGGAGCGTTGGAACGATGAGCGCCAGAGCCCTGTCGTGCGGTTGACTTTCCGACTCTTCAACTTTCCAACTCTCCAACTCCGTCGAGGCGGGACCACCGATGCCTAAGCGGGCCGACATCAGGAAGGTCCTTGTCATCGGCTCTGGACCGATTATCATCGGCCAGGCTGCTGAGTTTGACTACTCCGGCACCCA
>Ga0209235_1001814_pt1 | contig 11758 bp, 8 predicted proteins | sample GraSoi013_1_20cm_4_FD_185817 | JGI IMG/M metagenome (GOLD analysis project Ga0209235, IMG submission 185817) | Grasslands soil microbial communities from the Angelo Coastal Reserve, California, USA - Sample 09_25_2013_1_20cm (SPAdes) (version 2) | ecosystem: Environmental > Terrestrial > Soil >...
CCTCGGGGCCGACTTCCGCCTGAGCCGCCTCTTCGACGCGCGCGTCAGCGCCGGGCTCGGCGACGTCGAGGGTGTGTCGATCGGCGCCGTGTGGGTGCATTGATACCGTTCCAACTGCGGGCCGCTCAGCGACCGGGGGACGGGTCACATTGAGTTGGAACGGTATTGACGCGACACACGATTGACTTGCGACCGCGGGGTCCCTAGCGTACGCCGGTCCAAATCGCCATCACTCGCTTGGAGAGGGAAGCCATGAAGCGCAGCGCCTTGATCGTGATAGTGAGCGCCGTCCTCGTGCCGTTCCAACTTGTTCCGCCGAGCGCTGCTAGACGGCGGCTTCAGCATTGGGGGTTGCCCAAAGCATGCGCTCTCCTGGCGCTATTAGTTGGAACGGCACTCGTCGCCGCGCCGGCGGGCGCCCAGTGGACCGGGATGCCGGTGTGGAACGACCCGAAGGGCGGCACGGGGATCACCATCAGCGGCGAGTACGGCAGGCCCGACAGCGCCTATGGCAAGGGCAACGCCTGGGGTGGCCGCGCGGCGCTCGGGGTGGGCACCGTGACGCTGACGGCGGGCGTCGCCACCTACAAGCCCGAGGGCTCGAGCGACGCCACGACCACGGTCGGCGGGCAGGCGGCGTTCCGCGTGATCGGCGGCAGCCTGTTGCCGTTCGCCGTCAACCTGCAGGCCGGAGCCGGCACCTCCACCAAGATCACCTCGAGCGGCTACCCCAAGCGCACCAGCGTCACCGGCGCGGTGGGGATGAGCGTGCTCCTTCCCACACCGGGTGTCAGCATCGAGCCCTACTTCTCGCCGGGCGTCCGCTACGTCAGGCTGGAGGACGCCATCACCGGGGTGTCCGCGTCGCAGACCAAATTCGGCTATGCCCTCGGTGCGAACCTGACCTTCGGGATGCTCGGCGTGCATCTGGCCTACGACTATCAGAAGCTGGACGTGGGCAGCACGGGCGTGTTCGGCGTGGGAGCCCATCTCGACATCCGGGCGCCCGGGGGCTTCTGAGCGATTCACAACCGCACGATCGGCCGCTAGCTTTGGGGCGCGCCGTCCCGGCGCGCCCCGTTCTGCCTCAAGGAGTCACGTGATTCGGTCTGCCCTCGTGCGCGGGTCCCTCGTCGCGCTCGCGTTCGCCGTGAGCGGGTGCGCCCTCACGTTCGACAGCACGCACCTCGGCGTTCCGGCGACGATGGCGGAGGCCGCGCAGGCGCCGGCCGCGGGCACACCGTTCCGGGTGACGAAGCACCCGGTCTATCTGTTGCTCGGGCTGGTCTCAGTGTCGCGGCCGAACCTGGAGGACGTGCTCGCGGGGCAGGTGGGAACGGGAGCGTCCGTCGCGAGCCTCAAGATCAAAGTCCGCAGCCGCTGGAGCGACCTGCTCGTGACCGCGCTCACGCTGGGCCTCATCGTGCCCCGTTCGGTGACGTTCGAGGGCGTCGTGGTCGGCGGCCGAGCCGCACCCTAGGTATGGGCGAGGCCGTCCACCAGCTCTAGCACCAGCGCCGTCGTCCGCTCGGCCGCTCCGCGACCGGCCAGCACCATCTTCTTCCCCGCCTTGCCCGCCTTGCCGCGCGCCCCATCGTCGTGATGCCACACCAGCCACTGCGCGTGCAGCGGTTTCCGGCCGTCCGCGGGCAGGGCGACGGCGCCGCCCCGCTCGATCAGCAGCGCCGCGTCCCGGCTCCCGTGCCAGTGCGGCCCGACGATCACGGGCACGCCGAAGACCGCGGGCTCGAGCACCGAGTGGAGCCCCGCGCGGTGGTAGCCGCCGCCCACGAAGGCGACGTCGGCGAGCGCGTAGAGGTCCGCCAGGATGCCGACGCGGTCCACCACGATGACCGGGGAGGGCGCCGCGTGCTCGAGCTGCGACAGCCGCACAGGGCGCGGCAGGTTGAGGCGCCGGGCCACGAGGGCGATGCCCGCCAGGTGATCGGGGTGGGGCTCGTGGGGGGCGAGGATCAGGCGGGCGGTGGGCACCTGGGCCAGCAGGTCCGCGAAGGCCGGGAGCACGACCGCCTCGTCGCCCGGCCACGTGGACCCGGCGACGATCGTGAACGCGTCCGCCCGCACCGCACCGAGGCGGAGGAACGGCTCGCGCGTGCGATCGAAGCGCTCGGCGCGCTCGACCACGCTGTCGTAGCGCGTGTCGCCCGTCACCTGAATCGCCTCGGACCGGGCGCCCAGCGCCCGCAGCCGCCGGCCGTCCTCCTCGCTGATCGTGCCGACGCGGTCGAGCGCGTGGTAGGCGGCCTCGGCCCACTGGCGCGCCGGCCAGCGCAGCCGTGAGCTGTGCGAGGAGACCGTGGCGGCGATGAGCCCGAGCTTCACGCCGCGGTGCGCCGCGGCGAGCGTCAGCTCGGGCCACACGTCCAGCTTCGCGAACACCAGGGCCGCGGGCTCGAGGGCCGCGAGCACCGCGCCGACCTGGGCCGGTCGGTCGAACGGCAAGTAGTCGGTGACGTCCGCCGGCAGGGTGCGGGCGAGGCGCTCCGCGGAGGGAGAGAAGAAGGTGTAGGCGAGCTGCCACTGTGGTCGCTCGGCGCGCAGCGCTTCCAGCACCGGCTTCGCCTGCAAGCCTTCGCCCACCGAGGGCGCGTGCACCCACACGAGCGGACGCTTGGGGTCGCGGTGGGCGCGCGCCCACGCGGCGAGACGCTCCGTCACGCCGCGCCGCGCTTCGAGACCGCGCTTGATCTTCTTGTCGAACCGTGCGGCGAGCGGGAGGGCCCGCTCCGCGAGGGTGACGCTGAGCCGGTACGCGAGGGATGGGCGGGCCATCAGCGGCCGTGCGCCGTCTTGCTGCGGTAGATCGAGTCCAGCACCCGTCGGAACGCCGCGACGGGCGCGGCTCCCTCGAGCAGGCCTCCTTCGATGTAGAACGTCGGCGTGCTGTGCGCGCCCGAGCGGGCCGCGCGCGCGGCGTCGGCGTGGATTTCGGGCTCGGTGGCCCGTGAGGTCACGCACTGCGCGAGCTCGGCAGGGTCCGCGCCGGCCGAGTCAGCGAGCGCGAGCAGATACGGGCCCGGCTGCTCCGCGCCGGCCCACCGCTCCTGTCGCTGGAACAGGAGGTCGTGCACGGGCCAGAACTTGTTCTGGCGCGCGGCGCACATCGCCACGGCCGCAGCGGCGACGGCGTGGCGGTGGATCGCGGTGAGCGGGAAGTTGACGTAGACGAAGCGGACTTTCCCCGTTTGCACGAACTCGCGGTCGAGCGTCGGGAAGACGGTGAGCGCGAACTCGCGGCAGTAGGGGCACTGGAAGTCCGACATCTCGAACACGACCACCGGCGCGTCGGCGCGGCCCAGGGAGCGCGACGCCAGCGGATCGGACTGATGGCCGCTCCACGCCGGCAGGGCCAGAAGCGCGAGGGCGGCCGCGAGACTTCTCAGGGGTAGGACTTCGTCCAGATCGCGATCACGCCGCACCCGGAGTTCGATCCGCTGAACTCGCCGGGAATCTCCGAGCCGCCGCGGTAGATCTCGATACCCTGGACGTCGTGCGGGGGCGTGTTGCGAGCGAAGTACGACGTCGATTCGCGCCCGTCCAGAAAGTACTGCGGATAGCATCCCGGCGGCGACCGCGCCATCTTCGCGACGCAGTCGTTCGTGATGCAGACCTGCTGCACGCCGCGCGCCCTGACGAGGATGTCGATGAGCGAGCTCGCGTTGGCCTGCTCGATCTGCTCCTTGGTGATGAAGTAGCCCATTCCCGATGCGCGTCGCCGCTCGAAGTCGGCGAAGCGCCGCGCCGCCTTCCTCGCTTCCACCACGACTTCGGGGAGCTCGTAGGCGAGCAGGTCCAGGTCGAACGGGTGCTCGATCACCTGGCCTGGTCTGAGCGTGAGGCGCCAGTTGCCGCTCGCGTAGCCGATGGCGCGGACCTCGAGCATCACCACGCCCGGGGGCAGCCCCGTGAGGGCAAACCGGCCCGCGGAGTCGGTCGTCGTCATCAGGCGCGTGCCCATGATCTGGACCGTGGCTCCCCCGATGGGTGCGCGCGTCTCGCTCGCGATGACCTGGCCCGTGATCGCCGCCGAATCGCTGGGTGTGGGGGCTGTCTGGGCGGCGCGCAGCGGGACGACTCCCCAGAACCCGATATAGAAGAAGGAAAGGGTGACGCAGAAACGTTGCACATTCATGGGGCGGAGCCTCGCGGTCTGCGCTAATCTATCGCGGCGGCCGACCGGCGGAAAGACCCGTAGAACCGGGCTTTTTCCCTCGAGGGGGGCGAGCCGGGGCTCGGGTTCGAGGGGGGGGATTGCGGGATTGCGGACTTTCCGAATACGGTGCAGTATAGCTGACGTTGTTACCGCTCGGCCCCTGTCCGAGCCGTCCGGAGTTGAAGCGCAACTTCCATCCGCAGGGGGCGTCAATGATGAAGCGTGCCACGTTCAGCGCACCGCTCTGCGCCACGGCGCTGCTCGCGCTCGTCGCCGTGAGTTTCGGCGAGGCGCAGGCGCAGTCGGCAGTCATCACGGGCAAGGTCACCGGCAGGCAAGGCGAAGCGCTCGGCGGCGCGATCGTCGTAATCGACGAGCTCAGCACCGCCGTCGCCACCACGACCGCCGGGACCTACACACTCACCGTCGCGCCGGAACGGACCAAAGGTCAGACCGTCAGCTTACGCGCGCGCTACATCGGGTATTCGCCGAGCGTCAAGCAGGTCACGCTGACGCCGGGGACCCAGAGCCAGGACTTCGAGCTCAAGTTCGACCCCATGACGCTCGACGCGGTGGTCGTGACGGGCGTCGCCGAGGCGACGGAGAGGAAAAAGCTCACCTTCGCGGTCGGTAACGTGGACGCGAGCCAGCTGAACCAGGTGCCCGCCGTCTCGGCGCTGGGCGCGCTCGAGGGCAAGGTGGCCGGGGTGCGGCTGATCCAGGCCAACGGGGCGCCCGGCGGTGAGCCGACGATCCGGCTGCGCGGGGCGACAGCGCTCACGTCACCCTCGGCCTGCAGTACTCAACCGTGCCCCTCGACCGATGTGTCGGGTCCGCTGATTGTCGTGGACGGCACGATCTCGCACTACTCCCTCGCCGACATCAGCCCCCAGGACATCGAGCGGGTGGAGGTCGTGAAGGGCGCGGCGGCGTCGTCGTTGTACGGGTCCAATGCCGCGAACGGGGTGGTGCAGATCTTCACCAAGCGCGGCGACAGGGTCCCCGATGGGAAGCTGGCGGTGACGGTGCGCAACGAGTACGGCCAGTCGTTCCGGCCCAAGCAAATCCCCATCACGCACGCGCACCCGTACCTGACCGCCCCCGCCGCCGGCACCGACCCGTGCGGGAATACCCTCGTGCAGGGGGATTTCATCGACGCTGCCGGCTGTTTGCGTGGTCCAGGTTCCGTACCCAAACCCAAGCCTGACGGGATCGCCGACGTTCCCTACGGCGACTACCCTCACCCCGTGAATTTCGACGTGCAGCGCGACCTGTTGACGAACGGCGCGTACTACACGAACTACGTCTCGATCGGGCAGCGGAAGGGCAACACCAACTACAACGTGTCGTTCGAGAACACCAAGCAAAACGGCGTCATGCTGCTGCTCAAGGGCTACAACCGGCAGAACTTCCGCCTGAATCTGGATCAGGCGCTGAGCCCGCGGCTCGACCTCTCGGCGGGGGGCTTCTTCGGCAGGTCGAACAACAATCAGGTGGATCAGGGGTCGGGCTCGCCGTTCTTCGTGGCAGAGTTCCTCGAGCCGTACGTCAACCTGTTCGCCAAGAACCCGTGCACCCAGCCGTGCGACTCGACGCCCTATGCGGCGTACATCCCGCACCAACAGCCGAACGCCGTGAACCCGTTGTACGTCCTCGCCAACGAGCAGATCAACACCGATCGCACGCGCTACAGCGGGTTCGCGAAAGCGACCTACCGGCTCACCGACTGGCTGTCGTTCGAAGGCCACTACAACTACGACTACGAGTCGTCCAACTACGCGCGCGTGAGGCCGAAGGGCTTCCTGCAAGCCACCGGCGTCCCCACGAGTGGCTTCCTCATAAAGACCGACAGCGGCGGCCGGGCGTTCAACACGGGCGTGACCGCCACCGGCGTGCGGAACTTCCGGCTCGGCTCGTGGAACGTGCGCAACACCACTAGGGCCGCCTTCGAGTACGAGGACCAGACGGCGAGCAATTTCACCCTCACGGCCAACGCGTTCACCGTCGTCGCCACGCCCGAGTTCAACGGGACCGATTTTTCCCAGCTGACCCCCGGCTCCAGCGACGCGACGATCCGGAGCAAGAACTACTACGTCGTCTCTGGCTTCGACTTCAAGGACCGCTATCTGATCGACGGACTGGTGCGGTGGGACGGCTCGTCGCTGTTCGGCCCCGAGAGCCGCTGGCAGACGTACTACCGGGTCTCGGGGGCGTACCGCCTCAGCCAAGACTTCCACCTCAACGGGATCGACGAGCTGAAGCTGCGCGCGTCCTACGGGACGGCCGGGCTGCGCCCCCCCTTCGATGCCCAGTACGAGACGTACGCCGTGGTGGGCGGGGTGCCCAAGAAGCAAACGCTCGGCAACACGGCGCTCAAGCCAGCGCGCTCGGCGGAGATGGAGCTCGGCGCCAACATCGACTTCCTCGGCCGCTTCTCGCTGGAGTACTCGTATTCCCGGAAGGAGACCAAGGACGAGATCATGGTGGTGCCGCTGTCTGGTGCGTCGGGGTACTTGAACCAGTGGCAGAACGCCGGGACGTTGCTCGGACACACGCACGAGCTGTCGTTGGGCGTGATTGTCGCGGACAAGCCGGACTTCTCCTGGCGGGTGAACGTGGCCGCCGATCGGACGCGTCAGAAGATCACCCAGCTCAACACGTCGCCCTTCTTGGTTGGGCCCGGGGGGTACGGGGGCAACAATTCTGTGCTCCAGGATTTCCTGATCGCGCCGGGTGAGACGTTTGGCGTCTTTTACGGAACCAAGATTGTGCGGAGCTTCGCCGAGCTGTGCGATGATCCGGCGAAGAAGGCGGCGGGCTGTGGCCCGGGCCTGACTTATGATCCCGCCAACTACATCGTGAACGAGGACGGGTACCTGGTGGCGAAGAGCACTTACCACACCCTCGGCGAGCGGTTCCTCACTTACGTGAATCCCGCGGGGAAGAAGATCGTCAAGATCGGCGACGTGAACCCCGACTTCAACGCCAGCTTCACGACCAACGTGCGGTACAAGAACTTCTCCGCCTACGCGCTGGTGGATTGGGTGCAGGGTGGGAACATCTACAACGGGACGCGGCAGTGGGCGTTTGGCACCGGCCTCGTGGACCGCATCTACGATCAGACGGGGAAGCCGGCGGTGGATCCGGCGGTGAATTGCGTTGGCGCAGACGCCGACGCCGCGCACTGCCCGTACAGTACCGGGAAAAAGCCGACCGGTTATTACACGGCTCTGTACAACAGCATCAACCCGACCGACTTCTTCGTCGAGAACGGGACGTACGTGAAGATCAAGGAGATCAACGTCAGCTACAACATCGGCCGCAGCCTCTTCGAGAAGATCGGTGTCGGCGGCATCAGCGGCATCAAGGTTGGGGTGATCGGGCGCAACCTGTTCACCTTCACGAAGTACTCCGGGTACGATCCGGAGGTCGCCGGCCTGACGGGCGACGCGTTCTCGTTCCGGTGGGACGGCTTCTCGTATCCGAACTTCCGGCAGTTCACCGGCTTCATGGAGATCAGCTTCTGACCCCGCGAACCGAACTTCTGAGGAGACGAGCGCTATGAGCATGAGCAAGCCAATCCCGGGGGTCGTGGGCCTGGTGGCGGCCCTGGTCGTCGCGGGCGGATGCGACACACTCAAGGTCTCGAACCCCAACGCGCCGGACACACCCCACCTACTGGCGAGCCCGGCCTCCGTTCAGGCAGTCGCCTTCGGCGCCATGAAGACTTGGTATCTCACGTCGCAGGGGGGCCTTGGGGAAGACGAGAATCCGGTCATGCCCCTAACGGTCATGGCGCGCAGTTCCGTCGCGATGTGGAACAACTTCAACATCCGGTTCTACACCGGCTGCACCAACGCGAACTGGGACGTCTACACCACCGCTACCAACGGTACCTGCGGCCCCTTCACCGAGGGCCCCGCATACCCGCGCGTGGAGTGGCAGAACGACCCCGCCTCGGCGCAACGGACCCAGATCCAGGCCTTCTGGTACGGGTACTACTCGTCCCTATCCTCGGCCAGAGACGTCCTCAAGCGCATCCGCGTGGACAACTTGATCATCACGAACGCGGCGAACACGAAGATGGTGGAGACCATGACAGTGTTGGCGCAGGCGCTGTCGTTGAGCAGCCTCGCGCTGAACTACGACCACGGCTTCATCGTCGACTACAACACCGATCTCGCGGCGCTGACGTGTTGCCAGCCGGCGGCGGACCTGCGCGACGCGGCGCTGGCGAAGTTCGACGAAGCGATCGCGCTGGCGACGGCGAACAGCTTCACGGCGGATGGGTTCTTCGGGCCGGGCAAGACGTACAGCAACGTGCAGGTCGCCCGGATCGCGAACACCATGGCGGCACGGACGTTGGCCTACTTCCCGCGCAACGCGGCGCAGAACGCCACGGTCGATTGGGCCCGGGTGCGGGACTACGCCTCCAACGGCATCAGCTCCGGGGCCGCCCCGTTCGACTGGCTCTTCCATCAAGACGCCTGCAACACCTGGTGCGACTTCCTGAAGGTCTGGACCAACGACTTTACCACCATGCGGGTCCACACCCGTGTCGCGCACCTGATGGATCCGGCGACCCAACCGGACCCGTGGGACGTGAGTCTCAACACGAATCCGAACTCGCCGGACAAGCGTCTCGGAGACGGGACATTTAGGGGCGGTGCGGGTGCCTTCTTGGACGGGGTCCTCAACGCGTACCCGGACACGACTGGCAACGGCGGGTACGACTTCGTCTGGACCCACACCCAAGAGTTCGGGAATACGACGCGCGGGGCGTGGCACCAGAGCGCCATTGGACAGGTCCGCTATGACAGCGTTCCCGGGTGCGGCGACAATCCACAAGGCTCGTCGTCGCCGGGGACCTTGAACGTCCCGATGGTGCTGGCGGCCGAGAACGACCTGATCTGGGCGGAAGCCCTGATCCGGGGCCCCGCACTTGACCTCGGCACGGCGGCCACGCTCATCAACTATACCCGCGTTGGGCCCGATCGACTCACACGTCCTCGAGGTGGCGCGAGCGTATCGACGCCCGCCTTCGCCCCGGCGACCGCGGCTGACGGTGTAGCGGGGCTGCTCCAAAAGCTGCAGTACGAGCAGGATGTCGAGCTGCTGGGCTCGAACAACGCGCCGTATTACAACCAACGCCGGATCGACAAGCTGGAGCCGCTCACGCCGCACGAGATGCCGATTCCGGCGAAGGAGTTGGGTGTGCTGGGGATTCCGCTGTACACGTGCGGCGGCGCACTGCATCCCGACGGCAGCTGCGACGCGTTCCCCGCGGCCGCGCCGCCCGCGGTGGCGGTGCAACGCATGTGGGCCGGAATCCAGCAGGCGAGGTCCGCAATCGCGGGAGCGGGAGCCTTCCGGAAGTAGGCGGAGTCGGCTGAGGCAGTGAGCGCCAACAGGCGCGTCGCGTACCGGCGCGCCTGTTTGCTTGGTGGCCCCCAGGGGTGTAGATACGCGGACGGGAATGGAGAGGAGCCGGAGCGATGATCGGGGCGGGTTCGATGCTGAGACGGGGGCTCGTCGGCTGCGCGATCGTGATCGTCGCCGCAACCATGGGTTGCCGCGCCGCGCCCCCGCCCGTCGGAGCGCGCATCCTGACCGACTGGATGCGCGCGCAGTACGCCCTGGTGCGCGCGGAGCGGCTCTCGCCGCCCGTGGCGTCGCGGGTGTTCGCCTACGGCGCGGTGGCCCTGTATGAAGGAGTCGCCGCAGGCTCGCCCCGGCTGCGCTCGCTCGCGGGCCAGCTCAACGGGCTGCGCGAGCTGCCGCGGCCCCAGCCCCGCGAGCGGTACGACTGGGCGATCGTCGCCGCCAGCGCCGAGACGACGCTGCTGAAGGTCCTGTTCAAGGAGGGGCTCCCGGCCACCCAGGTGGCGATCGCCCAGCTGGGCGACTCCCAGATCGCCGCACGCCGCGCCTCGCGGCCGGTGCACGATCGCTCGACGGCGTACGGGGCCACCCTGGGCCGCGCCATCGCGGACTGGGCCACGGGAGACCGCTTCTCGGAGACGCGCGGCCTTGCGTGGAAGCCGCCCCGGGGACGCCGCTACTGGGTGAACACCGCCGAGCCCCAGCAATACATCTCCTCGTCGCTCTCGGCGCAGTCGGAGGCCGTCTCGCTCGGGAATCCCGCCGACACGCTCACCGCGGGGGCCGCGGCCGAGCGCTCGTTGATCGTCAGTCGGCCGAAATCGGCGCGCATCAAGACGCTCGCCGCCCTCAACCCGACGGGGGCGACGGAGCCGTACTGGGGGCGGCTGCGGCCGTTCGCGCTCACCTCGATGGACGAGTGCGCACCGCCGCCTCCGCCGCCCTATTCGGAGGCACCCGCGTCCGAGTTCTATCGCCAGGTGAAGGCGGTGTACGACACCGGCAGCACCCTCACGCCGGAACAGCGGGAGATCGCGCTCTACTGGGCCGACAATCCCGGAGAATCCGGCACGCCGCCCGGGCACTGGCTGCTCATCGGGAGCCAGCTCGTGGGCGAGCTGCAGCTCGACGCCGAGCCCACGGCCGAGATGCTCGTGCTCACCTCTGTGGCGATGGCGGACGCGTTCATCTCCTGCTGGCACGAGAAGTTCAGCTGGAGCCTCGTCCGGCCGGTCACCTACATCCACCGTGCGATCGACCCCCGCTGGCATACCCTGATCTCGACGCCGCCCTTCCCCGAGTACACCGCCGGGCACGCGGTGCAATCGGGTGCCGCGGCCGGCGTGCTCACGGCGCTGTTCGGGGACCGGCCCTTCGCCGATTCGACCCACGTGAGCATCGGCCGGCCGGTGCGGCGCTTCGCGTCCTTCCGGGCGGCGGCGGCGGAGGCGGCGCGGTCGCGCCTCTATGGCGGCCTTCACTACCCGATCTCCCTTGAGAACGGTCTCGCGCAGGGGGAGTGCATCGCCCGCAAGGTGGTGGAGCGGGTCAAGACGCGGGCGTCCGAGTGAGTTGGCGGGCCGTCGCCGGCGCGGGCCTGGCGCTGCTGTCGCTCGGCCTCGGGTGCAGGCATGCCACCGCTCCGGGTCCATGGCACGAGGAAGCGGGGTACCGCTGGCGTGACCTCACGGTGCGGCCCCGCGGCGGCCCCGGCTTCACCGAGCTGCCGGCGTCCCGGACCGGGATCCGCTTCGTCAACACCGTCACGCTCGACAGCGCGCTCCTGAACCGTCACCTTGCGCAGGGCGGCGGCGTGGCCCTGGGCGACGTGGACGGCGACGGCCTTCCCGACGTCTACCTCACGAGCAACGAGGGCTCGAACGCCCTCTACAAGAACCTGGGCGATTGGCGCTTCCAAGACGTCACGGCACGGGCCGGCGTCGCCATGACTGGACGGCATTCCACGGGCGCCGTGTTCGCCGACGTGGACGGCGACGGCGACCTCGATCTGCTGGTGAGCACACTAGGCGGTGGCGTGGCCCTGCTCGTGAACGACGGGCACGGCGTCTTCACGGAGCGGACGGCGGAGGCGGGGTTGGGCGCTCGGGCGGGCAGCATGACGATGACGCTCACCGACGTCGACGGGGACGGTCACCTCGACCTCTACGTCGCCAACTACAAGACCCGCACCGCCATGGACGT
>Ga0209235_1001816_pt1 | contig 11755 bp, 10 predicted proteins | sample GraSoi013_1_20cm_4_FD_185817 | JGI IMG/M metagenome (GOLD analysis project Ga0209235, IMG submission 185817) | Grasslands soil microbial communities from the Angelo Coastal Reserve, California, USA - Sample 09_25_2013_1_20cm (SPAdes) (version 2) | ecosystem: Environmental > Terrestrial > Soil >...
AATCTACGGAACAAGGGAGAATTTCTAGCCCACTTAACTGTCCGCCGGTAGCCGCGTTCTCCTTTAACCCTCAGGAACCTACGCCGGGAGTCGCGGTTCACTTCAACGCGGCTACATCAACCGACCCGGACACTGATCAACTCTCTTACAACTGGACCTTTGGCGATGGTCTTAGTGCGGAAGGCGTGAATCCAACCCATGCCTATGCCGAAGCCGGGAACTTTACGGTAACTCTAACTGCTTTAGACTCTGGAACAAACCCTGGACCACTTTCCAACACGAAGTCACTAACCATTACCATACAGCCAACAACCATTCAGAAGTCCTCAACCCTTCCGATAAGCACTGCCCTACTCTGGATAGTCGCTGGCACTATCGGTGGATTGGCAATTATTGGGATCGCATTCTATCTGGGAAGAAGGACCGCTAGAAACTCGACCGCCTCTCGTCCCTGAACAGATCGGGGCTTCCCCAAAAAACGAGGGGCTTGGAGATTGGATCCTAGCTCGCTTTCTGATTACTAGAGCTAGTTTTGGCTGTGCTTTGCTGTGCTTGTGCCTTCGAGGGCGTGGACGATGCTGGTAACAGCTTTGATTGTGGGGATTAGCGCGATGAGTAGGAAGATCAATGGAAAGGCCCACGGATCTGCGCTGAAGTATGGTGCTGCGATCCCGCTGGTCACTGCGTAGAGTATTCCGATTGCTACGATCTGGAAGAAGAATGCGAGTAGCGGGGTCCAGGCTTTGTAGCTCTTGTACGCATCTTGGACCGTATTGGCGAGCTGGGTGCCGAATTTGAGGACTACGAAGCAGACGATTAGGCCGATCATGAAGACCACAATGTTTGCGATTGAGATGGTCGATCCTGTTATGTTGTTCGATATTCCTGGAAACCCGAGTACGACCGCTTCGACGATCACTAGTACAATGACGCCGACGACGAGGCGTATGAAGGAAGGCATGACAGGCGTGAAGGCGCCCCAAGTCTTGTTCGAAGTTGTATCTGTCATTCTCTTACACTTGGAAAGACTATCGCTTTAGGAACGGGATATTGCTATGTTGAAACCTTGGATGGTATGGCGGGGTTACAGCTTGGGAAGCTTCAGGTTCGATCGCCTCCAGATTTAATATGGAACCCAGTGGCTGAGCAGGCGTTCGGTTCTGGTCGCATGGCAGGATAAGGGATAATGACTGTTCACGTTCTTCTCACGGCCGACAACCATCTCGACCCCTCGGCAGTACAGTACGGTCCTAGAAGGTTCGAGAGAAAGCGAGACTTTCAACACTGCTTCGATGTCCTAGTCAACTTTGCACTCGAGAACCGGCCAGACCTCTTCCTGATAGGAGGAGACTTTTACGACGGCATATTGCCCGGCAACCCGACACGAGCGTATGTGGCTGAGCAGTTCAAGCGACTGCACGAGAAAGAGATTAAGGTAGTTCTCGTCAGCGGTCACCATGACACTCCAAGAAGCATAGAGCAGGGAGTCTCACCATTATCCGTCCACGCAAAATCCGGACATGTCTACTTCCTCCAAGACCCCCACCCAACCGCGAAGATGTTCCATTTCGGAGGCGAGACGGTCAATGTCACCGGTATGAGTCTCAGCCCCGGGCTAGGTCCGGAACAGGACCCGTTGGCTGGACAGGAACTTTCGGCCGAGGGGGACGTGAAGATATTTCTCACCCACTATCCGATCGAAGGGTTCGAAGGCTACTTCGGACAGGAGACACACATCGGAAAACTCTCCATCCCTCGAAACTTTCAGCTCTTCGCGTCAGGGCATCTTCACCGACACCAGAAGAACACGATAAATGGCACAACCGTCCTGTATCCGGGAAGTACTGAGCGGGTCAGCTTCAACGAGGAGGGAGAGGAGAAGGGATTCTGCTGGCTCGAACTCGACAAGAGTGGTGTACTGCAACAAGAATTTCATTCAACACCTGCCCGTCCAATGGAGACGCTAGATTCCAGGGTGACCGGTGAGGGCGGAAGCCTAACCCGACAGATACAAGACGTACTAGAAAAGAGACGGGGCGCCGAGAAAATTCTGCGCATTCGAGTAACAGGTCGAGTGTCTCTCGACCAGCTTTCCACCTACAAACGCTCAGCCCTCCAATCATACTGCCAGGACCGCTTCTTCCACACCGAGTTTGACGAGGACGGTCTGAATGTCCTGACAACAGAAGCGATTGAGTCGCTTCCAAGGACCACTCCGTTAGAGGAGCTCGGTCGGTCATTCCAATCTCTCCTCTCCAACGTGAAGGAAGACGAGCGCCCGCTCGTTCATGAAGCATGGAAGGCCACGATTGCAAAACTGCAAGAGGAGGGAGTAAGCTGAGACTCGTTAGCCTTCAAGCTCAGAACTTCAAGAAGCTCAAGCTCAACAAACCACTCCCGCTCTCTGAGGGCATTATTCTCATCACCGGTCTCAATGAGAGCGGCAAGTCTACGATCCTTGACGCTGTCCTCTACGCTCTGTTCGGCCGTGTCATTCGGCCTAGCAAGATGCCAAGCAACGAGGACATCATCAGCTATGGGAATGGAGAGGCACAAGTGCGCCTTGAATTCGACATTGGCGAGTACAGGTATCGCGTAGTTCGGGAAGTTCACAAGACTCGGGCCAATAGGGCGACGCTGGTCGAGGTAAGATCTAACGGTACGACAAAGGCTCTCGCGAACTCCGTCAAGGACGTAACGGCCGAGATTGAGCGGCTTTTGGGAGGAATAACCTACGACGAGATTGTTGCAAGCAGCGTTGTAGCACAGAAAGATCTTGAGCGCCTGATTAAACAGCGGCTAGACGATCGAAGGAAAGTCATCAACGTCTTCCTCAACCTAGAGAGTTTCAACAAGGTCCAGGACCAGCTCGATAATGAGCGGAATGGAATTGAAGGCACGAGCAGGACCCCCGGGCATCTTACAGTTGAGAGGCAGCGTCTCGAGACATTGAACGATCAGCTGAATGAGTATAAGGAGACGAACGTTCAGCTAGACAATCTGAATGTAAAGGTCGAGAAGCTCAAGAAGGATCAACAAAATCAAGAGAAACGGTTCGTCGAAACCGACACTCTATACAAGACACTCAACGAGTACGGAGAAGCGGTCAAAGAACGAGACTCTCTACAGCGAGAGATAGAAGACAAGAGCCTCCTCACAAACAATCTCCAGCAACAACTCGCCAGCGTCGACACACAACGATCAGAGCTTGGGAGAGCTGAGGCAGAGGTCAAGAAGTATGGCGATCTTGCCGAAGCAGAGAAAGCAATAACACGAGCTTCGGAGGTTCTTGAAAAGGTTCGGAGCGCTGAGCTTCAGATAGCACAGTTCGAAGATCGAGAACAGAGATTACAAGCGCAGATTACCGAGACAAACAAGAAGGTTACTATTGCAGATGAATCGCGGCTAGTCTCTTCAAACAAGCCTCGAAGAATCTGGTCCTACCTGATTGCTACCGCCGCCCTCGGCGCGGGAGCGATTCTCTCCTTCATACTGACCTTTGCGGCACTATCTATAGCTCTGGGGTCTCTTGCGGTTGTATCACTACTTCTGCTAACTCGACAAATCGTCTCCTTATCACAACAAGCAGAAGCATCCAAGCAGCAACAAGACCGCCTAGCTAGTGCTCAGCTACTCGTTTCTTGGGAGAACGAGTTAGGAGGAGTGAAGAAAGATCGAGATGTTGCAGACGCGACGATCAGACAAGGGTCCAGCCAGATTCTGCAGGTCCTAGGCTCCATAGAATCATACTCTAGCTACCTGCAAGGTCTGACTGATCCTAGAGAGGTCGTGGAACAAGCCTCCTCAATCTACAATCAAGACAAACAATCACTCAGCGCTGTAACAGAACGAGTCAACATGCTCCAGAAACGGCTGGGAGAGGAACCTGAGCTGAAGCGACAACTCGCCCAAGCCCAGCTCGACATTGCTATGGTTGAGAAGAAATTCAAGAAAACACTGCTTCCTCCTCTGCCTGAAGGCGTCAAATTCTCGCCGGAGTTGCTAGACGAGGCGAGCCAGATGCGTGACAGTCTCAACGAGTCAGTGTCCCGCGTGAAGACTCAGATCGAAGAGTCGATGACGCGCATCATCGAGCTGAAACAGTTCCTAGAAGAGAACAAGGGATTGGAGGAGCAGGTCGACGAGCAGAAGCGGAAAGTACTGCTCTTACAGAAACAGCTGGCAGTAGTCAAGTATTCTATCAAGGGACTCGAGCAGGCTTCTGAATCGTTGAGGAACCGGGTCAAGCCCCAGGTCGAGAGGTACATGAGCCAGATTCTGCCAGTGATCACATCTGGCCGATACAAGGCAGTCCAGCTGGAGGACGATTATACTGTGAGGGTCTTTGATCCGGAGGCGGGAGAGTTTCGGCCGAAAGAAGTATTCTCGGGCGGGACAGAGGATCAGTTGTTGCTAGCTATGAGGCTCGCTTTCGCGCTAGCATTGATCCCTCAAGCTAAAGGACGCAATCCCGAGTTCCTATTCCTAGACGAGCCTCTCGGTAGCTCAGACAAGGTCCGGCGCGAAGGAATACTGGCACTGATGCACGGGGAATTGTCCCAGAACTTCAAGCAGATCTTCCTCATCAGCCACGTCGGAGATCTCGAGGTGGAAGCGGACGCTGTTATCGAGATGGAAAACGGGACGGTCCGTGAAGTAGTGTCTCGCAAATCCTCATTACCGCAACCGATAGAGATTCCCGCCTGACATGTCTTGAGTCTTGACTGGCTTTACGGCTTCGATGAGCTGAAAGCGTACAGACTAGACACTAAGACGGGTAGGGAGCGCCTTGAGGCTCAGATCAAGAATCTTCCCGGGCTACTGAACCTAGCAAGGATAACGCTTCCGAAGAAACCTCGAATTCTCTGCTTGATGGCTGGATCTTGCATCGAAGGAATAGCATTTGCGAAAGTCTACGATGCAGAGGTAATTTGTGTTGATCTGCAAGAACGACTCTTGGCTAAGGGTTTCAGAGAAGCGAAGAAGAGAAAACTGAAACTTCAAGTGGTCCATGGCGATGTCCGAGAACCATCTAAGCTGGTCAGTGGCAAATTTGATCTAGTAACCGTTCTGGGACAGCCGCTTCCACATATGGGAATCTTTGATTTCGACCAGACAATAGGCGGAGTAAAAAAACTCCTTGCGAAGAACGGGACATTCCTGATTGATCAGTCGGATCTAATCTTCAGAATTCTCCCACAATACAGAGACGCGATGACGCACAACCTGGAACCGCCAGTCTTCAGCATTCACCGCAACCTCAATGCTAGACACGGATACTTCGAACGACTCTACTACAGCCGAGCAAGACACGAGTCCTACAAGACCTACCTATGGGCACCATGGATCATCGAGTACATGCTGAAGAAAAACGGGTTCACCAACGTAGAGGTCAAGCCCTACGCGGATCCGTACAACATGGCTCAGACCTACTTGCACACTGCAAAAAGCCCAAATCACTAAAGAATTATCCAAAGGGAATTAGCAGAGAGAGTAGTCTTTTCACTGAATTCGTAGGAAGAAATCCGCAGACTGTTCTGTTTCAAACGCGACAGGCGCAGAACAAGCCCTAAACAGGAATCTGGGCAGGTGATTTCAGATCACGAGACTCTCACGAAGAGCCATACGCTTGATTTCTCCTCCGGAAAAACGGTCGACCGTTCCATTCTGCGCCGCAAATTAGAGGAATCGCCTAGATCAGCTTCAACTGGCGAGAGCACTCTAGAAAAAACGGGGGTAGGAATTTTATTCCCGCGACGTGTCTCACGTCAATCTAGCATGTGCGTGCTGACGATGGAGCCGGTTTGAATGAAGTACTTCGATACGGAAAAGATGGGACAGATTCGGGACGAACTGGAAAAGGAGATTATGCAATGGCCAGGAGTCTCAAGAAGAGAGATGATGGGATGCCTCTGCTACCTCCGCAGCAAGAACATGATCGCCTTCCTCGTAACTGATGGTATCGTGATCTCGAAGCTCTCTGAACAGGAGCAGAATGACTTGTCAAAATTGAGCAAGAAAGTGTCGTTCAAGATGGGAGGCAAGACTTTCAGGAAACCAGTATGGGAGCTGAAAACGCGAGAGAACCTGCGGACAATTCTGCCTTTCGTAAAGAAAAGCTACCAAGCTACCGGTACGATGAAGGAGTAGCTCGTCTGATACGGTCAGGAAGCCTACTGCTTCTCCCTACGGTGTGAAAAACTCATCATTTTTTGTTTCGTCTAATAATACTAGTGGAAATCCACCCGCCGCTGATCAGAAGTAGAAGTCCTCCAATGAGGGCGATACTGAAGTTGTAGAGAGGGGCGCTCAAGAAAGAAAGTGTTCCCGCAACAGCATACGTGATTCCAGCCCATCTTGGCAATGCTTGACATCGCCATATTACGAGCCCGAAGATGATCGAGCCTACGATAAACAGCAGAACCGACAACCCGCCGAATAGGAGTGCCGAAGGGTTCGACAGAGCAATTGAGTCGGTGATGAGACTGATTGCGTTCTTGTCTCCGTTCAAGTAAGCTCGACCCGCAACGGGTGCAGCGAAAGCTAAGATTCCCGCCAAAGGAAGGAAAAACCCTATCCCTACAAAAGAGAAAGTCAAAGCAACTGGCGCCCACCTGCCGACAGACATCCCTGCCAGGAAAGCATAGAGCGCTTGGATACCGACCAGCCACAAGACCAAGGCGACTATCCCAAGCATGTTACCTACACCGATTGATCCAGACGCCTGCGCGAAACCCTCCGGGTCGACGGAAGGATTGATGAAAACTCCAGGTAATAGGACGGATATCGTGCCTAGAAGACCCGAGCACGGAAGGGCGAAGACTCCCAGACGAAACCAACTTTGCATTGCTCTCCACTTTCAGAAGAATGCCTAGATTAGGAATCGCATCTTTTCCCGTAGGGTGAAATGATCGGTGAGGCCGCAGGAAGCTTGCAACGCGACGCGCATCAGTTCCCTATTCCTACCTGTCCTTACAAGGATTCGTTTTCCCAACCAATGGTAGAATCTACTTTCCGTCGCAGTCAGCTGTGCAGTTCTTTCTGCTCCATTCTGCACAAATTCGGCTTGTTGTCGCCTCTCCGCCTCGTAGCGTTTGAGTGCATTCGCACTGAAATCATTCAGGTCAAAGCATGTTTCGATCGTACGTGCTAGAGCTACAGCGTCCTGCAAAGCCAAGTTCGCACCCTGAGCCCATGAAGGGTCAAGGGCATGAACAGCATCACCTAGCAGGGCAGCTTGGTCGGCAACCCAACTCTCTGCGTCAACCCTTGTGTTCGAGGCGTAGGCAATATCTTCCCAAGACCTAAGGCCAGCTAATGAGTCGGAAATTTCTGGCTCAATACGAGCTAGCTCTTCCTTGAAGGATTTGAATCCTTGAGCCCTGAAGTGCTCGACCTTCCAGTTGGGAAGATAGTAGAAGATGTATGTCGACCCTCTTGTAGGAAAGAAACCCACCATTCTGCCCCGAGCAAGATACTGTCTCGCTTCTCTCTGAAGAGAGACAACTGGTCCCGCGAGCATGAAGAAGAAGTGATCAGGATATTCTTTGAGCCGGACGGGCATTTTGAGCGCCTGCCTAACTCTAGAATTTTCCCCGTCAGCGCCGACGATGATCCTTGTGGAGAACTCAACTAGAGCACCATCACTCCCAGCCTTCAATTCAACCCTTCCAAATCCGGTCCGTCGAATTTCTCGAAAGAATGTTGATTCGAAGATCGTCCCACCCATGTCGGAAAACGCGTCCCGAAGAACTAGCTCAAGCTGACTCGGTACAACCGTCAGCAGATAGTTGTGAGGATGATCCAGAATCGAGTAGTCGAGCGTTGCAAGTGGCCCTTCACCCAACTCGTACCAAGTTACAAGATTGATCTTTGCTCCTATCCTTACGACTCTGTCGAGAAGACCTAGCTTTTGGAATGCTTCCAATCCGTTAGGCTGAAGAGTTAATCCCCTCTTGGATTGTGTTACTCCAGGCTTTGCCTCCAAGAGGCACACACTTCGCCCGTTGGACGCGAGCGCGCAACCCAAGGCGAGGCCGCCTATTCCCGCGCCAACTATCCCGACGTCGTAATTCTCCACTAATTGCCGCTCTCATGAATCCATCAGCTTCCGTCGGTAAAGAGCGTTGGCAATTCTAGCTAGGACCTGAACATCCTAGTGATCCCGCCTCCAGCCTCAACTTGCGAGAGCAAAGGCTATCACGGGTACTCGCCGAGAATCGTTCCCGCCCGCGGGACCCCCTATGGGAAGTCAGAAACGTCCTGTAATGCGAGGGTGGTCTTCTTCGATTGAGCTGATCCTAGCCGATGTAGCTTGGAACAGAGGAAGCCTGAAAGGTTCTGAGAACTCTCAGCAAGGTCTCCTCAGCGGTACTCCTGTCAGCATAGTGATCCTTTAGAGCCGAGGTCCAGAGGTGGTAGACCATTCCTCCTTGCTCGGCAGCCTGGAAGAAACCCAGCTCCTCAAGTGACCTGGTCAATGGTAGCAGTCGATCTGAGAGCACCGAGAGACCCGCAGTTATCGTCCAATCTCCCGTTTGGTCAAGCATGACGTGTACGATTCCATCCGAGAAGGTTAGCGATATGCTTCCGCCTGGCCTGAGTGAGGAATCTACAAGGCCGGCCATCGACAATGGATCGTAGGCTCCCTGACCAGGGATGGGAGCGGTCTCTGTCATGATGACTGCCCGCCTGTGAGAATAGGCTTAACACTCGTGTAACTCAGTCCCGCAAAGACACGGAACTCGTGAGCAGGTTCTGGACGTTTATATCGAACAGAAGCCTCTCCGAGGCTTCCCTCAGGCTTCACTATGTCCATGTATGATCTAGAGGAGGATAGGCTCGTAGCGGAGATAACGGGTAGAGGTGCCCGAAGGTTACTGATACAGCTGCCCGACGGGCTCAAGAGCGAAGGACCCCGACTTGCCAGCCTAGTCCGAGACAAAACAGGCGCGGAAGTGTTTGTCTCAGCATCCTCGGCCTGGGGCGCTTGCGATCTATCCCTCGACGCGGCGGCGCGTCTGAAAGCTGACATGCTCGTCCATTATGGTCATAATGAATTTCTACGAGACGGGTCCAACGGCATACCCGTCGTCTATATTCCTGCCAAGAGCAGACACGAGATAATCCCGGTGGTGGAGAAGGCACTTCCACTCTTGCACGGAAAGCGTATCGGACTGGCGACTGTTGTACAACACCTTCACAACCTACCTGAGACAACGAAGTTCCTGGAAGAGAAAGGATTCAAAGTACAGCTTCCCGGACGCGGACCCTGGTCGCACGAAACAGGCCAAGTTCTAGGCTGCGACTATTTCGGACTCAAACGGATCGAGCCGGAGGTAGACTCGTTCCTAGTGATAGGAAGCTACTTCCACGGTCTCGGGGCAGCACTATCACTGGAAAAGGCGACAATCCTCGCTGACCCCTACGATAAGACAGTTCGATCCCTCGACCAGGACCGGGCAAGAATCATACGCCAGAGATACGCAATGGTCGAGAAGGCTCGACAGGCAAACAATTTCGGAATTATCATCTCCACCAAGCCCGGCCAGTCGAATCCGACGATCGCACTAAGCATTCAGCGCCAGCTGGAGGAGAACGGCAAGAAAGCAGTCCTACTCTACGCCGATGAAATAAGACCCGAAAAACTGCTAGACTTCACGGATGTAGAGGCCTTTGTCGACACCGCCTGCCCAAGACTTGCCCTGGACGATCCAGAGAGGTTCCCAAAACCCATCGTCACGCGAGACGAGATCATGGTCGTGATGGGAGCCTGGACCTGGGAACAGCTTCTAGAGCGTGGCCTAGTCCGTCTCTAACATGGCTGACAAGAGACAGCTCTCAAAGCGCCAGCTGGAGATCCAGCTTGACAAGCTAAAAATTCTAGAAAGCCCCAATCTCAAACTCGAACAGTATCCTGTATCATCTGAGGTTGCGAGCGAACTCCTCTACATGGCTGGATTCGAACACAACGATCTTGACGGTAGAGTCCTCGACCTCGGCACCGGGACAGGCCGCCTCGCTATCGGCGCCGCATTGATGGGCGCGGAGGAGGTTATCGGAGTAGACGTGGATAAGCGAGCCCTGGCCCTGGCCAGGGAAAACGCTGAGGCCTCAGGGGTGAGGGTTGAATGGGTCCAGTCCGGCATGGAGAAGGTCACTTTGAGATTCGATACGGTTCTGATGAATCCTCCCTACGGGACCCGGACCTCCCACGCTGACACCCGGTTTCTAGAGAAGGCCTTCGAGCTCGCCTCAGTAGTTTACTCTATTCACAAGTCGGCAACAAGAGACTTTCTGCTACAGTTCGTAACAAAGTCTGGGTGGAAGGTGGACGAGGTAAGGTCCATGAGGATGGAGATTCCCCATCTCTTCGAATTCCACCAGAAAAAGCGGGGGAGAGTCGAGGTTGACCTCTACAGACTCATCCGAACACCCTCAAAGCGAACATCCATGGCCGAGAACGAAACGCGTCATAGCTAGTGCCGTAGTATGAAGAACTGAGGAGCCACTCTCCATCAGGCCTAAACCCGTCCTAGGCCGGTCACCTGATAGTGCCCTGCAAAACGCCCTGGAATCGCCTTGGAATCGTAAACCTGATCATGGTCGTGTTAATCCTCCTAGATCAGGGACGACCGAACCAGCCGTCCAGCCTACATCCACACGTAAAATCTCACGAGGCCGGGAAAGATGGCATGTTTTTGAAATCGCGCGCACCCCGCGTGACAGAACTAGTGTTCCTGTTTCCTGTCTGGACCAGCCGTTCTTCCAGATGCCTCAGCCAGGGTTCCCGCTCCTTGGGCGGGAGAGACCGGTATCTGCTCCATAGACGGTAGACCTGGCAATATCCCAGACACTGTGGGAGCTATCTTGGCGATTCTCCTCGGCCGAATGCGAAGCTTTCCAGACCATTGACGCAGTCGATTCGCGGCGCCTCCTGCGCTCCTTGGTCCCGATCTGTCCTGCAATAGGAAGTAGGTGGCTAGAAATGAGGTGACACCCAATATGGCTCCCGTCCAGACATTGATGCCTGAAAGTATAGCGGAGGTTGTCCGGCCAACATAGTTTTGCAGATACGCATTGTTGGAATAGTCGAGGTAGAGCGCTGCCAAGAGTCCAATTATCGCACTAGTTTCCACGATCACTCCAAACTTCGTCTTCAACGGAATGGGTGGGATGAGCTTCTCTTCAGGCCGAACCGGGACCCGGCGCAGCCGACCCGGAGCCCACCAGTTCAACCTCTTCATCATCATCATAATCGAAGGCACAAGATAGATCCGAGTCAGAGTCGCATCCAGCAAGACAACAATGAAGATAGCCAACCCTAGCTGCTGAAGCATAGGAATCTGTGACAGCATCATCGTCCCATACGCGCCAGCAGTGACCAGACCTGTCACAGTAATGATCCCACCAGTACGTTCAACAGCGGTCTCAATCGCCTCCTCATCCTTCGCACCCCCCGCAACATACTCGCGGATCCTAGTCACGAGGAAAATATCATAATCAAGCCCAAGGCCAACCATGATCACCAAAAGCATGATGGGCAATATCCAGATCAATTCTGCGGAGAAGTACGTCTTGAAGAAATAGACCGTTGCCGCCATCGCCCACGATATGCTGAGCAGGATCGTGAAGATCAACCGCAGAGGTGTAAAGACAGAGCCCAAGGCAACCAAGAGAACAATGAAGACTCCTACTAGCACAAGGGCGGTGAGGTTGAAATAATCAGAACCGCTCGAGGTGGCTAGATCACTAA
>Ga0209235_1001819_pt1 | contig 11746 bp, 10 predicted proteins | sample GraSoi013_1_20cm_4_FD_185817 | JGI IMG/M metagenome (GOLD analysis project Ga0209235, IMG submission 185817) | Grasslands soil microbial communities from the Angelo Coastal Reserve, California, USA - Sample 09_25_2013_1_20cm (SPAdes) (version 2) | ecosystem: Environmental > Terrestrial > Soil >...
ACTGGCGCGTGCCGAAGAACTCGCCGGGACCGCGCAGCTGCAGGTCGACCTCGGCGATCTTGAACCCGTCGTTGGTCGCCGCCATCGCCTCCACCCGCCGCTGGGCCTCCTCGCCGAGCCGCCCGCTCGTGAGCAGGATGCAGTACGACTTCCACGGGCCGCGGCCGACGCGGCCGCGCAGCTGGTGCAGCTGCGAGAGCCCGAAGCGCTCGGCGTGCTCGATCAGCATGACGGAGGCGTTCGGGACGTCGATGCCGACCTCGATGACGGTGGTGGCCACGAGCACCTGGATGGCGCCCGCCTTGAACGACCGCATGATCGCGTCCTTGTCCTCGCTCGACAGCCGGCCGTGCAGCAGGCCGACGGTGAGGTCGGGGAAGACCTCGTGCTGCAGGCGATGCGCCATATCGGTGGCGGCCTTGAGGTCGATCAGCTCCGATTCCTCGACGAGCGGGTAGACGACGTAGACCTGGCGCCCGTCGGCGATCTGCGCCTTCAAGAAGTCGTAGATCTGCCTGCGTCGCGACTCCGTGCGCGCCTCCGTGCGGACCGGCTTGCGGCCCGGCGGCAGCTCGTCGAGCACGCTCACGTCGAGGTCGCCGTAGAGCGTGAGGGCCAGCGTCCGCGGAATCGGCGTGGCCGTCATCACCAGCACGTCGGGCCGCTCGCCCTTGCCCTTCAGGCGCGCGCGCTGGTGCACACCGAAGCGGTGCTGCTCGTCCACCACCGCGAGGCCGAGTCGCTTGAACGCGACGGGCTCCTGCACGAGCGCGTGGGTGCCGATGACGCAGCCGATCTCCCCCGCCGCGATCGCCGCGCGCCGCGCCGCCCGCTCGCGCCCCTTCAGCCCCGACGTCAGCAGCGTCACGCCGATGCCGAGCGGCTCGAGCAGCCGGCGGAAGGTCGCGAGATGCTGCTCGGCGAGAATCTCGGTGGGCGCCATGACCGCCGCCTGGTAGCCGGCCTCCACCGCCGCGCACACGGCGAGCGCCGCCACCACGGTCTTGCCCGAGCCGACGTCGCCCTGCAGCAGCCGGTGCATCGGGTACGGCGCGGCCATGTCGCGCCGGATGTCCTGCCACACGCGCTCCTGAGCCGCCGTGAGGGAGAAGGGCAGGCTCGCGCGCAGGCGGGCGATCAGCTCGCCGCGCGGGCGCATCGAGACTCCGCGCTGCCGCGTCGTGCGCGAGCGGAGGATCGCGAGCCCGAGCTGCAGGAGCAGGAAGTCGTCGAAGGCCAGGCGGCGCATGGCGGCCGCGCGCGCGCCCTCGCTCGTGGGAAAATGCGCACCGCGCACGGCGTCGGCCAGCGGCAGCAGCCTCCGCCGCGAGCGCACGGCGTCGGGCAGCGTCTCCTCGATCTCGTGGGCGTGCGCCTCGACGAGCCGCCAGAGCAGCGAGCGCAGCGCCTGCTGCGGCAGCCCCTCGGTGCTGGAGTACACGGGCACGAGCGCGCCGGCGTGGATCGGCTCGTCGTCCGCCGCGTCCACGGTTTCCCATTCCTGCACTTGCAGCGTGACCTTGTCCTGGTAGCGGGCGCCGCGGCCGTGCACGATCATCCGCTGGCCGCGCTGCACCGCACGGGCAATCCACGGGCGGCCCCAGACGGTGGCGGCGGCGTAGCCGCTCTCGTCGCGCAGCAGGATGACGAGCGGCTGGCGCCGGCGCCCGGGCGGCGGCGGACTGATCCCCGTCACCACGCCCGAGCACGTCACAGTCTCGCCGGGCCGGATCGCGCGCAGCGGGGTAAAGCGCGTGCGGTCCTCGTGGCGCATCGGCAGGTGGAAGAGCGCGTCGCCGACGGTGACGAGGCCCTTGCGCTCGAGCAGCTTCGCGCGATGCGGCCCGACACCCTTCACGTACTGCAGCGGCGTCGTCGGCCCGACGGGGGCGCGGGTTTGCCGGCTCTCGGTCATCGTGGTATAAAACCTGCTGGTTCCCGGCCGTTCGCGCTCCGCCTCAGGCGGTCCGCCATTCGACTCGAGGAGTGATCATGGCTCAGCGGTGTGATGTCTGCGGGAAAGGCCCGTCCGTCGGTAACTCGATCAGCCACGCTCACAAGCTGACGCGGCGCCGCTGGCTGCCCAATCTCGTCTCGATGCGGGCGCTGGTGGATGGTCGGGCGAAGCGCGTGCGCGTCTGCACCCGCTGCCTCAAGGCGGGGAAAGTCACGAAGGTCATTTAAACACAGACGGGAGGGGGCGTTGCCCCCCTCCCGACTGGTGACTGGTGGAGGGCCGCCACCCCCCACCGGTACTGAATAACGTCCTTACTTCTTCTTCTTCTTGGTCGCCTTCTTCTTCTTCGCCATTCAGGTTTCACCCCCCTCCCTGTCGCAATCGCGGTTCGAGAGCGCGCCTCAGTAGCCCATCGCTTCGCGGCGCAGGTGCTCGGCCTGCTCGGCGCCGCGCGGCGCGTAGTTGACGAGATCGGCGTAGAGCTGCGGGAGGCTGACCACCTTCAGGCCCGCCTTCTCGAGCACGCCGTAGAACACGCCCGGGTCGTAGGGCGACAGCAGGTGCAGCGCGCCGTCGGTCTCGGCGGCCGGCCGCAGCCCGAGCGCGGCCGCCACCGGCGCCGGGTCGCCCTCGAGGTAGCAGTGCAGCGCGGCGAGCCGCGGCTGCGGCGCCACCAGCGACAGGCCCGCGCTCAGCGTGAACGCGTAGCGGCGCCCTTCGGCGGTCGCCGCGCGGGCGACGTCGGCCATCAGCCGGCGGTTCGCGCGCTCCGGCACGAAGTACGACGCGATCTCGTTCGCGCGATACGTGTACGACTCGCACCACGCCTGGAGCAGGTCGAACGGCTTGCCCAGGTGGATGCGCTGCTCCCGGTCGCGCTCGACCCAGCGGAGGTCCTCGAGTCGGCTCATCACGTTGTGCGAGTGGCCGAGGCTCACCTGCGCGGCCTTCGCCAGCTCCTCCAGCCGCCAGGCGCGCTGGGGCTCGGCCAGCAGCACGCGCACGACGCGCGTCGCGCGCGGCGCGAAGAGCGAGCGCAGCGGGCGCGTGGAGGGTCGGAGGTTGCGCTTGCCTTCCTTCTCGATGAGCACCTGGTCGAAGGCGACGTAGCAATTGCCGGAGAGGTCGAGGTAGCCGAGGTTGTTGTCCTTGAGGATGCGCGCGCTCTGGGGGCCGATGTAGACGGAGGCCGCGACGGGATAGGCCGCCGGCAGCTCGCGGTGGATCTCCGCGAGGCGCGTGACGGCGGCGCGGATCTGTCGGGGCTGGCCGAGGGAGCTCACCTCAACGACCACGAGCCGCTCCGCGTCGCCCAGGCGAAACTTCACCGCGACGTCGACGAGTCTGCCGGCAACCCGAAGGTCGGCGAGATCCTCCCACCCCTTCGCCTTCGGGAAGAGCTCCAGCAGGCGCTGGGCTACTTGTCGCCGAATCTCGCCTGTTTTCAGCATGTTTCTCTAGCTCCCGCACTTTCAGCATCTGCTGAAACAATATGAACAATTGAAAAAGCCTGTCAAGGCAAAACTTACGGCTCAGGACTAGAACAGCACGCAGGTAGGGCTCGCGCCTTCGCCGAGACGCGACCGAGGGTTAGTCTTCGCCCTCTTCGATGCGGTGCATCGTCTCGTCGTCGAGGCCGAAGTAGTGGCCGAGCTCGTGGACGACCGTCTCGCGGACGATCTCGGCCATCTCCTCCTCGTCGGCGGCGTCCTCCTCGATCGGGCCCTGGTAGATCGTGACGACGTCGGGAAGCACGTTGCCGTAGGAGCCGTCGCGGCGCGTGAGATCGATGCCGCGGTAGAGGCCGTAGAGCGTGTCCGGCGGCTCGATGCCCATCTCGGCGAGCGTCTCGGGGTCGGCCCAGTCCTCGACGACGACGGCGATGTTGGCGATCTTCGCCTTGAACTTCTTCGGCAGGCCCCGGAGCGCCCGCTCGACCAACGCCTCGAACTCTCGCCGCGTCATGCCGGCGGCAGAGCAGCGACGAACCTGGCTGCTGCCGCGCCTCGCGAACGCAGCAGAGGGGCCTTGATCGTCAGCGCGCGGAGCGGAGCGACGAGAAGGGCCCAGATGCGAGGCGGCGAAGGAAGGGGCGACTGCGGCGTAGGCCGCCTACGCCGCGGGGAGCCCCGACTGAGCCAACGACGCCGAGGGGCCTTGATCGTCAGCGCGCGGAGCGGAGCGACGAGAAGGGTCCAGATGCGAGGCGGCGAAGGACGGGGCGACTGAGGCGTAGGCCGCCTACGCCGCAGGGAGCCCCGACTGAGCCAACGACGCAGATGGGCCCTTATCGTCGCTCCGCTACAGGCCGCGGACGCGCTCGACGTTGATCACGTCCGGCACCTCGCGTATGGCCGTCATGATGTCCTGGAGCTGGCTGAGGTCGGCCACCTCGACCACGAAGTTGTTGATGCCGCGGCGGTCGTCGGTGACCGTCACCTCGGCCTTCGTGATGTTGCCGTTCTTGCTGCCGATGGCGCCGGTGATCTCGGAGAGCAGACCGGGACGATCGTTGCCGATGTAGACCGCGATGCGCACCGGCCGCTTGGCCGGCTCCAGCGCCGGCGTCTCCACGTCCCACTCCACGTTGATGAGCCGCTCGCGGTCCAACACGCTCTTGGCGACGGTGAGGCAGTCGCGCGCGTGGACGGTGAGGCCACGGCCGCGCGTGATGAAGCCGACGATCTGGTCGCCGGGCAGCGGGTTGCAGCACTTGGCGAAGCGCACGAGGAGGTCGTCGACACCGCGGATCCGCACGCCCTGGTCCGTCTTCGGCCGCGTGCCCGCCGCCGTGCGCGGGCGCTCAACGGTGTCGAGCGTGGCGCCGGGCGCCAGCTTGTTCAGCAGCTGGTGGACGGAGGCCTTGCCGTAGCCGACGGCGGCCAGCACGTCGTCGGCCGTCGGGTAGCCGAGGTCGGCGGCCGCGCGCGCCATCTCCTCGCCGGTCAGGAGCGCCGCCGGGTTCAGCCGGTACTTCTTCGCCTCGCGCTCGAACAGCTCGCGGCCGAGCTCGATGGAGCGCGCGCGCTCCTCGATCTTGAGCCACTGGTTGATCTTGGCGCGCGCGCGCGTGGACTTGACGAACTTGAGCCAGTCGCGGCTCGGGTGCTGGTTGGACGAGGTCACGATCTCGACGATGTCGCCCTGGCGCAGCGTGGTGCGCAGCGGGACGAGCTTGCCGTTGACCTTGGCGCCGACGCAGTGCTCGCCGACCTTCGTGTGCACGGCGAAGGCGAAGTCGATCGGCGTGGCGCCGTCGGGCAGCGCCTTGACGTCACCCTTGGGCGTGAAGACATAGACCTCGTCGGGGAAGAGGTCGACGCGCACGCTGTCGAGGAACTCGCGCGGGTCCTTGGTGTCCTGCTGGGTCTCGATGAGCTGGCGCAGCCACGCGAGAGACTCGTCGAGCTTGTCCTTGCCCGTCTTCTTTTCCTTGTAGAGCCAGTGAGCGGCGATGCCTTCTTCCGCGATGCGGTGCATCTCCCAGGTGCGGATCTGGATCTCGACCGGATCGCCCTTGGGGCCGATGACCGTCGTGTGGAGCGACTGGTACATGTTGACCTTGGGCATCGCGATGAAGTCCTTGAAGCGGCCGGGCACGGGCTTCCAGAGCGAGTGGATGACGCCGAGGGCGCCGTAACAGTCGCGCACGGAGTTGGTGATCGCGCGTACGGCGGTCAGGTCGTAGATTTCGTCGAACTCGCGGCCCTGATCGTGCATCTTCTTGAAGATCGAGTAGAAGTGCTTGGGCCGCCCGCGGATCTGCGACTCGATCCCCACCTCTCGCAGCTTCCTCTCGATGATCGTGATGACGTGATTGATATCGGCCTCGCGCTCGAGGCGGCGCTTGGCCACGCGCTTCTGGAGGTCCACGTAGGCGTCGGGCGAGAGCGTGCGCAGCGCCAGGTCCTCCAGCTCCGCCTTGACCTTCGCCATGCCCAGCCGATGGGCGAGCGGCGCGTAGATGTCGAGCGTCTCCTGCGCGATCTTGCGCCCCCTGTCCTGTGCCAGGTAGTCCAGCGTCCGCATGTTGTGCAGGCGATCGGCCATCTTGATCATCAGCACGCGCAGGTCGCGCGCCATCGCCACCAGCATCTTGCGGAAGTTCTCGGCCTGCCGCTCCTCGCGTGAGGAGAAGGCGAGCTTGCCGAGCTTGGTCACGCCGTCCACCAGCTCGGCGATTTCCTTGCCGAACTCGCGCTCCAGCTCGGCCTTGGTGGCGCCCGTGTCCTCGAGGACGTCGTGCAGGAGGCCGGCCGTCACCGTGGTGACGTCCATCTTGAACGTGACGAGGAGGCTGGCGACTTCGAGGGGGTGCGACAGGTACGGCTCGCCGGAGGCGCGCTGCTGACCGCGGTGCGAACGCTCAGAGAACCGGTAGGCGCGCTCCAGCACCGCCAGGTCCGCGCCCGGCTGATACTTCGGGATCTCCTCGATCAGCGTCTGTAGCTGGGTCAAACGCCCGGCACCTCTGTGTAATCATGTGATTTTACGCGCTTCTCCGGCTTTCGCCACCCTTTTTTTCCGGGCGACGAGCCGTCCCTCGACGTAGAGGGTCCAGTCCACGACCAGCGCCGCCGCCACGTACGTCGTCGAGTAGGTGCCGGTGATCACGCCCACGAAGAGGACGAAGGCGAAGTCCTCGAGCGTCTTGCCGCCGAAGAAGAGGAGGATGGCCGTCGAGAAGAACACCGTGAGCGCCGTCAGCACGGTCCGCGAGAGGGTCTGGTTGACGGCGTCGTTCATCTGGTCGGCGAAGGGCCGGCCCCGGGCGCTCGTCTTGCCCCGGTTCTCGCGCAGCCGGTCGTACGCCACGATGGTGTCGTTGACCGAGTAGCCGATGATGGTCAGCAGCGCGGCCAGCACGGGCAGCGAGAACTCGCGGTGCATGAGGGAGAGCGCGCCCAGGCACACGAGGACGTCGTGGAACACCGCGACCACGGCGGCCACCCCGCCCTTGAGGTCGAAGCGGAGCGCGATGTAGAGAAGGATGCCGACCAGGCCGAAGAAGACGGCGTAGATGGCCTGCCACTGCAGCTCCTTGCCGACCTGCGGCCCGACGAACTCCACGCGGCGGATCTCGGCCTTGCCGAGGCTCGCCTCCTCCGCCAGCGCCTTCTCGACCTTCTTCGTCAGCTCCTCCGAGGAGGCGGACGTCAGCGGCGCGCGGATGATGAACTCGCTCGTGCTGCCGAACTCCTGGATGATGGACTCGCCCATCCCGATGCGACCGAGCGCCCGGCGGATGTCGCCGACGGTCGGGGTCTTCTCGAAGCGCACCTGCACGAGCGTGCCACCCGTGAAGTCGATGTCGTAGCGCAGGCCCTGCGTGGCCAGCGAGACCATGGCGATCAGGGTGATGAGCCCCGACAACAGGTAGGCCCAGCGGCGGTTGCCGATGAAATTGTAGTTCGGGTTGCGGAAGATCTCGATCATATGGAGATCGTCTCGACCTTCCGGCGCCCCATGTAGACGACGTCGAAGAGGAGCCGCGTGAAGAAGTACGCGGTGAAGAGGCTCGCGGCGAGGCCGACGAAGAGCGAGACGGCGAAGCCCTTCACCGGGCCCGTGCCGAAGTTGTAGAGAATGGCCGCCGTCACCATGACCGTCAGGTGCGTGTCGATGATCGTGCGCAGGGCGCGCGAGAAGCCGGCGTCGATGGAGGCGCGTGGCGTCTTGCCGACGCGCATCTCCTCGCGGATGCGCTCGAAGATCAGGATGTTCGTGTCCACGGCCATGCCGATGGTCAGCGCGATGCCGGCGATGCCGGGCAGCGTGAGGGTGGCGCCGAAGGCGGCCATGCACGCGAGCAGGATCAGGAGGTTCAGCACGAGCGCCACGTCGGCGATGAGCCCGGAGAGCCGGTAGTAGATGACCATGAACAGCACGACCGCGATGGCCGAGGCGGCGATGGCGATCATGCCCTGTCGGATCGAGTCGGCGCCGAGCGAGGGCCCGACCGTCCGCTCCTCCAGCACGGTGACCGGCGCCGGCAGCGCGCCCGCGCGCAGCACGATGGCGAGGTCGCGCGCCTCGTCCACCGTGAACTGGCCCGTGATCACCGCGCGGCCGCCGGGGATGCGCTCGTTGATCCGCGGCGCCGACTGGAGCACGCCGTCGAGCACGATCGCGAGGTGGCGGCCCACGTTCTGCTCGGTGATCTCGCCGAAGATCCGGGCGCCGTTGGCGGTGAACTCGATGGACACCTGCCAGTTGCCCGGCGCGTTCGGGTCGGCGTTGACCTCGGCCCGCGTCAGCTCGGCTCCGGTGAGGAGCGTGCGCTTCTGGACGACGTAGGGGATCTTGCGCTCGACCTTGGTCTGCTTGTCCACGCGGCGCTGGTAGAGCACTTCGTCGCCCTCGGGCACGCGCCCCTGCACGGCCGCCTCGACGTCGGCCTTCTCGTCCACCAGCTTGAACTCGAGGAGCGCCGTCTTGCCGATGAGCGCCTTGGCGCGCTCCGGGTCCTGCACGCCGGGCAGCTGGATCAGGATCCGGTCGTCGCCCTGCCGCGTGATGGTGGGCTCGGCCACGCCGAACTGGTCGACGCGGTTGCGGATCGTCTCCACGCCCTGGCGGACGGCGTCGTCGCGCAGCCGCGCCACCGCGCGCGACTGCATGGTCAGCCTGAAGCGCCCGGCCGCCTGGTCCTCGTCGCTGCGATCGAACGACTGGAACTCGTTGGCCACCGTGAGCGCGTCGTTCCACGACTGCGGCGAGGCCAGCTCGACGACGATCGAGGCCAGCCCCTCGCGGGCGACGCGCCGGGCGGCGATACCGCGCCGCTCCAGCGCAGCCTTGAAGTCCTCCGCCGCGCGGTCGGTCTGGCTGGCCACGTGCTTGTCGGTCTCGACGCCGAGCACGAGGTGGATGCCGCCCTGCAGGTCGAGGCCGAGGTTGATCGCCTTCTTCGGCGGATACAGATACCAGAGGGAACCGAGGAGGACGACGAGGACGACGGCGGCGCGGGTCCGGAGGTTCCTAGGCATCCTTGTCGACCTGCACCTCCACGACGCGCCCGATGGCGCCCCGTTCGAACTCGAGCTTCACCTGGTCGGCGACGCGGAGGGTGATGGTCTTGTCGGTGAGGTTGGTGACGGTGCCGAACATCCCGCTCGTCGTGACGACCTTGTCGCCCCGCTTGATCGCGGACAGCATCCGCTCGCGCTCATGCTTCTGCTTCTGCTGGGGCCGGATCATGAGGAAGTAGAAGATGGCGAACATCGCGCCGAACATCACCAGCGTGGGCATCAGCTGCGAGCTGCCGCCACCGGCGCCGCCCGGCGAAGGCGCCATCGCCCATGCGACGTCGGGGAAGAAGGGGTTCATAGGCCCGTCAGGATACCCGATAGTCCGTGAAAAACCGAGCCCGGAAGGCGTCGAACGCGCCGCCGACGATCGCCTCGCGCATCGCCGCCATGAGGCCGAGGTAGAAGCGCACGTTGTGCAGCGTGAGCAGCCGGTACGCGAGCAGCTCCTCCGTCACGAAGAGATGGCGGAGATACGCGCGCGAGAAGGTGCGACACGTGTAACAGTCACAGGCGGCGTCGAGCGGGCCGCCGTCGCGGATCCATTGCGCCTGTTTGATCGTCACCGTTCCGCTCGACGTGAACGCCTGTCCGTTGCGCGCATTGCGCGTCGGCAGCACGCAGTCGAACATGTCGACGCCCCGCGCGACCGACTCCACGAGGTCCTCCGGCTTGCCGACACCCATGAGATACCGCGGGCGGTCGGCGGGCAGCGCGGCCGCCACGCGCGCGGTGAGCTCGAGCATCGCCGGCTTGGACTCGCCGACGGCCAGGCCGCCGATGGCGTAGCCGTCGAAGCCGAGGGCCACCGTGCGCTCGACGGCCTCCGCTCGGAGGTCGTCGAACGTTCCACCCTGGATGATGCCGAACAGCGCCTGGCCGCCGGCGCCGGCCGCGTGAGCGGCGCGCGCGCGCTCGGCCCAGCGCAGCGTCAGCGCGAGCGAGCGCTCGGTGGCCTCGCGCGTGGCCGGATAGGCCAGGCACTCGTCGAGCGGCATCGTGATGTCGGAGCCGAGCGCCCGCTGGATCTCGACGACCGACTCCGGCGACAGAAAGCGCGTGGCCCCGTCGAGCGGCGCGCGGAACTCGACGCCGTCGTCGCTGAGCTTGCGGAGCTTGGCCAGGCTGAAGACCTGGAAGCCGCCGGAGTCGGTGAGGATCGCGCGGTGCCAGCCCATGAAGCGGTGCAAGCCGCCGAGGTCGCGCACGACGTCCGGACCAGGGCGGAGCAGCAGGTGGTAGGTGTTACCGAGGACGACCTGCGCGCCGGCGGTCTCGAGGTCTTCGGGCGTGAGCGCCTTGACCGTCGCCTGGGTGCCAACGGGCATGAAGACCGGCGTGTCCACCACGCCGTGCGCGGTGGTGAGCCGGCCGCGGCGCGCGGCGCCGTCGGTCGCGAGGATCTCGAATTTGAGCGGCGTCACTCGATCAGCATGGCGTCGCCGTACGAAGCCTCGGAGGGGGGCTCCGCCCCCCTTCCAAACCTCCCCCCGTCGGTGGCGCCGGCGAAGCCGGCGCTCGAACGCACGCGAGACCTCATTCGATGAACATCGCGTCGCCATAGGAGTAGAAGCGGTAGCGGGTGTCGACGGCGTGGCGGTACGCGCGCAGCACGGCCTCGCGGCCGGCGAAGGCGGCGACGAGCAGCAGCAGCGACGAGCGCGGCAGGTGGAAGTTGGTCAGCAGCGCGTCCACCACGCCGAACCGGTGGCCGGGACGGAGCGTGAGCTCGGCGACGCCGTCGAACGGCCGCACGCCGCCGCGCTCATCCGCGGCGCTCTCGAGCGTCCGCACCGTGGTGGTGCCGACGGCCACCACGCGGCGGCCCTCGGCGCGCGCGCGGTCGATCGCCTCCGCCGTCGCGGCCGGGACGCGCGCCCGCTCCGGCGGGATGCGGTGCGCCTCCACGGTGGCCGCGGTGACGGGCCGGAACGTCGCCGGCCCGACGTGCAGCGTGACGGCGCGGACGTCGACGCCGGCCGCGCTCAGCCGTTCAAGAACCTCCCGCGTGAAGTGCAGCCCGGCCGTCGGCGCCGCCACCGAGCCCGGCGCCGCCGCGTACACGGTCTGGTAGCGCTCCCAGTCCTCCGGCGCCGGCTTGGCGTAGCGCGCGATGTACGGGGGCAGCGGCGGCAGTCCGTGCGCGTCCAGCAGCGCGTCGATGCTCCCCTGCTCGCGCGCGATGACGCGCGTGCCGTCGGGATCGGCGCCCAGCACGCGCAGCCGCACGCCGCCGGCGCGCAGGTGCGCGCCGGGCTTGCAGCGTCGGCCGGGCCGGACCAGCGCGCGCCAGGCGCGCTCGCTCAGCGGCTCGACGAAGAGCAGCTCGACCGGCCGGCCGGCATCGTCCTCGGCGAGCACGCGGGCGGGAATCACGCGCGAATCGTTCACCACCAGGCAGTCGCCGGCGCGCAGCAGGCCCGGCAGGTCGGTGAACGCGCGGTCCTCGACCTCGCCGGTGGCTCGACGCAGCACGAGAAGCCGCGAGGCGTCGCGCGTCTCCGCGGGCGCCTGGGCGATCAGCTCCGCGGGCAGATCGTAATCGAACTCGTCAACGTTCACGGGCCGTTAGTGTACATGCTCGCGAACGGGCTGACCGTGCGCTTCTATCTCCTGCTGCTCGTCCCGATCTGGTCGACGACGATCCACTTCTGCGACGCGCACGAGGGCGAGGTCTCCCGGCTGACGGCGCGGCTGGCGCGCGGGCTGTCGAACTTCCTGTGGGGGCGTCCGCTACGCGCGAGTGCGCGCGGGGGCTCCC